>Ga0209640_10000025_pt1 | contig 77871 bp, 71 predicted proteins | sample RifCSP10_1_FD_184018 | JGI IMG/M metagenome (GOLD analysis project Ga0209640, IMG submission 184018) | Soil microbial communities from Rifle, Colorado - Rifle CSP2_sed 10_1 (SPAdes) (version 2) | ecosystem: Environmental > Terrestrial > Deep subsurface > Rock core/Sediment | place: Rifle...
GCGAGTGCCGTTCCAGGTTGTCCCGTCCATCCCGGTTATTCGGATGCATCGCTACACTGCCGTCGGCCGAGCATCCTGGAACGGCACGAGTCGGTGCTCACGACATGTTGGAGGCGCGGCTGACCGTGGCCGCGGCAGCGCGCTCCGTTCGATCTTCTCCCCACAACACCCACGCGAGCAGGATGGCGCCGGTACTCACGGCCATGTCCGCGACGTTGAACGTCGGCCAGCGCATGTCGCCAATGCCGATGTCAATGAAGTCGACGACGCCCTGCGGTCCGCGCACGCGGTCAATGAGGTTGCCGATCGCTCCACCGGAGACGAGGGCAATGGCGAGCGTGCGAGCGATCTCGCGCCCGGGCGTGGCCCGGTAGAGCTGGGCCAGTATCACCAGCGCCGCGATCGTGAGCGTCAGGAAGATCCAGCGCGAATACTGTCCGAGGTGAAGGCCGAACGCGGCACCCCGGTTGTAGACCAGCGTCAGGCGGACCACGTCGCCGAATACCTCGCGGGGAACGCCCCGCGGATAGAGATCCGCGACCGCGATCCACTTGGTGACGATGTCGGACAGGACGATCGTGACCACCACCGGCCAGAAGACACGTGCCCGCCCTGCTTCAGGGCTTGCCATCTTCCTCTCGCTGCTTGCACTTGATGCAGAATCGAGCGTGTGGAAGCGCGTCGAGACGGTCGAATGCGATCTCCTCGCCGCAGTTGTGGCACTTGCCGAAGTTCTCAGGCTGCTTGTAGAGGCGGCGTAACGCCTGATCGATGTGCCAGAGGAACCGGCCTTCCTGGCTCGCGAACAGGAACGCTTTCTCGCGTTCCATGGCGTCGGTACCCTGGTCCGCCATATGGAACGAATACGAACTGAGATCGCCGTCCGCCGACTGAGGAGTGGCGCCGAAGACATCCTCGTAATGACCCAGTTCCTTCAGCGCGCGACGACGCTCGTCCAGCAACCGCTTCTCGAAGTGCTGGAGGTTCTTCTTCGTCATCGGCTTGAGCTTCTTAACGCCGTTCGAATTGGGCATCTCAATGATCCATGGTCAGGGCGGTTTCCGATAAGACACTCAATTTCCACGGTTTCCCAGCCGTATTCAACGGCCCTCAAGTAGAGTCCTGGCCTGCTTGTCAGGTCCAAGTGGCGTCACTACGTTGCCACGGGACGACGGCTTAACGAATTGACCCCGTTGTCTGCAACAACGGCGACGATCCGGATATCACCGGGGAGCCAATCGGAGGAACGGGCCGGCCGGCCCAAGTAGAACCGATCGGGGGTGGCCCGGCACAGCCACGAGTCGAGCGGCCCGCGCGTTTTTTCTGGGCGCGGGCAAGCGGGGTGGTACCGCGAGCACGCGCCCAGTGCGTCTCGTCCCCGTGTAGGGCCATCAGGCTTTGAGATGATGGATCCGTTACACGAATCGAGGACGAGTCGGTGCCTTACCCAAGAGCTGGCTTCAGGTCCGTAGAGACCAATTCCATTCCGTCGCACCCCAGATTCGCCGAGCTCGAGGGCGAAGTGCTGTCCTGGTGGGAAGCCGATCGGACGTTCGAGGCAAGCGTGTCTCAACGCCCGGCGGGTGAGGACGGCGCCAACGAATTTGTCTTCTACGACGGACCGCCGTTCGCGAACGGCCTTCCGCACTACGGTCACCTCCTCACGGGTTACGTGAAGGACGTGGTGCCGCGATACCAGACGATGCGCGGCCGTCGAGTGGAGCGTCGCTTCGGCTGGGATTGTCACGGGCTGCCCGCGGAGATCGAGGCGGAGAAACAACTCGGCATCAACCACAAGAACGAAATCGAGGCGATGGGCATCGCGCAATTCAACGACGCCTGTCGCGTCTCGGTCCTTCGATACACCGCCGAATGGGAAGCGTACGTCACCCGGCAGGCCCGGTGGGTCGACTTCGCCAACGACTACAAGACGCTCGACCTCTCCTACATGGAGAGCGTGATGTGGGCGTTCAAGTCGCTGTGGGAAAAAGGGCTGGTCTACGAGGGCTTCCGCGTTCTCTGGTATTGCTGGCGCTGCGAGACGCCGCTGTCGAACACCGAAGTCAAGATGGACGACGTCTATCGCGACCGCGAGGACCCGGCCGTCACGGTGGGTTTTCGCCTGCTGTCCGACCGCCCTGAGCTGAATGGCGCCGAGGCGCTCATCTGGACCACGACGCCGTGGACGCTGCCATCCAACCTCGCCCTCGCCGTGCACCCCGACGTGGACTACGTCGTCGTCGCGGCGAAGGGGACGCGATACCTGATCGCGGAGGCGCGAATCGCGGCGTACGAGCGCGAATTCGGTGAAGCGCCGGAGGTGCTCGCCAGGTTCGCGGGGGCCGCGCTCGTGGGAACGCGATACCAGCCCGTCTTCGACTTCTTCACCGGCCGGCCTAACGCGCACCAGATCCTGTCCTCGGCCCACGTCACGACCGAGGACGGCACCGGCATCGTTCACATCGCGCCCGCATACGGCGAGGACGACAAGGTCGTCACCGACGCCGCCCGGATTGAGCCGGTCACGCCGGTCGATTCCCGCGGCGAGTTCGATGCGCAGGTGCCGCCATACAGCGGCCAGCACATCTTCGACGCCAACAAGGTCATCATCCGCGACCTCAAGGCGTCGGGCGCCCTGCTCCGACACGAGACGTACCACCACGCCTATCCGCATTGCTGGCGGTGCGAGAGCCCGCTCATCCAGCGAGCCGTGAGCTCATGGTTCGTGGCGGTGACCCGCTTCCGCGATCGGATGGTCGAGTTGAACCAGCAGATCACGTGGGTGCCCGAGCACATCCGCGACGGCCAGTTCGGAAAGTGGCTCGAGAACGCACGCGACTGGTCGATCTCCCGGAACCGCTACTGGGGTTCGCCCATTCCGGTATGGATCTCGGACAATCGCGAATATCCGCGCGTGGACGTGTACGGCTCGCTGGACGAGCTGGAGCGCGACTTTGGCGTGCGCCCGGCCGACCTGCACCGTCCCTTCGTCGACAGCCTGACCCGGCCCAATCCGGACGACCCCACCGGCCGGTCAGTGATGCGCCGCGTGCCTGAGGTCCTCGACTGCTGGTTCGAGTCCGGTTCCATGCCGTTCGCGCAGGTCCACTATCCCTTCGAAAACGCGAAGTGGTTCGAGCACCACTATCCGGGCGACTTCATCGTCGAGTACAACGGACAGACGCGTGGATGGTTCTACACGCTTCACGTGCTGGCCACGGCGCTGTTCGATCGCCCGGCGTTCCACACATGCGTCGCCCACGGGATCGTGCTGGGCGACGATGGCCAGAAGATGTCGAAGTCGCGCAAGAACTACCCGGACGTGAATGGCGTGTTCGATCGCGACGGTTCGGACGCCATGCGCTGGTTCCTGATGGACAGTCCCATCCTGCGTGGCGGTGACCTCATCGTCACCGAGCGCGGGATCCAGGAAGGCGTGCGTCAGGCGCTCCTGCCGCTGTGGAACTCGTACTACTTCCTCGGCCTCTACGCGAACGCCGACAGCCTCGACGGCCGCGGCCGGACCGATTCACCACACCTGCTCGATCGATACATCCTGGCCAAGACGCAGGCGCTGGTCACCGACGTCGAAGCACAGATGGACCGTTACGACATCGTTGGAGCGTGTGCAACGATCCGTGAATTCCTGGACGCGCTCACGAACTGGTACGTTCGCCGCTCGCGCGACCGGTTCTGGGCCGGCGATCGTGATGCCGTGGACACCCTGCACACGGTGCTCGAGGTCACGTGCCGCGTGGCGGCGCCGTTGCTGCCGCTGACCACCGAGGTGGTGTGGCGCGGTCTCACGGGTGGACGATCCGTGCATCTGACGGAATGGCCCATGGTCGACGAACTCCCCAGCGATGCGGCGCTGGTGGAGATCATGGATCGCGTGCGCGAGGTCTGTTCGACCGCGCTCGGACTGCGGATGGCCAACAAGCTCCGCGTGCGTCTCCCGCTGAACCACCTGCGCGTGGCGGCGACGGACGCGAGCAGCCTGGCACCCTTCATCGAGATCATCCGGGACGAAGTCAACGTCAGGCACGTCGAGCTGACCGAAGATGTCGCGGCCCATGGGCAGGCCGAGATCGTCGTGAATGCGCGGGTCGCGGGTCCGCGCCTTGGCAAGCAGGTGCAGGAAGTGATCCGGGCGGCAAAGGCAGGACACTGGACCACGACGCCGGAAGGCCGGGTTCACGTGGCGGGCGTGGACCTTCTCGACGGCGAGTACGAACGTCGCCTCGTTTCGCGCGACGTGGGCGCCACCGCCGAACTACCCCGCGCGTCAGGCTTCGTCGTCCTGGACACGACCGTGACGCCGGAGCTCGCCGCCGAGGGTCTCGCTCGCGACGTCATTCGAGCCGTACAGCAGGCCAGGCGGGACGCCGGCCTTTCCGTGTCGGATCGCATTCGCCTGACCGTCGATGGGCGGGATGATGTCGTCGGTGCGGCGAAAGCTCATGAGTCGCTGCTGGCTTCCGAAACCCTGGCGCTCGAGATCCGCTATGAGAACGCGGACGGTGGATTCACCTGCAAGGTCGGCGAGGGCGCGGAGGTCGTCGTCAGGGTCGAAAAGATCCGCTGAGCGAGCGGAGCGCGAAGCGCCTCACGCGTCGAGTCGTTCCACGACGCCGGCGATGAGCGCCGTCAACCACGGCTCGGCCTCGCCGGCGACGGCGAGGATCCGATCGAGGTTCACCGGCTCGAGCGTGTCCGGCAGGCAGACATCGGTGATGATCGACACGCCAAGCACGCGCATGCCACCGTGGAGCGCCACGAGCACTTCGGGCACCGTGGACATTCCGACGACATCGGCGCCCAGCGCACGCAGCATCCGGTATTCCGCCCGGGTCTCGAGATTCGGACCGGCCACGGCAACGTAGACACCCTCGCGCAGCGGAGTACCCTCGGCCGCGGCGACATCCCGGGCCAGCGCGCGCAGGCCGGCATCGTAGGGCTGGGAGCAGTCCAGGAACCGCGGCCCGAGCCGGTCATCGTTAGGCCCCACGAGCGGGTGGTCGCCCAGCAGGTTGACGTGATCGGCCAGCAGCATCAGGTCGCCCGCCCGCCAGTCAGGGTGCAATCCGCCACACGCGTTGGAAACGATCAGTACGCGCGCGCCGAGGTGCCGGAGCACGCGCACCGGGAACGTCGCCTGGCGGAGCGAATACCCTTCGTAGCGGTGGAAGCGACCCTGCATGGCCAGTACGGGACGGCCGGCGAGCTGGCCGGCGAGCAGCCGTCCGGCGTGCGATTCAACCGTCGACAGCGGAAACCCGGGAATCTCGCGATAGTCGATCACCACGGGTGAGTCGATGCGAGCGGCCAGTCCACCCAGGCCGGTGCCGAGGATAATGGCGACCTCGGGCCGCAGTTCGGTTCGCGCGCGAATAGCGGCCGCCGATTCCTCAATGCGTTCGAGGACGTGGTCGCTCACTGGATGGGAGATGGGAGATGGGAGACGGGAGATGGGAGATGGGAGACAAACTGCCAACCCGATCGAGATCTGATCTTATCGGGACGCAGTTGTTCTCACGTCTGCCATCTCACATCTCACTTCTGTTCTTTCACCAGGTCATGGATCCACGGCGTGGGATCGGCCGGATCAACGTCCGCGTTTCCGTCCGGCCGGAAGGCAGGGAGCGCGGCGCCTTCGGCAGCATCGATCTCCGAGAGCTGGCGCTGCGCGATGGCGCGCAGTTGCACGAGAAACGCGCGTCGCGTCCGTACGAGTGAGTCGAGTTCCGCCTGAACGGCGCGCACTTGCGACTTCGCCTGGTCGATGAGCCGGTCGCCTTCCGCCTTCGCCTCCCGGAGGATCAGTTGCGCCTCGCGATCCGCCTGCTCGCGGATCTCTCCTCGCAGTTGCTGGGCGGAGATGAGGGCCTCGTTCAGTGCCTTGTCCCGCTCACGGAACGCACGAAGCTGTTCGTGGAATCCCTTGGCCTTGTTCTCGAGGTCCTGGCACTGCTTCAGCAGGTACTCGACTTCGACGGCCACCTGGTCGCGGAATTCGTCGACCCGCGCTTTGTCGTACCCACGAAGCGCGCTGCCGAAATCGAACCGCCGGATGTCCAGCGGAGACAGATGAAAGGCTTCGTCCTTCATGGCATTCTCGCTCCGAACAGTATCGTTCCCAATCGCACCATGGTCGCGCCCTCCTCCACCGCCACTTCGTAATCGCCAGACATTCCCATCGACAACTCCGGCGCGTCCAGGCCGGCCTGGCGAAGCACTGCCACCGCATCACGACAGCGGCCGAAGACATCACGTAACACTATTTCCGGCGCTTCGTACGGCGCCATGGTCATCGCGCCCCTGACGTCGAGCCCGCCCAGGGCGGCCAAACGCGGCACCGCGCCACGCAGCCCGTCCAGATCGAACCCGCCCTTCGTCTGCTCGCCCGACGTGTTCACCTGAACCAGCACCGGCATCCTGCGCCCTGTCGCGACGCCGCGTTCACTGATCGCTACGGCCAATCGCTCACTATCCAGTGCGTGAAACATCGCGAATCGATCGAGATGCTTCACCTTGTTCCGCTGGAGGTGACCGATCAGGTGCCATTCGACCGGTTCCACCACGTGGTCCATCTTGTCGAGCGCTTCCTGAATCCGGTTCTCGCCCACTATCCCGATCCCAGCGGTCCAAGCCGCCTGTGCTGCCTCGGGGCCATACGTCTTCGTGACAGCGACGATTCGGACCGACTGGCCGTGACCTCCCCGTCGAACTGCCTCGCTGATGCGTAAGCGAACCTCGTGGACGCGCTCGCTGATCCCCGGGAAGGGCATAACGTCCTATCTTACTTGAGGTTACACCGTGAATCAAGTAACGTTCCGGTAGACGGCGTGCCGGACCGGAGGGCTTCAGACGGACATCGCAGGAGGCGGGCGACGTAAGGCACAGCCGGGTCGCGGTCACTCGATCCAGCCGGTGATCGCATCGCGATCAGGTCGGAAATCGCCAGCGTCGCGGCGCTGTCGACGCGATCCCCCTCGGAGTCCTGCCGGGCAATGAACGCCATCCCGCTCAACGTCCAGGCGGGCGCCAGCGGCCGCCGGATCGCGACCGGGACGGACACCGCGGCCGCCAGCGGCCTGCCCTGCCGCCTCGCGCCTTCGGCCAGCGCCAACAGCACCGCCTCATCACCGCGCCAACCGGAAACGGCCGCAGAGTCGAACAAGTGATGCCGCCTGGCCAGTTCCGCCCGATACCACTCGGCGGCCAGCAACGAGATCGTCACCGGAACGACGTCCCGCCGCTCGCCCAGCACGCTCTGGCGGTACCACGTGGTGTAGGAATCGCTGTCGCCGGCGAGCAGCAGCACGGCGTTCGGCGGCGCGGACGCGAGCAGGGCTTCGCCAAGGGTCGTTGCCAGCATCGCGGCGGGCCGGCGATCGGCGGCGCGCCAGTTCAGGATCAGCGGGAGCGAGGCGACCGCCAACGCGCCTGCGACCACCGCCCGGGGAGCGAGCATGGAGAGCCATCGTCTGGAAAGCACGACCGCGCCCGCCCCCACCCACGTCCCGGCGACCGCGAAGGCGAGCGCGAAGAAGTAATCGCGCTCTCGCTGCTCGTGTGGCGCGCCGGGCGGCAGAACGCTGTCGAGGATGCTCGGGCTGGCGCGGAGGTTGAGCACGGCCACCACACCTAACGAAGCCATGAGGAACAGGATGCCGGCACCCGCCGCACCGCGAGCGTCCCGGCCGCGATGCCACCGCACGCCGATGATCGCCAGGAGCAGCGCGGCGAGGCTCCACGGGGTGCGCCACCGGGAGGCGGCCACGGAGTCGTCGAGTCCGGAGGCGACCTGCCAGTCCGCGTATTGCACGAGGTTCAGCAGCTGCACCCAGACCGGCGCCTGACGCGGCCAGAGACCGGGCAGCGGATACTGGCGCCGCGACACCACCGTGAGGAGCGCATCAACCGTGGCGGGGTTCCCCTGGTTGATGAACGGGTCGTGCGACGCCCGCACGAGCAGCATGAGCGTTGCGCTCAGCCCGATGAGGACCACCGCGGCGAGACCCACCGCCTCACGGCGCGCGCCCCCTCCCGCGTCGCGGCCAAGCGCGGAGCCGAGCAAACCAACCGCGCCGGCCGCCACCATCCACGGGGACACCAGCCCCGCGCCCGCGACAATCGTCAGGGCGGAGCCTAACGCGATCAACCGGCGTGGATCCGGCCGGACGACACCCGGACCCGACGAGGCGAGCACGATCGCCGCCGGAGCGGCCACCAGGGCGCTGATCTGCAGCGGGACCGCGAGGGCGATGAGGTACGCCAGGAGCAGGCGCAGCCGCAGGCTGTCGCGTGCTCCGGCGCGGTCCCCCACCACGACCATCAGGACGGCGAGGAGCATCGAGATCGCATAGACCTCGGTCTCGGTGGCGTTCTGCCAGACCGCGAGCATTGTGCCCGCCGTGATCCCGCCGGCAATGCCCGCCAGCCGGCTTTGCGTCCACCGGGTCATCAAGCCGCCAAGGAGCCCACAGGCGACGGCCGTGGCGGCGGCCGACAGCAGGTTGACGGCCAGTGCCTGCGGGACGGGGTTCAGAATGCCGGACCACACCCGCGCGATGAGGATGTAGAGGGGGGTGCCGGGTGGATGGGGGATGCCTAACGATGCGATGGCGGCGTTGAATTCGCCGGAATCCCACAACGTCACCGTGGGAGCGAGGGTGGCGGCGTACGTCGACAACAATACCGCCGCGACGATCAGGGTTGTCTGTCGGGGGTGACTCGTGACTCGTGACTCGTGACTCGGCACCACGGTGCGATGGAATGATTCAACGGCGTTGCGAGGATGATGCACGCGAAGAAACGGCAGCTAACATGGTTGCGCGCCCACAAGCTGACCATGACGCCGAGGAATCACGAAGACTTGCAGGTCTGGCATCGCGCGATGGATCTGGCGGAAGCCACACACAACGCACTGGAAACGTTCTCCCGTGAATATCGCTATTCGTACGGTGATCAGTTCAGAAGGGCGGCAATCTCCGTGGCTGCCAATATCGCCGAGGGGGCTGCTCGTCGTCACCGCAGAGAGTTCGTGCAATTCCTCTCCATTGCCCGCGGTTCACTTGCAGAGCTTCACACCCTGAGCAGGCTCGCCGGTCGCGTACGTCTGTGTTCGGTGGATCAGCTGGTCAAGCTGGACGAGCTGATCGACCACACAGGACGGATGCTTACCAGAATGCTGAAAGCCCTCGATTCACGAGAACCGAGGGCTTCAGCTCGACGCCACACTGACAATCAGTGAGAGGCACCGCAGTGCCGAGTCACGAGTCACGAATCGCGATTCACGAATCGCGATTCACGCCGGCGAAGGTTCCGGCCCCCCAATCAGCGGCGGCGCGCTCGGTTTCGGTTGGTGCGGCAGTGGCACCACGGCCGGAGTAGTCGGCAGCGGCGGAGTAGTTGGACGGGGCGGTAGACGCTCCCCGCGCCGGAGCACCTCGATGTCCTCACGCGTCAACGTCTCGCGTTCCAGCAACGTCGCGGCCACCGTGTGCAACAGCTCCACGTTCTCGGACAGTACCCGCGTGGCGAGCGCATACGCCGAGTCGATCACGCGCTTCACCTCGGTGTCCACGAGCTGGGCCGTCTGCTCGGAAACCTCGCGCCGGTTCATGATCTGGTTGCCGAGGAACACCTCCTGCTCGTTGTCGCCGACCAGCACGGGCCCGATGGCATCGGACAGGCCCCACTGGGTGACGTAGCGCCTCGCGATCTGGGTGGCCAACTGGATGTCGCTGGCCGCGCCGGTCGTCACCCGATCGCGCCCGAAGATGAGCTCTTCGGCGACCCGGCCGCCGTAGGCCATGACCAGACGGGCCTCGATCTGCTCACGCGTCACCGAGACACGGTCATCCTCGGGAAGCGTGAAGGCCACGCCTAACGCTCGTCCGCGCGGAACGATCGTCACCTTGTGCAGCGGGTCGTTTCCCTTCACCATCATCGCGCAGACGGCATGTCCGGCTTCGTGGTACGCCGTCAGCCGCCGCTCCTCGTCCTTCATGACGAGCGACTTCCGCTCCGCGCCGAGGAGGACCTTGTCCTTCGCCTCCTCGAAATCCACCATGTAGATGCGGTCGTGGTTCCGGCGTGCCGCCAGCAGCGCGCCTTCGTTCACGAGGTTCGCGAGGTCCGCCCCGGCCATGCCCGGCGTGCCGCGCGCCAGTGACGTGATCTCCACGTCCTCGGCGATCGGCTTGTTGCGCAGGTGTACGCGGAGAATCCCCTCGCGGCCACGCAGGTCCGGGAGGTCCACGACGATCTGCCGGTCGAACCGACCAGGACGCAGCAGCGCCGGGTCGAGTACATCGGGCCGGTTGGTCGCGGCGATCAGGATGACACCGTCGTTCGACTCGAAGCCATCCATCTCGACCAGCAACTGGTTGAGCGTCTGTTCCCGCTCGTCATGTCCGCCGCCCAGACCGGCGCCGCGATGACGACCGACCGCGTCGATTTCGTCGATGAAGATGATGCACGGGGCCTGCGCCTTGCCCTGCTCGAAGAGATCGCGGACGCGGCTCGCTCCCACCCCGACGAACATCTCAACGAAATCGGAGCCCGACATCGAGAAGAAGGGACGCGCCGCCTCACCGGCAACCGCTTTGGCGAGCAGCGTCTTGCCGGTACCCGGAGGCCCGACCAGCAGGGCGCCCTTTGGCAACCTGCCGCCGAGTCTCGTGAATTTCTGCGGGTCCTTCAGGAACTCGATGATCTCCTCAAGCTCCACTTTCGCCTCGTCGCACCCGGCGACGTCAGCGAACGTCACTTTGGGAGTGTCACCGGTCAGGAGCTTGGCCTTTGACTTCCCGAAGGAAAACGCCTTGTTGCCGCCTGCCTGCATCTGCCGGAACAGGAAGATCCAGAATCCGAACAGCAGCAGGAGCGGCAGGTAGTTCAGCAGGAAGGTCCCGAACGAGGGCCGTGCGGGCTGCGACTTGATGCGCACGCCCTTTGCTTCGAGCGCCGCCACTTCCTCCGGGCTGTCCTTCACCGGAAGACGCGTCGTAAACGCGCGAACATCACGATCGCGGACCTCGACGGGCTGCTTGAAGGACCCGTGAATGACGCTGCCGTCCTGGATCGTGACCCGGGCGATGTTGTTCGCGTTGAGTTGTTCGCGATAGTCGCTGTAGTCCATCTCGACCGTCGGCTCGGCGCGCGAGTTCGATAGCTGCAGGATGGCAACAGGAACCAGGATGACGAGCAGCCAGAACGACAGGGTCTTCGAAAGACGACGCCAGTTGAACGGCGATTGAGGCGGGGTTGGCGGCATTCTACAGTCTCGGGTTACTCCAAACTGGCAATATAAGGGAGGTGCCTGAAGTTCTCCGCGTGATCCAGCCCATACCCCACCAGGAATTCGTTGGGGGCGTCAAAGCCGATGAAACGCGGTGGATGCTCCAGGTGCGTGGCGTGGTGTTTGTCGAGCAGGGCGCACACCTCGATCGAAGCGGGGTGTCGCTCCCGTAATACCTCGATCACGAGGCTGAGGGTTCGTCCGGAATCGACAATGTCCTCCACCAGGAGGATGTGCCGACCCTGAAGGTCAGCTTGTGGATCATAGACCAGACGCACATGTCCGCTCGACACGGTCTCCATTCCGTAGCTCGACACCACGAGGAAGTCGACCTGCAAGGCTCTACGGACCTGCCGGACGAGGTCGCTCACAAAAATGAAGCTGCCTTTCAGCAGGCCGAGGACGACCAAATCACCGGCCGGATACGCCGCAGTGACTTCGTCGCCAAGCTCCCGCACACGCTGGGAAATCTGCGCTTCGGTGAAAGCAACACGCCTGAGCGTCCGCCCCTGCAGGCGTGGGTCAGTCACGAACCCGCTCGCATGTGTAATGCACCATCCTCTCCTCGCGACGAACGGCGTCCTGGCTGGCTTTGACACCGGGAATCCAGATCACCTCATCGCCACAGAGCACGATGGGCCACCCGACTCGGAGCGGTCCGACGATTCCAGCATCGGCGAAATACCGTTTTACCCGACGGCGCCCGCCCATCAAGTCAGTTGTGAGACGATCGCCTGGATACCATTGCCTTACAACGGGTTCTGCAGATCTGGGAATGTCGATTCTCCAGGGATCCGGAGTATCCTTGGGCTTCCCGTTTTGAATACTAGCGCCCGACTCCGCCAGAAAGCGGAACCCGCCAAACGTCGTTTCTCCAGAATCGCGTAAGCGCACCGGGCCGGCGGCCAGCTTGGGGAGACGGACGATGGACAATTCGCTGCGACTGCGGACCGCTTCGTAACCGCCGGAGAGCTGCCCACGAGAACCCGGCAGGGATCGAACCACGGCCGCCAGGCGAGCGAGTCCACGGCGGTCCAGGGTAATTCCAGTACGGGCAACGAGAGGAGGCAGGATCAGTCGCAGCGACTCGTCAGGTAGCTGATCGAGGGCCGTGGCATCGAGCACCAGCAGCGCGCCTTCCCGAGGCGCAACGCAGTACTCGTCGATGAACGCTTCGACGCGACCGCGGAGCGCCGCAGCCTCCTTCGAGAGCCTCAGCATGTCGGCCTCGAAGCCGGGACAGGCGCGGCGGATCGCAGGGAGCAGTTGCAGGCGCACCCGGTTGCGAAGGAAGGCCAGCGAAGTATTGGACGGATCTTCGATGAAATTGACACCACGCCGGGCCACGTATTCGAGAATGCTTGCCCGATCATGGGAAAGCAGAGGACGCTCGACTGGAGACGGCGCGAGGAGCCCAGCGAGGCCACGCGCTCCCGCGCCGCGCAGCAGGCGCATGACGACGGTTTCGATGTGATCGTCGCGGGTATGGGCGGTCACCACGTGGGCTCCTTCGCCAGCCGCAACGCGACGCAGGAACGCCCATCGGCCCGCCCGCCACGAGGCCTCATCGTGGCGTCCCGGCTTGAGGCGTTCCGAAATCGCTGGCAACCCGTGTCGCGCCGCGGCGGCCAGGGCCAGCGCGGTTGCCTCGGTGGCCGCATCACCCGTTCCGTGATCGACGCTGGCCACAACAATGCGATGGCGTGCGTCGCGGAGCCGCGCCACCGCGTCCAGAAGCACCGCGGAGTCGGCCCCGCCCGATACCGCCAGGACCAGACGACTCCGGCGCTCCAGAAGCTGTCGCACAGAGGACTCGATGGCGCGTACCGATCCGCCACGCATCAGTGGAAACTACTCCCGGACGGAGCCGGTTGCCCTACCCGCTTTTCCGAACCCTGTTTACCTTGGACTCACACGACCTGCGAGGAGAGGGAAGTTGGAAACGCATGGACCGCTGGGGACCCTGTGGGTTGGATTGGGTCTTGGCGCTTTCTATACGGCACTGATCTGGGTGAACCTCCTGCTCGGACACATGCTCACGCCGTTATTCATACTCCCGCTTACGTGGTTACAGGATCTGATGGCGAGGCGGAAGGCGAAGTAGGTCCGGGTTCGGGATCGGGAACGGGAGTCGGGCGAGCCTCAACGAAGCTCATCCTGATTCCCGTTTGTTGTTTCGGGATGGTGACTGGCCGAAACACTCCTGCTTCCCGCGCTCGATTCCCCATTCCCGAGAGAACCAATGTTCATCGTCCTGCTGATCCTCACTGCCCTCATCGTCGTGTGGGGCGTGGGCGCGTACAACACGCTCATCTCGCTCAAGAACCAGGTGGCAAATGCCTGGAAGCAGATCGACGTACAGCTGAAGCGGCGTCATGACCTGGTACCGAATCTGATCGCCGCCGTGAAGGGGGCGATGAACTTCGAGCGTGGAACGCTCGAAGCCGTGGTGGCGGCAAGGAATCAGGCGATCCAGGTCTCGAGCGGTGGCGACGTGTCCCGGATTGCCGCTGTCGAAGGGCAGTTGACCGGCGCCCTGCACCGTTTGCTCGCCGTCGTCGAGAGTTATCCCGACCTGAAGGCGACGGGAAACATCGGGCAGCTGCAGGAAGAGCTGACGTCCACCGAGAACAAGATCGCCTTCTCGCGGCAGCTCTACAACGACGTGGTCACGCAGTACAACACGAAGCAGCGGCAGGTTCCGACCGTGTTCGTCGCCGGCATGGCGGGAGCGGTGCCGGCGCCGCTGTGGGAGCTGACTGAGGACGCCGAACGAGCGGTGCCGAAGGTCGAACTGTGACATTGTGATTCGTCATTCGTGACTCGTGACTCGGCGGGGCACGGTCCTCGTTAGCCTGCGAATCACGATTCACGAATCACAGCCCGATGAGCGAAGAGGCCGATCTTTTCACGCAGCAGCAACGGAACCGTGTCCGGTCCCGACTGCTCATCGCCGGGTTCATAGCCTTCTTCGCGTGGCTGGGATTCGGCGGCGACTGGCTGCTCTGGCAGTTCACCATGGATGCCGCGCCTGGCGGCTACCACCATGTCGTTCCCTGGCTGGGAATGGCGCTCACCACCGCAGCCGGCATTGCCACGATCGTGGCCTGGCGCAAGGGACCGGAGCGGGTGCTGTGGTCCACCAACGCGTTCGAAGTCATCGATCCGGCCAACGAGGACGAACGCCGCCTGGTGAACGTGGTGGAGGAAATGGCGATCGCCGGCGGTGTTCCACGCCCGCGGATCTGGATCGTCCCGGATGAAGACCCTAACGCGTTCGCGACAGGCCGCGACCCGGCCGCTGCGCATGTCGCGGTAACCGCTGGACTGCTCACCCAGCTCGATCGCGACGAACTCCAGGCGGTCATCGCGCACGAACTGGGGCATGTGAAGAACCTCGACGTGCGGCTCATGACGCTCCTCGCGGCGCTGGTCGGAGCCGTCGCCCTTGTCGGCGACTTCATGGGCCGATTCATGCGAGGGGGCGGCCGCCTCCATTTCAGTTCGTCACGCGGCGGGGGGCGTCGCGGAGGCGGAGGGAAGAAAGGCGGCAACCCTCTGCTCATCGTCGTGCTCGTCCTCTGGATCCTGAGCTGGCTTCTCGCTCCCCTGGTGACGCGTCTCCTGGCGCTGGGCGTCAGCCGGAAGCGTGAGTACCTCGCGGATGCGATGAGCGCGCAGTTCACCCGCAATCCCGGCGCGCTGGCCAGCGCGCTGCACAAGATCGAACACTCGGCAGCGGCGACGACGAGCATCAAGCGCGGCAGCGCGCATCTCTGCATCGCGGACCCGCTCGGCCGCCGGCTCACCAATCGCGAGGGATACTTTGCCGAGTTGTTCGGCACGCATCCGCCCATGGCGATCCGCGTGGCGAAGTTGAAGGCAATGGCGTACCAGAGAGAGGTGAGAGGGGAGATGGGAGATGGGAGATAGACTGGGCAGCGAATGGCGCGGACGAACAACGCCCGAAATGTCCGATCAATTCTGATGGGATCGCCATGCAGGTGTCTCAGGTCTCACATCTCCCATCTCCCATCCATCTTCCGGATGCTAGCGGCGCTCTCACTCGCATCATCGCCGATGCACGGGCAGTACCTCACTCGCCCCCAGATCCCGTGGCGCACCATCACGACCGCGCGCTTCGACATCCACTTTCCCGCGGAGATGGAGGAGTGGACGCGCGTCGTGGCGCAGCGGATGGAGTCGGTCGCCGCCGCCGTTGACGCGGTGGTCGGCAACCAACCGGCGTCGCGCATAACGGTGATCGTCGAGGATCCGTCGAACATCGCCAACGGCTTTGCGCTGCCGTTCATGGAAGGCCCGGTCATCTTCCTCTGGCCCACGCCGCCGTCGCCGTCGCCGACGTTCGGAGCGCACCGCGGTTGGGGCGAGGCGCTCGCCGTCCACGAGTACGGCCACATCGCGCACCTGACGTTTCCCACTCGAAACCCACGCGAGCGACTCCTCTGGAACCTGATGCCGGTGCGGTTGAGCCCAGTGGCGCGGAAGTCACCGGCCTGGGTCATCGAAGGCTACGCGACTCTGATCGAGGGACAGCTCACGGGGAGCGGCCGGCCCTACTCGAGCGGGCGAGCCTCGGTGCTCCGCCAATGGGCGCTTGAGGGGCGGTTCCCGACGTACGGCCAACTGAACGCAACCGGCGCGTTCCTTGGCGGCAACATGCGATATCTCGTCGGTTCAGCTTTCCTCGAGTGGCTGCAGCAGCGAAAGGGAGATTCGAGCCTCGTGCATCTCTGGCGACGTCTGAGCGCGCGCCAGGATCGCACGTTTGACGCGGCGTTCGCCGGCGTTTTCGGAGCGACTCCGGCCGACCTGTACGGCGCGTTCAGCGTCGATGTCATGGAGCGTGCGCTTCAGGTTCGCGCCCGCTTGCGTGAGGCTGGCCTGCGCGAAGGGGAGCTTGTACAGCGGCTGGTCGGAGGCACAGGCGAGCCGGCCGTCTCGCCCGACGGGAGTCGTCTCGCCATCGCGCTCCGATCGCTGAGCGGCCCATCGCGGCTGGTTGTCTGGTCAACTCGTCCCGATCCCGACTCGGCACTTCGTCTGGCGCGTGAACGCATGCTGGAGCGGGATCCCCTGGACGTTGCCCCGTTCGACTCGCTTCCCCGACCGCGGCGGGTCCTGGCGACCCTGCGTCCGGTGAGCGGTCGCTCGCACGAGCAGCCCCGGTGGATGGCCGACGGCGTGAATGTCCTGGTCGCGCGTGATGAACCGGCGCCTAACGGCGTCACCAGGCCGGACCTGTTCATGTGGAATACGCGGTCCGGCGCGGTGCGGCGGGTAACGCGTGGAGCCAGTATCCGGCAGGCCGATCCTTCGCCGGACGGGCGCGAGGCGGTGGGCGTTCGCTGTCACGCCGGCACGTGCAGCATCGTGGCAATCTCGCTTCAATCGGGAGCGTGGCGGATGCTGGTCGCCGGCAATCCAGAGCTGGTCTGGCACCGCCCTCGCTACAGCGCGGATGGTTTGCGGATCGTCGCCGGCTACCAGGCCGCCGGACAGTGGGGCGTGGCGGTCATCGAGGCCGCCAGCGGGTCAGTACAACGGCTGACCACAGGCGACGGTGTCTCGCGGCATTCACCGGTCTTCACCCCGAGCGGTGGCGAGTTGCTGGTGGTTAGTGAGCTCGGTGGAATCGCGAATCTGCAGGTCGTTCCGATCGACGGCGGCCCGCCGCGTTCATTGACTCGAGTGACCGGTGCCGTGCTGGCTCCCGAGGTGAGTCGCGCGGACGGCAGCATCTGGTTCCTGTCGATGCGAAGCGGTGGGTATGATCTCCGGCGGTTGGCGACGCCTGACGAGAGCGTGGCCGGCGACGTTGTGGCGATTCAGGGACCACTGGCGCCCGCCGCTCCACCCACGCTCTCGATGGCGGGCCTCCCGGCGTGGACGGATACCGTTTCGACGACAAGTCGCGACTACGGTCTCGGCCCCCGCCGGTGGCGACTGCTCCCCGGCGGCACGGCCGGGCCGGACGGACACGCGGCGACGCTGATGGCTGCCAACATCGATCCGATCGGGCGGCTGAGCATCGTCACCCAGGGCGTCTTCGGGTCGCGCGGCACATGGCGGGGCGGATCCGCGTCGGCGGCGCTTCGACGAACGCAACTTGGAATCGACGCCTCCGCCTGGTACGTCGAGCACGAACCATCGCGCGCTCGCGACCACCTGGCCCCGTCTCCGGCCGATGTCCGCTACGGAGGCGTTGGCCTTCAGGGGCGCTTGTCCGCGGAGGGCAGCAACTCCGCCTGGCTCCTTCGCGCGGCGGTGAGTGCGGGCCAAGCGCAGAATGCGTTGCTGAACGGGGCGAGTCGTATGTCCGCGTTCGGCGAAGCACGGGCGCGATTTTCGATGTCTTTCGGGCGTGTCACCATGAGCGCGGTCGGTGGTCTCTTCGCTGAAACGGGGAACACCGATGACGAGAGCTGGCAACGCACGATCGGCACGGGAACCCTGGCCATCGGCACGTCACGACATCACGTGCGCGGGGACTGGCTGCGCGGGTCCGTCACGGCGCCGTCGCTGGCGGGCAGCGGCAGAGCGCTCGAGCAATTCGTGATTGGCGGAGCGGCCAACCCGCTGGTCGACCCCGCCTTCCTCTCGCAGCGGATCGCGCAGCCGTCCGTTCCCGCCGGATTCGCCACCGGGCGGACGGTTCAGCTGTTTCGTGGAACCCTGGGCGGGGCGCCCTGGGAGCCGTATTTCGTCTGGGTCGCGGCCGGGGAATCGTTCGATGAGGTCAAGCGGATCGCCGGCGTGGAGCGCGTCTTCGCGATCGCATCGCTGGGATTCGCCCGGTTACCGGGCATCCGGGCGCGCGCCGGAGCGTCCTGGTCACTGGACGAACCCTATGAGCACCGCGCGCGCGCCTACGCGAGCCTGACGTTCACACCCTGACGTTACGGAACTCGAATGGCCCTGAGCAGCAGTGTGATTGGCGCCTTGCCCGGCTTGGTGTATCCCTGCTGACGCGCGATGAAGCCGCCCGTCCCGGTCACCTTGAGCTGATAGTTGCCGGTGATGTTGGGATCGAACGAATTCGCGAGAATGAAGTACTGGGATCCCGCCAGCAGCGTGAAGACAATCCGCGAATTCGTGTCCACTGGATCGTTCGGATCTGCTGGATCGTCGGGGTCGACGTCATCATTGAACGTCCGCTGCACGAGAGTCGCGTTCGGCAGGAGTTCGAGCAGGATCAGGTACGTGTCGAACGACGCGGTGAGGTCGATCTGCACACCGGTCGCTGCGGTGACCGAGATGGCATAGCCATCCGCATACGTATCATCGGTCAGTTTGCAGTCCGTCGTCGCCAGGCTGCCGTTGACGGTCTCGCCGACCGCAATCGGCGGAGCGAGCGCCGTCGAGCAGGGTCCGAACACGCGTATGGTAGCCGCCGCCGATTTGCCATCGGCACTGGCTGTGACTGTCGTGACGCCGTCGCTGATGCCGGTCACGAGTCCTGTTCCACTGACCGAGGCCACGGTGGGACTCGCCGATGCCCAACTCAGGGTTCGGTCGGTGACGATGTTGTTGTTGACGTCGCGAACCGTCGGCGTGAGCTGGACCGTCTCCCCAACGAGCAGCGTGTCGCTGCTGGGCGCCACGACGATGCTCGCGATGGGTTCTGGGATCACCGTGATGGTCGCTATCCCGCTCCTGGCGCCGCTGGCGGCGGTGATGGTCGCGGTGCCGATGGCATTCGCAGTGACGAGGCCGCCTGACGACACCGAGGCGACGCTCGCGGCTGACGACGACCAGGCGATGGGTTCACCAGGGAGAACGTTCCCGAGGGCGTCCTTCGCCGCCGCACTGAGTTGAACGGTCTCACCGACCCTTGGTGAGGCAGATGATGGGGTGATCTCGACGGTAGCCACGCCCGCTGGCAAGACCGTGATGGTTGAGATCCCGCTCTTGTTGCCGCTGGCTGCCGTGATGATCGCCGTGCCAGCGCCATTCGCCGTGACCCGCCCCGACGACGACACCGAGGCAACGCCGGCGGCCGACGACGACCATGCGAGCGGTAGACCGGAGAGGAGGTTCCCTGCCTCGTCCTTTACAGCGGCGCTGAGCTGCACATTCTCGCCAACGATGCGCGTGGCCGACGCCGGCGTGACTTCGATGGTCGCGACAGCCGGAGGTTCTGACGAACCGCTGCATGCGGCGATGAACAGGCCGATGAGGAGCCAGCAGCGCGCGTCACACGCGCCCGTCGCCGAAGCAGTCGATCGCACAAGGTCCTCACCGCTGATGTGAATCCGGCTTCGCGACCGGACAATCATGGCCGCCTGAACTCCGTCTACCCGGCAGTCTATCGCCCCGGTGACTGCTGGGCCACCAAGGTTGTGCCTCTGTCTGCGGCCAGTCCCTACACGCCTCATCTGTCAAGCGTTCCGTCGTCCGCGGGGCGTGTCGCGGTAACCGGCTCCACAGCCCGTCGACAGCTCCCCGCTCCGTGCGGGTTTCCTCGACGGTCCGTGTGGGTGTTTTCCCTTGAATAAGCGACGCGCGGTAATCACTATCCGCGAGCTTTTTCCCCGGAGAAGAACGGCCCATGCGAATTGGAGTCCCGCGAGAAGCGACCACCGGCGAACGCCGAGTCGCCCTTTCGCCCGATAGCGTGGCGCGCCTGGTCAAGTCGGGCGTGGAGGTGACGGTCGAGCGTGGAGCCGGCGTGCAGGCCAACTTCCCCGACGACCTCTATGTGAAGGCAGGTGCCACCCTCGGCGACGCGTGGAGCGCTGGGGTGGTGGTGAAAGTTCAGAAGCCCTCCGCTGAAGAAGCCCAGCAGTTGGCGAGTGGCACCCTGCTCATTTCGCTTCTCCCCACGGCAACCAGTGCCGACCTGCTGGACGCATTGGCCAAGGGCGGCGTGTCGGCGCTTGGCCTCGAGCGCGTGCCGCGCATCACGCGCGCGCAGTCCATGGACATCCTGTCATCGCAGGCGACGATCTCGGGCTACAAGGCCGTGTTGATCGGGGCGGCCGAGATGGGGAAGATTCTCCCGATGCTGACGACGGCGGCCGGGAACATCCCCCCGGCCAAAGCGTTCGTGTTGGGAGCAGGCGTCGCCGGACTGATGGCCATTGCCACAGCGCGCCGATTGGGCGCAGTGGTTTCAGGATTCGACATTCGCGCTGCTGCCCGCGAACAGGTGCTGTCGCTGGGGGCGACGTTTGTCGGTCCCGAGCCGTCGTCCGACGCGGAAGCCGCGGGTGGCTACGCGCGCGCCCAGACCGAGGAAGAACAGCGTCGCACGATGGACGCGATGGCGACGCATCTGAAAGATCAGGACCTCGTGATCACGACGGCGCAGATTCCCGGCCGCGCCGCACCGCGCCTCATCACGGCAGCCATGGTGGCCACCATGAGGCCCGGCGCTGTCATCGTCGATCTGGCTGCCGAGACCGGGGGGAACTGCGAGGTGACGCGCGCTGGCGAGACCATCGTGCAGAACGGCGTCTCCGTCATCGGCGCCGTGAACCTCCCCAGTTCGGTCCCGCATCACGCCAGCCTGATGTTCAGCAAGAATGTCTTCACGCTGCTGCAGCATCTCATCAAGGACGGAAACATCACCCTCAATCTCGAGGATGAAATCACCGGTCCGATGTGTCTCGTTCACGCCGGAGTCGTGAGACCGTGAGCCTCTCCGACGGCTCGCCTCCCATCTCCCATCTCTCATCTCATGTCTGAGTCACTGATTGGCGGCCTGGTGATCTTCGTCCTCGCGACATTCCTCGGCGCGGCGCTCATCGGTCGCGTGCCGCCCACGCTGCATACGCCGCTCATGTCTGGGGCGAACGCCATCTCCGGCATTACCATCGTCGGATCTCTTCTCATCGCCGGCGCCGGCCTGGGATGGATCTCGACGGTTCTCGGTTTCCTGGCCGTCGTCTTCGCCATGATCAACGTCATTGGCGGGTACGTCGTGACTGGCCGCATGCTCCTCATGTTCAAGAAGGAGGAGAAGCGATGAGCCGCGCGACGGAGCAACTCGTCTACCTCGTTGCCGCGGTCCTCTTCATCATCGGCCTGCAGCGCCTGCAAAGCCCGGCGACGGCGCGGGGGGGAAACGCCCTCTCGGGCGTGGGCATGCTCATCGCCATCGTCGCGACGCTGCTGGTCGGTAACATCATCTCCCCGACAGTGATCGCCGCGGGCCTGCTGGTCGGCTCTGGCATCGGATACTGGATGGCGCGCACGGTCAGGATGACATCCATGCCCCAGATGGTGGCGCTTTTGAACGGGTCCGGCGGCGCGGCCTCGCTCCTCGTCGGTGGCGCCGAGTTTCTCAAATCGGAACTGGTTGGCGAGCAGATCCCGATCGACACGGGGATCACGATCCAGCTGACGCTCCTGATTGGCGCGGTGACTTTGACCGGCAGCATCATCGCCTGGGCGAAGCTGCAGGAGGTCATGACCGGGAAGCCCATCGTGTTCCCTGGCCAGAAGACCGTCAGCGCCCTGCTCTTCCTGGCCGTCGTCGGACTTTCGGTCTACCAGCTGATGACGGTCGACGCCTTGCTGTGGCCGTTCTACGCGGTCTGCGTGATCAGCCTCTTGCTCGGCGTCCTGCTCGTCATTCCGATCGGCGGCGCGGACATGCCGGTGGTGATCTCGCTGTTGAACTCGTACTCGGGCATTGCCGCCGCGATGACCGGCTTCGTGATCGACAACAGCGTGCTGATCATCGCTGGCGCGCTCGTTGGATCGTCCGGCATCATCCTGTCGAAGATCATGTGCAAGGCGATGAACCGGTCGCTGGCCAACGTCCTGTTCGGCGCGTTCGGGGCTGCCGGCCCGAAGGGATCAGCGAAAAGCGCGGCGGGCCTGTCAGTCCGTTCAGTGACTCCGGAGGACGCCGCGATCCAGCTCGCCTATGCGCAGAACGTCGTGGTCATCCCCGGCTACGGGATGGCAGTCGCGCAGGCGCAGCACGCGGTCCGCGAAATTCAGGAGCTGATCGAAAAGCGCGGCGGCGAGGTGAAGTACGCGATTCACCCTGTGGCGGGACGAATGCCGGGGCACATGAACGTGCTGCTGGCCGAGGCGAACGTGCCGTACGACAAGCTGCGTGAGATGGACGACATCAATCCGGAGATGGATCGCTGCGACGTGGCCGTGGTCATCGGCGCGAACGACGTCGTGAATCCCGGCGCGCGCACCGATACCTCGAGTCCGATCTACGGCATGCCGATCATCAATGCCGACCATGCGAAGAGCATCATCGTGCTGAAGCGTTCCATGGCGGCAGGCTTTGCCGGCATCGAGAACGAGCTGTTCTACAACCCGAAGACGTCGATGCTGTTCGGTGATGCGAAGCAGAGCCTCACCAAGGTGATTTCCGAGATCAAGCAGCTGTAGGCATGTCGTGAACGAGGCCGTCTTCTTCCAGATCGAGGCGGCTCGCGCCTCAACGACGGACCCCGTTTCACAGCTGATCGTGGCGGCGATTCTGGTGGGCGTCTTCACCCTGCTCACCATTGAGGCCGCGCACCGCGTGGTGGTGGTGCTCGGAGCCGTCGCGGTGCTGTGGCTCGTCACCTATCTCACGCCGTATCATCTCCTCTCGTTCGAGGGGACGGCGTCCGCGCTCGACCTGAACGTCCTCGTTCTCCTGGCGGGCATGATGGCGGTCGTCGGCGTGCTGAAGACCACCGGCATCTTCGAGTGGTCGGTGGCGCGTCTGCTCACCCGCGCTCGTGGACGGCCGGTACTCGTCCTCGGGCTCGTCGCGTGGTTTACCGCCTTGGCATCGGCGTTCCTGGACAACGTGACCACGGTCGTCTTCATGACACCGATGTCTATCGGACTCGCGCGACAGTTGCGCCTCGCGCCTGCGGCGGTGCTGTTGCCCATGGTCATGGCTTCGAACATCGGCGGCACCGCGACGCTGATTGGTGATCCGCCAAACATCATGATCGGATCCGGCGCCGGGCTCTCGTTCATCGACTTCATCGAGAACCTCACACCGCCGATCATCGTGATGATGTTCTGGCTGGTGTTCTACAGCGAGCGCTACTACCGTCGCGAACTGAAGGAGGCGCGGGAGGGAGAGACAACACCGATCACCGTGCAGCCTCTGGCCGATCTGGATCTCACGCGCTGGATGGCCGTGATCTGCGTGGGGATCCTGGTCGGCTTCCTGACTCACCATATGACGGGGATGCCCGCGGCCGTGCCGGCGACCATTGGCGCCGCCGCGGCGCTGATCGTCCAGGACCGTCTCTACATCCGCCGGAACCATCCCACGCCGTCGGAACGGATCCACGGCGTGCTGTCGGTGACCGAGCGGGACATCGAATGGCCGACACTCGCCTTCTTCGGATTCCTGTTCATCATCGTCGGCGCGGCCGTGGAAACAGGGCTCATCGGCAACATGGCCAGCGCGCTGCAGAGCGGTATCACGAGTGGATCGCAGGCCCTGGGACTCTCGCCGGCCGGGACACTCTTCTTCGCAGCCGTCATCATCTGCTGGGTGAGCGGCGTCATGTCGGCGCTGATCGACAACATCCCGTTCGTCGCTGTCGCGATTCCGGTGGTGGCGCAGCTGACGGGCGGATTGTCGGGCGAGACCGAGGTGCTATGGTGGGCGCTGTCGTTAGGTGCGTGCCTGGGAGGAAACGCGACTCCCATCGGCGCTTCGGCCAACGTGACAACCTTGGGGATGGCCGAACGCGAAGGAGCGAGGATCAGTTTCCGCGCCTTCACCCGGTTCGGCGCCGTGGTCGCGTTCGGGACGCTCGTCATTGCGACGGCCTGGCTGGCCGTGTTCATCTTCGTCGGCAAATCCACCGCCGACTGGTCCGCCGCGGGGCTGGTGGTGGTCCTCTCCGCCTTGCACATGCTGCGACGGAAGGTGCGTGACTCGTGACTCGTGACTCGTGGCTCGGCGGACTACTTCTTCGATTCCCGAGCCAACACGCCTTTTACCGCACCAGCAATCATCCGGTTGACGGCTGATATCGAGACGCCGCCCGGGTCATCTGACGGGATCGTCGCAAAACCGATCGCTGAGGCCTTGGGATAGCGCGCGAAAAGCTGCTCGAACAGCGTCGCGAGTTCCCAGCTCGACGGACCGCCTGGCACCTTGTTGCCGTGACCCGGTACTTCGGCCGGATCGAGAACGTCGAGATCGATGTGGATGTACAGCTTGTCGCTGATCCGATTCAATCGATCGAGCTGCGCGAAGACGGCCGGCGAGGCCCGCCGGAGATCATCCACGCTGACCTGCTCGATCCTCGAGTTGTCGAGGATGTCCTGCTCGAGCGGATCCGTGAGCCGCACGCCTCCCATGACCACATGCTGATCCGACATCGGCGGCTCCAGTCCTGCGTCGAGCCGCATGCGCTGCAGGGCGCGTCCGGTTGCCACCGCGACCGGCATGCCGCCGAGTGAGCCGCTCCGCGTCGTTTCCGGCGTGTTGATGTCCGGATGAGCATCGAGCCAGAGCATGCCGATCCGGAGTGGATCCCGCCCCTCGCCGGATCGCTGAAGTCCGGCCACCAGGCCGGGCATCGACGGACACGTCGCCAGCAGTCCGACGGTGAAGAAGCCGTCCGCCTCGTTCTGACGCACGATGTCGCCGAAGTGGCCTAACGCCATTCCCAGGCGCTTCCACCCGCCGTACTCCGTCGACTCATCGGCCGTCAGCGCTGCTTCCGCCGATCGTACCACGGCGTTCAGACGCGCCAGCGTGTCACGAATGCCGCCGCCCGCCATGGTGGCGGGGCCGCGCGACGTCCCGTTCGGCGAAAACGGCTGTTGCGCCAGCGAAACGCGCAGACGCCCATCCGGACCGGTGTATCGGGTTTGCGCGTGAGCGGACGCTGCCGTGACGGTGAGCAGAAGAAGGAGGAGCCGATACATGCGCGTGACTCGTGACTGGGCGAATCACTCGATCGCGGCGTCGAGCGTGATCTTCGCGTTCAGCAAACGCGAGATCGGGCAGGTGGCGCGGGCGCCCTCTGCCTGCTCGGCGAAGACCGCCGGCGATATACCGGGGACGCGAGCGCGGCTTCTCAGATGAACCTTCGTGACGGTCATCCCGGCATCCATCTTCTCGAGCGTCACTGTCGCCGTCGTGGCAATCCGCTCGGGCGGAAACCCCGCCGCCGTCAATTTCCCCGAGAGCGCCATGGAATAGCAGCCGGCGTGAGCGGCCGCAACGAGCTCCTCGGGATTGGTTCCCGGATCATCGGCGAAGCGCTGTGCCCACGTGTAGTTCGCATCCTTGAGTACGCCGCTGGGCGCCGACATGGTGCCCCTGCCCTCTTTCAGCGTGCCGTTCCATACGGCCGAAGCCTGTCGTTCCACCGATGTCCCCTCGTTGCTCGGTTAGTCGATTCCCGGTATTCGTGAACCGAGCGAGCAAGGTAGTTCTGGGACAGGAGACGGGAAACAGGAGACAGGAGACAGGGATGAGCAGAGGGCCGGAGCAAGCGCCCCGGCCCTCCGTTTCCTGTTTCCTGTTTCTCCTGTTTCCTCAGTTCCCCAGCTTTGCCCTCAGGAAGGTCACGACCCTTGGCCATGCCTCCTGCGCCGCCTTCGCGTTCGCCTCGCTGTTCTCCTGTCCGCGCAGGAATCCGTGCCCGGCGCCATCGAAAATGTGGTACTCGTACGACTTGCCGAGTCGCTTCATGGCCGAGTCGGTCGCGGGGATGGTGGCATTGATGCGAGCGTCGGCGCCACCGTACAGCCCGAGCACCGGCGCCTTGATGGCTGCCATCTCGTCCGCGTTAGGCGGTGAGCCGTAGAACACGACGGAAGCTCCCACGGTGGGCGCATGCGTCGCATGGAGGAACGACCGGCCGCCGCCCCAGCAGAACCCGATGACGCCGTACCTGGGCTGTGCGGCCGGCAGGGACATGCCGTACTTCGCGACGGCGTCGAGCGCGGCGTTGACGAACTCGGGCGTTGCCCGCTGAATGAGCTGCCTGCCGACATCGGCCGTCGCCTCCTCGGTCAACGACCCGGTCTTGGCCATCGTGATCATGTCAGGGGCGATGCCGATGAATCCCTCTGCGGCGAGTTGATCCGCCACACTCCGCGTCCACGTGTTGAGGCCGGTGTTTTCGTGGATCGCGATCACCACTGGGGCTTTCTGAGACCGTTCCGGATACACGACCCAGGCCATCACGCTGTCCGACGCGCCAACCTTGATGGCGACCCATTCTCCATGGCGCGGCGACGCCGCGATTCGTTGCGCCGCCGTGACCCCGGACGCGGGGATCGCGGCCGACTGCCCGGCGTCCACCGCCACGAGGCCGCCAGCGGCATGGTCTCCATGGCCAGCGTGCTCGTCAGCTACGACCGGAGTTCTGGCCTGCGAGGCCATGTATCCGCCCGCAGCGGCGATCGCGGCGACAACGATTGTGAGGATGCGCATGGTATTGTGATGAGCGAGGAGGGATTTGGGTGAGGCTTATGGAGCGCGCTGTAGAACCAGGTGTCAAGTACCAACGCGCTCCCGGCACGCTTCGCGCGCTTTGCGTTCGTTACTGCACGCAATTCCCCTTCGGATCCGGCTTCGGCTTATCCACCACGAGCCGATGATCGAGGTTGGCGATCTTCATCGCCGATTCGAAGACGAACCGCGCGACGAGCGCCATGTGCGGATACTCGATGTACTGCGGCTCGTCGGTCACCTGATGGTAATCGGCGTGACCGCCGGTCGAGATGAACGTGATCGGGATGCCGAACTTCGCGTACTCGTAGTGATCGCTCCGGCAGTAGATGTTCTGCTGATGCCCATTGGCATCCATCGCGTAATCGAACCGGAGACCCAGCTTCTTTTCAGTGTTTACAGTCTCAAGCAGATCGCCCATCTCGGTCGAGAGCCGGCGTGATCCGATGAGCTGCACGTACCCCTCCCCTCCCATCAGAAGCTTCTGCTCCAGATCTTCACCAGTCACGTCGTTCGCCCCACCGCGACCCACCATGTCCATGTTCAGCTGCCCGACGATGGAATCGCGTGGCACCGTGGGATGCGCGGTGAAGTAGCTCGCGCCCCAAAGGCCCATCTCCTCCCCGGTGTGCCAGACAAAGACGATCGACCGCTTCGGCTTCTGAGGATCCCTGGCAAACTGCTCGGCGATCTCGAGCACCGTCATCGAGCCCGAGCCGTCGTCGTCGGCGCCGTTGTTGATCGAGTCGAGCCGCGGCGCGCTGATCGCGCGCAGGCTGTCCAGTATGGCCTTGACCCGCAACGCCTCCTCAGGCGTTGGCGGCCGGTTCGGACTGTCAGCGCCCTGGGGCCGCACCACCTGCATGTACGCCCTGAGCGAGTCGTGATCCACGGGCTGCTGACGTAACGGAATGTGATCGTTATGCGCGCCGATGGCGACATACTGCCCCTTGAGCTTCGGATCCGTTCCTGGCAGGATCGCGACGACGTTCCGGCCGGGCTTCGACGTCTCCGTGAATCGGACGGACGTCGTGACAGATTTACCGACCATCCGGTTGGTCCACGACGCGGCGGGTGCGCCAAGCATTGTTTCGGCCATCGCCCGGGTGACGTTCAGCGTCATCGGCACGGTGTCCTGCAGGAACACGGTGCCCGTACTCGCAAACGCCGCGCGAAGCGCCTGCGGCGTCAACATCTCACCCACAACCACCACGTTGGCCGCGGCTTCGGCGCGCATGGTAACCCACTGCTGATAGCCGTTCGACGCGACGAACTTCCCGACGTCCGTGCCGGGCGGTACGCCGCCGGGGACAAACACCAGGATCTTCCCTCGAGCTGAGTCCACGGGGATGTTCGCGGTGGTATCGACCCATGGACCGACGAAAACCACCTGAGCGCTGGAGAAGCGTCGCACGAAGCCGGCCGCGCTGGCGGTGAAATCAGTGCCGGCCTTGAAGGTCGCCTCGCCCGCGGTCACCGTCGACGACGAATCGAGGAGGCGCGTGTACAGCGGCAGTTTCTGGAAGAAAGTGCCATTGTCCCCCCCCGGCTGCAGTCCAAACCGCCGCACTTCGTTCTCGATGTACGCGGTTCCCATGTCGTTGTAGGGCGTGCCGACGGCGCGACCCATCATCGAGTCATCTGCGAACTTGTAGAGGCGCGTCATGAGATCGCCGGCGGTGATTTCGGCGACCGTCTGGGGCCCGATGTATTTGCGAGGAGGCGGCGCCGCGGCGCTCTGCGCCTGTGCTACGACGGCAAGACCGGAGATGACGGCTGCCGCCAGCGGCGCCGAACGGCGAAGAAAGACTGTGTGCATGAGAGCGTTCGGGATGGTGGGACGACGAACGGGGCGTACCCGGCTTCGTCGTGATAGGGTCCGGAAGCTCATCGACCGCTGTGCGACCCGCAAGGACGCAGGGACGGAGCAAGCCTCAGCGCCACTAGTGCCGTTCCAACTTGTTTCACCGAACGCTCGAAGGTATGGGTATGCATTGAACCACTTGGCGAGAATAGTTGGAACGGCACTAGGCGAGATCGCGATACGCGCGGCCCCGCCAGTTCACCGGCCGCCGGAACGTCGACAACGCCACGCGAAAGACCGCGGCCGGATCGGCGAGCCAGCTGAGCGCGTAGGGCAAACCACGTCTCTCATAAGAACCGGCGACAGCGCCCACGAGCGAGAGCCTGACCGACATGAGCAGGAGGTTGATGGCCACGAGCGGACGAGGTAGCGGCGCCAGGATTGCCCACGTCAGCAGGATGATTGGCGCGGCCTGCACCAGCATCAGGAACAGGACGTCGAGCAGCTGGCGGCTGCGCGTCGTGGCGTCCGCGAGATCGATGGAGCGGCCCCACTCGCGCCACATCTCGCCTGCGGAGCGATACCCGCGCACGCGGTACAACCGGCTTCCATCGAGGAATCCGCAGCGCACGCCTTTCCGCGCGTACTGCCGTGCGAGGAGCACGTCATCCGCGAATGACGCGCGAGCGGGCGCATACCCGCCGTGTTCCAGTAGCGTTGCGCGCCTGACGAGAAAGCACTGGCCGTTCGCCAGCAATCGTGCCGGTGGCGGCGACGGCTCTGGCGCGCCGGTGCGGTAGATGAGGGTCATCAGCAGCGTGGGCTGCAGCCAGCGTTCCCAGGACGTTTGCCCGGCGAACATCGGGGAAAAGGACACGAGCTCGAGGTGGTGCGCGCGCGCCGCCGCAACGACCGAAGCCACCATCCCCTCGTTCGCCTCGGTATCGGCATCGACACCGAGTACCCATTCGCCGCGGGCGAGCGTGAGCCCATGTTGCAGTGCCCAGACCTTTCCAATCCATCCCGGGGGCAGCGGTGGATCACGCTCGAGACGAATGCGCGGATCGAGCCTCGCGGCGCCTTCAACCAAAGCCTGCGTTCCGTCGGTGGACGCGCTATCGATGACGATGACCTCGGTCAGTGGCGCTCCCTGCTTCGACAATCCAGCGAGACAGGGTCCGATGCGTCCGGCTTCGTTCAACGTCGGAACGATGACCGACACCGTGGTATCGGTCATCGATTCCTGGAGCGGCCTGACCGGAGGGAGTCGCCGTATCCCGGGAAGAAGGCGCCACAGCAGGACGATAGCTGCGGCGCCTTGAACGACTGCGAGAACCGCGAGTGTCGAGCTCAGAGCGCGGAGCTCAGCGAATGCACCCCTACCGTTTCCCCTCGAACGATGTTGCGGCCGCGCCGGTGGGCTTGAGCCAGTAGCCAAACCACTGGCGCAGCCTGCCGAGGCGGTCCACGAGCAGCCACGGTTCACCCGTCCGCGACAGGTCGTGCGTTGAGCGCGGGTAGCGCACGAGTTCGACGGGGACTCCCTGTTTCTTCAACGCCATGAACCATTGCTCGGCGTCGCCCATCGGCGTCCGGTAGTCCTCTTCCGACTGCACCATGAGCGTCGGCGTGCGCACCTTGTCGACGTACCTGATCGGCGACAACTCGTCGTAGATCTTCTTGTTCTCCCACGGCTTTCCAAAGAACTCGAACTCGGTGAGCCCCTGCACGTCGGTACTACCGTACCAGGACCACCAGTTCGAGATCATGCGATCCGTCTGGGCGGCCTTGAAGCGAGTGGTCTTCGTGGTAATCCACGCCGTCATGAATCCACCGTATGAGCCGCCCGTCACGCCCATGCGCGTGGAATCGACGTCAGCACGCGTGGAGACGATGTCGACCGCCTTCATCAGGTCCTGGAAGTCCTCGAGTCCCCAGCGGCCGCGCGTCGAATACGTGAAGTCACCGCCGTAGCCGCTCGAACCGCGCGGGTTGGTGAATAACACCCACATCCCGGCGCCGGCGATGTTGTGGAACTCGTCGAACCAGTTCTCGCCGTACGCGCTGTGCGGACCCCCGTGGATGTAGAGGACCAGCGGATACTTCCGGCCAGGCTGATAGCCTGCCGGCTTCTGAAGCCACGCCTCGATTTCAAAACCGCCCACCGACTTGTAGGTAAAGCGCTCGGCGTCCGGCCACTCGATCTCGGCGTTGAGCTTGTCGTTGAAGCCCGTGAGCTTCACCTCACCCGTGCCGTCGGCATTGGCGAGATAGAGTTCGGTCGGCTTGGTGATGCTCGTGGAGACATACGCGATCTTCGCCTGCTTTGCGTCGGTGGAGAAACCGGAGAGTCGCCGGCGTCCACCCAGAACTTCCGTCATCTGTTTCGTGGCGGGATCGAGGCGGAAGAGCCCCGTGCGGCCTCCCACCGATGCGGCGACCATCACGTGGCCAGCCGGGGTCCACCAGTACTGCTGCGGCTCGTACTGCCACGTGCCCAGCAGATTCACCGGGGTTCCGCCTGAAGCGGCTACGATGAACAGGCGCGCGGAAGCCGTGCGCGTCGCGCTCGACCTGAACGTGATGGAGCGGCCATCCGGCGACCAATCCAGGTCGCCTTCGCTACCGGCCAGATTCGTCAGGCGGCGCGGCGTGCCGCCGCCAACCGCAACGATGAATATGTCGGAGTCGTTGCGTGGGGCTTCGTCTCGCTTCGCATCGTATGGCAGGAGTCCAATGGAATCGGCCATGGCCTGCACCGCCGAATCGGGGCGCATTTCAGGATCGGCGACGTACGCAATCCACTGGCCGTCGGGCGACACAGCCGGACTCCGGCGCGAGTATCGAGTCGTGTCGACGATTCGCTTGGGTGAGCCGTCCGTCGCCTGGTTCCAGAGCTGCGCGGGACGAATGACGCGTGCCTCTCGCGGCCCGGGCAGGAATCCCTGGCCGTTGGCTTTGTAGCGGATCTCCGTGATATGCCGGCCATCGAAGCGCTTGGGATCGAGCGGTTGAGTAATCGACCCGAACGGCGGCCGCGCCATCGCCTGCATGCCCGTCCATGAATCCGCCGGGCGCGCCCTCGTCGTGTCCACCGGAACCGGCTCCGACGTGACCACAAAGCGCTTGTTGTCAGGACTCGCGCCAGTTGGAAAGCTGTCGATCTCGACTGCCTCACCACCCGGTTGGTCCATGCGAAGGCCCCAGGTGCGGCCCCGTGATCCCGTGCGATTCGACGTGAAGAGCAGCCAACGCCCATCCGGCGACCAGCGAGGGTTCGAGCTTTCGTAGCCGGGTGCCGTATATCGCGTGGAGGCACCACCAGCGGTCGGCACGACCCATACTTCCTGATGCCGGCGGTTGTCCGCCTCCTTCACGGTGGTGACCGTGAACGCCACCGTTTTCCCGTCGGGCGACAGGGCCGGCGCACTCAGTGTGGTCAGTCGGTACCAGTCCGCCGGTGTGAACGGGCGCGGTCCCTGCGCTTCAATGGCAAGCAGTGGCGCGCCAAGCGCGACCAGTACAATCATCCTGCGCATAATTCCTCGCTCCGCTGAAGCGTTGTGAATCGTCCGGGTTGGATCAAATAGGACCAGAGCGCCGGCGTTCCTCAAGTCCATTCCGTCATCAGCTGTCATGATCCACCTTCGCTCGCTCGCCCTGCCCGCCGGGAATCGCGGGAGCGGGTTCCCATTCAGCGTGCCTGCGATCAGCACTCTGACCGAGATCGAGTTCACAACTCCGGTCACGTTCCTTGTCGGCGAGAATGGGTCAGGCAAACCGACGCTGCTCGAGCACGTACGGCTGACGCGCGAATTCCTCGCTGATCCCGATCGGTTTCTGCGAAGGCTCTGAGGAGGCGGCTACGCGATCGGCGGGTTTCCAGCGCTCACCGCCGCGAGTTCTCGCTTGAAGGCGTGCAGCAGACAGCGGACCCCGCCATTCTCTCGCACCTCGGTCGTCCGCAACCCGGTATAGCGCTTGAACATGTTGCGCAGGGCTGCGCCCGACGGAAAATCGAGCTTGAGGGCGACCTGTTCGACCGTCCGCCCGGGATCATCCAGCATGCGGGCGGCGATGAGAAGGCGGCACCATCCGATCATCGCGCGCGGCGACGGTAGTCGGGCGGCTTTCAGGCGGTCCACCAGCGTTTTTCGGTGAACTCCCATGGCGGCGGCCACTTCCTCGACCGTCATGTCCCTGCGTGCGTGCTCCAGGCAATAACGCAGGAATGGCACGATCGTCGCGGGTATGACAGGTTCGAGGTCCGCGCCGAGTGCCACAGCGGACACCTGATCCAGCGCCGCATTCACAGCCGAGCGCAGTGACGCCTTCAGGTCGTCGACGCCCTGGAATACCAACTGGCTGACGCCTGCCTTGGCGTACTCGATGACCGCGCCGGAGACCACGGCCGACATCGGGAGGTACACGACGATTGGCACCGAGGGATACTCGTCTCGGAGCCGTCGGATGCTTGGCAGAGTCGGGGACCCGTCGTAATCGCGATGATCCACGACGACCAGATTCGCCAACCCGGCCTCGACCATGGCCAGGACCTCGCTGAGGCGCTCGCAGTACCGCACCGAGGCCTCATTCCGCAGGGCGTCAGTAAGCCTGGCCCGCGAAATGGGGTGGAGAACCAGCGCAGCGACGATCACGCCGCGCACGGTGCCGGGGTTACGCCATGTATCACGACTTCACATGGCGTGACAGTGGGGCGAAGCACGGCCGTACAGCTTGGTGTCAACCCCAAACCGCTGGAGCTGTGCATGCGCCGTGTCCTTCGCGTACTGAGCACCCTCATTCCTGTCGCCGCGCTCGCGGCATGCGTTTCACCAATGGCACCCGCCCCGGTTTCTGAGACGTGCCTCTCCGGTAAGGTGCCCTACGCGACCTGCGTGAATCGCGATTTCGTCAATCCCCTCGGAGATTTCGTCAATCCCCTTGGCGACTTCGTGAATCCGCTAGGAAACGTGGTAGTCAGGCCTGGCGAGTAAGCGCCAGGAGCCCGCCGGCTTCTCCAACGTCGAAATCGTTGAGGGAGGCTACCACCTTCTGAGACGATCGAGTCAACTGGATGGATGCGGCAGGCGGTTGTGCCGCTTTCTCCAGCTCGGCCGGGTCTGTCTTGTGCAGTAGCTCGAAGAACCCCCTCGCTTTGGCGAGCTTGCGAGTGCGGCTCAGGTATTCATCCCGATTCGTGGTGTCCCCGACGGCTGCGTAAGCGGTCGCCAGGTGATACAGCGCCTGGGCGTTCTCGTATGGCAGGCCGGAGGTGCTGACCCGCGCGCTGATCTCGGTGGCCGCCCGCGCCAGGACGACGGGTTCGCCCGCCTGCGCGGCGGCGATGGATGCGCCACCCAGCGCGCTCAGGACCACGCGCGGCGACGCCGCCCTTCCCAGGATCGCGGCGTAGCCGCGTAAGGCTGCCGCCGGGAACCCGGCCAGGAGACAGAGCTGGGCCAGGTTGGCCAGCGCTTCGACTTCACGCCCCGGATCGGCGTCCGCCAGTTGCAGCGTCGACCAACCATGCCGCAACCCCCGGTCGAAGTTCTTCGACATGGCGTGGCAAATGGTGAGGCCCTGGTGCGCCAGTCGCATGAGTTCCCGCGCCTGCATTGTCTCCGACAGTTCGAGCGCGCGCTCGAAGAAGACGCGCGACCGTGGATAGTTCCCGCGCACACGATCCACGACGCCACGACCGACGTAGGTGCGCGCCAGCACGATCATGTCGCCCGACCGTTCACCGATGGATGCCGAGACGCCATACAGCTCCTCGGCGGCATCCAGATCACCGAGCAGCCGGGCGATCATGGCCTGGTCGGCGGCAAGGAGACCGCGTTCCCGGTCGCTCGCGTCGTCAGCCACGCGTCGCGTTAGGCTCACCGTGCTGTAGCCCATGGAGAGTGCGCCCGCGTCAGCCATCCGTGTGGCCATCCCCCGGACGCCCCTGATGAGCGCGTCCGCCCCCGAACGAGTGAGGAGGTTTGCGAATCCCTCCACCACGAGAAGCAGGTCGCCAATTTCCGCTTCCGGAGTCGGTGTGCCTTCGGTGGACGGTTTCGTGAAGTCGCGGAGGGCGGACGCACACTGGCTCCCCAGCGTCGGAATGTCCTGCGCGCTGGCGCGGCCGATGCGCGAAAGGCAGTGCGCGGTGAGCAGCCACACGGTGTCGGCGCCGCCGAAGTCTTCGCGGGATTTGTCGCGCGCGAGATCCGAGCGGTAGGCGTCGAGCGGTGCTTCGGGAACTAGCATGGGCGCGGCCGGATGGAGGGTGATGCTGGGCCCGTTTCGTGAGTGTGACGGGGGCCTCCCACAGGGAGTAAACGGCGGCCGCCGCTCACCCCCTTCCCGTCCAATCACGCCCGAACCTGATGACCATTCCACAGTACGACGCCGGCTGGCCAGCGCAAGGGCCGTTACTGGTAACGGGTCATGGAGCGGCCATCGTGGTTGTTATGCGCTATCGGTTCGAGCGAATCCCTCGGACCGCTTCCTGGAAGACGGCGAAGGAAGGATCGTCCGACGCGAGTGAGTCGAGACGCGCAGGACCAATCGTGGAAACCAGCGCACTCGTCGTGGCCACGCGGGACTCCTCCAATGGATGACTTCCGAACCACGAATCGAGCGCGGTGGGATCGGCGGCGCGAGCCGCGGCGAGTCGCTCGAACATCGATGGTATTCCCCGGGGATCGATGCCCGCCGCGAGCAGGTAACCGACCGCGGCGGAATCCGCCTGAGCCTCATCGTCGCGGCTGTATTTCGAGAACAGGGCCTGACCTCCGACATCGATGGCGATCTGCGCGGCGGACGAACTGCACACATTCACCACAGCGCAGAATACCGTCACCAGAACTCCGGTTCGGGATCGCGTCCGCATCTGGTCCACGCTGTGCCGCAACGTCACGTGCGCGACCTCGTGGCCAATCACACCAGCCAGTTCCGAGTAACTCGCGGCGCGCTCAACGAGCCCGCGGTGAACGAAGACGTGGCCGCCCGGCACGGCAAACGCATTCACGGTGCTGTCATCAACGAGATAGAAATGCCAGTCGCGGTTCCCGGTGTCGGCCACGGTCGTCAGGCGCGCGCCGAGCGTCGACAGCCACGCTCCGGCGGCCGAGTCGTCGAGAATGGTCAGTTGCGACCGGATCGCCGCCGCATACTGGTCGCCGAGTTCATCCTCTTCCGACACGGAGATGTCACAACCCCAGAGCGTCGCAGCCAGAACGGCGACCGCCGCGGGACGAAATCCGGGTCGCGCCTGGCGGGTGCTCACGCGTTGTAGATCACACCGCCGCGCGCGCGATACAGCTCGAGGGTCGCCCGTGCCTCGTCGCGCAATACGCCGTGCACGACCTCGATACCGCGCCCGCGGAGATAGTCATATGACTCCGGGAAGACCGGCCCCTCATCGAACCGCATGGCCACGGCATCCTGGCGCGTGGCGCCACAGACAATGCGCCGGACGCCGGCCCACAGCGCCGCGCCGAGGCACATCGCGCAGGGGTCGCAGGTCGAGTAGAGCGTGTGCGACGGCAGATCGGGTGCGGCCAGGGTATACGTCCCGATCCGCGCCTGCGCGCGCATGAACGCCACGATTTCGGCATGCAGCACCGAATTCCGCAGGCGCACGACCGTGTTCACGCCGAGGGAAACGAGCTGGCCGCTGTCCGATTCGAAAATCGCGGCGCCGAACGGTCCGCCGGCGCCATTCGTCACGTTCGCCGCGGCCATTTCGATCGCCACGCGCATGCGATCCTCGTCGGTCGCATAACGACGATGGTCATCCTCGCGCGCGGCGGCCCACGCCGGAAGGTCGATGCGGAGCGCCCTGGGGTCAGCCATTCGAACACGGCAGGTGCACCGGCCGCCCGCGGGAGTCCATCGCCACCATGGCCGGAGCCTAGCGGTGAGGCGTCCTTCGCGGTAGAGCCGGCGCCAGCGTGACCTGCGTCCCTTGTCGTCGCGATGACGTCAATCGATCTTCATCGCGGCACAATCCTCAACGAGGCGGGCATGCGAATCGCGAGGGTGGGCGTGGTTGGCGCTGGCGCGATGGGAACCGGCATCGCGGCGCTGGCCGCCTCCGCCGGATTCCCGGTAGAGCTCCTCGATGTTCCCGATTCGCCGGATCGAGACGGGAGGGCGCGGGGGGCAATCGACAGGGCGCTGAAGTCGCGACCATCTGCGTTCATGGACCCGGCGTGCGCCGCCCGGATCTCGGTCGGGAATACCGAGGATCACCTCGACCGCCTTCGCGAGTGCGACTGGATCATCGAGGCCATCATCGAGCGGCCCGAACCCAAGCGCGACCTCTTCGCGCGCATCGAACCGCTGGTTCGATCCGATGCGATCGTGACCTCCAACACGTCAGGGATTCCCATTCACATGCTGGGCGCCGGACGAAGCGATCGGTTCCGGCAGCACTTCCTCGGCACGCATTTCTTCAATCCTGTCCGGCATCTCCACCTGCTCGAGCTCATCCCCACCACGGACACGCTTCCCGATGTGGTCGCGCGAATTCGCGACTTTGCTGAACGAATGCTCGGGAAAGGCGTGATCCTGGCGCGCGACGTGCCCGGCTTTGTCGCGAACCGGCTCGGCCTGCATGGCTTGTTCCGAACCATTCGTCTCATGGAGGATTTCGGCCTCACCATCGACGAGGTCGATGCGTTGACCGGTCCATTCCTCGGCCGGCCGAAGTCGGCAACCTTCCGGACGGCTGACATTTCCGGGCTCGACGTGCTGGTCGACGTGTCAGCCGGTCTCTCCAGCACAACGGGCGAGGACTTCTCGCTCCCCGCCTGGATTCACGACCTCGTCAGGCAGGGCAAACTCGGCGTCAAGACGGGGGCCGGATTCTACCGGAAGGACGGCGCGAAGATCCTGACGCTCGATTGGCGCACCGGTGAGTACCGCCCGCAGGTCATTCCGGACTTCGCGGACCTCAAGTTCCTGCAGCGCGAGCCGCTCACCCGGCGCCTGAAGGGGATCACCCGGGCGGGAGGAACGCACGCCGAGTTCCTGCGGGCGCTCCTGCTGGAAACGGCGGCCTACACGCTGGCGAAGACGCCTGGAATCGCCTACGACATCGCGTCCGTGGATCGAGCGCTCGAATGGGGATTCGCCTGGGAGCTCGGCCCCTTCTGTGTGTTTGACGCCATCGGAGCCGATTGGCTGCGCGCCGCGTTCGCGGAACGCAACATGGGAGAACCAGGCCTCCTCGCTACGGCACGCGAGGGATTCTACCGCCGGCTGAGCAGCGGACCCCGTCAACTCTCGTTTGTCGGGGAATACGCGCCTATCGAACCGATCCCGCATGCGCTCGACCTGGATCTCGTCGAGTTGCGTCTGGGATCCCTGGCATCGAATCGTGAGGCGACGCTGCTCGATATCGGCGACGGCGTCGCGTTGCTCAAGCTGCACGGCAAGCTGAATACGCTTGGCATGGGTGCGCTGGACCTCATCGATCAGTCGCTGGACCTGGTGGACCGGAGCGGGTTTGTTGGCCTCGTCCTCGGCAGCATGAACGCCAACACGTTCTCGGCCGGGGCGAACCTGGTCGAACTGCTGGCCGAAGTCGACGCGGGACATTGGGATGAGCTCGATGCCGCGGTTCGGCGCTTCCAGCACACCGTGGCGCGATTGCGGAGCGTCGCCTTCCCCGTCGTGGTCGCGCCGAACGGGCTTACGCTCGGGGGCGGCGCCGAGTTCGCGCTCCACGCGTCACGGGTGCAGGCTGGCGGGGAACTCTATATGGGCCTCGTGGAGGTGGGCGTGGGGCTTCTCCCGGCAGGGGGCGGCACGAAAGAGCTCCTCTTCCGGTTCACGCGGGAGCTGGAACCGTACGAGGAAGCAGATCCGTTCGAGGCGGTGAAGCGCGCGTTCAAGCTCATCTCGATGGGAACGATGAGCGCGAGCGCGCTCGACGCCCGCCGGCTTGGCCTTCTGCGCAACGGCGATCGCATAACGATGAATCGCGACCGTGTCCTCAGCGACGCGAAGGCACGGGTCCTCGAGTTGGCGCCGGACTACACGCCGGCGGAGCCGAGAACGATTCGCGCCCTGGGCAGGGAAGGATTGGGAAACCTGTCGTACGGCATCTGGGCAATGCGCGAGGGCGGCTACATCACCGATCACGAAGTGACCATCGGCCGCAGGATCGCGCATGTGCTGTGCGGCGGTGACGGCTCTCCGCGAATGGTCACCGAGCAGGACATTCTCGACCTCGAGCGCGAGGCGTTCCTTTCGCTGCTGGGGACGCCGGAAACACGCGCCCGGATTGTCTACATGCTGGAGAACGGCAAACCTCTCCGGAACTGACCATGCCTGATGCCGTAATCGTCAGCGCCGTCCGCACGGCGGTCGGACGCGGGAAGAGCGACGGGTCGCTTGCGGGGGTTCATCCCATCGACCTGTCGGCCCTCGTCATCCAGGAAGCGGTGAAGCGCGCGGATGTGGACCCACGCGACATTGACGACGTGTTGTGGGGATGCGCCATGCCCGAGGGCTCGCAGGGACTGAACATCGGCAGGCTGGCGGTCCTGCGCGCGCGATTGCCGGTGCAGGTGCCGGCGGCGACGGTGAACCGGTTCTGTTCCTCGGGACTGCAGACGGTCGCCAGCGCGGCGCAGTCGATCATGACGGGCATGGCCGATGTGGTGATTGCCGGCGGCGTGGAGATGATGAGCCAGGTGCCGATGTCAGGGTGGCACACCCGGCTGCATCCGGACATGACCGAAAGCATGATTGCCATGGGGTTGACCGCGGAGCGCGTGGCGGATCGCTGGCAGGTGTCCCGGGTCGACCAGGATGCGTATGCCCTGGAAAGTCATCGCAAGGCCGCTGCCGCGCTGGCGGATGGACGCTTCGCGGACCAGATCGTGCCCGTTCCCGTGCAGCGCGTGAAGTGGAGTGGCGCCACAAAGCAGGTTGAGGAGGGTCACTTCGCGGTGGACGAACTCGTGCGACCCGACACGAGTCTCGAGCGACTCGCGAAGCTCAAGCCGGTCTTCAGGCAGAACGGCAGCGTCACAGCGGGCAACGCGAGTCCGTATTCGGACGGCGCGGCCGCTGTTGTCGTCGTGAGCGGCGACTATGCCCGGGCGCACGGGCTCAAAGTGCTCGCGCGATTCATCACGTTCGCCGCGGCCGGGGTGGAGCCCGACGTCATGGGAATCGGCCCGGTGCAGGCCGTGCCCAAGGCACTGAAGCGGGCCGGCATCGACCTGTCCGATATCGCCCTCATCGAGTTCAATGAGGCGTTCGCGTCACAGGCGCTGGCCGTGAAGCGCGAGCTGGGGTTTCCCGACGACCGTCTCAACGTGAACGGCGGAGCGATCGCGCTGGGGCATCCCCTGGGTGCAACGGGCGCCAAGCTGGTAACGCAACTGCTTCACGAACTGGGTCGACGCGGCGGGGGCCACGGCCTCGTGACGATGTGCATTGGCGGCGGGATGGGGGCGGCTGGAGTGTTTGAGGTACGCTAGGCATCAGGCATCAGGCATGGGGCATCAGCTCTCAGGACTCACGACTCACGACAAATGACAACGACTGCAGGCGAAAGCATAACGAAGACGGCCGGTGCTCTCGAGGTCCCGGACCATCCCATCATTCCCTTCATCGAGGGGGACGGAACAGGCCCCGATATCTGGCGCGCCTCGCAGCTCGTCTTCGACGCCGCCGTGGACCGCGCGTACAGAGGGAAACGGCGCATCAGCTGGCACGAAGTGCTCGCCGGCGAGAAGTCCAAGGCGCAGGTCGACAACTGGCTCCCTGACGAGACGCTGCAGTCCATCTCCACGCACCTGGTTGCCATCAAGGGACCGCTGACGACGCCGGTGGGCGGCGGCTTTCGCTCGCTCAACGTCGCGCTGCGCCAGCAGCTCGACCTGTATGCGTGCGTCCGGCCCGTGCGGTACTTCACGGGAGTGCCCTCGCCCGTCAAGCGTCCCGAAGACGTGAACATGGTGATCTTCCGTGAGAACACCGAGGACATCTACGCCGGCATCGAGTGGGAGGAAGGCACCGCGGAGGTGAAGCGCGTGATCGACTTCCTGCGCCGCGAGATGGGCGTCAAGAAGATCCGCTTCCCCGAGTCCAGCGGCATCGGGATCAAGCCGATTTCCGCCGAAGGGACGCGACGGCTCGTGCGAAGCGCGATCCAGTATGCCATCGAGCAGGGCGTCACCAGCGTGACCCTGGTGCACAAGGGCAACATCATGAAGTTCACCGAAGGCGCCTTCCGTGACTGGGGCTACCAGCTGGCGAAGGAGGAATTCGGCGGCGTCGAGATCGATGGTGGTCCCTGGCTCAAACTGCCTAACGGCGTCGTCATAAAGGACTCGATCGCCGACGCGTTCCTGCAGCAGATCCTGACGCGACCGCGCGAGTACGGCGTGATCGCGACGCCCAACCTCAACGGCGACTACATCTCGGACGCGCTGGCGGCGCAGGTTGGCGGGATCGGGATCGCGCCCGGCGCCAACATCAACTACGTCACCGGCCACGCGATCTTCGAGGCGACGCACGGCACCGCGCCCAAGTATGCCAACCAGGACAAGGTCAATCCGGGCTCGCTGATCCTCTCCGGCGAGATGATGTTCCGCTATCTCGGCTGGAACGAGGCGGCCGACCTGATCATTGCCTCCCTGGAGAAGACAATCGCGCAGAAGCGCGTGACCTACGACTTCGAGCGGCTGATGCCGGGCGCGACACTCGTTACATGCAGCGGGTTCGCGAAAGCGATGGCGGAAAACATGTGAGTGCGAGGTCCGAGGTTCGAGGTCCGAGGTTCGAGGTTCGAGGTTCGAGGTCCGAGGTTGTGACGACGCGGAGACTTCGCTCCTCGTAGCTCGGACCTCTGACCTCGGACCTAGGTAGTCGCAATCGCCTGAATCTCGATCTGATACCCGTAATGCAGCTCCTTCACGGGCACGATCGCGCGAGCCGGGCGATGTGAGCCCATGATTCGCGAGTAGGTCGCGTTTACCTCGCTCCACAGCGAGATGTCCGACACGTAGATCGTCATCTGGACCACCCTGTCGAGGCCACTGCCCGCGGCCTTCAGGATGGCCTCGATGTTTCGCAACGTTTGTTCGGTCTGCTCGCCAATCGGTCCGGGCCGATGCTCCTTCTGGCCGGGAACGAACGCCAACTGGCCGGCCACGAATACGAAGCCATTGTGGACCACGGCCTGCGAATAGTGACCGCCGGGGACAGGCGCAGTGTCGGTTGTGATGAAGTTCATCGCCGGATTGGTGAAGGTCAGGCCGGCCGCAGCGCCGGAAGGATGACACCGGAGCATTCCCCGAAGCCGATGCGGGCAAAGCCCTCGCGAGCGCACCACCCACGCAGGATGACTTCGTCGCCATCCTCGAGAAACCGCCGCTCCTCGCCGTTCGGCAGGCGCAGCGGCTCAGCGCCCCGACGGGTCAACTCGAGCAGGCAGCCCCGCGACTCGCGCGATGGTCCGGAGATCGTTCCGCTCCCGAGCAGGTCCCCGGGGCGCAGGTTACACCCGTTGCTGGTGTGATGGGCGACAAGCTGCGCGGGCGTCCAGTACATCTCGGCGAGCGTCGAGCGCGATAGCGCGACTGGCGCCGCGCGCTCATCTCGCATGCGCCTGGTGTGAAGCAACACTTCAACGTGCACATCGAGGGCGCCGGCCTCGGCGTCGGCACGATGAGCGAGATAGGGAAGCGGCGCCGGATCTCCCGGCGCTCGCGAAGCGGCGGGAACATGGAATGGCGCCAGCGCCTCCATCGTGACCACCCAGGGCGAGAGCGTGGTCGCAAAACTCTTGGACAGGAATGGACCGAGCGGTTGGTACTCCCAGGCCTGGATGTCCCGCGCCGACCAGTCATTCAACAGGCAGAGGCCGAAGATCAGCTGCTCCGCCCGCGCGATCGGGACAGGCTCGCCGAGGGCATTGCCCGTTCCGATGAAGAACCCTGCCTCGACCTCGTAATCCAATCGGGCCGTCGGGGCCACGGTTGGCGGGCCCTTCTCATCGGCCGACGCCTGCCCGGTGGGCCGGCGCACCGGCGTGCCGCTCACGACCAGTGACGATGACCGGCCGTGATACCCAATGGGAACCCATTTGTAGTTAGGCAGGAGCGGGTTGTCCGGGCGGAACATGCTGCCGACGTTCGTCGCGTGCGACAGTGACGCGTAGAAATCCGTGTAGTCGCCCACGTCGGCCGGCAGCGACAACTCGATGTCCGCCTGATGGACCATGACGTCGTTGCGGAGTCGCCGGGCGCGTTCCCCTTCGGCGGTATCCGAGCGCAGCAGGTGGCTGGCCTGCAACCGAAGCGCGCTCCAGTGAATGGGCTCCAGCGCCAGCAGTGCGTTGAGCGAGGACGACGCGCATCGCGAGCCGGCGCGCGACGCGGCGCCCTCCAGCAGACCCGAGCGGGCGGCCGCCGCCAGGTCCAGAACCTCGCCTCCAATCGCCATACCGACACGCCACCGCTCGTCCGCGTCTCGCCGACGGAACACTGCCAGCGGGAGATTCTGCACGGGAAAGTCGGTCGCCGGCTCGGCGGCCGAGTCGACCCACGACTCGAGATCGGCGCGATGTGTCTCGTTGATCATGCGTGTGGCACGGCCTCGAGTCCGATCTCCGCCATCGGTTCGCGGAACGAGCAGGATCCAAAGCCAGCGAAGAACGACGCACGCACCTCGTCGAGTTCCCGTTTCGTCAACCGCTCGTCGCGCCACGCCAAGCCGCTGTCGGTGAATTCGAACGCGGCCATGGAGCGCTCATCGAGCACCTCGAGCACGACATCGTCGCTCCGGCCGAACCAGAGCAGCGCGGCGGCAATGGCCACGTTCAGGAAGCCGAACATCAAGCCGGTCGGCGGCACGGGTTCGTACGTGAGGCGATAGTTCCCCCGGATGGCGTGATGAAGGCCCGCGGTGGCCTTGAAGCGTATCCGCGCGTTCCGGCACGCGCGCAGGAAATCGAGGACCTGTCGTGGCGTGGGAAACGCGTCGGCGGTGACGCCCCCCGTGCGGATCTTCGCCGCCGCGTCCACGCGTGCGACGGCCGCGGCGAAAGCGTCCAGGTCTTCCACGCCGGCACCCGGTTCGATGAACACCTGAAGACCCGCGAGCGCCGTGGCGTGCGCAACCTCCGGTATTCCACCAGCCTTCAGCTCCGCGGCCTCGATCACGTAGTTCCGTGTGTACCAGCGGAGATCCGCGATGGTAGCGCAATCGGAGAGGCTCGCAACGAGACTCACCGGCCACGGCGTGCCGTTCACCGCCAACACTGCTGCCTCGTGCGAGAACTCAGCGCCTCGTGACAGCGAAACAACGAACCGACCCAGTGCCCAGCTATCCGTCGCCGCGCGATGGCGCGAGTACTCCGCCACCGCGTCGGCCATGCTCAGCGAGGCCGGGGGAAACAGACCGGCGTAGTCGATCGCCCCGGCCAGCAGGCTCCGACAGGACAGTGCTGCGCTCAGCGCGCCGCCGCTTTCGGCGCGTAACGCGGCCGGAGGCGCTCCATCAGTTTCTTTCCAGCCTCCGTTTGCGTGGCCACCCATTCGGCATTCAGGAACCGCACGCCCGTGTTCTGCGCGCGAACGTGCTCGAGGTAGGGCTCGATCTTGGCGAACAAGACCATGCCCTCGCCCGTACTCTCCAGCGCGAAGTCGGGATGCAGTATGCCCCACTTCATCATGCCATAGACCATCTCCCAGTAGCTCACAACCTGCCTGAGGGCGGAATTGAGGGGGTGGTCCTGCTTGAGCACGGCGACGGCTTCCTCGGCATTCGCAGGACGGAACCGCGAGTAGATGGCCGCGCGAGACTCCCGCATCACCGCTTCCCGGCGCAGCTCATAGAGGTGCAGGACGATGGTCGCGTCGTGGTTATCCGGGTATTCCTTTGTCAGCACGTTATGATCCTCGTTGAGTCCGTCGGAGTCTGGCATTATGGCCGGGTTGACGTGCCCTTCGCCAGCACCGTCGCTGGCGACCGACTGACCCAACGGCGTGGCACCGGGTATCATCGCGTGCCCAACTGTACCAGGAGAACGAGAATGCGCCGCTCCACGCACCTGATGGTGCTGCTCGGGCTGTCAGTCGCGCTGACTGGCTGCGCCTCGCGGCGCGGCACCACGTACACGGCCGAGGAACCAACCGTTCTGGTGGTGAAGAACGACAGCTATCTCGACCACAACGTCTACCTGCTGCAGGGAATGCAGCGAATCAGGATGGGGACCGCTCGCGGTCTGGCGACCACTCGGTTCACCATTCCGCGCCAGTACGTCTTCGGGGTCAGCGTCCTGCAGTTTCTGGCCGATCCCATCGGCGGGAACGTGACCCCGGTCTCCGAGCGTATCAGCGTGGTGCCGGGCGATGAGGTGCACCTGCTCATCAGGGGATATGACGAGGGCCGCGAATAGGTCGCGGCCCGGTCCTCAACTAGTGCCGTTCCAACTTGTTTCACCGAACGCTCGAAGGTATGGGTGTGCAGTGAACCACTTGGCGAGAATAGTTGGAACGGCACTAGCGCGGGATCCGAACCGGAATCTGGCTCGGCGGCCGCGGATGGCGCGGACAGTGTCCCGGGTCCACTCGTCCGCCTCGCAGGACCACACCAATGACGGTTCCCATGTCCGGGCCCGGGTCGGGCCCTCGCCAATCGCCTGACCCGCCTCTGACGGCGACGGGCAGCGGGGCCTCGCGCGGTATGATCGACGGGACCCGCGGAGTGCTGACGCTTTCCGTGGTCGAGTCGACCTGAACCGCGGGTGCCGCATCATCATTCGCGACCGACGGTACCGGGATGACTTCGGCAGGCACGGAATCCTGTCCCTCACGCACCACAACGTCGGGTTCCGGTCGCTTCACGGGGCGCGGCACCCGCACCTGTTCAATCTCGGAGACAAAGCGGACCGGCTGATAACTCTGGGTGGAGCTGGCCAGGTCCTGCGCGCGCGCTTTCGCCGCTGCCAGGGTGCTGGCTGCATCCTCAGCGCCGCGACCTGCTGGTTGGGACGAGGGGCCGCACGCCGCGACGGCCAGGAACAGCAGGGTGAATCGAGCGACCAAACTCCGTATCATCGGGTCTCCCGTGTTCGACCGTGTTCTGAACTCTGACGGCATCATCTCCCCCAGGCAATCCCCCGGTATCGGCCATGACTCGCCATCGACCGCGGTCTCACCTCGACGCACTGATACTCGCCCTCGCGCTCGGCTGTTCCACGGCCGGGGCTCCGGCCGCGGAACTCTCGTCCGCCGAACGACAGGCCATCGCCGACTCCATCCGGACCCTGCTCGTCGACAGCTACGTCTTCGACGGCACGGATCCCGTCCCGCGGTTCATGCGTCTCTATGCCGACACGGGACGCGTCGTCTCGGCTGCTTCGGGCGGCTTTACGCTAGCCCGGGATTCCGTGCAGCGTGCCCTTTCCACGTTCTGGAACACCGCCGGTCAATACATGCAGCAACCGTCGTGGACCTGGGGGGCAATGTCGATCGACGTCCTCTCCCGGGATGCGGTCGTCGTAACGGCTCGGTACACGGTACCGCACTGGACGCCAGAGGGACGGCCGCATGTGCTGGGCGGTGCCTGGACGTCGGTATGGACGCACCGGCCGGATCGCTGGGCGATTGTGCACGAGCACCTCTCCGACCTGCCCCGCGTCGTCGCGGAGCGCGTCGAAGCCACGATGCCCGCGGCTCCGCCCGGACCACGACGATAGCGCCTAACGCATTGAGGCGCAGGCCGAGTCGACGGGCGTGGCGGCGCCGAACCGGGTCCTGACGGTTCGCACGCCGCCTTCGGCGTCCAGGACCATCGTGATCAGGGCGTCGTATTCGGGTTCGCAGAGGTCCGGAAATTTCGGACCGCCCAGCGCGGCGGCGATCACCGGCACGGTGTTGCTGTGGCCGACCACGAGCACTGTCTTCCCCGCCTGTCGCCGCACCGCGTTGGCGACATCGGCCGCGTGATTCGCCAGGTCGGATTGCGTGTTCACCACCACGGGAGTGATGCCCAGTGCCTCAGCGAGCGGCGCCGCGGTCTGGCGTGTCCGCTGCAGCTGCGTCGTGATGATGGCCGAGACCCCCGTCGTCTTTCCCAGTTCCGCCAGGGCCAATGCCCGGGCGCGACCGACATCGGAGATGGGGACATCGCCGGAACCGGGAGCGCGTTCGGCGTGCCTGACCAGCAGCACGACCGTTGCCGGCACGACCGGCGGTGACGGCGTCGCCGCAGCGAGCATAGCGACGCCTAGTACAAGGAGGATTCGGTGAGTCTGCGTGCGCAATGTCAGGCTCCAGGCATCAGGCATCAGGCATCAGGGAAGGTACCAGGTGCGAGGCAGCAGTGGTGGACTGATGCCTGTTGCCTGATGCCTGATGCCGTCGATTAGTTCTTCGGCTGGCTCAGCGAAAACACGTACGCTGCCGCTGCCTTGATCTGCGCGTCGTTGAGTGTGCCACCGCCCTTCGGCGGCATGGGTGCCGGCATCTTCTTGGGCTTGGCGACGCCTTCATTCACCACCTTCTCGATGAAAGCGAGCGTCCCGTCGCCGTTGACCCACTCCTTGTCGGTCAGGTTCGGACCGAGACCGGTGACTCCCTTCCCGGCGGGTCCGTGGCAGACATAACACAGTGCGCCGCCGACCTTGCCGTGAAATACGCTGTCGCCTAACGCCAGCACGGCGGGGCTCGCCCCGTCCGGCGCCTGAGGATGGTCGCGCATCACCGCCACGCCGGCGAGGATGACCAGCGAGGCGCTACCGATGAGCATTCCATACGTCGCGTTCATGGCATTCTAGAAAGCGAGCATCGTGCCCAGCACCAGGCGCACCTGCTCTCGTTCGAAGTCCCAACCTGCTTCTCCCATCATCCGGATGTTGCGCCGGTACATATAGTGCGCTCCCGCCGATGCCGTGCGGTATTTCGAAAGATAGCCGACGCCCTCGTTCTGCTCTCCCAGGCGGAGTGAGACAACGGGACGATCGGAATCGATCCAGTTGTAGAGAGCGGTGAAGAACAGCCGGCCGGTCGAGCCCTGCGGCCAGAGCACGGCCTCCGCGAATCCGGCGTTCACCGTCGTGCCGAACAGCACGGTGACGTTGCCCGGGCACGGGTTGGACAAAGAGCACGTGCCGAAGAAGGGATCGCGATCCACGCGGCGAACGAAACTCGCGTTCAATTCCCCGAACGATCCCATCGGAACCGTCGCGTCCGGACCCCACATCGAGATGATGTTCGTCGCGCCGGCCTCTCTCTCGTAGCCTCGATAGGCGAACGCCCCCAACCGCACGGGACCGATGTCCTGCGACACCCGGAACATCGTGCTCTTGGCATCCTCACCATCGAACTGCCTGTTGCCTGACGCCGCATTGAGGCCTTCGCCTGCAACGAGTTCGAACGCGATGTCGGTTCCTTCGCGCGGCGACCAGAGCGCCATCACGCCCCGGTCGTAGGTCAGGTCGGCAGCGGCCAATCCAACCCTGACGCGATACGGCTGGTAGTCCTCGTACTCCAGCCGGAGCTCGCGCTTGAACAGAGGATCCGAAACCTGGAACTGGCCCACGATGAGGCTGACGCCCGATCCCGCGACGTCGGTGAATTGCAGGTACGCATCCTCCAGTCCGGCGACTTCGCCGCGCTCGCTGAGCAGGAAGTACAGGTAGTAGCTGACCTTGTCGGCGACCTGGCCGCCGCTGAGCAACTTGATGACCCACGGCGTCTGCAGGTCGGCCGCATTCTGTCCACCGGTGGGCTCGTTCTGCGCGCGCAGATACGCGTCATACCGTACGGCCAGCGGAATGCTGTTCTGCAGGCGCAAGAGGGCGTCGCCGGTGGCGATGGTATCGCGCGCCGGTTCGCCGACAGCGAACTCGAATCCGTTGGCCGCGAAGGCTTCGCCGAATGCGTTCAGTCTGGGAACCGGAGCGTGACACTGCATGCAGCTCACGCGATACTTGCGAGCGAACGCCGGAATCGCCCACGCCGTCTGGGTGAATCCGATCGTCGCGAGGACTGCCAATGCGAGTGGACGGAACAAGCGACTCATGACCTCTCCCGTAAGGGGCTTATGAATCCGTAGCGCCGCGCGCGAGCCATAAACGTAAGGCCGCGCCTGACGTTGGGAGAGGCACTCCCGGACGGCTACCACCCCATACGCCTACGCGTCGTCGTGATGTGCGCAATGTGATGTGGCCCGTGCCAGGCGTAGAGCGCGACCAGGTGATCGAGTTGGTGGCGACCGGTCTCGGGATGGACGTATTCGCGACGAAAGTCGTCGTCCCGCATGCCGCGCAACAACGCGACCCAGCGACGGTGCAACGCCTCGAGCAGGTTGAGTGAAACGTCGATCGGGACCGCGGTCGTGTCGACCAGGGTCGCCCAAGCCGCTTCGTCGTATGGCTTGATTACCGGTGCCGGTTCGGTCAGCGCGAGTTTGAGCCGGACATACGCGTTCAGGTGGCTGTCCGGGACATGGTGCACCACTTGGCGAAGGGTCCACCCGCCCTCCCGGTAAGGCGTGTCGAGCTTGACCTCGTCAAGGCCCTGAACGGCGGCGCGAAGCTGCTCCGGCGTTTCGGCGATCACGTCGATGGCGCGCGCCCGTGATTCGCTTGTCGGTTGATCGGGAGGCACGAACTGGCCGGTCGGATAGCGAAGATCGGTCATGGAAGGGAGTCCGGGGAACGGGGCACGGGACTGTAGCTCGACACTAAGTTAATCCGGCGTTTTCCCCTCCCTGCGTCACCGCTTCCACCGAGAGAACCGCGCAATGGACTGGATCACCGACCCGAATGCCCTGGTGGGTCTGCTCACGCTCACCGCGCTCGAGATCGTGCTGGGGATCGACAACATCATCTTCATCTCGATCCTGTCCGGACAGCTGCCCAGGGCGGAGCAGGCGCGGGCGCGGCGGCTCGGACTTGGCGGGGCCTTTCTCACTCGTATCCTCCTGCTGCTGTCCATAGCCTGGATCGTCCGCCTGACAGCGCCGCTCTTCACGCTGTTCGGCATCGACTTCACGGGACGAAGCCTGATCCTGCTCATCGGCGGCCTGTTCCTCATCGGCAAGGCCACCTTCGAGATTCACGGCAAGCTGGAAGGTTCCGAAGAGGAGGCGTCGGGAAGCACCCGCGCGGCCCGATCACTGATCGCCGTGGTAGCGCAGATCATGGTGATCGACATTGTCTTTTCGCTCGACTCGGTCGTCACCGCGGTGGGCATGGTCAGCGAGGTGCAGATCATGATCGCGGCGAATGTCGTGGCGCTCGGCATCATGCTCTGGGCCGCCACACCGATCAGTGACTTTGTTGACCGACACCCGACGATCAGGATGCTGGCGATGGCCTTCCTGGTCCTCATCGGCACCAACCTGGTGGCCGAAGGGCTGGGGCAGCACATCCCGAAGGGCTACACCTACTTCGCGATGTCCTTCTCGTTCATGGTGGAGATGCTGAACCTGCGACTGCGGGCGAAACAGGCGGCGGTGCGGCTGCACGACACGCCGAGAGTAACATAGGGTCGAGGCTTGAGGCTTGAGTCTTGAGAGAAGGTGAAGGCCAGAGGGCAGCGGGAGTACTCCTCTGCCATTTCGCTCTGAGCTATTCCCTTCCCTCGAGCTTCCAGACTCGACCCTCGCCGCTCAGAGGTATCTCGTCCCTAGAACATCGAGATGATGGAGTTCATGGCCCGCGATAACCCACGCCAGGCCACGCACCGACATCCCCTTGCCGCTGGCCGTGCCGTGACGGGTCCACTCTTCCGGGTACAGCGCGTCGAAAAACGGAACGGTGGCCGCCCGCACCGCCTCGAATTCGGCGACGAGGCTCGCCAACGCGCGATCGTCGAAGCGGGACGCGCTCACGAACGCATTCTCGTCGAAGCCCGGTAGTGGCGTGCTGTCGTTGCGCGCGAAGCGCAGCGCGCGGTACAGGAAGACGCGTTCCGCGTCGCAGATGTGCCCCACGACTTCGCGTATGCTCCACTTGCCGGGAGCGTACCGGTGCCCCGCCCTGGATTCGGGGATGGCGCGCAGGCAGGCCAGTGTGTCGCCGATCTGGGTCTTCAGGGTGCGCACCACGTCGCCGTCCCTGACCTTGTTGATGTAGGTCCCGTAGTACGGCGCATACTCGTCAGGCGCGGGTCGTGTGGAACGCGCGTCTGCGGCGGTCGCTGTCATCGTGGTGGCTCCGGCTTCTTCACCGGCGGCGGTGCGGTTGGTTTGCGTGACAATGACTTGAAGTACTCGTTGACCATATCGCGATAGCCGGGTGGCACGTTCTCATTGCCGCCTAACGCCGGCCGGTCGGCCTCCACGCCGGCCAACTGGCGGCGGAGAGTGAACTCGAACTCCTTGAATCCCTCCACCACGGCCGAGCGCAGGCGCGCCAGCTCGTCGGGGTCGTTGAAGGCCCGCGCGCCCTCCAGGCGCCGCAACTGCTCGATCAGGTTGGTCAGGTCTTCGACGTTGCGCCCCTGGCCCTGCAACTCACGCCGCAGCGCCTCGGCGGCATCGCGCTGGCTGCGGAGCTCGCGCCCGTACTGGCGAACGTCCTCGCCGGTGTAGGGGCCGCGCGGGCCGCCGCCCTGCGCTCCACCGCCGCCAATCTGTGCTCCTCCGCGATTGCCGCCTGCTGGATCAAGGCCGCGTTGACTCTGCCCGCCTTGGCCTTGCCGTCCACCCTGACCACCCTGGCCTTGCTGTCCCTGCCCCTGGCCTTGGCCCTGCTGGCCCTGTTGCCCTTGGCCCTGTTGTCCTTGGCCCTGCTGACCCTGGGCCTGCTGGCCCTGCGCCTGCTGACCTTGCCCCTGTTGACCTTGCCCCTGCTGACCCTGGGCCTGCTGGCCCTGCCCCTGCTGCCCCTGCTGGCCCTGCTGTGAGCCGGCCTGGTTCTCGCGATCACGCATGCGATCGTCAATCGACGACAATCCTCGAACCAGGTCGCGCGCGCGATCGAGCGTCTGCGCCTCGTTCCCCTGGCTCTTGCCGGAAGCCGTCGAATTGGCGCGGTCGAGGCGCGAGCTCAGCGAATCGAGGTCGTCGGTGATCGATTGCTCCCAGTTCCTCACGTAGTCAGCGGCGCCCTGCCGCATGACACCGCGCGAGAACTGGATCTTGTCGCTCAGGCGCCCTTCACGCATGCCGCGGGCCGCCTCCCGGAGATCGCGCGCGGCTTCGGGGCGGTCGCGAGCGAGGTCACGCGACATCCGTTCAATGTCGCTCTGCAGTTGCTGCACCTCTCCCGCCATCCCCGTCTTGCGCTCGTCCAGCCGCTGCTCGCGCTCCGACCTGGCCGCGCCGGCATTCGCGAGATCCTGCACGTCGCGGGCAACGTCCCGCTGCTGATTCGCCAGGTCCTGCGCGCGACGGGCCGCGTCTTCGATGCCACCGGCCTGTCCTGACTGCCGGGCTTCCTCGAGAAGACGCCGCGCGTTCTCGATCTGGTCGAGCGCGGAGCCGGCCGATGATCCCTGTCCCTGTTGCGAAGCAGCTCTCCGCATTTCGTTCGCGGCTTCCTGCAGGCGCCGGGCACTCTCCGCCATTTCCTGCGAACGCTGCTCACGGGCGAGCCGCTCGAGTTGGCGCGCGAGACTGTCGGCCTGATCGGCGAGTTGCCGCTGGCCACCGCCGCCACCGCTGCCGCCGCCCTGTTGCGCCATGCTCTGCGCCCGCTGGCGCGCGCGCTCGTTTTCCTGTTGCTGGCGGGCCGCGAGCTGCTTCAGTCGTTCCAGCGTCTCATCTACCTGCTGCTGCGCCTGTTGCTGCTCGCCACGCTGCACCTGCTCGTACTGGTTCCGCAGCTTGTCGGTCTCGAGCTCGAACAGGTCGGCGAGGTCTTCCGCGTTCGACTCCTGCTGCTGTCCGCCGCCGCCGCCGCCACCGCCACCCGTGCTGACCTGCACGTCACGGTACACCGCTTCGGCACGCTCCAGCATCTGGAGCGCGCGCTGTTCGGGGGGAAGCGCTTCCTTCGTGTCGCGCTTCGACAGTTGTTCCTCGGCGCCCTTCATTTCCTCGGATGCCTTCTTGAGGTAGTCGGCGATAACCTTGAACAGCGTGTCGGCCTGCGCGACGACAGGGCGGTTCATGCGCGTCGCGAGTTCATCCACCTGCTCGCGCAGACGGCCCTGGCCCAGGTGAATCGTGGTCACGTTCTCGCGGAACGTGACAGGGGGTGTCTTTCCCCGATCCCGCTCGGCCTTGAACGTGGCCGCGACGATATCACGCTGCTGCTGCGTGAGCGCGCCGGGATTGGCGCCGCCACCACCACCGCCGCCGCCCTGCTGGTTCTGTCGATAGTCGCGCCCGAACGGGCGCACCGTCATGAAGTAGATGTCGGTTGTCGCCTGCTGTCCCTCGCGCGCGCCCGTGCCGTCCGTCGCGCGCGCAAAGTACGAGACCACATCGCCCGCCTGCAGTCCCAGCTCTTCGAGGAAGAACGTGTGACCGGCGATGAAATCCTTCGAGCGGGTCCCCGCGCTGTCATTGAGCACCAGGGTCTTTTCCGCCTGGCCGTTCACGGAGTACACGAGTTCCACCTTACCCACAGCGAAATCGTCCGTGGCTTCGACTTCGACAAAGACTTCCTCGACGTTGGTCGGCCGGATGTCACGACCCGGTTTGCGGATCGCGATGGTCGGAGCCATGTCGTCCAGCGCATCCACCACATACTCCACCGATCCGGCGACCTTGGTCCCGTCTTCGGCGGTCAGTTCGACGCGATAGAATCCATCCTCGCGAACGACCAGCTCGCCCACGAGCGTGGAATCGTTGCTCCGCTGCATGGCCACCGACGAATCGCCCTCGAACACCAGACGCCCTGCGCGAACCGGCATCGTGGCCCGCACGCTCACCCGTACGCGCGTCCCACGCACTGCGGCGATATCGCCGCCGTCCTCGATGCGCTCGACTTCGAGTCCGGTGTACGCCGGATATCGAAGCTCGAGGTCGATCTTGCGGACGGCGGGAAGGTTGCGAACCGTGAGCTTGAAGACCCCGGAGCGCACGCCACTGCTTTCGATGTAGTACTCGACGTCAGCGTCCAGGTCGAACAGCCGAGCCGAGAAGCGCGTGGTATCGGATCCGAGACCCATGGGGATCCGCTCCCATTCGCTGTTCGCGCCCCGTCGCGTGACGACTTCGACCAGCTCGCTCGTGAACCCATTCAGTTGCGCGGTCACCTGAAGGTCGGTGCCCTTCGGTACCGTAGCGTTCCCCGGCTCAACGGCTATCGAGTAAGGTGCGACTTCCGCCGCCTTCTTCCAGGGTGTGGCAATCAGGGCCGCACCGTAGCGCAGATAGTCGGGACCGAGCATGAAGGCCCCGAATCCAAACAGCGCCACGGCCGCCAGGACGAGTCCCGAACGACGGATATCAGGCGACTCCACGGCTACGCCGTTCCCATGGGGGCGCAGGCGGCGCACGGCGTCGTCAACCAGGCCATTCGTCAGGCTGCTCGCGCGGGACTCGACGGGCACCGCGTCCGAAGTGGCCTCGACCGCGCTCATGAGGGCGCCGTCGAGCGAAGGGATACGCTCCTCCGCGTACAAGGCCACCCTTCCGTCCGATAGACGGCGCGCGATCGGCCACGCTATCCAGCGGAGGCCCACCGCGATCATCACGACGGCCACGACCAGGCGCGCCCCCGTAATGCTCGCCTCGCTGAAGCCTGCCCGCTCCATCGCCATCGCCGCCAGCCAGAGGGCCACAATGGTCAGGGCGACCACAACGCCAAGTCCGGCGATGACGTGCCGCAGGCGCCAGCGTCGACGAACCAGCTGGATGATCCCTGCCACCCGGTCGGTCGCGATGGTGCGTTCGAGGATACTGGCCATGAATCGCCCCCTAAGTGGCGGTTACCCGCCCTCGTGAGAGCCGGTATGCCAGCACCGACTCCACGACGAGCAGGGTCGCCGCGATGAGCAGAAGATACCACCAGATGGACTGTTTTCGCTCGCGTTCGGTCAAGTCAGCCTCGGCAGGGGCCCCGGCACCGGCCGTCGACTCGACCGGCGCCGACACCGAATGCGTTAGGCGCGTTGGGTCGAATCGGGCCAGGTCGAGCTCACGCCCCGGGATGTTGACGGCCACAAGGCGAGGGCGCGCACCCGGCGAGCCGGCCGGCCTGACTTCATAGATGCCCGCCTCGATTGGTATCAACGCGGGTTCGCCCTGGGTGCCGCCAATACGCAGACGGCTACCCAGCGGGGACACGGCGACGTAGGCGACACCTCGGGCGCCAGTGCTGTCCGTCGCGGCGGGGCCGGTTCCCCGCAGGTCGACCGCGTCCCCGACCTCGTAGACGCTTCGCCCGGCCCGATAGCCGGAGGCGTATTGAGCAAGCTGGTGAACGAAAGGAAGGAAGACCGGCTGTCGGGGCAGGTCATTCCACAAGCCATCGAACGAGGACGCGATCAGCAGCGTCCGACCCGTTCCGGTCCGTTGTTCGGCAACGGCAACAGAGCCGTCATCGAAACGCGCCAGGACTCCGCTGTCTGACTGCACGGTCCGATAGCGGTAGAAGCGCGCCGCTGACAAGTCGCCGCTCTGCGCGTTTCCAAACAGCGACAGCGCCGGGTGGCTCCGATCGATGAAGCCCAGTACGGCCCCCTTGTCGGACAGGCGATCGCGAACATCACCAGGAGCAACCGGAAGCAGACCGTTCCCGCGACCCGGCCAGGTTGAAGCCGAGACGTTCTCGCCGGCGACGACGAGCAATCCCCCGCCGCTGCGCACGAACGCCTCGAGGCGCCGCCCGAGGTCGCCGGTGGGCCACGGCGCGTTGTTCATGATCACGAGACGCTTGCCGGACAGGTCTCCAGCGGAGAGCTGCGAGGAGCGGCGGATCGTGATGTCGAACGATGGTCGATCGCCGATCTCCAGGGCACGCTCGAGATAGACGTCGCGATCGGTTCCGGGCGCGACGCCCTCGACGACGAGCACCGGAATGGACGGCGCGCGCTCCAGGACGAAGTGGAGCACGTCGTCGCTGGGCACGTTGTCCGGCGCTATGCGAATCGCGGCCTGCTGAGGAGACTCCGGGATGGCCAGCGATTCGAACGTGACGACTCCCCCCGCGTCGGCACCGAGGTCGAGTCGATTCGTGGCCACCGTGCGTCCCGCGACCTCGAGGCGCGCCTCGATGCCTCGTGCCGCGGGTCCGACGTTGGAGACGCGCGCGGTCACCGTGATGCGTTCCCGGCCATCGGCCATGGACCGGCGCAATTCCACGGCCCGCACGGCGCGATCCTGCACGTCCGGGGACGCCACGTCGACCGGCGTGATCGTCGTGCCGGACGGCAGGCGGGCGTCTTCTCCCACGTCCCAGCCCGAGCGCTGGAAGTCGCTGACGACGATCACTTCGCGCCTTGGCAGCTCCGATGCGGCCACGGTGCGACGGGCCAGGATGAGCGCGGGCGCATAACGAGTGGCGGCGTCTCCCGGCTTCGCCGTGTCGACGGCGGCGCGAAGCACGGCGCGGCTGCCGCCTTCCTCACGGATGGCGCGGGCCTGTTCGGCGAACAGCACCAGGGTCGCGCGGTCGGCGGGGCCGAGGGCGTCAAGCGCCTGGCGGGCGGCGGCCTGGGCCCGCGACCAGCGATCGCCGATCCGCATGCTGAACGAGCGGTCGAGGAGGATCACGACTTCACGCCCGCCGCCCGTTGCCGCGGCCGCCGCGTCAGGCGGACGGTCGAACACCGGGCGCGCGAAGGCGGCGACGACCAGGAGGAAGACCATCGCCCGCGTCAGGAACAACAGCCAGTCGCGGATGCGCTGGCGCCGCGAATGCTGGTACGGCGTGCGCAGCAGGAACATGAGCGACGGAAACAGCGTGGTCTCCTTCCGCTCCTTGTGCACGAGGTGCACGAGGATGGGGATGGCCAGCGCCGCCAGGCCGACGGCGAACAGCGGGGCGAGAAACGACATCGTTACCGGACCGCCTGCATGCGCTCGCGGCGCAGGAGGTACTGGAAGAGCACCTCGTCCACCGGCTTCGACGTATCGACCATCAGGTAGTCGACACGTCCCTCGCCGAGCAGCCGTTCGACGGCGGCGACGTGATCGCGGATCAGTTCCGTGTACCGTGTGCGCAGGCGTCCCGGCACGACGGGAATCCGCTCCCCGCTCTCGAGATCCTCGAAGGTCCCCGCGGCGTCGAAAGTGAAGTTCAGTTCGGCCGGGTCGAGGAGATGCATAACGACCAGGTCGTGTCCCGCGTCGCGGAGCGGCCCCAGGGCATCGCGGATCTTTTCCGCGGGCTCGTACAGGTCGGACAGGATGAGCAGGATGCTCCGCCGGTGCTGGCTTTCCGACACCTTCAGCAGCGGAATCGCCAGTGAGCCGCGCCCACGCGGCTGCGCGCGGTCCAGCGCGTGAAGCACATGGTTGAGGTGCTTGGCCGATGGCGGCACGTAGTCGACGATATCGGTATCGACGGACACGAACCCCACCCGATCGCGCTGACGGTGCGAGAAGTACGCCAGGCAGGCGGCGAGGTACTTCGCGTACTCCAGCTTCGTCAGGCCGCTCGTGCCGTAGCCCATGGAGCCCGACACGTCGAGGATGACGACGAAGTTCGCGTTGGTGTCCGCCTCGTATTCCTTGATGAAGAACCGGTCTGTTCTCGCGTACAACCGCCAGTCCATGTGGCGGATGTCGTCGCCGGGCATGTACTGACGGTGCTCGGCGAAGTCGGTCGAGAAGCCGAGGTGCGGCGACCGGTGCAGGCCCGAGATGAATCCTTCCACGACAAAGCGCGCGACGAGTTCCAGGTCGTCGATGCGAGCGAGAACCTTGGGGTCCAGGAATCGGCGTCCCGGGACTCCTTCCTGGCTTTTTGCTTCTGCAATCGCTCGTGCTGCGTCGGACATTCGTGATTCGTGGTTCGAGAGATTCGCTGCCCGCTGCCCGTTGCCCGCTGCCCGATCAGATCCCGGACTTCGGAACCGGCACCGCGTTCAGCAACTGATCGACGATCTGGTCAGTGGTGACGCGTTCGGATTGCGCATGGAAATTCGTGAGGATGCGATGGCGGAGCACCGGATGCGCCAGCGCGCGGATGTCCTCGAAGCTCACGTGGTACCGGCCGTGCATGAGCGCCCGGGCTTTGCCGCCTAACACCAGGTACTGCGCCGCACGGACGGAGACGCCGTACGAGACCCACTTCTTGATGAAATCCGGGGCCGAGCTGGACACGGGCCGTGAAGCGCGGGCGAGACTGACGGCGTATCGCGCCACCGGTTCCGCGATCGGCACGCGCCTGACGAGCTTCTGATAGGCGACGATGTCGGGACCCGTGACGGCGTGCTGGAACTTGTAGTTCTGGATTGCGGTCGTCGTGCGCACCACATCCAGCTCTTCGTCCTCGGACAGGTAATCCATGTTGACCTGGAACATGAAGCGGTCGAGTTGCGCTTCGGGGAGCGGGTACGTTCCCTCGAGTTCGATCGGGTTCTGCGTGGCGAACACGAAGAAGGGCTCGTCGAGCGTGTACGTACGCCCCTGCACGGTCACACGATGCTCCTGCATCGCCTCGAGGAGCGCCGACTGCGTCTTGGGTGGCGTCCGGTTGATCTCGTCCGCCAGCACGATGTTCGCGAAGATCGGACCGGGGACGAAGCTCATCGCGCGGCGTCCGGTCTGCGCGTCTTCCTGGATGATGTCCGTGCCCGTGATATCTGACGGCATCAGGTCGGGCGTGAACTGGATGCGCGAGAACTTCAGGTCAAGCACCTGCGCGATGGTGTGAATCAGCAGCGTCTTGGCCAGGCCCGGCACGCCGACGATCAGGCAATTGCCGCCGGCGTACAGCGCGGTCAGCGACTGCTCGATCACCCCGTCCTGCCCGACGATGAGCTTTCGCAGCTCGCTCATGATCTGGTCCCGTCCGCGCCGCAACTTGTCGGCGAGCGCGACGTCGTCAGGCGCTTCCAGCGCCACCCGGTCCTGGACTTGTGTAGCCACGTGCCTCCCTCAGGTCAGTGAGTCATGGCGTAGATCAGGTAGTTCACCATGATCTTGTACGCCTCGTTGGACAGGTCGATCGGAACGAATGCCTCGTCGGAGAACTCCATGTACTCGCCGAGGTCAAAGTTGTAGGCGGCGATGGCGACGAGTCGCTTGGTGGGATCGTTGTCCTCGAAGGCGCCATAGAATTCCGCTTCCACCCCGCGGGTACCGCCACCGCCCTGGTAGAACAGGTGCACGTCGCGAATGTCATAGAAAGCATCGAAGAGTGCGTGCGTCCTCGGAATCGGCTGTAACTGGAGGTCAGGAAATGCTTCGCGCCACCGCTCCTCGAAGTTGTACCAGTGCTGCTGGAAGAAATCATCGAAGATGATGAAGCCACCCTTGGCGACATACTCGCGGATTCCCTTGAGCTCCGTTTCGTCCATCGTCCAGAAACCGGGCTCCGACACGTACGCGACGGGGTACTTGAAGCTCTCGGGCTCTCCGAACGCGTAGATCGCACCGCAGTCCATCTGCGGCCGGAGCATCGTGATTTCCTCGAGGATCTGCATCAGGTGCCGTTCGGCGCGCGGCGTGTCGTGATCCCACTTCTTGTCATTGCCTCTGCCACGGCCGAAGCGACCACCGCCGCCTCCGCCATAACTCGGCTCGAAGCGCACACGGAAGAACGTGAAACGCCCGTCGTACGCCCCATTCTGGATCATGGAGTTGTCGTCCCACTGCGCGTAGCAGTAGCGATCCTCGACGGAGTCGCGCACGGCCAGCGGCGCCAGCGCCCCGGCGGCACCGATAGCGAGAAAGAGCAGCGGGCGATGCATCAATCGTTTCCAGGAGGTCGAGTGGAACGGATGCGCAGCAGCAGGTCCTGCGCCTTGCTGTAATTTGGGGCCTGCTCCAGCGCCCGCAGCACTTCGCGTCGCGCGGAAACCAGGTCGCCCGCGTCGGCGTAGGCCAGCGCCAGCTGGTACAGCGCCTCGACACGATCCGTGGGATCGAGCGCCAGCAGCGCTCTTCGTTCCCGGATCGTGATACGCCGTTCGGACACTTGCGCGGCCAGCGCGGCAAGCTTCAGGTGGGCGTCCCGATCGAACGGATTGATCCAGACCGCCCGATCGAGCGCCGCCAGCGCCCCGGCGCGATCGCCGAGTTCGAGCATCGCGGCCGCCGCGGCCATGTTTTCGGCAAACGCCTCCTCGTTGATCGCGGTCATGGCCTGAAGTTCCGCCGCGGCGGCGCGCTTGTCGTTCTTCATCTGATACGCCTGAGCGAGCAACGCGTATGGGCCATCCGACTGCGCGTACTCGGGGAACATCTCCTTGGCCTTCTTCAGTTCCTCGATCGCCTCGTCGACTTTCCCTTCAGTCAGGAGGGCGCGGCCGCGATCGAGTGACTCGAGGAACGGCCCGGTGATCGGGATCGCGTCACCGCCCGGCTGGCGGCGACCGCCAAGGGTGACCGGCATCGCCGGCTTGATGGCCGCGAAATGCTTCGCGAAGCGCTGGCGCAGCCACTTGTCGAATGCTTCGTCGAACGCCGCTGGCTCCACTTTCAGCACGTCGCGGAAGACCTGCTCAGTCGTCAGCCCGCGGCGATATCCGTCGAGCATGTCGCGAATCGCGCCGATGCCCCGCTGCGTTTCGATCATCTCCCCGACCATCGACGCCAGGTAGTACGACAACGGGACCTGCGCCGGAAAAGCCGGACGCATGAAGCCGTCGTTCAGGCGGCTCACCTTCGGAAGTTGGCCGGCGGCGTACGTTGCGAAGAACAACGGCGACGGATCCTCGCCCCACGAGGGACGGGCGCGACGCTCTTCATAGACGGACAGCCCTTCGGACAGCCACCGCGGCACGCGACCCGCCGTCGCGCCTAACGTGAAGACGTGACCCAGCTCATGCCACAGGGTACTGCCCCAATTGAACTCGCCGACACGCCGCGCCGCCGGCGAGTCCATCGCCACCACGCGGCCGAAGCTCACGCCGAGCGCGCCCAGTCCCATCAGGCCCACGGTGCGGACCGAGAAATCCTCGTGCGACCGGTAGATCTCGATCCGAATCGGCGGCTCGGGGCGGTGACCAAATCGCGCCGCGAGCGAGTCGTAGGCCTCCTCCGCGAGCGCCTCAGCGTATGGCGCCAACAGGTCGGCGTCCTTGCGCTCGACCATTATGATGAAACGCGGAGTCCTGACCTCCTCGTAATCCCTGAACGTGTCGAGCAGGTCGAGCGTGTTCTTGGACCATGGATCGTACGGATCGAGCTTGAACGACTGGTCGAGCGCCGCGCGGCCGCGCGCGATTTCTCCCGTGCGGAGGGCGTTGATGCCGAGGAAGGACAGCGCCCGCGCCGACTTGGGGTCCCGATCGGCGCCGGCCTGAGCGAACCGTACGGCTTCACCATACAGCCGGCTGCGCGCCGCGATGTTCGCGAGCGCGGCCTCGGCGTCGGCCGCCTTGGGCTGGCGCGCGTGGATGGCTGCAAGGGACGCGCGGAACCCCGCGCTGTCGTGCTGGAGATACTGCGCCGCGGCGAGCGCGATGAGCGCCGCCGGCGCGCTGGAATCGGCCGTCAGGCCTTTTCGCGCCTCAGCGGCCGCTTCGGCGTACCGCTCGAGGTCGATCAACAGGACCGCGGCCAGGGCGCGGGCTTCGGGGAGCGCTGGATTCACCTCGAGGCTCGTCTGCACGAAGGGCGCGGGACTGCCCAGCTCGTCGAACAGCCGCACCTGCGCCATCGCCAGGTTCGCGCGGGCATGCCTCGGGTTCACCGCCAACACGCCAGTCAACGTCTCCAGGGCATCGGTGGCGTTGTACTTCTCGAGGAAGAGCTCGGCCAGCCTGACGCGGCGGTCCAGGTCCGTGGAATCGGCGGCGATGGCCTCGTCAAAGGCGCGCATCGCATCCTTGTAGAGCTGCGGGTTGTCGCGACCGAGATACCTGCAGGCGATCGCCACGGCCTCGAGCTCGGAAGGACTCAACCCACCGCGGCGCGTGTTGTAGACGTCGATGAACCGATCGAACGCTTTCATCGCCTCGTCCACATCGCCTTGCTCGAAACGCAGCACCGCAACATTGACCTGCGCCGCCAGTGAGTCCGGAGCCTTTCCGGCGATGGCCCGCTGGAACGACGCTGCGGCATCGGCGATACGCCCGCGCTCACGCTGCACTTCCCCAATGCGATTCCAGAGCGACGCGTCATTCGGGTAGGCCCGCGTGAACGCGAGGAGAACTTCCTCGGCCTCGGCATAGCGTCCCGTGCTTCGGAGCGCGTCGGCGTGGATGCGAACCGGCCTTGAGTTGGCCGGCTCGCGCGCCGCATCGGCTTTCGCCATGCGAATCGCGTCGTCGTACTGGCCATAGCGAAGCGCTTCCTGCGCATTGGCCGCCGTGCGCGCCGCCGGCTCCTGCGCGCACGCCACCGGCGCGGCCACCGCGGCCGTGAGGGCCAAAGCGAGCGCAGACAACACGCGACGGCTCACGGCTTGCGCACTCCCAGTGCGCGAAGGGCGCTCGCGTTCTCAGCGATCTTCGTCAGGATGTCTTCCAACGCCTTCTCGTAATCGGCTTCCTTCATGATGCCCTTCGCCAGGCGCAACGAATCGAGCTGCGACTGAAGACGCGACTGCGTGGCGAGGAGCTCGGCGACCCGGGGATCCGACGCCGCCGCGCTGCTCAACCCTACCGCCGGCTGGAGAAAGAACCGACTGGCCACCATGCCGTCCGGTCCGCGCGCTCCCGGGTCGGCACGGCCCGCGCCGTCGCCGTCATCGTCGAGCATGGCATGTTCGGTCTGCAACCGATTGGTGCTCTCATACTCTCGCTGCACTTCGCGCTTCGCGTACGCGAACGCCTCGAGCAGCGAAACACGTCCGTCTTTGTCGGCATCAGCGCCTTCCTTGACGTAGGCGCTGACGAAGTGGCCCGCGAAGAGCGTCTCGTTGCGTTCGAACCCGGTCTTGGTCGCGGAAACGATGACGCGATTCTTCCCGGAGAGCGTCTTGACGAAGTCTCCGCTCGCACTGGCGGCGTTGACGAAGGCGACCACCTGACTCGACAGCTTGTCGAGTTGCGCCTTGAAGTCCGTGTCGCTGATGTCCATCCCGGGGACATTGAACCGCGAGACGTCGCCCTCCGATGAGCCGTGGCCGATGAGCAGGATGAGGACCGCGTCACCCGGCGCTGCGCGTGCCGCGATGCGGTCGATCGCCTGGGAGATCCCCTCGCGCGTCGAACGCCCGGAGATGGAGCGCGGGTCCGGCGTCGTCTGCTCGGCGAGGTACGTCACGAGCGAATCGGGGATGTCGAACCCGCTGGTTGCCACGGCTCGCAGGCTCATGGCGAGCGCGTGGAATTGCTGCGCGAACCGCGGTTCGCCGCTGGCGCCGGTCACGATCAACATATGCGTACGCGGGACGGCCTGCGCATTTACCGGACGGGGGGCCCCCCCCAACAACAACGTTAGGCTCAACACCGCGAAAGCGCGGTATCCCCACAACGCATCCCCGCGCCTTTTCACGCCAACCCCCGGCGTCTCCGGTACAGCCATTCAGCCGCCAGGACACTCAGCAACAGCACGAAAAGAACCGGCATGTCCCACAGGTCGAGCCGCTGCACCTCCGTGGCGCCACTCGTCGTGAAGACGATGTCCTCCGGCAGCCGCGAGACCTCGGAGGTCCGGTAGAACTTGCCGCCGGTCTCGTCGGCAAACTGCCGCAGCACCGCCGGCCGCATCTCGGCCCCGAAAAACTCGGCGGTTGGATCGGCCACACGCACGTAGCCGGCGGTCGAGCGGATCGTGTCCCGCCCCACGACCGCCGTGACATTGACCGTGTGCACGCCATTCACACCCGGCACCATCATCGCCGCGTATTCGCCGTCGCGGTCCGTCGCCCATTCCCAGGGAAGCTGGGTCGATTCCCCGCTGGGCGACATGATCGTCGCACTCACCGATGCTCCGTTGAAGCGTGCATAGGCGCTGTCCGACACCACGACCCGCAGCGGGATCCCTTCATTGATGGCGCCCTCGCCCGCTGCCACGACATCGACCCGGCTGGGGACGTCGCTCACCTGCCAGCGCAGGAGCTGCCGCCAGAAAGTCTCATGCCGCTGGTCCTCGACCGGCACGAGCTGGTGCATCTGCCACAGCCACGAGTCCTGGACCGCGAACACGATGGCCTTGCCCCGGCCGTAGCGCTGGAAGGTCAGCGTGGGCCGTGCACGACGTTCGCCGTCCGCGCTCCCTTCCAGCAGCACGGTGGCTCCGGGCTTGGCGCGACCGACCTCGTTGACCGTGGTCAGCGGCGGCATCTGCCGCCAAAGCGCGGCCGTGGCCGAGTCGTTAGGCGCGAGCTGCGTGGCCGGGTGCAGTACGCCCGCCGCGGTCGGCATCACCACAATCTCGGTCGCGCCGGAATCCGAGCCTGCGGGAGGACCGAGTTCAACCGGCAGCGCGTCGGCCAGCGGAGTGCCGGCATACCCGCCCTCGGCCAGCGCACGGCGGCCGCCCAATGCCAGCAGTCCCCCGCCGCGCACACCAACGAAATCGGCGAGCATGCGCAGCTGGTCCACCGTGAAGAACGAGGCTTCCACGCTCCCGAGGATGATGCCACGGTACGCGAACAACTCTTCGCGCGTCTTCGGGAATCCCGTCGCCAGCTCGATGCTGTCGTCCACGCTCAGGCGGAGGAACTTGTCCTTCGCCGATCGCAGCAAGGTCACCACCTGCAGGTTCTTGTCGTCCTCGACCGCCTGTCGGATGAACTTGAGCTCGAAGCGGGGCTCGCCTTCCAGGTAGAGGATCTTCTCGCGACGATCGCTCACTATGACCACCGCTGCGCGATCGTTGTTCTCCTTCACCATCTCATCGGACTGGACCGGAACGCGGACACGGAGGAGGCGCGCGCCGCTCTCGCCGGCCGGCACACGAATGCGCACCACGGCCGCTTCCCCGTCCCTCGGCAGCGGCACTTCGCGTGTTCCGATGATGCGCCCCGAATCCTCGACCACCACCGGCACCTTCGTTCCGGCGTACCCCCGCTGGGTGAGTACCACCTCGACCAGGATCGATGCGTCGCGGAGCACCGTGCCCGGCACCTCGACGCGCGAGAGCTCGATGTCACGCGGGAACCGCTCCGACCCGACGCCAATCGCGTACACGGGAATCTGCCGGGCGCGAAGGGCGAGCAGCTGCTCCAGCATGGGTGCCGCGCCCGGCATCGCGGCACTGTTGTCCGCCCCATCGGAGATCACGACCATCCCCGCCACGGGCGCTCCGGCCAGCTCCTCTTCAGCGCGCAGGAGCGACGTGGCCAGGTGGGTGCGTGACCCATTCAGCGGAACGTCGCCGAGGACTTCCGATCGCCCGCCGGCTCCGGACGTCCTGAAGAACCGGAGCTGGAACTTCTCCGCGAGGGACTTGAACAGGGCGCTGTCCGGACCGCCGAACACCTGGTGGGCAAAGTCCCCTCGCGCGGTGCTGCCGTGATCCGCGATCCGCATGCTTCGCGAATCGTCGACCACCACGCCAACCACGTTCCGCTGTTCGATGGCGCGCGACACCGCCAGCACGGGACGCGCGAGGCAGGTCGCGACAATCGCGACCGCGACGACACGGAGGGCCCCGAGTACCCATTGATCGCGCGTGGTCAGACCGGCCCGCGACTGCCAGTAGAGCCAGGCACCGGCCGCCGCCGATATGATCGCGAGCGGCACCAATACCATCCACGGCACGGGCCAGTCGAAACCGAGCGATCCGCGCTCGAAGACGACGGGTCGATACTTGAAAAGAAGCTCGAACAAGGCTTCCAACCGCCGCTCCGCGATTCTGCAGATTCAGGCCACGCGCCAGACGGCGCCTCCTGCGAAATTCCCCACTGGTACGTACGGAACGCAACGCCCTACCGCTGGCAATTCTGTACCAGAGGCGCGACCGCGGGCCCGAGCCGTCAAAATCCGATGCGAGTCGACGCTGGAATTACGGACTCGTTAAGTCGTCGAGCTCAAGGAAACGACACGCGGCACCTTCCGGCGCCGCGGTTCCTTCATCGAGACTTTCGCGAGCCGGTCAGGCGACGAACGTCTGCGGACGGCTTTCCAGTTCGCAATCCGGGCAGATCTGTCGGAAGCCGCCGAGCGCCAGTTTGAGCGCGAGCAGCGCCGACGCTTCCAGGTCGTATTCCATGGCGAGCTTCTGCAGTGTGCCGCCCTTCCCCGATGCAGGCACGTTGTTCGTTGCGGGACGGCGACGGTATTCGCGTGCAGCGTGCCACAGGGCGTTCGCCTGGCGGCGCCATTCGTCGTCGCCGGTCGACGCTTCAACCGCATGCTTCTCGTACGCGGACACCGCTTCGTCGAGGATTTCGTCGCACACGACAGCGACACGAAGGGAAGCCAGCTGCTCCAGGTCATGCGCGCCCGAGGCGACTAACCGTGCATAACGCTCGCGCTGCCGGAAGCACTCCATTGCTGCCCGGAACATCCTGTCCGCCGCGCCTCGAGGGGTCTCGGCAAAGCTCGGTTTTGACTTTCTTGCCGCTGTCGCCGACCGAGCCGCGACCGTTTGCTTCCGTGTCATGCGCAACACCTGGGTTTCCTGGTTACAGGACTGCGTTCTGGACCGACCTCATCAAGCCCCGTGATTTGTACTCAGGCATGCCTCGCTGGGGAAGTCCCGGCCGTCGGGCCAGCTGTCGCGGCACTCGGATTGCAGGGGTGCCCTCGATCACCCTGTAGGGGGAGCGCCGCACACAGCGGAGTGAGCCGTGGGAAGTGATCGTTGACAGGATAACCCGGCTCCCCCAGCATACGTCGCTTGGCCGGGCCTTGCTGCTAGTGACCTGGACCGAACTGCCTACTTGGAGGAAGCTGCCGTGAAGCGTCGCACTGTTGCGCCAGTCCTGGTGTTGGCTATTAGCGCCGCCTGTGCTGACACCACCTCGCCTTCCGGAACGGCACGACTGGCGCCGCTCCTGGAGCCCACGATGAATCTCGGCACTCAGCTCGTGGCAAACGAATACATCGTCGTGCTGAACGATGATGGGGATGTCGGGGAGGGCGTCCGTCGCGCCCAGGCGCGGGGGGGAGAAGTGGTCGCTCAGTGGGTGGACGCGCTACGTGGTTTTGCGGTCCGAGGCGGTCCCTCTTTGATCGTCGCGCTCCGTTCCGACCCCGGCGTGCAGTACGTGGAGCAGGTGCAGGTCTACTCCATCTCCACAACGCAGCCGAATGCCACGTGGGGACTGGATCGCATCGATCAGCGTAGCCTTCCCCTGAGCAACAGCTATACGTACTCGAACACAGGCAATGGCGTCACAGCGTACATCATCGACACCGGAATCCGGATCACGCATAGCGAGTTCGGAGGCCGGGCAACCTGGGGGGCGAAGTTTGCTGGCGGACCCCGTGATGACTGCCACGGCCACGGGACGCATGTCGCCGGGACCGTCGGAGGCGCCACGTACGGCGTGGCCAAGGGCGTCAGCCTGGTGGCAGTGAAGGTCCTCAACTGCGCCGGCTCCGGCACCACAACCGGTGTCGTCAGCGGCATCGATTGGGTGAAGGGTCGCACGGCCAGGCCGGCCGTCGCCAACATGAGTCTTGGTGGCGGCGCGTCGACAACGCTCGATAACGCAGTGAGCAACGCGATCAGCTCTGGGGTCACCTTCGCCGTTGCCGCGGGCAACAGCAACGCCAACGCCTGCAACTACTCCCCGGCGCGCGTGGGCACTGCGATAACCGTTGGCGCCACGACGAACACCGACGCCCGGGCATCGTACTCCAACTACGGCTCCTGCCTGGACATCTTCGCGCCCGGGTCGAGCATTACGTCGGCCTGGAAGTCGAGCAACACCGCCACCAACACCATAAGCGGTACATCGATGGCGTCGCCGCATGTGGCCGGAGTCGCAGCCCTTTATCTCCAGGGAAATTCGGGTGCCTCACCTGAGACCGTACGTAACGCGCTGGTCAACGCCGGCAGCGCAGTTGTAACTGGCGCTGGCACCGGAAGCACAAACAAGTTGCTGTTCACGAGCTACTGAGCGGAGTCCTCAGCATCATTCAGCGCGGCCGCCCCATTGGGCGGCCGCGTTGCTTGCTAGCCCTTGCAGGACGCGCTTCCCGAATCGGCCAGTGGCAAACCCGGGACTGACACAAAGCGCCAGGAGTAGTCTTCCGCTCGAAGCGTCAACGCCAGAACGCCTATCGAGGAGTTGTCTCGAACTTCGCTGTTCGCGGCCCGCGCTCTGAGAAACCGCCCGAGTCCTTTCCCGCCAGTGCCGACCACGAAGGCCCGCATTCCGCGCGCGGCATCCGCTCGTCCTGTCGCGTCCTGCGGACCGAACCGCTCATAGTCGTGATCGTGGCCGGACAGCACCACGTCCACTCCGCCTTCGTAGAGCACCTGCCACAGGTCGCGGAGCAGCGGGTCGCTTCCGTGTGCGCCCGAGGTGAAACGCGGCGCGTGCGAGAGCGCCAACGTGCATTTCGTCCGATGCGCCACAAGATCGGCGCGCAGCCAGATCGCCTGTGGCGACCGGGCGCCGCACCCCCCGATCTGCTCGCAATTGGTGTTGAGCGCCACGACGTGCCACGCACCAAGATCGAAACTGTAGTATCCGCGCCGTCTTGATCCCGCGCGTCCACTGTCGGCGCCCACGCCGTTGAAATAGTCGAAGTATCCCGTCGCCCCCTTCGTCATGTACTCGTGATTCCCGGGGACCGGATACGTGATCGACCTGAACTCGCCGAACGCGGGATCAAAGTAGGCCCCAAAGTCCTCGGCCGATCCGTTCTCGTATTGCAGGTCGCCAAGAAGAAGCAGGGCGTTCGGCTGCAGCCGCCTGACGACATCCGCCGTGCTCAATGCCATGCACGGTAGCACGTCCGGAGTCAGAGTTCCGCACACGAGGTCGCCCGCCGCAGCAACCAGCACGGAGTCCACACCGCCCTGTGGCGCATGCTCAGCAACAGGTGCCCTGGCCTGCGCCGCCCGGCACGCGATCGCGAGCATCAGCAGGAGGCCGGTCACGAGATGCATGCCGCGCCCCCTCAGGAGGCAGCCGAAGACTGGATAGCCGGAAGCCGCCAGTAAAACCGGCGGCTCCCCGAATAGCAGGGGTGGGACTCGAACCCACGACCCCGGCATTATGAGTGCCGTGCTCTAACCACCTGAGCTACCCTGCCTTGGAGGATGGGCCTGAATTCTACCCCGCGCCCCCGCCCCCTCCTAGCCCTGCTGTTGACACCCGAGACGATGGCGCGGAGCGCCATGGTCAGCAGCTCCAGTTAGCCGCGACAGAAAGAAGAAAAAACGAGGCCAGTGCGTCACCGCACGGGCCTCGTCTTCAATAGCGGGGGCGGGATTTGAACCCGCGACCTTCGGGTTATGAGCCCGACGAGCTACCAGGCTGCTCCACCCCGCGTCAGAGAGCGAAATCTATCCCCACCGGCGGTCGCGTTCAAGCAGCCGCTCAGCGCCGATTCTTTACCGAATCAGGGTCCAGGAAGCGAAATAACAGCTCCTTCTCGCGGACCATGCCGAAATCCTCTCTCGCAATCCGTTCCTGCGTCGCGGGATCTGTTTCGATCCGGCGCTTCAGGAGCTTGAGCGAGTCTACATCGCGCTGCAGCGAATCGATCATTCGTGCCAAGTCGCGCTCCCGCTGTCGTTGCCGGAACAGAGAGACTGTCGAATACTCCCCGCCCTGCACGGCGAAATAGATCGCGAAGACAATGGCCAGCCGCACCAGCAACACCTTCATCGAATCCCGCTCCGGGACCTACAGTCCATAGATTGCGCCGCCCGGATACTCGGCGGCGCCACCCAGTTCCTCTTCGATGCGGAGGAGCTGGTTGTATTTCGCGACGCGGTCGGTTCGCGACGCGCTGCCCGTCTTGATCTGCCCCGCTCCCGTTCCAACAGCCAGATCGGCGATGAATGTATCTTCGGTCTCGCCGCTTCGATGCGAAATCACCGAGAGGTAGCCGGCCGACCTGGCCAGTTCGATTGCCTCCAGCGTTTCGGTCAGCGTGCCGATCTGGTTCACCTTGATCAGGATCGCATTCGCCACGCCGCTCTCGATCCCCTTTGCCAGCCGCTCCGTGTTGGTGACAAAGATGTCATCGCCGACCAGCTGAACGCGGTCGCCGAGCCTCGAAGTGAGCGCGGCCCATCCTTCCCAGTCGTCCTCGGCCAGTCCGTCTTCGATGCTCACGATCGGATAGCGTTCCAGCCAACCCGCGTACAGGTCGACCATACCGTTGGCATCGCGGGTCCCCGCTCCGCTCTTCTTGAAGGTGTACGCGCCGTCCTTGAAGAGTTCTGATGCCGCGGGGTCGAGGGCGATCGCCACCTGGCGTCCCGGCTGGTACTTCGCGGCCTCGATGGCCTCGATGATGACCTGGAGCGCTTCCTCATCGCTCTTCAGATCCGGCGCAAAGCCACCCTCGTCACCAACGCCGGTCGCCAGTCCCCGCTTTATCAGCACTTTCTTGAGCGAGTGAAAGACCTCGGCGCCCATCCGCAGTGCCTCGGAGAAACTCTCGGCGCCCAGCGGGACGATCATGAATTCCTGAAAGTCCACCGTGTTCGTCGCGTGCACGCCGCCGTTGAGGATGTTCATGAGCGGCACCGGCAACGTCCGCGTGAGGGGCCCGCCCAGGTAACGATAGAGGGGCATATCACGGTCCATGGCGGCCGCCCGCGCCACCGCCATTGAAACGCCCAGAATGGCGTTCGCCCCGAGCTTCCCCTTGTTAGGCGTGCCGTCGAGCTCGATGAGCGTCTGGTCGATGTCCATCTGATCGCCAGGGTCCATCTCACGCAACGCCGGCGCGATCAAATCGATGACGTTCTGGACCGCCTTCAGGACGCCCCTTCCGAGGTAACGCGCCTTGTCGTTGTCGCGCAGTTCGAGTGCTTCGTGGTCGCCTGTGGACGCCCCGCTGGGCACCGCCGCTCGGCCGGCAATACCGTTCTGGAGGAGCACGTCCACTTCGATCGTGGGGTTGCCGCGGCTATCCAGAATCTCGCGAGCTGTTATGTCCTGTATGGTAGACATCGTTTCCAGGTGACTCGTGACTCGTGACTCGGCACTCCTCTCAACTCTCAACTCTCAACCAGTGTCGGAGCGCCCGACCGCCTTCCTCGTTCTCGACGCGCGGGAGTAGAGGAACTCACGACGCCGTGCTCCCGCTCCATCGCGTCCGCCATCCGCCGCCAACATTCATCTGCCAGCCTGTCCCGATCGTCGTAATGCAGACCGGTCGTCGGGATCTCCTCGAGGAAGTGCACGTGCACAGTGCCGGACCGGATCACGAACGACCCCTTGGGCTGCACTTCGCGCGTGCCGAATACTATCAACGGCACGATCGGAGCTCCGGCCGCGATGGCCAGCACGAACGGGCCCTTCTTGAACGGGCGCAGCGCATAACTCTCGCCACGCGTCCCTTCGGGACAGACCACGACCGACGCGCCGCCACGTATTTCTCTCGCAGCCTCCTCATACGACTGGAACGCTGCCTTCCGGTTCTCGCGCTGGATTGGAATGGTACCGGCGCGCCGGGCCGCCGGTCCGAAGAGCGGGATCCTGAACAACTCCGCCTTGGCCACGAATCGATAGCGCGGAAGAATCGCCATCAGCGTGAAGATGTCGTACCAGCTCACGTGATTCGACACGAAAACACGGGGCTTGAAGGGGCTCAGCCGTTCGGTGTCGTGAAGCACCAGACGCACTCCGGCAAGCCGGAGGGCGATACGCGCCCACAATCGCGGGGCGCGGTCGAACAGCCCGTTCGGACGATTCGGGAGGCCGAGGAGGCCGGCGACAATGACGACGGTCGCGAAGACCGGCGTCACGATCACCATCGCGACGAAAGTAAGGACCGTGCGCATCAGGCCGAAAAGTGGTCGTAGCCTGCGGCGAGGTCAACGCGATCCCGACCTTCTTTGAAGGTCACTTCCGCCGCGGGCCCATCGACCACGGCTCCGATTCGCGTGAGCGGCACCGCGAATCGGGCGCTGAATGCGACGGCATCGAACTCGTCAGGCGCGGTCACCAGCAGCTCATACTCTTCCCCGCTGGTTGCCGCGGCGCGCGCGGTGACGTCCGGGACGCACGGGACGGACAGGACGTCGATCTCGAGTGCAACGGCGCTGGCGGCCGCGATGTGCCGCGCATCGGACGAAAGCCCGTCAGAGAGGTCGATCATCGCCGTGGCACCGCGCTCAGCCAGCCATCGTGCTTCTGCCACGCGCGCGACGGGGTGCGCGAAACGCGGCCAGTGTTCCGCTGACGGCAGTTCGCCCGCGAGGAGCGCCCGGAGCGCCGCCCCAGGTCCTCCCAATTTCCCGGTTACCCAGATCGAGTCGCCGACCCGGGCCCCGGCGCGACCAACAGGCGGAGCGGCCGAGCCCAGGACCGTCATCGTCAGGCTGATACGATCTCCGCCGGTCAGATCGCCGCCGACGATCGGACAACTGCTGTCGCGGGCGGCCTGTCCGATACCATCGGCGAGCAGCTCAATGGACTCGGCGATGCCGGCGGGAATCGTCGCCGCGATCAGCAGTCCGATCGGGTCGGCGGCCATCGCGGCCAGGTCGCTCAACGACGCGACGGTCGCGCGATAGCCGATCTCCTGCAGCGAAAGCCACTCGCGCCGGAAGTGAACGCCTTCCAGCGACGTATCGGTAGAAGCGACGAGGCGCGCGCCATGCGTGACGTCGAGGACAGCCGCGTCATCTCCGGCGTGCTGGACGAGATCACCCCAGCGAGCGGCCATCCTTCGAATCAGATCGAACTCGACCCCCGGACCCATCTTCGCCCACGAGTCACCGATCACTCGATCGCCTCGATGCGATGCGTGATGACCGCGGGAAGCTCAGACAGAATGGGTGCGCGCGGCGGCGCGGTGGAAAGTCGCCAGGCGTGGCCCAGCGCATCGACGACATCGCCGATGGTGACGCCACGCACCGGACGGCCGGCGTTCGCGATCTCCGCCGCCCGTCCGTGAATCCAGGCCGCAGCCGCGCCGCTCTTGAGCGAATCCCCGGTCTGCGCCAGGAGCGTCACCGCGATTCCGGCCAGGACGTCGCCGCTCCCGGCCGTCGCGAGCACCGGCGTCCCCGTCGCCGATACGACGACTTCTCCGGTTGGCGCGGTGATCACTGTTGGGACGCCCTTGAGCACGATGCTGGCGCCCAGTACGTGCGCCGCGTCGTGCGCCACTTCGAAGCGATTGTTCACGACCTCATCGTCATTGGTGCCGACCAGTCGCGCCAGTTCGCGGACGTGCGGCGTGAGGAGCGCCGGACGTCCGGCCAGCGCGGCGCCGAGCCAGGGGATTTCGCCATCGAAGAGGGTAATCGCGTCGGCATCAAGGACCGTGGGACCCTGCCACATTTCGAGGACCGTCTCGAGCTGACGGCGCGCTTGGGCCGACCGGCCCAGGCCCGGGCCGACGAGGACGGCATGGCATCCTTCCAGCAACGCGGCGAAGTCCTCGCCCGCGAGCGGCCAGGTAGCCGTGGTTGCCTCGACCGCCGCTGCCTGAACCGAGGCGAGACTTGGCTCTTCGACGAGCGTGCGCACCATCCCTATGCCGGATCGAAAGGCGGCGCGCGTCGCCAGAATGACCGCGCCTGCCATGCCGCGCGATCCGCCAACGATAACCACGCGCCGCCGGGTGCCTTTGTGAGCGTTCGGGCCGATGGGCGGAATGGCATTGGCGACCCACGGCTCATCGACCAGCGCCGGGGCGCCATCCGGCATTTCGGCGTACTCGCCGAGTCCGATGTCGACGACGGCAATCGCGCCGCACTCGCCGCGCGAGAGCAGGTGGCCACGCTTGACGGTCCCGAACGAAATCGTCAGGTCGGCGCTCACCGCGAGCGGGCCCGCGCCCCTGGTGGCGTCGACGCCAGTCGGGATATCGAGGGCGACGACCACGGCCCCTGCGGCGCGCCGCCGCTGAATGGTCCGCACCGCGTCGGCCAGCGCCCGCGATGGCGCGCCCTTCGCGCCGGTCCCCAGCAGGGCGTCCACTACGACCATCTCGGTGCCGTCCCCAGTGCCTAACGACACACGACCGAGCACGGCGGCGCGCTCCAGGAAGGCATCGCCAGTGCGGCTCTCGACCACTTCATGGATGCGCACCGGGATGCCTCGCTCGGCGAGGTGTCCCGCCAGCACCCATCCGTCACCGCCATTGTTGCCGGGCCCGGTCATCACGAGCACGCCGCCGCCCAGCGCGTCACCGAACCGTCCTAGCAGGACTTCGGCAGCCGCCGTGCCGGCCCGCTGCATCAAGGCGCGTGACGAGACACCGGCGCTGATCGCGGCCGCGTCGCGCGCGGCCGCGCCTTCTCCCGTCACCACACGTACGATCACGCGCTGATCACCTGGCAGCCGTCGTGGCTACTTGTGTGACTGTCCGAGCGCCCGGCCGAAGTTGATCTCGCCGTTGTCGATGCGAATGTTGAAACCACACTCGGGATTGCTGCACACCCATGCCTTGTAGGTAATGGGTGCGCCGTCCCGACCGTAGTCGCTCATTGGCAGCAGTTCGCCATTCCCGCACTTGCGACACTTCGGCAGCTCGATGTTCGAAACCACATGTCCTCCCTGGCGTCAGCGCGCGCGGTCAGACCGCCAGGCGCCGGTGCGGCCTCACGCCAGGTGCGCCGCACTCCATGGATACGATTCCTCGAACGCTTCGTCGAAGTCAAAGACATCCGCGAAATCCAGCCTCGAGTCGCCGGGCAGGCTCATCAGCAGGCCAGTGTCGACGAGCGCGAACACGATGTCCCCCAGATGCGCGGTCGAACGAACCCCCCAGTGTTCCAGCACGAGGCGGGACATCACGCCGAAGCGCTCCAGCGCGAGCTCGCGAACCGCGTGGGCCAGCTCGCGACCGTCCACGTGACGTCGCTCGGGAAGCCGGGATTGGAGGGACTCCAGCGACGCCAGTACGAACAGGAACGCGCATTCATGAAAGCGCGACTCCCGCAGCCGGATCTGCTCCATCAACCCATCACGAAACCCGAGTTCTCCCACCCCGCCTCCCGCGGACCGCCTCCGGGAATGACGCCGGCGGACGCAACAAGATGCGTCGCGTGGTCGCGCTTCACAACACTTGCGCTTGCCGCGTTATGCCGAGCGTCCGGTTAGGATCGGCTAAGGGAGTCGACTGACGACGCGGGCGAGAATCTCCGAGGCCTGGCGCAAGATGCCACGCTCCGCCGCGGTGAGTTCTCCAATGGGCGCAGCGAGCCGCCTGACGCGGCGGGCACGTCCAGCATGGAGCAGGCTCTCCCCTTTCGCGGTCGCGCGCAAGCGCACGATGCGGCCATCGTCGGGATCCTTTTCGCGGCGCACCAGCTGCTCGCGCTCCAGCGCGCTCACCAGTCGCGTCATCGTGGGCGGCTTCACCTGCTCCGCGGCGGCCAGGTCGCCGAGCGTGACCGGACCGCCGAAGACGATGACGGACAGCGCGGACAATCGCGGCCCGGTGAGTCCCGCCTGCACGTCCTCACGCCGCAAGCCACGCAGCAGGTGGATCGCGAGGCTGTGCCAGCGATCAGCGAGTTCGTCGGTGTCGCGGGTGCCCCGCCCTCTTGCGCTCATGTCTCTCCGATGCAAACTTGTTAGCAAAGCTAACTAACTGACGCGCGGAGGCAACCCCGCTCCGCCGCTCTCACCTTGGAGGGACTCATGCCGGCCACTACGCCTGTTGTCGGACTCGGAGCCATCGGTCAGATCGCCATGAACGCCACCGACATTCCCCGGGCCGTGCGTTTCTATCGCGACGCGCTCGGCATGCGCCTGCTGTTCGAGGTGCTACCCAAGATGGCGTTCTTCGATTGCGCCGGCGTGCGGCTCATGCTGTCGCTGCCCGAGAACGCGGAATACGACCATCCAGGTTCGGTGCTGTATTTCCGCGTGGACGACATTGTCCAGGCTCATGCGTCGCTCAAGGAACGCGGCGTCCCTTTCGCCGACGAGCCTCACCTGGTGGCGCGGATGCCGGACCACGAACTCTGGATGACGTTCTTCAAGGACACCGAGGGGAATACGCTGGCGCTGATGGCTGAGAAGAGATAGGAGATAGGAAACAGGAAACAGGAAACAGGGAAGGCATGAAGCGTCAATACTGAGGGCCCGAGCTGATGCGAGGGCCCTCAGTCCATCCCTGTTTCCTGTTACCTGTTTCCTGTTTCCCGTTCCCTATCTTTTCACAATCCTGTTCCGCAGCACTCCGATCCCTTCGATCTCGACCTCCACCACATCGCCCGGCTTCATGGCCTTCGTGCTGCCGGGCGTGCCGGTGTAGATCACGTCACCGGGTTCCAGCGTCACATAACGACTGATGTAGCTCACGATCGCCGGGACGTCGAAGATGAGGTCCTTCGTTCGCTGTGACTGAACGACCTCGCCGTTCACCCGCGTCTGCAGCAGGAGGTCGCCGTAGTTCAAGCCGGTGACGATCATCGGACCCAGGGGCCCGAAGGTGTCCGAGGCCTTGGCGCGGAACCACTGCAGGTCGGCGCGTTGCCAGTCACGCTCGCTGATGTCGTTGCCCGCCGTCACCCCGAACACGTGCTTCGGCGCGTCGGCCGTCGACACATTCTGCGCCCGTCGGCCAATCACCACGACGAGCTCCCCCTCGAAATGCAGGTTCGTGGCGTCCGCCGGGTAGATCACATCCGCTTCGGGCCCAATGATGGACGTCGGCATCTTGGCGAACAGTCCGGGATAGGTCGCCGAGGGCCGTTCACCGAGGTGCGTCACGTAGTTGAGGCCTACCGCAATCACCTTCCCCGGCGTCACCGGCGCCAGAAGCTGGACCTGGTCCAGGCGCAGCGTGCGTCCCGTCGGCCGCGGGGACGTAAACAGATCGCCGCTGAGTTCCCTCACGGTCTGACCGTCCACCAGTCCGTAGGCCGTCGTGCCGCCGGCGGAATACCGCACATAACGAGTGACTTGCGCCGGCAGGACCGTCATTGGGAGCGTGCCGGCGAACAGCAGGGAAAGGGCGAGGCGTCGCATGGAGTGCTCCGGAGTCGCTGGGATCGAACGCGCCGGTGACGAATCTGCAGTGATTCCGGCCATGCCGCATCCCCGCGATGGGCAGGCCGGGGTCGGGATCGATTGCGCGACGGGCTCGAATGCCGCATCGTCAGCATCGGGTCACAGGGAGGCGGCATGAACGGGTACAACTTCACCGAGCGCGTCAGAAAAGTCCTTCAGCTTGCCCGCGAGGAAGCGTTCGCGCTCCAGCACGAGTACGTCGGCACCGAGCACATTCTCCTCGGGCTGTGTGCCGAGGGCGGCGGCGTTGCCGACGCTGCGCTGGTGAACCTCGACGTCGACAACGGATCGGTCAGGGAGCAGGTCCTGAAGCTGGTGAGACCCGGGAAGGACGACGCCGCTGCCGCGGCGGCGCCAGCGTCCGGCGGAATTCTTGGCGCGATAGCCGGCTCAATGGGGCTCACACGCCAGCAACGCGACCTGCCCTACACCAGCCGGGCGAAGAGAGTGCTCGAGCTGGCGATGAGCGAGGCTCGTGAGCTGAGGCACTCGTACGTCGGGACTGAACATCTCCTGCTGGGCCTGATGCGCGAAGAGAAAGGAATCGCGGCCCAGGTCCTTACCTCAAAAGGGCTGACCGTTACCGGAGTTCGCGACGAGGTCGTGAGGCTGCTCGGGACGGAAATGCCGTCGACGGCGGCAAGCCAGTCGCCGCCGGGACCGCGATTGAGTCGAGAAGAGCGGCAGGCTTCGATCACGCTCGTGGTCGAGCACCCGGATGGGCGCGTGGAAGCGAAGAAGTTCGGGCGCGCCAATGACGCCGTGCGGTACCTCAACGCGTTGGAGTATTGAAGCGAGTCACGATTCACCAGTCACCAGGCACCAGGCATGATGAAGGAAGCAAACCGCGACGTCCTTGATCAGGGCAGCCTGCCGGAAATGCTGGCGCACCGCGCGCGACAGGCGTCAGATCGACGGCTCGCTCTCGATGCGGCGCTGGGACTCATCGCAGCGGCCAGTTTTGCGGTCCTTCGGCCGCCACTCTGGATTCCGCTGACGGCGCTCGCGTTCTGCCTTGGCGCGTTTGGCGCCTGGGGCATTCTCGATCGCGAGCTTGTCGATTCAGCCGGTGCGGCACCTCGCGCCAGGTTCTTCGGGTGGGCGCGTGGCGTGGTTGCGGTGCTGGGTGGAGCGGCAGCGGTCTTCTTCGGCGTCAGCCTGTTCTTCGCGCTGCTGGGCCCCATAAGAAGCTAGTGGTATGATGCAGAATTGGTGTTCATGACGAACACGGTCCACCGCCTTGCACGTGTCGCGGCCAGTGAATGCGAACCGCGGGTTCGTCGAGT
>Ga0209640_10000026_pt1 | contig 77516 bp, 63 predicted proteins | sample RifCSP10_1_FD_184018 | JGI IMG/M metagenome (GOLD analysis project Ga0209640, IMG submission 184018) | Soil microbial communities from Rifle, Colorado - Rifle CSP2_sed 10_1 (SPAdes) (version 2) | ecosystem: Environmental > Terrestrial > Deep subsurface > Rock core/Sediment | place: Rifle...
CGAGTCTGGCTCGAAAACGGAGCAGATTCAAGGCGTTGCGTCTCCCCGGAGTGCAGACGTTGCCGCGCATGGCCGCCGATGACGGCGAGGTCCGGCCGAGGGCCGCAGCTAACCATCGGGACTGTCTCACACGGGACTCGGCGCAACCCCGCAGGTTGAATCCGATCGTCAGTGCCGGTGCGGGCCGTGTGTCGCTGGAGCAAACCGTGCTTTTACAGCGTCAGTTCCGGTTTGCGTAACGCGACACACGGCTCGCACCGGCGGCGGAAGATTGCCTACCGAACTGGCTCAGTTCGCCCGGTACGCCGCGCGCACGACGTCGACGTACGGGACCGGCGCGACGGTCGCGCGGATCTCGACCTGCACGTGCCGCTCGACGGTCGGCTTCGACGACCCGCCGCCTTCCTCGCCCCAGACGAACGTGACCGCGGTACCCGGCTCGCTGTGCTCCACGTCGACCATCGCCAGCGTGAGCATCGCGCGTTCGTTCGCGCTGTAGCCGCACCAGGTCGAAACGCCCACCGTCTTGCCGTTCCTCACCACCTTGTCGTACGGCAGGGTCGAGTAGACGGCGGACGGGAAATCGAAGTACTTGGCTCTGTTCCCCTGCTGGAACATCGTGCCGATCGCGCGCGTCACGTCCTCGCCGTTGAGCACCAGCGTCACCTTCCTGCGCCTCGGTTTGGCCGCGATCTTCTCGAGGGCCTCGCGCCCGACGAACTCATGGTCGAACTTGACGACCGGCCCGTAGCCCAGGTCCCACGGCGTCAGGTAGTAATCCTGGATGTTGTCGGAGTAGAAGCTGCCGCCCAGTGATGCCGACGCCTCGAAGCTGTTCGCCGGGAGCCACTGCCGGTATGCCTTCATCTTGTCGCCCGTATAGACGGCCGGAAGCGGCGAGGGAATCCATCCCGACTCGAGCGTGTTGCTCGAGTAGGTCCTGGAGCCGGATTGCCGCAGCCCGAACTCGCGGCCGGCTTCGACGATCGCAGCCTTGACCTCCTCGCCGTCCTGCCAGGGTCCGAACAGCTCGAATCCGGGCTGGCCGACCATGCCGTGGCGCAGCGCGCGCACGCGCTTGCCCGCGATGGTGAAGGCCGTCATGTGGAAGAACTTGACCTCCGGCACCGGCGCACCCGTCACCTTCGCGACGACGTCGAGCGCACGCGGGCCCTGGACCTGGTATCTGTAGGTCTTGCGGACGATGGGGCCCGGTCGGGCGACGGTCCTCTCGTCCCGTTCCACGCGTGCGTCGTACCCGCCTGTCTCGCAGTGGTACTGGACCCAGTTGTGAATCGGCGGACGGCCGACGAGATTGAGACGGTTCTTCTCGAGGTGAAAGAGCACGACGTCGCCAATCACGTATCCGTCGTGATTGCACGCCACGAACTGCTTGGCTCTGTCGGGCTCGAATCCCTTGAAGCTGTTCACGCCGAGCGCCGTGAGCAGCCGGAGCGCGTCGGGGCCTTCAACGACCATGTCCGTCATGTGGTAGGACTGATTGAAGAAGATGCACGTCTCCCGCCAGGCGCGCTGCTCGTCTCTCCAGTTCGAGAACTCTGTGGGGACCACGGGATAGATGTACGGCCCGGTCTGCGAATTTCGCAGCAATTTCACCGGACTGCCGACCTCTCGTAACAGGTCCTCCAGGCTCGTGTGGCTCATGTCATATCTCCTGCGATCCAGCCCCCCCCGCCTTCACCCAGCACATGGGCAAAGCTCAGAGCCGATCGCGCAGTCCACGATCTTGGCCCACTCCCGGACGATCGCGCAACACCGGTCGCCGTGGATAACGCCCCAGGGACGCGCTTTTGGTCCCGAGGGGGCTATAATCCGGCCATCCCACACGTGGCAGGATCGTCGCCAGTTCAAGTCTGGAGGCATGGTGTGAAGAGCAGAACCACTCGCGAGCCGCTCATCCTCGTGGCAGTGGCCATCGGACTTCTCGTGGCGTCCGGCTCCGTGCGTGCGCACCACGGAGCCACCAATGTCTACGACATGTCCAAGGCCGTCGAGCTGAAGGGGACGATTACGAAGTTCGAATGGACCAATCCCCACAATCAGATCTATTTCGACGTCAAGGACGACAAGGGGAACGTCGCCCATTGGATTGGCGCCACCGAGCCTCCCCAGGTGATGCTGGAGCGTGGCTGGACCAGAAGGTCATTGAAAGAGGGAGACCAGGTCACCGTGTACATCTTTGCCGCCAAGAACGGCGCGACAGTTGGAAACGTGCAGAGAATCGTGTTGGCAGACGGCAGGGAGCTGACCACGTTCGGGGCTCCGCGCGGCGGCGCGGCCACTCCGCCTGCGCGTTAACAGACGAAGCGCGAGGAGAATTCCCATGCGAAATCGCCTGGCGGTACTGGTCGCCCTGTGTCTTGGCGTCATCACGTTCTCGCTCGTTCTGCGGGCGCAGACGCCGGCGCCGGCGGCAGCCCTCGCGGCCCAGGGCCCGAGCGCGCCCTCGAAGCCGGCCGATCTCTCTGGTGACTGGGCGCCCGACGGCAGGCGCGGAGGGATCGGCCAGAGCCTCAGCATCTCCGACAACGGCGGCAGGATGAGAGGCAAGGAGATCGACATTCCGTATCAGCCGTGGGCGCGGGAGAAGACGCTGTCCGAGAGGACGTCGACAGGACCCGAACCGAGCTTTGGCAGCACGACGGATCCGCAGGTGCTCTATTGCGAGCCGCCGGGCGTTCCGCACATCTACCTGTGGCCCATCAAGACGAAGTTCATTCAGACGCCCGAGGCCGTCTACATCCTCCACGAGTACGGTCCCTTTTACCGGATCGTGTGGCTGAACAGCAAGCATCCCGACGATCCGGATCCACAGTGGTGGGGGCACTCGATCGGCTGGTACGAGAACGGCGACACGCTGGTGGTGGACACGATCGGGTTCAACGACAAGACGTGGCTGGATCAGATGGGCCATCCGCATACCGAGCAGCTCCATCTGACCGAGCGCTACAAGCGCCTCGACGCGAATTCACTCGAGCTGCAGATGGTGATCGACGACCCTGGGGCGTACACCAAGCCGTGGAACGCACAGCGGTACTTCACGCTGTCGAAGACGGGGTTCCTGCGGTACCAGCAGATCTGCTCGGTGCGTGAGAACCAGAGGTTCGAGGACAATCTCGCCAAGCCGGCTCTCACGCCGGTGAAGTAACGGAGGTTGCTGTCCTCCAACGACAGTGCCTGCTCCTCGAGTCGCCGAGATCGTCATCGCGGGCGCCGGCATGGCGGGCATCGCCGCCGCCCACGAGCTCGCGGTGCGCGCCGGCGCCTCGCGCGTGGTGCTCGTCGATCCGCGCGAGCCGTTGTCGCTCACGAGCAACAAGGGCACTGAAGCCTATCGCAACCACTGGCCGGGCCCAGACGACACGATGGTGCGCTTCATGAACCGCAGCATCGATCTGCTCGAGGCGCTCGATCGCGACAGCGGGCAGGCCTTCGAGCTCAATCGCCGCGGCTACGTGTTTCTCACGGCCGATCCCGCCGAGGCCGAACGACTCCAGGGGCACGACGGCCCCACGGCGCGGTTCGTCGAGGACGCAGGAACGATCCGCGCGCGCTTCCCCTTCGTCACAGGTCACGTGCGGGCGATGCTCCAGGTCCCCCGGGCGGGTTTCATGAACGCGTCGAAGCTGGGGACCTGCCTGCTCGAGCGCGCACGCCGGCGCGGCGTCGACCTCGTGTGCGACGAAGTCACCGACCTCGTTGTCGAGAACCAGCGTTTCGTGGCGGTTCGGCTCGCCTCTGGTGCGCGCATCGATGCGCGCGCGTTCGTTCTGGCTGCCGGCCCTCTGCTGGCTGAGTGGACGAATCGACTCGATCTCGGGGTGCCGATCGTCAACGAGCTGCATGGCAAGATTTCCTTCGAGGATCACGCCGGCGTGATTCCGCGTAACGCGCCAGTGATGATCTGGAACGACACCGTCGATCTGGGCATGCGCGGGACGTTTCCGGCCGGTGTGCACCTTCGTCCCCGTGGAGCGCGATCGATTCTTGGAATCTGGACCTACGAGACGCGCGTCGAGCGTCCGACGTTCCCGCCGGTGTTCGCTCCGAACTATGTCGACGTCGTGATTCGCGGCCTCGCCGTGATGATTCCCGGCCTCGGCGCGTACGTGGAAGACGGCACGCCGGCGATCGTGGATGGCGGCTACTACTGCAAGACGCCCGACAATCGTCCGCTCATCGGCCCGACAGCCATCGAGGGTGTGTTCCTCCTGGGCGCTCTCTCCGGATTCGGGATCATGGCCTCTCAAGCTGCGGCGGAGCTTCTCGCGACCTACGTCCTCGACCTCCCGCGCCCCGACTACGCCACGGGGTTTCATCCCGCGCGCTTCGGCGACCCGGCGTACCAGAGCGTCCTTGGCAGGCTCGACCCCAAGAGCGGCCAGCTCTGAACGCGCGAACCCCGAGCGTGAGAGTGCTCAGTCAACTCATCCCAGACCGAATGCCGGTTCCCTGAGCTGTCGTTCCATCACCGCTCACGCACGTCCGCGACGAGACGCAGCAGTCGCTTGACGTGGGTGCCGCGCCAGTAGATGCGCCGGCATTTGCGGCAGCGGGTGAACACGCGGAAGCGACGATGGACGCGTTCGGGTACGTGCCCGGCCGCCTCCGCGCGGCTCATCGGCGCGAGCAAGCCGTTGCAGCTCATGCAGCGGGTGAACGGCCGCAGCGCACGCCAAAGCTGCAGCGCGCCGACGACCTCCGCGATCTGCCGCTCGGGATCGCGCGCGCGCAGCCAGTGCGCCCGCACGACGGCTTTGCGCTTCAACAGCCCCACGTCGCGCGTCAACAGGATGCGGCGCTGGCGCACCGAGAGCTGGACCAGCTCCTCGTCCGTGAAGTCATTACGATAGCGCGTGTCGAACCCCAGGAGGCGGAGGTAACGCGCCAGCGCGCCGAGATGTACGTCGGCCACGAAGCGCGGGTCACGGAGCGGCCTCGGCCGGAGCCGGTAGATCGGCGTGATGTCGAACCGCTCGAACATCGGATACACGGCGACGCGTTCGCCGCCCCGCAGCCGGTGGTCGAACCGCACGGAGCGCCCGTCGACCAGAATCAGATCGACGTCGATGTGCGGGACGCCAATGGCCTCGATGGTGTCTTTCACCGAGGACGTGCCGGAAACCTCGCGCGTGAAACTGCGTTTCCGCAGCTCGGGCGGCAGGTAGTCGTTCAGCTCCTCGTAGAACCGGAACTCACACGCGGCTCGGGCTCTCTCCCGTTGCACCATCTATAGTTAAGCCTGGATGCCGCCGTTTGTCGTCGAGGCGCCGATCGAGCCGATGCTCGCCAAGCTTGCCGAGGAGCTGCCGCGCGGAGCGTTCCTCTACGAGCCCAAGTGGGACGGCTTCCGGGCCATCGTGTTCCGCAGCGGTCCCGAGCTCTTCATCCAGAGCCGCGACCTCAGGCCTCTCGACCGCTATTTTCCCGAGCTGCACGACGCCCTGCTCGCCGGCCTGCCGGACCGCTGCGTCGTCGATGGCGAGATCGTGATTGCGACGCCGCGCGGTCTCGATTTCGATGCGCTCCAGCTACGGCTGCATCCGGCGGCCTCGCGCGTAGCCATGCTGGCGAAGGCGTCGCCGTCCTCCTTCGTGGCGTTCGACGCTATTGCGCTGGACGGCCGCGACCTCCGCTCCGTCGCGCAGCATGAGCGCCGCGACCTGCTCGAGCGGGCCCTCGCCGATGTGCGGCCGCCGATCTACCTGACGCCGATGACCCGCGATCCCGAGGTCGCCGCCGACTGGCTTTCGAGGTTCGAAGGGGCGGGCCTCGACGGCGTCATCGCGAGGCCCGAAGGCGCTGTCTACCAGGCGGGCAAACGCGCGCTGATCAAGATCAAGCACGCGCGAACGGCAGACTGCGTCGTCGCCGGCTTCCGCTGGCACAAGGCTGGAAGGAACGAGCTGGTCGGCTCGCTCCTCCTCGGTCTGTATGACGACAAGGGGGCCCTGCACCACGTTGGCGTGACGTCGGCGTTCACGATGGCCGCTCGGAAGCAGCTGGCGACCGAGCTCGCGCCGCTCCGCGCTCGGGCGCTCGACGATCATCCGTGGCGGGAATGGGCTGAGACCGACGGAGAGTCGACGCGCATGCCCGGAGGTCAGAGTCGTTGGAGCGCCGGCAAGGACCTGTCGTGGGAGCCGCTTCGAATCGAGCGGGTGTGCGAGGTGAAGTACGACCACATGCAGGGAACTCGCTTCCGCCACGCCGCGGTCTTTCAGCGCTGGAGGCCGGACAAGCGGCCCGCCGACTGCCGGTACGACCAGCTCGAGGTCACGACTCCGTACGAGCTCGAGAAGGTCTTCGGCGCGCACTAGGAGGCACGCCACTCCAGTCGTTGATGTCCTCGTCGGGATCCAGCGCCTCCTGCGCGGGCCGGAGCTCGATCGGCACGTGCTGCAGGTTGACGCGGATCCGCGTCCACGTCTGAAACCGGCCGCGCATCGCGTCCACGAGCACATCGGCCGGCTCGAGGCGGGCCGCGGCGTCGGGATGCCGCGTTTTCCAACGCTCCAGCCCTGCCAGGGCGTCTTCCTTTTTCCGCGCGCGGCCGATCTCGAGCAGCGGAAACACCGGCGTGCGGCGTGTCGAGGCACGTGCCGGCTCGCCGCCACGTTTGCGTGCGCGGCTGGGGGCCACACGCGGCGGCTCCCCCTCCTGCTTCCGGTAGTGCGGGGGCCATGGGGCGTCGCCGAGGCCTTCGCGCTCCTGCCGCGCCGACAGCTCGAGCAGCGCGTCGAGCGAGCACGGATGCTGGTCGATCCCCTCGTGCCGGTCGCCCACGGAGGCCACGCGCGCCGGTATCGTGGCAAGCGTGAAGTCGCGCGGATCGCAGTCGGCGACCTCGCTCCACGAGAGCGGCGTCGAGACGCGCGCCTCGGGCGTGGGCCGGACCGAATACGCGCTCGCGATCGTGCGGTCCTTCGCGTTCTGGTTGTAGTCCAGGAAGACGCCGTGCCGCTCCTCCTTCCACCACTTGCTCGTCGCCAGATCCGGGGCGCGCCGCTCGACCTCGCGCGCAAGCGCCAGGGCGGATCGACGCAGCTGGTCGAACGTCCAGCGGCGCTCGATGCGGACGTAGACGTGCATGCCGCGCGATCCGGACGTCTTCGGCCAGCCCATGAGCCCGAAGTCCCCGAGCGTCGCCTCGACGATACCGGCGACTTGCCGGACCTGTTCCCAGCTCACACCTCGCACGGGATCGAGATCGATTCGGAGCTCGTCGGGATGGTCGAGGTCGTCGGCCCTGACCGGATGCGGATGGAGCTCGAGGCACGCCAGATTGGCCATCCATGCCAGCGCCGCCCCGTTGCGCGGCACGACCTCCTCGGCGGTCCGCCCGGAAGGAAAGTTCAGCGCGACGACCTCGATCCACGACGGGCGCGACGCCGGCGCACGCTTCTGAAAGAAGAACTCCCCGTCGATGCCGTTGGGGTACCGGACGAGGACGTTCGGGCGCCCGCCTGCACCGCGCAGCGCGCCGTCGGCGACTGCGAGGTAGTAGCGCACCAGATCGAGCTTCGTGTACCCCGGCTGCGGAAAGAGCACCTTGGCTGGATTCGATACGGCGACCTCGTGTCCGTCAATCGTGAGCAGCTCTCTCGGTTCGGGGCGGGCCATGACGCGAGGGTACCATTCACCGCGGCGGCGCCGAAGACCGCCCCCCGCGCGCCTGGCAGTGTCCTTCGTTTCGGGCGTCGCGTCGTGCGGAAGGTGGCGCGATGCGCCGCCGCCCGGCGTCGGGGCCGCGGCATGCTTTCTGCACAGCTGGGTCTGCGCGAGGAGAAACTTATGAATGGTGCGAACCTGGCTCGGCAGTGGACGGTGCTGGCCCTCACGGCGGGGGTGCTCCTTGGGAGCGCGGCCACGATGTGGGCCCAGGAGGACCGCTTCTTTCCCAAGACCAAGCGACTGGGCCGGGCCGCGACCGAGTACAGGGATGACGACATACACGTGGTGGCCGCCCACCACTACTCGCAGCGGAACCACGATTCACGGTGGCTGTTGATTCAGACCGCCGTGTCCACGACGCGCGACCTGACGATCGATCGTCAGAACATCAGTCTCGTGACGCCGGAAGGGCGCGTTGTATCTCTGCCGAGCCAGGCACGGTTTGCCAGGGACGTCAGCCGGGTTCGCCCGGTGGTGCAGAACGCCTGGGTCACGAGGCATGACGTGTTGTCGTACTTCAACCAGCGGGACTGGCAGGAGAGCATGAGACTCTTCGCACTCGACAGCGGCACCGTCCTCACGAACTTCGTGACCGACAAGGACCACGTGGCTGTTGGCGATCTGTTCTTCGATGCACCGACCGGGAGCTGGGGTCCTGGCACCTACAGCCTCGTCATCGAGCGGGACGGTGCCCGCGCCGTGCTCCCAATCGAGTTGGATTAAGAAGATCAACGATACGCCGCCGCCTGGATGCCGTACAGCTCGGCGTACTGGCCCTTCCTCGCCCTGAGCTCCTCGTGCGTGCCGACTTCGACGACCCGTGCGCCGTCGAGGACGACGATCAGATCGGCCATCCGCACGGTGGAGAAGCGGTGCGAGACGAGGATGGTGATGCGGCCGCCCTCGTCCCCTGAGGTCGTCGTGTCGGCGCGATGCGCCGCGGCGGCGTAGCGCTCGAACAGCGCGTGCTCCGTTTCGGCATCGAGCGCGGCCGTGGGCTCGTCGAGCACCAGCACCAGCGGGAGGTCGCGCATGAAACCGCGGGCCAGCGCGAGCTTCTGCCACTGACCGAAGCTCACCTCGACTCCGCCAGGCCACGTCGGGCCCAGCTGCGTTTCGAGGCCCGCCGACAGCCGGACCACGACATCGTCGGCGCCGGCACGGCCCACCGCGGTCACCACCGCGGGTTCGTTGTCGAGCCGCGGCACGTCACCCACTCCTACGGTGTGGCGCGCGCGGAACTCGAAGCGGAAGAAGTCCTGAAACGCGCCGGCAAGGCGCGTGCGCCAGTCGTCGGCTCGAATGCGCGCCAGATCGGTCCCGTTGACGAGGATCCGGCCCGCCGTCGGCTCGTACATCTTCGAGATCAGCTTCACCAGAGTGGTCTTCCCCGCGCCGTTCTCGCCCACGATCGCGACGACGGCGCCTGCCGGGAGCGCGAGGCTCACGTCTTCCAGCACGAGCCGATCTGTGCCGGGGTACCTGAAGGACACGTGTTCCAGCCGGATGCCGTCGGCCAGTCGCAGAGGCGCGGGCTGATCGGCCGATGCCGCGACTTTCGCGGAGTAGTCCTCGAGCCACGCGAGGCGCCTCGAGCCGTCCATCCAGAAGCCTCGTAGGAAACCGAGTTCGCCCACGGTCGCGCCGATGTAGGCCGAGAGACGTGATCCGGCGGCGAGCAGCAGGAGCACGTCGCCGGCCGATCGGCCGAGGCCGACCGAGACGAAAACGACCGCGCCGACGTAGGCCGCGCCGAACACCGTCCAGGCCAGCGCATGCCACGCCGCCGACGACCACCGGGCGCGCGAGACCGGGCCGTACCATGCCTCCCACGCCAGGCGGCGAGCCTGTTTCACGTACGTGCCGATGCCAGTGACACGAAGCTCTTTGCCTGGAATCGCCGTCGTGGCGAGCGTAAACAGATGACCTGCGAGCCGGTCCGCCGATGCCACGCGTTCCCAGACTCTGCGCTCGACTGCCGGCCGCCAGGTAGAGGTGAGGACGGCCGGCAACGCGAACAGCGCCAGCAACAGCAGCGCCGGATGGATCGTCATCAGGAGGGCGACCGTCACGCCGAGGCGCAGGATCCACCCGCAGGTGGAAAACAGCGACATGTACATGTGGTCGAGGACGAACACCTGGTCGCGCAGCATCGCCAGACGATCGAGGAACTCGGGGCGCTCCTGATGGGCGATCGTCGCGATCGATGCCTGAAGCGTGGCGACGTGCGCTTCGAGCGCAATCGTGACCTTGTCGCGGAAGCGGCGCTGTACGCGTGTGCTCACCGTGCGCAGAAACCACGTGGCGGTCGCCGAGACGCCAAGGGCGAGCGCGGCGACACGCACGAGGCGCCAGTCGCCGCCGAGCACGCCATCGCCGAGGAGCTTGAACCACAGGGCGAGCAGCGCATCGGGGAGCGCCGAGAGCTGCGACAGGAGGAACGCGGCGACGATCAGGCCCGGCTCGTGACGATACCCGAGCTTGCACAGCCGCCACATCGACGAGAGGGCGGGCGGCAGGTCGTCGAGCGCGTCGGCGCGCCGGGCCTCAGCCGAGGACGTCATACGTCATGCCCTCCTCGTCCTCCGCGGTGCCGAAGCGCTGCGCCTGGAGGTCGAACATGGTGCGGTATCGGCCTCTCAGTGCCATGAGCTCGTCGTGCGTCCCGAGCTCGACGACCCTGCCGTGCTCGAGCACGCAGATCCGGTCCGCGTGCCGCACGGTCGAGAACCGATGCGAGACGAGGATCGTCGTGCAGTGTCGTGTCGCCGCGAGGATGCGCTCGAAGATCTCGGCCTCACCGCGTACGTCGAGCTGTGCGGTCGGTTCGTCCAGCAGCACGACGCCGGCGCCGCACTGCACGGCGCACAGCGCGCGCGCAAGCGCAATCCGTTGCCACTGTCCGCCCGACAGCTCTGTGCCTCCCTCGTAGCCACGCGCGAGCACCGTGTCCAGGCGCGCGAGCTTTCCGGCGCCCGCCGACTCGAGCGCGGCGCGCACCACGTCATCGGGTGCGCCCGCCGGAGCCACGTTGTCGCGCAGTGGCCACTCGAACCTGGTGAAATCCTGGAACACCACGGCGAGGCGCGATCGCCACGACGAGAGGTCGAGGCTACGGATGTCCACGCCGTCGACCTCGATCGATCCTGCCTGCGGGTCGTACAGTCTGCACAGCAGCTTCGCGAGCGTCGTCTTACCGGCGCCGTTCTGGCCGACGATCGCCAGCGACGATCCCGCGGGGATCGTGAGGTCGAGGTGTTCCAGCACGAGCTCGCCGCCAGGGTAGGCGAAGGTCAGGTTGCGGAAGCGGATTTCACGCGCCGGCAACCCGGAGGCGGAGCGATCTCCCGAGCGCAGTGCCCCTGCCGGAGCCATCGCCGGCTCGAGTCGCAGCACGGCGGCGACGGGCGCGGACGCGCCGTCGAGGGCCCAGTTGAGGCCACCGAACGCGATCAGCGCCGTGCCGACCGCGCACTGCGCGTACATCACGAACCGGCCGAGATCGATCTGTCCGTTTGCCACGGCCGTGGCGAGCGACCAGAACACCAGGGCGTTGGCGGCGGTCACGACCAGCAGGCTCCACAGCAGCGGCCGCTCGCGCAGGCGCGTGGCTTCGTACTGGAGGTCGTGGAGCCGGGTCCGGCGCGAGACGAAGCGGTCGATCGTCCAGCCGACGAGGCCGAACAGCCGCAGCTCCTTGCTGGCGGGCGGATCCACGGCCAGTCGGAACGCGTAGTCGGCGTCGCGCTGGGCGCCGCGCACCTCGTCCGTGTTGCGGTCTCGCCAGACGCCGCTCTCGCGAAGCAGCCAGTGGGTGGCGAGCCAGGCGCCGGCCAGCACGACGGGCGCCCACCAGGCGTACAAAGCGAGCACGGCGGCGGAGGTGAGACCGGCGATCAGCTCGACCAGCCCGCTCGCGATGAAGTCCATCGACACGTTGAGCGGAGGTCCGGTCATGCCGCGATCGAAGTCGCGCGCCACCGTGAGGTCGTTCGTGAGCTTCGGATCTTCCAGGTGGCCCATGCCGGGCGGACGCACGCACGCGTCGGTCAACCGGTCGTACAGCCACGCGGCCGTTCGATCGCCCAGGTTCGCGCCGATCGCCTGGTGCATCGGCGCCACGACCTGAAGCAGCACGAAGACGACACCGGTGAGCAGGAGCGGACCGCCGAGCCCGTCGCCCTGCTGCACGGCGGCGACGAGCAGGCCCATCGCGACGGCGAACACCGCCGGCAGCACGCCGCGTAGCACGACGCCGGCCCACCACGCGAGGGCGAGGACGCCATCCGCTCTTGGCAGCGTGGCGAAGAACTTCCATTCGTTGCGGGCCAGCAGACGCTCGATCATCGGTCGCAGCACAGACGTCGTGACACGCTTACTCGTAGCGGAGAGCGATGATGGGATTCACGCTGGCCGCCCGGCGAGCGGGTATCCAGCAGGCGAGCACAGCGACGATCGCCAGGACCACGGTCGCGAGGCCAAGCGTGAGCGGATCGGTTGGCTCAACGCCGAACAACAACCCTTCGACCAGCCGCATGGTCGCAAGGGCGCCGATCAGCCCGATGATGAGACCGATCAGGATCAGCTTCATTCCATGACCGATGACCAGCCCCAGTAGATTGCCCGTCTCGGCGCCGAGCGCGACGCGCACTCCCAGTTCGTGGGTCCGCCGGGAGACGTTGTACGACAGCACGCCGTAGAGGCCGATCGCCGCCAGCGCGAGCGCGGCGGCGGAAAAGGTCGACAGCAGAAGCGCGCTGAAACGCTCCTGCGCCAGCGACACGCCCATTCGCTGCTCGAGGGTCTGGACATCGTAGATCGGCTGGTCGTTGTCCACCGAACGAACGGCGCCACGGATGGCGCCGACTAGTGCTGCGGGATCCCCTTCGGTCTTGACGACCATGAGCGACAGGTTGAAGGGCTGCTGCGCGAGCGGGACGTACACGAGGGGCAGCGCGGTTTCAAGCCCGCGGTGCTTCACGTCGCCCACCACGCCGACGATCTCGCGCAGCGGCGTCTCGCGGCCGAAGACCAGCCAGAGGTCCAGCTTGAGTCGCTTGCCAATCGGGTCCTCGCCGGGAAAGAACCTGCGCGCCAGAGACTCGTTGACCACGACGACACGCGGCGCATCGGACGTGTCCCGCTCGTCGAAATCTCTCCCCTCGAGGAGCGGAATGCCCAGCGTGCGAAAGTACCCCGGCTGGGTCAGGACACTGGCCGTGCGCGGACGCTGGGCCTCGACCGTCCGCCCTTCGATCTCGAGGTACGGAAACAGCGCATCGCTCGCCGCGCTGCCCCGGTCCGGCAGTTGCACGCCGACCGCAGCCCCGCGCACGCCCGGGACGGCCAGCAGCTTCGCCTGCAGTTGCCGGAACGCCTCGCCCGCCTGGGCGAACGAATATCGTTCCCACGGCCACGTGACCTCGAAGGTCAGGACGTTGTGAGGATCGAATCCCGTCGGCGGTTGGTTCAATCGGAAGAAGCTGGTGGTGAACAGCGCCGATCCCGTCAGAAGAATCATCGCCAACGCGATCTCGCCGACCACCAGTCCGTCGCGGAGCCGGCGGCCGCGCGCGCTGTCGGAGATCGTGCGCCCCGCCTCTTGAAGCGCCGCGGTGAGGTCGACTTTGGAGGCGCGCCAGGCCGGCGTCAAGCCGAAGGCGACGCCGGTCATCAGCGACGCCAGCACCGTGAAGCCCAGCGCCTGTCCGTCGACCTTGATCTCGCCGGCTCGAGGCAGGTCGCCGGGCACGAGGGCCACGAGCGCTTCAACGCCCCACGCGGCCAGCAGCCCGCCCGCGACGCCGCCGGCGGCAGCCAGGAGAAGGCTTTCGATCGCCAATTGCCGTGCGATGGCCGCGCGGCTCGCGCCCAAAGACGAGCGCAGCGCGATCTCCCGTCGTCGGTCCTCGGCCCGCGCCAGGAGGAGGTTCGCCACGTTCACACACGCAATCAGCAGCACGCAGCCGACAGCGGCAAACAGCACCCACAGGGACCGTGAGACGCGGCCGACGACATGCTCGGCAGCCGGCACGATCCGCACGCCGACGTCCTTGTTCGTCGCCGGGTTCTCACGGCTGAGGCGCGACGCGATGACGTCGAGCTCCGCCTGCGCGCGGTCGAGGTCCGCATCAGGCCAAAGCCGGCCGATGGCCTCCATTCCACGCGCGCTTCGCGCGACTTGTGGGACGTCGGCGAACTGGTCGCTTCCGAGCGCTGCCCACATGTCCACCAGCGGAGTCTGAATGGGGAACTGAAAGCCCTCGGGCATCACGCCCAGCACCCTGAAGCTCTGCCCGCTCAACGTGAGTCCACGACCGACGATGCCCGGATCCGAGTCGAACCGGCGTTGCCAGAAGCTGTGGCTCAGCACGACCGCGCGCTCTCGAGAATGGTCTTTCTCGGCCCGGAACGTCGTGCCGAGCGAAGGAGGTGTGCCCAGCACGCCGAACAAATCCCCGAACACGACGATGGCCTGCACACGCTCGGGCTCCGACGCGCCGGTCAGCACCATCTCGTACCCGAACCACGACGCCAGACTCTCCAGGGTCCGGCTCTGGGCACGCAGGTCGAGGAAGTCGGGATACGAGACCCACTTCGCCGCCGGGTTCTGCGGGTCAGTGGACCAGAGCCACACGAGCCGGTCGCCATCCTGGTAGGGAAGCGGGCGCATCAGCACGGCGTTCACGACGCTGAACACGGCCGTATTCGCGCCAATCCCGAGCGCGAGCGTCAGGACGATGACACCGCTGAGCCGGGGTTTGGCGGCAAGCGTGCGTGCCGCGTAGCGAAGGTCGTGAATGACGGCGACCATCGGTCAGCTCCCGCCGGTTGGCCGGCGAAGAACGTCCGACAGTATCAAGCCGCGTGCCGAGCCGCGCAAGCCTGAAAGAAGGGCTTCGGGCAGCGGCCCGTCCGAGCCCGGGATGGGGACGTCCCGGATCCGGACGCGCGACCTTCATGGGCTTCCCGCGCCGATAAGCCCGCGGACGATCGGGCGCGTGAGACAGGTCGGCCCGCCGGCGCCCTTCACGCTGATCTCGGCGCCTTCGTATTCGAGGACCTCGCAGCCCGCCTGCTCGAGCGCCCGCCGCGTCAGCGGATTGCCCGTCAACATCAGGCATCGCCGAGGCCCAAGGGCCAGCACGTTGGTGCCCATCGTCGCAAACTCCTCGGGCGGCGTCTCGATGAGTCGCATGCCGCGCTCGAGCAGCCACTCGCGGAACGGAACCGGCAGCAGAGGGGCATAGACGACGGCCGTGTCGCGGTCCACCGGGCTGATGAGCGACATCAGGTGCATCACGTCGGCCGGGCCCCGCCAGTGGGGCAGGGGGACCTCGACGACATCGACGGCTTCGCCGACGAGCGATCGAAGCTGCCTGATGCCGTCGGCGTTCGTGCGGTAGCCTCGCCCCACGGCGAGCGTGTGCGCGTCGAGCCAGATCAGGTCGCCGCCTTCGAGCCGGCCCGGGGGCATGATGCGGCCGGCGATCGGAATGTCGAGGTCACGAAACGCCCGTTCCTGGGCCGCGGGCTCCTCGGCTCGCTGCCTCTTGCCCATGCTGCAGAGAATCACGCCGGCTGGCGACACGATCGACGCGTCCCGTACGTAGATCGAGTCGAGCGTGGTCCGATCGTCCCATGGCAGCACGTGAACCACTGCGCCGGCCGATCGCAGGATCTCGATGAAGCGATCGTGCTCGGCGGTCGCGCGGCCGAGGTCCGGCGGCTCCGTGAAGTGGAGGGTCTGCCACTCCGCCGCGATCCTCCGATCGTCGACGAACGCCTCGCGCACGTGCTTGACCACAACCGACGCGAGCGGCTGGAACTCAGACAGTGTATTCATCCAAGAACCATGAACGAGAGCCGAGAGCCGAGAGCCGAGAGCCCAAAGCCGAAAGCCCAGAGCCTACTTCCACCTCAAGAGAATCGACTCCCTGTCGAAGATCCTGACGCCGAGCCACATCAGCGCGACATTCAGCACGGTCAGGCCCGCCGCGATGCTGAGGGAAACCTCCGTCGTCAACTCCAGGCTTCCAAGGAGCTGCGCACCCAGCAACCCCGCGATCGGCAGCAGGATGAGCACGCCGATCTGTTGCGCGCTTCGCGGGTCGTTCACGCGTGACGACACGCAGACAGCGAGTTGAAGCGAGGCGAGCGAGGCGAGGGGGCTGAGCACGAACATGACGGCCAGCGACCTCGGCCGCAGAAGGACGTGCCACGCCCCGGGCTCGCCGAGTATGGCCACGCCGATCACGTAGGTCGCGAAAATGGCGGTCCCCAGGACAACGGCCGGGATGGCCGCACCCAGGACTTTCGCAGCCAGCAGCTCGACGGTGGTGATGGGCGTCGCCAAGAGCGGCTCGAGCGTGCGTGCCTGCTTCTCGCCAACCACGCTGAACGCGGCGACCGACATCGACGCGGCAACGGGGGTGAAGATGAGCATCACCAGGAACTGCTGGAAGATCCACGCCTGAATGGCCCCCTCCGCGCTCAGTCCCGCCGCGGCCGGCTCTGACCGATACATCTCGACGGCAATCTCGAAGTCGCTCGATTCCGACAGAGGTTCGCCGGTCATCGCGGGGACGAGGATCGCTACGAAGAACGGCACCGCGAGCGATGCCAGACCCGTGAGCACCGCAGGCAGGAACACGCCCGGGTTCTCACGCAAATCGGCAAACTCTTTTTCGAGAACGGCGGCGATGCGACTCATGACGGACTCCCGTCCTCGTGCAGGAGTTTCAGGTACACCGCCTCGAGCGACGGCTGCTCCTGGACGACCGACTCGATCTCGGCGCCGGCCTGAACCAGGTGCCGCACCAGCGCCCCGGTCGTGAGCGCGCCGTCGAGGCGAACCGAGATCTCTGCGCCGTCGAACCGAACGTCGCCCGCACCGGTGGCCTGGAGCGCCCCGGCGAATCGCTGAGCCGCTTCAGACAGAACGATGCGCACGCGCGGTTCGAACAGGCGGGCCCTCAGCGCGGCTGGCGTGTCGAGGGCGACCAGACGGGAGCGCAGGACCGCCACACGATCGGCCACGCGCTCCACTTCGTCGAGGTTGTGAGTCGAGAGCAGGACGACGCGACGCCGGTGGCGAAGCCGGAGCACGAGCTCGCGAACGTCTCGCGCGCTCTCGGGGTCGAGCCCGGCAGTCGGCTCGTCCAGCAGCACGATCCGCGGGTCGTGCAGCAGGGCCCTCGCCAACGCGACGCGCTGTTTCAGCCCCTTGGACAGATGCGCCGCGCGATCGTCAGCGCGAGACGCCAGGTCGAACAGGCCGAGCGCCTCGTCCACGGCCTTGCCGGGTTGCGGCAGGCCGTAGAGCCGTGCGTATACGGACAGGTTCCGGCGCACTGAGAGCCGGTCCCAAAGGCCCGGCGATTCTGTCAGAAAGCCGATTTCCCGTCGAAGCCGCGTGGCTGATTCAGGTCCGAGCGTCTGGCCGTCCATTGAGACAGATCCCGACGATGGGGCGATGAGGCCGGCAAGCATCCGCAGCGTCGTGGTCTTGCCTGACCCGTTCGGTCCGAGCAGAGCGAAGATCTCTCCCGCGGCGAGGTCGAAGGAGACATCGTCGACGGCCACACGGTCGCCGAAGCGCCGGGTGAGGTGGTGGGCGCTCAGCACGTTTGCCACGAAGGCCACGAAGATCTATTTGCCACGAAGGTCACGAAGAGACTATTAGGCGCCGATGTCAGCGTGTGACTGGAAGAAGACGAGGCCGGTTCTAGCCAAAGTATGCCCGGTCACAGTACCATGGCCGCGGCTACGGCTCTCCATCCGCACTCACGGCACGTCGCACCTGTCGGGGGACGACTGCAAGAGGTCGCGAGAATGCCACGACGAGGGAAGGCCAAGAAGGCCGTGCGCGGCGCACGCCCCAGGGGTCGCGAGGTTGCGACTCCTGCGACGACCGATCGTCCCAGCGCGACAGCGAGCGCGTGGGTCCCCGTTGTCGGCATTGGCGCCTCGGCCGGCGGCCTCGAGGCGCTCAAAGGGTTCTTTGGCGCGATGCCGCCGAAGACCGGCCTCACCTTTGTCGTCGTGGTGCACCTCGATCCCACGCACGAAAGCCTCATGCCGGAACTGCTGGCGAGGTCCACCGCGCTGAGCGTCGAGCACGCGCGCGACCGGCAGCCGCTTGAAACGGACCACGTCTACATCATCCCCCCGAACCGCTTGCTCACCATTGACCAGGGGCTGATCCGCGTCCGCGAGGCTGCGGATCGGCGCGGGTTGCGCGGGGTGATCGATCATTTCTTTCGCGCGCTGGCCGAGGATCAGCACGACGGAGCCGTCGCCATCATCCTGTCTGGCACCGGCACCGAGGGCACGTTGGGCTTGCGGGCCGTCAAGGCTGAAGGGGGGCTGGTGATGGCCCAGACGCCGGACACGGCATCGCAAGCCGGTATGCCGAGCAGCGCCATCGCGACGGGCCTGGTGGATTTTGTGCTGCCTCCGGATCAGATGCCGAAGGCGATGCTCGCGTACGTTCGAAATACGCGCCTTCATCGAGCGGCGCCTCCGGCGAAACCCGAGGCGAAACCCCTCGACGGCCTGCATGCCATCCTGGCGGTGCTGCGCGCCCGGACGAAGTACGACTTTCGCGGGTACAAGACGGGAACGCTCGAACGACGCGTCGAGCGCCGGATGGGACTGCATCAAGTCGAGAGCATCGGCAAGTACGCCGACTTTCTGCGCGCGCACCCTGCGGAAGCCGATCGGCTGTTCAAAGACCTTCTCATTGGCGTGACGTCCTTCTTCCGCGATCCCCCCGCCTTCGAGGAGCTCGCGACCAAGATCCTGGCGGCCCTCGTGAAGGAGAAAGATGCGGACGCCCCGATTCGGATCTGGGTGCCTGGGTGTGCCACGGGTGAGGAAGCGTACTCGATCGCCATCGTCGCTGCCGAACAGGTGGCGGCCGCGCAGTCCGCCTGTCGCGTGCAGGTCTTCGCCACCGATGTCGACGACCACGCGCTCGAGATCGCCCGTGGCGGCGTGTATCCCGAGAGTATTGCGCTCGATGTGACGCCTCAGCGCTTGAAGCGCTTCTTCACGCGAGACGACCACCGCTACACCGTCGTCAAGTCCATCCGCGATTCGGTCGTGTTCGCAGTCCAGAACATCATCGGCGACCCGCCGTTCTCGAAGCTCGACCTCGTGAGCTGCCGAAACGTGCTGATTTATCTGGAACCCGCGATCCAGGAGAAGATGATGGCCGTCTTTCACTTCGCCCTGAATCCGGGCGGCTGTCTGTTCCTGGGGAGCGCCGAGAGTACTGGACCGCTCGAAGAGTGGTTCGTCCCGGTCTCCAAACGGGCCCGGATCTTCAGACGGTTAGGAGCATCGAGGCGTCCACTGCTCGAGTTCCCGCTGCCGCACCCCGTGCCCGCGGGCGTGGATCACGGAGCCGCGAGGGCGACGCTCGAATCCACGGTGGCGACGCTGGCGGATCACGGATTGCTGGAGCATCTCGCGCCGGCGGCGGTCGTCGTCAGGCGGAGCGGCCAGATCGTCCATTTCTACGGCGCGATGGACCACTTCATCAACTTCCCGACCGGTAAGGCCACGCTCGACGTCCTGACCCTCGCTCGTGACGCGCTCAAGCCGACGCTTCGCGCGGCGCTCCACGAGGCCGTCCGGCGCAACCGGCTGACGGTACTCGAGACGCCTGACGTCAAGCGGGACAAGAGCCGCGCGACCCTGCGCCTCACGGTTCGGCCTCTCGACGTTGCGAGAACCACGGAGCCTCTGTGGCTGATGATCTTCGAGGATCTGCCGCCGGCGGCCGGCCCTTCCGTGCAAGGCGCGAAAGGCAGGACGCAGGCGGTCGTACGTCGACTCGAGGCCGAGCTCAGGGCCACGAAGAAGGAGCAGCAGCACCTGATCGAACAGATCGAGAGCAGCAACGAGGACCTGAAAGCGGCGAACGAAGAAGTGCTGTCGATGAACGAGGAGCTGCAGTCCACCAATGAGGAATTGACTACCTCGAAAGAGGAACTGCAGTCGATGAACGAAGAATTGACCACCCTGAACACACAGCTTCAGGAGAAGGTCCAGGAGGTCACTGCCGTCAACGACGATCTCGCGAATCTCCTGGTGAGCACCGACATTGCCACGGTGTTCGTCGACAGGGAGCTCCGGATCAAGCGTTTCACAACGGCTGCGACGCGGCTTCTGAATCTGCTGCCGTCCGACGTCGGACGCCCGATGAGTCACGTGGCGACGAACCTCGTGAACGACGACATCGGCCGTGACGCTCGCGCGGTCCTGAAGACCCTGGAACCGATCGAGAAACAGGTCACGGCGCAGGACGGCAAGCACTACATCGTTCGCGTGTTGCCATATCGGTCCGAAGGCCACATCGTGCAGGGCGCCGTGATCACCCTGTCGGATGTGACCACCCTGAAGAAGACCGAGGAAGAGCTCGTGACTGCCCAGACACGGGTGGCCGCCGACTTGCGCCGTATGTCAGTCCTGCACGAGGTCAGCACGCGGCTGGCAGGTCAAGGGGACTTACCCGCGTTGTTGAAGGAAATCGTCGGCGCCGCAATCGAGATCACCAGCGCCGTGATGGGTACCATTCACGTCATGGACGAGACAGGCGGCTTGTCGATCGCGGCGTACGAGGGCTTCCAGCAGCCGTTCCTGGATTTCTTCAAGCGCGTCGACGCCAGCACCGACCACGCCTACGGTGCAGCGTTGGCCAGCCGCGCGCGCGTCATCATCGACGATGTGACACAAAGCCCGGTGTTTCGTGGCTCCCCGTCGCTGAACGTGCTGCTGACGGCCGGCGTGCGGGCCGTGCAGGTGACGCCATTGGTGAGCCTGTCGGGCGACCTGGTCGGCATCTTCTCCACGCACTACCGGACATCGCCCCGCCTCGAGGAGGCTGATCTCCGGTGGCTGGACCTGTTGGCACGCCAGGCCGCCGATCTCCTCGAGCGCAGGCGCCTCGAAGACGTGCGCACGAAGGCGAGCGATGAACTGGAGCGGCGCGTCGAGGACCGCACCAAGTGGCTGACGCTCATGCACGACGTCTCGCAGGCCATCGACGAGGCTCCGAATTGGAGCGATGCGCTGCACCTGGTGATGCGCCGGATCTGCGAAGCGGAAGACTGGCAGGCGGGCTATGTGTATCAGCCGGCAGCGGGAGACGGCTCACAACTGGTCGCCACGGTGGGCTACTCCACAGACGAGCGCTTTGCCCCATTCCATGCCGCGTCTCAACAGATGCGGTACGCTCGCGGGCAAAGCCTTCCTGGTCGCGTCTTCGACGACGGGCGCCACGTCTGGGTCGACGACCAAGAGGCGTTGCCGAAGTTCTTGCCCTCGCGGGCGGCCGTCGCCGCCGAGATCGGGCTGAAATCGGCCGTCGCCTTGCCGGTGCGGGTCGGGAACGAAACCGTGGCGGTGGTGGAGTTCTGTTCGGATCGGCCTCACCCGGAAGGTGATGAATTGGTGCGTCTGATGCGGGATGTGAACACGCAGGTGGGCCGGGTGATTGAGCGCGAGCGCACCATGGCGCAGGTCGCCGAGATCATCTGGGGGGAGCAGCAGGACCTGATTCACACGCTGCACGACGCACTCGGGCAGCAGCTCACCGGCCTCGGGATGCTGGCCGCGAGCTTGAACCAGCGGCTCAAGGACGCAGACCACGAGAGCGCCGAGACCGCACTGCAGATCGCCGGCACCGCGCAGGAGGCCCTCGAACACGTGCGCCAGTTGTCGAGAGGGCTGTTTCCGGCCGACATCAATGGCGGCGGGTTCGTCGAGACGCTTCGGCAGCTCGCGTCGACGACCGAGTCGCTGCACAAAATCCCGTGCGCGGTGGAATGCGACACGCCGATCGCCATTCCCGACAGCCGTGTCGCGACACAACTGTACCGGATCGCGCAGGAAGCGGTGACAAATACGCTGCGACATGCGGAGGCCAAGCACATCACGATCCGCTGGCGCGCGGCGCGCGGAATCACAATGTTGACAGTGGCCGACGATGGCGTAGGCATCCAGAGCCGAGTGCCGAGCGAAGATGGTATCGGTCTGCGGATCATGCGACACCGCGCCATCTCAATCGGCGCGGCCTTCTCGGTCGGCCCTGGCGCCGGCGGAGGTACCATCGTCAAGTGCACTCTAGGGAGCTGGGTACCCCAAGGCCGTGAGCCATTGAGGCACCCGCAATGATCTCCGACACCAAACGCCAACGGCGAATTCTGATTGTCGATGATCATGCGATTGTTCGCCTCGGCATGCGACAGTTGATTGCCGCCGAGCCGGACCTCTCGATCTGCTGCGAGGCCGAGACGGCCGAGCAGGCGCTCGACTTGGCAGGGACAGCAAAACCGGATCTCGCCATTGTCGATCTGTCCCTTGGCACGATGCATGGGTTGGAGCTCGTTCGACAATTACACGACACCCTTCCTGAGATGCCGGTGCTCGTGCTCTCGATGCATGACGAATCGTTGTTCGCTGAACGGGTGCTGCGGGCCGGTGCTCGTGGATACATCATGAAGAAAGGGGCCATCGGCGGCTTGATTCATGCCATTCGACACGTGCTGGCTGGCAAAATCTACGCGAGCGAGAACGTGTCGCAGCAGCTCCTCGCGGGACTCGAGGGCAACAGCTCGTCGCCCGGCAGTCCGCTTGGAGGCCTCACCGACCGAGAGCTCGAAGTGTTCGAGATGATCGGACGCGGGCTGAGCACGGCCGCGATCGCCGACCAGCTGTGCATCAGCGTCAAGACCGTCGAAACGTATCGGTCGAACATCAAGGCGAAGCTGAAGCTCAAAGACGCGGTGGATCTGATACGGTACGCCGCCACCTGGACCGAGCGGCTCTGAGATCCAGCGCGTCGGTAGCAAAACCTGCTCATCCGTTTCTCCTCACGATCCCAGTAGCGCACGATGGGCCAAGAACAACCCCGATCGGGATCTGCGGTTTGCCCCGATTGACGTGCGACCCCCATCGAGACGTAATCTCCCAGACGCGTTACTAAGGAGGCGACGATGGTTTCAGTCGTCTACACGGAGCAGGTTCTCGGCTACCTCATCCTTGCAGCCACAGCGGCCGCGGCGACGTATGAGTGGCTCGTTCTGCCGTCTCTTCGTTCTGGCTGGGCGGGCCGCAGACGCGGCGTTTCCCGACGTCTCGCGGTGAGCCCGGTTCGCGATCGCAAACCCGCGGCACGGCGGTCCCCCGCCGGGCCAAGCGGACCCCATCGGCGCCAACCTCGCGTCGCGTGAGTGCAGGCCGAGGCACCGGCCCGTCCGATCGCACACCCGTGTTGAACGTCAGCGTGTCGGATCTGAAGCCGCGGCCATGACTCGCCGCAGGGGACTGTCTGCGGACACCGCGATCCCGTCCCTCACGAGCGCTCGCCGTGAACAGCGCATCGAGCTCGGCGGGCCGTCTCCTGCGCCATGGGTGGTGGCACATCCATCATCGCGGGGTTCCGCTGGAGCGATTCTCTTTTCGTGCGCCGCCCCTCATCGCCCGTCATTTGGTTGCGGCAGGCTGCCTCGTGATCTTCGTGGCTACCGGGGATCGAACTCGTAGCATCCGGGTGTGACCAGCAGACGACCGCCCGGCGAGAACGAGAGGCTGGTCGGGCTGATGAGGCCCGCGGCGCGGAACTGCACTGTCCGGGTCTTGTCCCCGTCTGCGTCGTAGACATAGGTATAGGGCACGGCCAGCGATACCCACAACTCACCCCGGTCGTCGACGGCCGCCGACCGGATGACAGGAGCGACGAACGGCACTTCCCGATCCTGGACCCGGCGTCTCGGCCAACGGGTCGGCTGCGCCGCCAGGTGTTCGTCCAGTTCGCGCCCCTCGATGTGTCGCGTGAACTGGAGCGTCCCCTTGGCGTCGTACTTGTGGAAGAGCGGTGTTCCGGTGATGAAGACGTAGTAGAAGCCGCCGTCCGGGGTGACGAGCGGCAGTCCGGCGTTCATGGCGACGTGCAACTCGCGGTCGTCCTCGAACCCGGTCTGGCGCAGCCGCCCCACGCTCCGCTGGGCGAATCCCCCGATCGAGTACTCGGTGAACAACGCCCCGCTTTCAGGATGGCTGATGAGCAGGCTGTGTCCGGTGTGTTGCACCGATCCGGCCCCGTTCAGCATCACGTTGCCAATCGTGACGGTGGCGACGGGCTGCCCGGGCAGGAAGAAGCCGCTCAGCCGTCTCCCCGTGGCATCGAAGGTCTGAACTCGCTGTTGCGCGCGTGGAATGTCGGCCACGACGATGCGGCCGTCAGGCGTCACATCGAAGCCCGTCGGCTGAATGATGCGGCCCTCTTCTCCACCCAGCTCCACGACCTTGCGTGTGGCCTTTCGCTCAGCGTCAACCGCGTGCACCGTGTGCCCACGGCGGTCGAACACGAAATAGGTTCCGTCCTTTGCCTGCCGGAAATCGAGCGGCTCCGCGTACGCGCCCTCGAGATGAGGAGGGAGGCCGCCGACCGAACGCAGCACCTCCACAGGTGGCGCTGCGTGCAGAAGCGCGGCGAGCGCGATAACGAGGGAAGACATCAACAACCAATGCACAATGCTCAATGCCCAATGCCCAATGCCCAATGCCCAATGCCCAAGCCCAATGCTCAAGCCGAGAGCCCAGAGCCTAGTAGGCCGCGATTGTCCGGATCGCGTCGAGCACGTCGGCCGTGCCTGGCAGGATCCGTTCCTCGAGGGCCGGGGCGTAGGCGACCGGACAATCCAGGGCCGCGACACGCTTCACCGGGGCGTCGAGGTACTCGAAGAGCATCTCGGAAATCCGCGCCGCGATCTCGGCGCCGAAGCCGCAGGTGAGCTGATCTTCGTGGGCCACGATGACGCGGCTGGTCTTCTTCGTGTACTTTGCGATCGTCTCCCAGTCGTACGGGATGATGGACCGCAGGTCGACCACGGCCACGCTCACCCCGAGGCGCTCGGCCTGGTGTGCCGCGAGGAGTGATCGCTGGACGAGCGCGCCCCACGTGAACACCACGACGTCGTCTCCATCCCGCGGCACGGCCGCTCGGCCGAACGGGACCATGAAGTCGGGACCCGGGTATGGCGCCTTGTTGTAGGTCTGCCGGTAGAGATGCTTGTGCTCGCAGAAGAGCACCGGGTCGTCACACCTGATCGCCGTCCGCAGCAGGCCCGCGGCATCCTGTGCGTTGGACGGCAGCACGATGCGCAGGCCCGGCGTGTGCGCGAAGATCGCGACGCCGGACTGGCTGTGATACGGGGCGCCCCCGCGCAGGTAGCCGCCAATCGGCACCCGGATCACCACCGGGCACGACCAATGATTGCCGGAGCGGTACCGCATCATCGACAGCTCGTCGCGGATCTGCATGAACGCAGGCCAGATGTAGTCGAAGAACTGGATTTCGACGACCGGCTTGAGGCCGCGAAGCGCCATGCCGACGGCGCGGCCCACGATGTTCGCTTCGGCCAGCGGCGAGTTGAACACTCGGTCGCTGCCGTAGGCGCGCTGAAGGCCGTGCGTCACCTTGAACACGCCACCCTTGCCGGCCACCTGCGACAGCGCCCCTTCGTGGCTGGCATCGGCGACGTCCTGACCGAAGACGATGATGCGGGGGTTCCGGGCCATCTCGTCTTTCAGCGTGGCGTTGATGGCGGCCACCATCGTGTCGGGCTTGCCCTGCGGGTGCGGTTCGGTGGAAAAACGGCTCGAGGTCGGGTCGACGTCGGGCGAGAAGACGAACTGGGCCGCCGACTCCGGCTCCGGCTGCGGCGCCATCAGCGCCTGCTCGACGGCCGCCTTCACCTCGCTCTCGACCGAGGCGAGGATGTCCGCGAGGTCCTGCTCGGTGGCCAGCTCCTCGTGGAGCAGGAGCTGTCGCATGCGCACGAGCGGATCACGCCGCGCCTCGGATTCCCGCTCCCCCGGCGTCTTGTACAACCTCTCATCGTCTGAGAGCGAGTGGGAGTAGGGGCGGGTCACCGTGGCGTGCACGAGCGCCGGGCCCTTCCGCTCGCGCACGTGGTGCACCGCCTCGCGCAGCGTGCGGTGGCTCGCCAGGTAGTCGGTGCCATCGCAGCGGAACGTGCGCAGGCCGGGGTAGCTCTCGAGCACACGCGAGATGTCGCCGCCCGGCGTCTGCACGTCGACGGGCACCGAGATCGCGTATCCGTTGTCCTCGACGAGGTACAGAACGGGCAGATGCTTCGTGCACGCGGTGTTGAGCGATTCCCAGAACTCGCCCTCGCTGGTGCCGCCATCACCGATGGAGACGTAGGTGATCTCGTCCGGCGAGTGGAGGTCTTCTCGCCCCTCGATCTGCGTCAGGCGGCTGTACAGCACGCCAGCTTCCGAGCTGCCAACCGCATGGAGGCAGTGGGTTCCCACGCAGCTGCTTTGAGACGGGATGTTCCACCGCCGATGGCCCCAGTGCGAGGGCATCTGGCGGCCGGCATTGGCGGGATCGTCCTTCGATCCCACCGAGGCGAGGAACATCTCGAGCGGCGTGACGCCGATCGTCAGACACAACGCACGATCGCGGTAGTACGGGAACACCCAGTCCACGCCGGGGCGGAGCTGCCTGCCGGCCGCCACGAGCACGGCCTCGTGGCCGGCGCCGCTGATCTGGAAGAACGCCTTGGTCTGGTTCTTGAGCTGGATCTCCTTGTCGTCGATCTTGCGCGACAGGAGCATCAGGCGATAGGCGTCGACGAGATCGCTTGGCGACAGCCCCTCGTAGTCGCGGCTGCGCGCCCGGTATTCGGCGGCGCGCACATCCGCGCCTGCGGCCAAGCCTGACCCTTTCATCTGAGAAATTATCTCACTATCCTGGTCTCCGGTCTCCGGTCTCCGGTCTCCGGTCTCCGGTCTGCGGTCTGCGGTCTCCGGTCTGCGGTCCAATCCGGATCACGATTCGGGCATCCAATTGAAGATGACCGAGATCGGAGACGAGCCCTCCTCGGTGATCTGTTCGCTGGCCGCCACGATCGGCTGCGATTCTACTCCTCGCCGAGTCTGGCAGAACAGACCTGGTCTATTTCGCTCCGGTGGCGGAGGCGCGGCGGCCGCCTGATATGCTGAGGCACGACATGGCCACGCGACTACACCGCTGGGACGAGATTGCCCTCGAGCGGATCACGGAGATGCTCTCTCAGAAGATCGTGGCGGGCGAGCGCGAGATGATCGCGCAGACCTATCTCAAGCGAGGCGCCCTGGTGCCACTCCACTCGCACGAGAGCGAGCAGATGACTTACGTGCTGCAAGGAGCCCTTCGGTTCTTGGTGGGTGGTGAGGAGGTCATTGTTCGAGAGGGAGAGGTGCTTCACGTGCCGGCGTGGCTGCCACACCAGGCGGAAGCGCTCGAAGACACGTTCGAGCTCGACGTCTTCAGCCCTGTTCGCCTGGATTGGACGGGCATAGCCGAGCCCGGCGAGCCATGAACCGAGAACCCCGTAGACCGAAGACCGGAGACCGGAGACCGGAGACCGAAGCCCGAAGAGCCCGATGCCCGATCGTCGAGATCAGTGCACTCGCCGATCCCAGTCGTCCCGTCGTCCGCCTGAGTAGACGTCGAACTTCCTCTTCATGCGATTGATGCGCCACTTGAGGAAGCGGTACTGGATCTCCGAGAAGAGGTTGATGCGCGGGCGCTTCAGGTAGAGATACCCGGTGAGGAGGCCGCCGAGATGCGCCGTGTGCGCCACGCCGCCGCCGCCGCCAAGGGCGAGCAGCAGCGAGAGCCCGCCGAGGATCATCACGAAGTACCTGGCCTGCACCGGGAAGATGAAGAACACCAGGAAAGGCACGGTCGGGTAATAGAGGGCGAAGGCCAGGAGCAGGCCGAAGATGGCGCCGGAGGCCCCGACCGTCGATGGATAGTAGAACTGATCGGCGAAGGGTAGCGGCAGGATCCCGAGCAGCACCTGCGTGAAGCCAGCCCCCAGGCCGGCCACGAAGTAGAACTTCGTGAAGAAGACCGTGCCCCACCTGCGCTCGAGCTGAACCCCGATGAGCCAGAGCGTCAGCATGTTGAAGAAGATGTGCGACAGGCCTGCATGCACGAACATGTAGGTGACTGGCTGCCACACGGCGAGGCTCCCGAACAGGTCCTTGGGACGTAGCCCGAACTCCAGGATCAACGTCGGGGCGAAGTACGTGAGGACGAACACCGCCACGTTGGCGATGAGGATCGCCTTCACCGCCGGCGTCATGGGCCCCGGGCCGAAGACGTGCCTGACCTCCGACAGCCCCGGGTAACGTCGTCGCATCGCTTCAGTGTGTGCCAACAGGCAGCCGATGGCAACCTCGGCGCCTCAGCCCTCGGTCGTCAACGGCCCGTGTGTCATCGAGACGTTCGACCGAGCCGTCTTCTGACGAACGCAAGGCCTTCCGTGAACTCGCGGATACGCAGCAGCCACGATGCCGCCGCGAGCACGGCGAGCGCCACGCCGACGGTCGAGCCGAGGCGGATCACCTGAAGCACGAGCCCTCCGCCGGGCAGCATCGAGGCGAGCGCGCCATCGGTGTAGCTGGCGGCGGCGCCCATCAGCGCGGCCGCGACAGCCACGCGGGCAAGCGAGCCGAGGACCCGACCTTCGTGCAGGCCTCCAAGGTGGCGGTGCAGCAGCGTCAGGAGAACCACGGCGTTGACGAGCGCCGCGATGGACGTGCCGAGCGCGAGGCCTCGAAACCCGAGCAGACGAACGAGAGCGATGTTCAGGCCCGCGTTGATGAGGACCGTGATCATGCTCACGACGACCGGCGTTCGGTTCCGCCCGAGTGCATAGAAGACGGGCGACACGATCCGGACCACCGAGTAGGCGAGCAGGCCGATCGCATAGAACTGCAGCGCCGACGAGGTGGCCAGCGTGTCCGCAGACGTGAACCTGCCTCGCTCGTAGATCACGCGGACGATTGGTTCGGCGAGCACGACCAGTCCGACCGTCGCGGGCACGTTCAACATCAGCATGAGCGAGAGGCCGCTGGCCACCGTGCCGCGGACCGCCTGGGAGTCCTCCAGCGTGTGCTGTCGCGAGACGACCGGCAGTGTCGCAGTGGCGATCGAGACGCCAAACAACCCGATAGGCAGGTACATCAGGCGGAACGCGTAGTTCAGCCACGAGACGGCGCTCTCGCCGGCGCCTGTGGCGAGCAGCGTGTTGACGAACACGTTGACCTGCGTGGCCGCCAGGCCGGCGGTGCCCGGGCCCATCAGCGTCAGGATGCGCCGGAGCCCCTCGTCGTTCCAGTCGAGGGTTGGCCGGTACCGAAACCCTTCCCGTCGTAGTGTCGGCCACTGCAGCGCAAGCTGCGCCACGCCGCCGAGCAGCGTGCCGACGGCGATGGCCACGATTGGCTCGAGGCCGAGCGCCGGCATGAGCGGCACCAATGCGAAGACACACAGGATCGTGACCACGTTGAACATCGCCGGCGAGAGCGCCGGGATGAAGTAGTGCTGCAGCGAGTTCAGCATCCCCATGAACGCCGCGGCGACGGCGATGAAGGTGAGCGCCGGCAGCATGATTCTGGCCAGTTGCACCGTGAGCGCCAGTTGTCCCGGCTTCCCGGTGAAGTCGTCCGAGGTGAAGGCGCTGACAAGCGGGCCCGCGAAGACGAAGCCCAGCACGACGAGAAGCCCGGTGACGACGATGAGCGCGTTGACCACGTGATTGCCGAGCCGCCACGCGGGTTCCTTGCCGGAGGTGGTCAGGTGCCTGGTGAAGGTCGGGACGAAGGCGGCGCTCATCGCGCCTTCGGCGAACAGATCCCTCAGGAGGTTCGGGATGCGGAACGCCACGTTGTACGCGTCCATGGCCGCGCTCGCGCCGAACGCGTGGGCGAGCACCGACTCGCGGGCGAGCCCGAGGACGCGGCTGGTCATCGTGGCGGCGCCCGCCGACGCGGCGGACCGCGCGAGCGTCGACGAGGAAGGCGGCTCAGGCGCCAAGCTTGCGGCGAACGGCCTCGTTGACGGCCTTCCCGTCGGCGTTCTTGCCGGCGAGTTTCGGCATGACGACCTTCATCACCTTGCCCATGTCCTTGGGGGACGAGGCGCCGGTCTCGGCGATGGCGTCGGCAACGGCGGCGTCGATTTCCTCGGGGGTCGCCGACGGGGGCAGGTAGGCCTGGAGAACGGCGATCTCGCCGGTCTCCTTGTCGACGAGATCCGTCCGCCCGGCCTTGGCGAACTGCTCGATCGAGTCGCGGCGCTGCTTCACCAGCGATGCGACGACCTGCAGGACCTCCGCGTCCTCGAGGTCCCGCCCCTTTTCGACGCCCTTGTTCATGACGGCCGCCTTGAGCATCCGCAACGCGGACAACCGGGCCCCGTCGCGGGACTTCATCGCCGCGGTGATATCGGCGCTGACCTGATCGTTGAGAGTCATGCTGTCAGTGATCCTGATCCGAGTCTCCGCTGGTGATGTGCCAGCCGTCGGTCTCGTCGTAGAAGCCGCGGGGCACCTGGACGGCGTTGATCTTGACGCTGACGTCGAGGGTTGATTTCACGTTGAAGTAGCCGTTGCGGCGGAGCACCCGACGGAACACGCCGTGCATCACCGAGCATCGCACCTTGTCGGCATCCTCCGCGCGGGCGGCCCGGTCGACCCAGCGCAGCAGCGTCTTGAGCCCAGAGACGTCGTCGGGGTCGACCAGGAAATCGACGAGCATCGTCACGCGACCGAGTGGCTCGTGGCGGTGCCGGTACACGGCGTAGCCGTGCACCTCGCCCTGTCGCTTGAGGGCCACGATCGAGTAGCGCACGTGCGGCGGCTCGACGTAGCGCCAGTTCAGATACGGCGAGTCACGGCGAACGGCGAGATCGAACTTCGGCGCCAGCCGCTCCCACAGCGCCGTGAACGAGCTGTCGAAGCGGCGAATCGGCTCGCACTCGGCCCGCAGGGGCCGCGAGCGCGACACCACCTGCACCACCGGATACACCACCGCCGCGATGACGCGGTTGAACGGCATCGGCAGGTGGGGAAGCCGGAGCGCGCGCCGCGTGAGCGGCTTGACGAGGCTCGGCACCACGTGCGAGGGGGGCCAGTGCAGACGGTCGATGACGCCCCGCGGCCCCTCGGACGGGCCGAAGGCGAGGACCGCGCCGCTGTTGCGATCCCAGGCGCGCACGAGCGCTTCGTCCAGGCCCTGCCGATCGCGCTCGGGGGCAATCATCGCGCCGATGCCCCACGCGCCCTCGATTTCGATCCCCTTGAGCGACAGGCGGACGGGCAGCGTCGGGTACTGCCCGACCACGGTCGGACCTTCACGTGCGACCCAGATGCCCGGCTGGCCCGTCGGGTTGTAGGGGTTGCGGCGGTGCTGCCAGTCCCAACGAAGACGAACGGCTTCGGCGGCGTCGGCGCCGTGCGTGCGGCGATACAGCGTGTCGACGCCGCGGCGGTCGTCGGGACGGAAGCGATCGATGTCAGACATGCGGACGCAGGGAGTCTGCGTCTATTCTACGAGAACGAGCGCGGCGGCTACTTATTACGCTGCGGCTCGGTTTCGGGATTGCGTGGAGGAACGACCGGTGCGATCGTTCCGGGGCGCGTCGAGCCCGCCGGTACCCCGAATGGGTTGCTTCGCGTGGGCGCGGCCGGGACGTCGTCGGGCGGGGGCGGGTCGTCGGACTCGGGGGGCGGCACACCCGGGAGGTTGAGTCCCGTCTGCACCCGACCGGGGAGCGGCCGGGTGACAGGACCCACCGGCACAGCCGGCTGTGGCGGGCGCAGAAGCGGCGGATTGGCCGCCTCCGTGTCGTCCTGATCGTCGAGAACCGGGCCCTGCGGCTGCTGCGGCGGAGGGGGCGGAGTCAGCGTGGCCGTGCTCGGCGCGCGCGTCGAGGTCGGCAGGATGAGAATCCGGTCGAAGACGGAGGCGCGAGGGATGACCGTTTCACGTGCCGCGACCATGTATCCGGCCGCGCCGCGCAGCACGATGTCGAGCGCCTGCCGTTCGGGGACGTCCAGGAGTTGGAGCGTCACGGGGGCTCCCGGGATCCTCTCGCCGTTGACGATCTTCGTGCCGCCCAACCGAGCCCATTCCCCCAGGATCCGGCTCACTGGCGCGTTCTCCGTCGACAGGCGGACGCGCCCGTCACGAAACTCCAGCGAAATCGCCTGCGCGGACGCCGGCACCGCGCCAAACAGGAGCACCGGCAGGGCCACGACCAGATTCCTCGCGAGCATGGGTCTCGCCTCAGTATAGCCCGTGTGCGGGGTCGCGCTGCCAGTGACCGGCTATGCGTCTCGAGCGTATCGGAGGACGCTCCGAATGATGTCGTCCAAGTCGAGCTTGGGCTCATAGCCGATGAGGGCTCGTATCTTGGACAGGTCGGGGACCCGCCTGGGCATGTCCTCGAACCCCGCTTCGTACGCCTGGTCGTACGGGACGTACTGAATCGTCGAATCGCTTCCGGTGAGTCGCTTCACGCGTTCGGCCAGTTCCCGAATCGTCACTTCACTGGTGCTGCCGATGTTGAACACCTCGCCAACGGCGCGCGCCTCGCCGGCGAGCGCGATCACCGCATCCACGACGTCACCCACGTACGTGAAGCTGCGCGATTGCCGGCCGTCGCCGAACACCGTAATGGGACGACCTGCGAGCGCCTGCCCGACGAACGTGGGCAGCACCATCCCGTACTGCCCGGTCTGTCGGGGCCCGACGGTGTTGAAGAGGCGCACGATGACGACGGGGAGCTTCCGCTCCTTCCAGTAGGCGAGCGCGAGGAATTCGTCGAGCAGCTTGCTGCACGCGTACGCCCACCGGTGTTTCACCGTCGCGCCGAGCACGAGATCGGCGCCCTCTCGGAACGGGACGTCGGCGCTCTTGCCGTACACCTCCGACGTCGAGGCAAGGACGACCAGTTTCTTCTTCTTGTTGGCGTGCTTCAGCACGACCTCCGTGCCGTGCACGTTGGTCTCGATCGTGCGCACCGGCTGCTCGACGATGAGCTTGACGCCCACCGCGGCGGCAAGGTGAAAGACGACGTCGCTGCGGTCGATCATCTCGGCCAGCAACGACTCGTTGACGATCGAGTCGATGGCGTAGGAGAAGCCGGGCGAGCTCTTCAGGTGCGAGATGTTGTCGATCGATCCCGTCGACAGGTCGTCGATCACCAGCGCCTCGTGTCCGAGCTGCAGCAGGCGCTCGGCGAGGTGCGATCCGATGAAGCCTGCGCCGCCGGTGATCAGGGCCTTCACGTGGGTCCAGGTCCTTTCCAGAACAGGGTCACCTCGCGCGCCACGCGCGCCACGTCGGCGTCGGCGAGCCGCGGGTGCAGGGGCAGCGAGAGCAGCTCCTCCGCCGCGCGGGCGGCCACGGGGCACTCGGCCGGTTCGTACGGCGCGAACGCCCCCTGCGCCGACAGCGGCACCGGGTAATGAATCAGCGTCCCGATGCCGGCGCCCGCCAGATGCGCGCTCAACTCGCCCCTGGCCTGCACGCGTACCGGGAACAGATGGTACACGTGGCCGGTGTCGCGCTCGCGTACCGGGGAGACGCCTTCGGGCAACCGGCCACGATAGAGCGCCGCCAGCTCACGCCGCCGCGCCGTCCAGCCCCGCAGCAGCGGCAGCCGTGCACGCAACACGGCCGCCTGCAGTTCGTCCAGTCGGCTGTTCACGCCCGGCTCCTCGTGATGATACCGGTCGCGCTGACCGCCGTTTCTCAGGCGTTGCACGCGCGCCGCCAGCGCGCGATCGCGCGTGAGGACGGCGCCGCCGTCGCCGAGCGCCCCCAGGTTCTTCGTCGGATAGAAGCTGAACGCGCCCGCGTCCGAGCGCGTGCCCACCGGGATGCCCTGCTCGGTGGCCAGATGCGCCTGGCAGCAGTCCTCGACAATCGCCAGGGCGTGCCGGCCGGCGACGGCCCGGACGGCCTTCATGTCGGCCGGCTGCCCGTACAGATGAACCGGGATAATGGCCTTCGTCCGCGAGTTGACCGCCGCGGCGCATGCCGACGGATCGATGGTCAGCGTGTCCGGCTCGACGTCGACGATCCGCGGCCTCGCGCCGGCGGTGATCACCGCCAGGCCGGTGTAGGCCGCCGTCATCGCCGGCACGATCACTTCGTCGCCGGGGCCGATGTCGAGCGCGCGCAGCGCCAGCGAGATCGCGTCGGTCCCGGTGCCGACGCCGACTGCGGCCGGTGCGCCGCACGCTGCGGCGAACTCGGCCTCGAAGGCCTCGACCTCCGGCCCGAGGACGAACCAGCCGCTGTCCATGACGCGGGCGACGGCCGCCCGGAGCGCCGGGGCATCTTCACCTGGACGAAGGTCGATGAAGGGCAGAGGCGCGGACGGATTCACAGGGCGGCGACCGGCGACCCCGTCGGCACGTAATGCGGCAGGTTCGCGCGATAGAACTCGATCGTGCGCGCGAGTCCGTCGCGGAGGGCCACCGTCGGCCGCCACCCCAGTGTGCGCGCGATGAGCGAAGAATCCGCGTGGAAGTCGCCGATGTCGATCGCCTTCTTCTCCGGGGGCCACTCGATCAGGCGATACCGGCCGGTCCCGGCGACCGAGATCAGCAGCTCGACCAGCTCCCGCAGTGCGATCGCGTCCTGGCCGCCCACGTTGAACACCTGCCCGTTGCAGGCGTCGCTCGCCCCCGCTCGCAGGAACGCATCGGCGGCGTCGTCCACGTAGACGAAATCACGGAGTTGCCCGCCGTCGCCGTAGATCTGGATCTCCCGATTCTCGATCGCCTGTCGGATGAACCAGCCGATGAAGCCCTGACGGTTGTGCTTGATCAACTGCCGTGGCCCGTACACGTTCGTCAGACGGAGCGACACGGTGCGCACCCCGAAGACGTTGTTGTACATCATGTGGTAGTACTCGCCGGCGGCCTTGTTGATGCCGTTCACGTCGGTCGGGCGCACCAGGTGCGTTTCGGTCACCGGCAGCACGTCGGCGCGGCCGTAGATCTGCCGGGTACCCGCAAACACCACCTTCACGCCTGGATTGTTGTGCCGGCAGGCCTCGAGCAGTGACAACTGCGCCCGGCAGTTGATCTCGAGGTCGGTGTACGGATCCTGCATGCTGTCGATGTGACTGACCTGACCCGCCAGATTGAAGATCACCTGGTGGTCGCGCACGAGGTAGTTCATCGTGCTCTGCTGGCGGATGTCGGCGATGTTGACGGTGAGGCGGCCTTCGAGGCCGTCGATGTTGAAGAGGTTTCCGCCGTAGTCGGAGATCAACGAGTCGATGACGAGCACCCGGGCGCCCAGCGCGACCAGCGTGCGGGCCAGGTTGCTCCCGATGAACCCCAGGCCTCCCGTGATCATGACCTGGCGCTCCTGGTAGAACGCCAGGTAGTCCTGGCGGGTGTCGGTCACGACCGCGCCCCCGGGGTCGTCGGCCCCGGTGGGGACGTACGCTGCACCGCTGAACGGCTGAACAGCACCGGCCTGCTCCGACGTCCGCGCCCGAGCAGCACGAGCTCGATCCACAGCTTCAGGACGTCGATTCCCGTGCGAAAGATGCGGCGGAAGTTGAAGAACTGCGACCGGCCGTAGCTGCGGTGGTAGTGGTGGACGGGCACCTCGACGACGCGCAGTCCCGCGTCCTGGATCTTGCGCATCAACTCCAGGCAGATGACGCCGCTGTCCCGTTCGAGCGTCACGCGATCGAAGACTTCGCGCCGCATCAGCCGGAAGTCGCAGTCGACGTCGCGGACGCGCAGCGCGAAGAGCAGCTTGACCGTGTGGTGGTACAGCCGGCCGATGGCGATTCTGTGCAGCGGATCGGAGCGGCTGATCTTGTAGCCCGTGACGACGTCGGCATCGTCTCTCAGTCGCGCCCACAGGGCGGTGATCTCGGACGGATCGTACTGGGCGTCGCCGTCGGTGTAGGCGACGAGCTCCTTGGTGGCGGCCGCGAAGCCGGTGCGGAGCGCGCCGCCGTAGCCTCGATTGCTCACGTGGTGGATCACCCGCACGTTGGGATAGGTCCGTGCGAGCTCGTCGGCGATCTGCCCCGTCTGGTCCCGGCTTCCGTCGTTGACCACGATGATCTCGAAATCCGGCGTCAAGTGGCGGATCGCTTCCTGCGCCTGGATCACAAGGCTGGCAATCGTGCCCCCGTCGTTGTACGCGGGGAAGAACATCGTGAGACCGGGAGCGCGCGTCACGGAGCGGTCCGGCATTGGGGCTAAACCGTAGCACGAGAAGGTTTTTCCTGACAAGGATGAGATGGCTACGTGGCGAAGCGGAAGTTGATGACGTCACCGTCTCGAACCACGTACTCCTTGCCTTCGAGGCGCACCTCGCCGTGGTCGCGACACGCAGCCATCGATCCGCGCGTGACCAGCACGTCGTAGGCGACGACTTCGGCGCGAATGAAGCCGCGCTGAATGTCGGTATGAATCTCGCCCGCGGCCGCTTGTGCCGACGTTCCCCGCGCAATGGACCAGGCGCGGCACTCGTCGTCGCCGACCGTGAAGAACGACAGGTAGCCGAGCAGGGCGTAGCTTGCGCGAATGACGCGGTCCAGCCCTGACTCGTTCAGGCCGAGATCCAGGAGGAAGGCACGGGCATCGCCCCCTTCCAGCTGCGCGATTTCCAGCTCGATCTTCGTGCAGAGCGCCACGGCCTGCGTCGACGCGTGGGCGACAAAGGCGGTCAGCCCGGTACGGTCGGCCGCCTTCTGCAGGTCCGAGCCCACACCGCTCACCTCGGACTCGTCGAGATTGATGACGAGGAGCAGCGGCTTGGCAGAGAGGAACTGAAAGCCGCGAAGCCGCTTCGAGTCCTCCTCCGACATCTCGAGTCCGCGAAGCGGGCGGCCCTCTTCGAGCGCCGCCGTGCAGCGCCGGACCAATTCCCGCTCCCTCTCGAGCTCGGCGGAGCGTCCCTTCTTCAGGTCCTTCTCGATGCGCTCGACCCGGCGCTCGGCCACGCCGAGGTCCGCCAGAATGAGCTCGTCTTCCATGGCCTGTGCGTCGCGCGCCGGATCGACCGAGCCCGACGGATGCGCCACGGCTTCGTCGCGGAATGCGCGCACGACGTGCACGAGCGCGTCGGCATTCTTGTAGCCGGCCACGTCGACCAGCGCCTGCGCGCCGCCTTTGACCGGCGCGATGAAGTCGGTGAACTCGACGGTCGCCGGGACGCGCTTGCGCGGGTTGTACATCGTCGTCAGGACGTCGAGCCGTGCGTCAGGCACTTTCGAGATTCCGATATTGACGTCGCCTTTCCCGCGCGGCGCCTCGCGGGCGCTGGTCATGAGCTGGAACAGGGTGGTCTTGCCGCTGGCGGGAAGGCCGATGAGGGCCGCTCGAAGCATGAGCAGAGCAGCCTAGCACGCGCGTCTTTCGGAAACAGGGCGAGCCACTGTCGTGCCTGCGAGCTCGAGCCTCGTGGCGCGGTCTCGACGTTCCCCAATCTGTTGCGTACAGGGGCTAATGCCCAAACGAAATTATGGCGAAAGTTTGGCGTAACTCACATTAGGTCATTAGTTTGCGGCTCGATTGCGGTTGACTTCGTGAAACCCGCACCTTACTATCCGAGTGGATTTTTCTGGAGTTTCGAGACTCCAACTGGAGTGCAGTGGAGCAAAACGGGATGCGGGGGAGCGCTCCGGCCAGGATCGACGACAAAGGCCGGCTCAAGGTCCCCACCATGTTCAGGTCCGTGATTCAGGACCAGCAGGGGCCGGACGTCTTCGTGACGAGCTTGTCGGGGGAGTCCGTCCGCATCTACCCGATGTCGGTGTGGGTCGAGATCGAACGCAAGCTCCTGGAGATGCCTGGCAACCACCCCTCGCGACTCAAGTTTCTGGACCGCGTGAACTACTACGGGCAGACGAGCGAGCTCGACGGTCAGGGCCGCGTGGTGATTCCAGCGCACCTTCGCGAGAGCGCGTCGATTGTCGGCGACGTCCGCGTGTTCGGCCGCATCTCGTACCTGGAGGTGTGGAACGACCAACGGTTTCTCCAGAAACTCCAGCGTGACGCGTGGACCGACGAGGACGGATTGCGGTTGTCCGAACACGGGATTTGAACATCGAACGTTTGAACGTCGAACGTTGGGCATTGAGCATTGAGCGTTGGGCGTTGGGCATTGAGCATTGAGAGTTGATCGAGCATGACCCCGTCATGGTCGCTGAGGTGCTCGAGCATCTTGCGCCATCGCGTGGCGGGCTGTTCGTCGACTGCACGGTGGGGCTCGGGGGGCACACGCGCGCGATCATCGGCGCGGGCGCTTCGCGAGTGGTCGGGCTCGACCGGGACCAGCAGGCGCTCGAGCGAGCGGGCGAGACGCTGCACGAGGTGCGGGACAGAGTGGACCTGGTGCACGCCGACTACCGGAAGCTCGAGGAGGTGTTGAGCGCCAGAGGCATAGGGTTGGTTGACGGCGTGTTGGTCGATCTTGGCGTGTCGTCGCTGCAGCTCGACGCACCAGGCCGCGGGTTCAGCTTCAGGCGTGATGAGCCGCTCGACATGCGCATGGACACATCGAGCGGAGCAACGGCAGCCGAGATGCTCGCGGACGTCGACGAGCACACGCTGGCCGACGTGATTTACCGGCTGGGTGAAGAGCGGTACGCGCGACGGGTCGCACGGGCGATCGTCGAGGCGGGCAGGGGGCGGCGGATCGGGACGACAGGGGAGCTGGCGCAGATCGTGAGGCGTGCGATCCCGCGAAAAGGGTATTCGCGAATCGATCCCGCAACGCGGTCCTTCCAGGCCATCCGGATCTGGGTCAACCGGGAGCTGGAGGGCCTCGACACGTTCCTGACGCGGGCGGCCGAGCGGCTCGCTCCGGGCGGGCGATTGGTGAGTCTGACGTTCCACTCGCTCGAGGACCGCATCGTGAAGCACACGCTGCGGGCGCTCGAGGCGTTGGGCACGGTCACTATTCGCACGAAGCGACCGGTCGTGCCGACCGAAGCGGAGATCGAACGGAATCCTCGCGCCAGGAGCGCGAAGCTGAGGGCGGCGGAGCGGGCGGTCTGATGCGTGGACGGGGGTAGGCGATGATCGGCGAATCCTTCGAGTACTCGATCAAGAAAGACATTCGAAACAACCCGATCATCCGCGAGGTCGACCTCGAGCGGCATCGCGAAATGTGGCGGTCGATGTTCATCGGCGTGTTCCTCGTGGCCGTGCTCCTGTTCTCGGCATGGCAGCACTTCGAACTGCAGCAGCACGGATACCGGCTCGAGCAGATGCTGCGCGAGCTCGCCGACGAAGAGCTCGTCAACCGGCACCAGCGCCTCGAGATCGAGTCGCTGAAGGCCCCGGCGCGAATCGAGCGGGTGGCGACCAGGCGCCTCCGCATGGTGGAGGCGACGGCCGAGAACTCGACGGTCATCGAGCGTGTGACGGCGGCACCGGCGCCGCCGCGGTCGGTTGTCGCCAGGCGGTAGATCGGAAACGGAGTCTCGAGTGGCCGACAAGCCCGCCCACGACTGGCGCAGGACGCTGAAGCGGAGGCTGACGATGGCCTTCTGCCTGCTGCTCGTCTGGGCCACCGCGATCGAGGCACGACTCGTGTACCTCCAGGTGTTCCGCTACGCCGACTTCACCGCCCGCGCGGACGAGCAGCAATCGAGACGAATCGAGTCCGCGGCCGAGCGGGGAGAGATCCTCGACCGCAACGGAAAGATCCTTGCCCGCAGTGTCGACGCCGATGCCATCTACGCTGTCCCGACCGAGATCGGCGATCCCGATCGGGCCGTGGCCGCGCTGTGCCAGGCCTTGAGGGACTGTGGCGCGTCCGATCGGCGGGCGATGGCCGACAGGATTCGCGCCCGCGAGGGCAAGCAGTTCGCCTACCTGCGGCGTCAGGCCTCGCATGAACAGACACAGCGCGTAGCGGCGCTGAAGCTCAAGGGCATTGGCTTCCTCGCGGAGAGCCGGCGGTACTACCCGAACCGCGATCTCGCGTCGCAGCTTCTGGGGTACGTCGGCGTCGACAACGTCGGCCTGGGCGGGATCGAAGGCACCTACGACTCGCTCATCGCGGGGAAACCGGGCACGGTGCTCGTGCAGATCAACGCCCGGCGCGAGGCCTTCAGCCGGATCGAACGCCCGCCGACCACGGGCGCCTCGCTGGAGCTCACGGTCGATCAGTACGTGCAGCATGTGGCCGAACGGGAGCTGGAGGCGGGCATCAAATCGAGCGGTGCCTCCTCGGGATCGGCCGTCGTGATGGATCCGCACACCGGCGAGATCCTGGCGCTGGCGAACTACCCGAGCTTCAACCCGAACGTCTATCGAGACGCCCGTCCAGAGTCGCGGCGCAACCGGGCCGTGCAGGACTACTACGAGCCGGGATCGACGTTCAAGATCGTGACCGCGAGCGCCGCCTTCGAGGAGAAGGCGATCACGCCGGATACCCTGATCGATGCCAGCGCCGGAAGCATCAGATTCGGATCGCGAGTCATCAACGACGACCACAACTACGGCGTCCTCTCTTTCACCGACGTCATCGTCAAATCGAGCAACGTGGGTGCCATCAAGGTCGCCCTCAGGCTCGGGCCGCAGACGATCGGCGATTACGTCAGGCGCTTCGGCTTCGGCCGCCCGACCTCTCCGGACTTCCGCGGAGAGAGTCCGGGCATGGTCTGGGATCCGTCCACACTGAACGACAGCGCGCTGGCGTCGGTGGCGATGGGATATCAAGTCGGCGTGACCCCCGTGCAGATGGCCGCGGCCGTGAGCGTCGTGGCCAACGGCGGAGAGCTGGTGCAGCCGCGCGCCGTACGTGCGGTGATCCGCGATGGCCGGCGGTTGCCCGTGCCCCATACGAACCGCGAGCGAGTCATCAGCAAGGACTCCGCCGCGACCATGAGCGCGATCATGGAGAAGGTCGTCGAGGAGGGCACCGGCACCCGGGCCGCGATCACCGGTTACACCGTGGCCGGCAAGACAGGAACGGCGAAGAAGCTGGTCAACGGCAGCTACCGCGGCCACTCCGAATACAACGTGTCGTTTGTCGGGTTCGTGCCGTCACGGGCGCCGATCTTCGCGATCGTCGTGGTCGTCGATTCCCCACACCGTGTGTCGCCGTACGGCGGCGTCGTCGCCGCGCCGATCTTTCGGAAGATTGCCGACGCGGCGCTGAGGCACTACGGCGTGCCGCCGTCGATCAACGCGCCCGAACCCGTTCTGGCCGGCCGCTGGGAGGAGCAGATCGAGCGCACCGCGACGGGCCCCCTCGCCCCTCCTTCCATCGTGCCGCTCCCGGGTGCGTCCGGCTCGGTGCTGCCGGACCTGACCGGGCTCAGCGCCCGCGAGGCGACCGGCGTGCTGTCACGACTTGGGTACACGACGCGGCTGCGCGGCACCGGGCTGGTCGTCGATCAGTGGCCAGCTCCCGGCGCGCCGCTCGACTCGAGTGCGACGGCCGTGCTCAGGCTCGAACGCCGTGCGCCAGATCCCGTGGCGAGTGTCGGGGCGCCATGACGGTCGGCGAACTGCTCCGTGCGCTCGCGCGTGCCGTGGGGATCGACGGCCAGGGGGTCTCCGGAGGGCCTGCGCTCGAGCGGGCGTGCGCCGGTGTCACCCATGATTCGCGTCGTGTCGTGCCTGGCGCGGTTTTCGTGGCGCTGCGAGGGGTCAAGGCGGACGGTGCCGCGTTCGTGCCCCAGGCAATTGCCGCCGGCGCGTCCGCCATCGTGTCCGACGGCCAGCCCGCCGCGCCGGTCGATGTCCCCTGGATCGTCGTCCCCGACGCGCGTCTCGCGCTGGCCCTGCTCGCGGCGGAGTGCTTCGGCCACCCCAGCCGACAGCTGCAGGTCGTCGGCATCACGGGCACGAATGGCAAGACGACGACGGCCTATCTGGTGAGCGCCATTCTGGAGGCGGCTGGCGTGAAGTGCGGATTGATGGGGACCGTCACGTATCGGCTCGGCGATCGCTCCTTCGACGCGACGCGGACGACGCCCGAGGCGCCTGACCTGCAGGGATACATGCGCGAGATGGTCTCATCCGGGTGTCGCGCATGCGCGATGGAAGTCTCGTCGCACGCGCTGGCCTTCAAGCGCGTCGACGGAATCCGCTTCTCGGCCGGTGTCTTCACCAACCTGACACGGGATCACCTCGACTTTCACGCGGGGATGGACGACTACTTCGCGGCCAAGCGGCGACTGTTCGAGATGCTGCCCGACGAGGCGCCAGCCGTCATCAACGCCGACGATCCGCGCGGCGCCTCTCTTGTCGATCTCGTGCGCCGGCCGATCACGTACGGCGTCAACAGACCGGCCGACGTCTCACCCGGCCCGCTCTCCTACTCCCTCGATGGGCTGCGGTTCGACATCCGCTCTCCCAGTGGCTCGATCCACGTGCGCTCGAAGCTCGTCGGCAGGCCGAACGTGTACAACATCCTGGCCGCAGTCGCGACGACCGCCGAGCTCGGCGTGGCCATTCCGGCGATTGAGCACGGTCTCGAACGGCTCGAGGGTGTTCCCGGCCGCTTCGAGGTCGTCTCGGGCTCCATCGACGATGTGACCGTGGTCGTCGACTACGCCCACACCGACGATGCCCTGAGGAATCTGCTCGAGACCGCTCGTCCGATGGCGACACGACGGCTCATCACGGTGTTCGGCTGTGGAGGCGACCGCGACCGCACCAAGCGGCCCCTGATGGGCATGGTGGCCGCACGCCTCAGCGACGTCGTCGTGATCACCTCGGACAACCCGCGCAGCGAGGACCCGAACCGGATCATCGAGGAGATCATGCGCGGGGCCGAAGCGGAGACCCGGCAGAGCGGCGCGCAGGTGGTGATTCGTCCGGACCGTCGCGACGGCATCCGGGACGCGGTGGGGATGGCAGGTCCGGGTGACGTCGTGCTCGTGGCGGGCAAAGGCCACGAAGCGTACCAGGAGGTCGGCGGCCGCACGTTCGCCTTTGACGATGTCGGCGTGGCAAAGGAGGCGCTGGAGGCGCGGCGGGTGAAGTCGCGGGCAGGGTGACCGGTCTGAGGATGACGCTTCGCTGGGTCGCCGAGGCAGTGGGGACGACCTGGCGGGCGGGCGGGGGTGATTCCGAGATTGGCGAGGTCGTCACCGACAGCCGGACACTGCGGCCTGGCGATCTCTTCGTGGCGCTTCGGGGTCCGCGGTTCGACGGGCATGCATTCGTGGCCGACGCCTTCAGGGCCGGCGCCGCTGGAGCGATCGTCGAACGCGGGCGGGGACAGGGCGACGCGAGGGCTCTCGAAGTCGAGGACACGCTCGCCGCGCTGCAGCGCATGGCGCACGCGGTACGAAAGGCCGTCGGGACACGGGTCGTCGCGATCACCGGCAGCGCCGGCAAGACGACGACCAAGGAGATCGTCGCGGCGCTGCTGGCCACCCGGTGGCGCGTCGTGAAGAACACGGGGAACTTGAACAACCACATCGGGCTTCCCGTGTCGCTGATGCAGTTGCGCACGGAACCGGACGTGGCGGTGATGGAACTGGGCATGAACCACGCGGGCGAAATCAGACGGCTCGTGGAGATCGCGGCGCCGGAGGTGCGCGTCTGGACCAACGTCGGCGACGCGCACGTCGGCTTCTTCGACTCCGCCGACGCCATTGCCGACGCCAAGGCCGAGATTCTCGAGGGCGCCGCCGCCGACTCGGTGCTCGTCTGCAACGCGGATGACTCGCGCGTGATGGCGAGAGTCGGCCGCTTTCCGGGCAAGACGCTCACCTTCGGAGAGGCGGAAGGCGCGACCGTGCGCGCCAGCGCGGCCAGAAACCTCGGCATCCGCGGCATGTCCGCCGATGTCGTGACGCCGGCCGGCCGGCGTGCGATGGCGACGCCACTGCTCGGCCACGGCAATCTGGCGAACGTACTGGCGGCAACGGCCGTGGCTCTCGACTTCGGCGTCGGGCTCGACGCAATCGTCTCCGAGGTCGCGTGTCTGCAACCGGCCGCGCGGCGCGGCGCCGTCGGACACCTTCGCGACGGGATCACGCTCATCGACGACTCCTACAACTCGAGCCCGTCCGCGCTCAGCCGCGCGCTCGAGGTCGTCGCGCACGAGTCACGCGACAGACGGACGGTCGGCGTGCTGGGCGAGATGCTGGAGCTCGGAGACCACGCGGTCGCGCTCCACGAGGCGAGCGGCCGCGCGGCCGCAGCGGCCGGGCTCGGTCGGCTGTTCGTCGTTGGAGGCGCGGCGGCGCGCGCGCTGGCCGCCGCGGCGGTCGCCGCCGGCATGCCGCCTTTGTCCGTCACCTACTTCGAGAAGAGCGAGGAGGCCGCTCCCGCTGTCGTGGCCGCCGTGGAGGCGGGGGACCTGGTGCTCGTCAAGGGGTCCCGGGGCACGCGCACCGACATGATCGCGGACCGGCTCGTGGCAGAACTTGGCTGATGCTCTATTACCTGCTGCCGCCGCTTGCGACCCTCGCGCCCGTGCTCGGCGTGTTGAACGTGACGCGGTACATCACGTTCCGCACCGCCGCGGCCAGTCTCACGGCTCTGGCGATCAGCCTGCTGTTCGGCCCCTGGCTGATTCGGACGCTGCGGGACTTTCAGATCGGCCAGATCATCCGGCAGGAAGGCCCGCAGTCGCATCGGGCCAAGGCCGGAACACCCACGATGGGCGGGCTGCTCATCGTGACGGCGGCGGTGGTGCCGACGCTGCTGTGGGCGGATCTCGCGAACCCCTACGTCTGGATCGCCGTGCTGTCGACGGTCGGCTTCGGGGCCGTCGGCTTCGCCGACGACTACCTGAAGGTGACGCGCAGATCCCATCACGGACTCATTCCCCGGTACAAGCTCGCCGGTCAGATTCTCGTGGCCACTGGCGTCGGCGTCGCCGTGCTCATGCTCGCCCAGGAGAATCCGCCGCTGTACAACACGCGGCTGATCTTCCCGTTCTTCAAGAACCTGATTCCCGATCTCGGCTACTTCTACGTCCCGTTTGCCGTGTTCGTGCTGGTGTTTGCGAGCAACGGCGTCAACCTGACGGACGGCCTGGACGGACTGGCGATCAGCACCTTCGGCATCGCGGCTGCCGCGTTCACGGCGCTGGCGTACGTGACCGGGCACGCCATATTCGCCGACTATTTGGACCTCGTCCGCTTCCCGCCCGCCAGCGAGCTGACGATCTTCTGCGGCGCGCTCGTCGGGGCGAGTCTGGGTTTCCTCTGGTACAACTCGTACCCCGCCGAGATCTTCATGGGCGATGTCGGCTCGCTGGCTCTCGGCGGCGCGATCGGTACGGTCGCGATCCTCATCAAGCAGGAGCTGCTCCTGCCGATCGTCGGCGGTGTCTTCGTGCTCGAAGGGCTCTCGGTCATCATCCAGGTCGCCTCGTTCAAGCTCACGGGGAAGCGCGTCTTCAAGATGGCCCCGTTGCATCACCACTTCGAGCTGATCGGATGGAGCGAGCCCAAGATCATCGCGCGGTTTCTCGTCATCGCCGTGATCTTCGCGCTCTTCAGCCTGACGACCCTGAAGTTGCGGTGATGGTGTGGGACATGAGGACTTCTCGGTTCGGGGCCGGCGCGTGGTGGTGGTCGGGGCCGCTCGCAGCGGGATCGCCGCCGCGGAATTGCTCGCCCGCAGAGGTGCGCGCGTGCTGCTGACAGAACGGCGCCAGGACATCGACGAGGCAGCCAGACTGCGGGGAGCCGGCATCGAGGTCGAGCTCGGCGGACACAGCGAGAAGGTGTTCGAGCGCGCTCACCTGATCGTGACGAGCCCGGGTGTGCCGCCCGAAGAGCCCGGCGTTGCCGCGGCGCGCCAACGTGGTGTGGAGGTGATTGGGGAACTGGAGCTCGCTTCGCGCTGGCTTCGGGGCCGGGTCGTGGCCATCACCGGAACCAAGGGGAAATCGACGACGACGACGCTGCTCGGGCGGATGGTCAGCGCCGACGGGCGGAAGGTCTTGGTGGGAGGCAACATCGGCGTGCCGCTCTCTTCCCAGGTGGACGAGTCGACCCCCGAGACGATTCACGCAGTCGAGGTGAGCAGCTTTCAGCTCGAAACGACGACGACGTTCCGTCCGTGGATTGCGCTGTGGCTCAACTTTGCGGCCGACCATCTGGACCGCCACCCGACGGTGGAGGCGTATGCGGCGGCCAAGGCACGCATCTTCGCGCATCAGCAGGCTGGCGACTGGGCGGTCGTCAACGTGGACGATCCCATCGTGATGGCCCGCAGCGAGGGGATCGCCGCGACGCGCGTGGGGTTCTCGCCGTTCGGCTCGATCGCCGAGGGTTTCGCGGTCGATGGCGACTGGATCGTGCGGCGCACCATGACGGCGACCGAGCGGCTCGTGCCGGTGTCGGCTGTCGAGCTGAAGGGTCGTCACATGCTGGGGAACGTCGTGGCCGCGGCCGCGGTCGCCTCTGTGGCAGGTGTGAGCCGGCGCGCGATGGTCGCGGCGCTGCAGGGCTTCACGGGCCTCGAGCACGTGATGGAGCCGGCCGGACGGATTGGCGGCGTCACCTTCGTCAACGACTCGAAGGCCACCAACGTCGAGGCCGCACGCCGGTCGATTGAAAGCTTCCCGCACGGTGTCGTGGCACTGGTTGGCGGGCGCTACAAGGGCGGGGACTTTCGCGACCTGCGTCGCGCACTTGCCTCGCACGGTCGCGCGGTCGTCGCCGTGGGGGAGGCGGCCGGCCTGGTGCGGGAGGCGCTTGCCGATCTTCTTCCGGTTGCCGATGCCTCATCCATGCGAGAGGCCGTGGAGCGGGGGTACGAGGCCGCGGGGCCCGATGGAATCGTGCTGCTCGCGCCCGCCTGCGCGAGCTTTGACTGGTTCCGGGACTATGCGGAACGTGGACGGGTGTTCAAGGAGGAGGTTGCCGCGCTGAGGTCACGCGTGGCGGGGGTCAGGTGAGCCGTGAGCAGTCGTCAGTCGGCCGCTGCGGGTGGGAGCTTACCGCTGGGAACGCAGGCTACCCCGGTCTGCGAGGTTGGTGTCCCATCCCACGAGCCGACTGATGACTGCTGACCGCTCACGCCTTCGCCGCTTCGCGGCTTCGGCGTGCAAGCACTGCCGGGCGGCTTCGGCGTGCAAGCACTGCCGGGCGGCTTCGGCGGTACGCGGGATCGGGATCTTAGCCGATCCGTCGCACGCAGGGACTTTCGGCTGTTTCGGGCCCCGTCTGTATGGGGCCGGGTGAGGTATGGCAAGGAAGCTCAAATCCGACCGGATTCTCTTCACGGCGGCGGCGCTGCTCGTCTGTGTCGGCGTCGTGATGGTCTACAGCGCCTCAGCGGCCCTGGCCTTCGACCGGTTCGGGCAGGCCTACCTGTTCCTCACCAAGCAGGCGCTGTGGACGGCGCTCGGGCTCGCGGCGGTGGCGGTGGCGATGCGGATCGACTACCGCACCTACCGGAACGAGGCGTTCATCTGGTCTCTGACCGCCGTGGTCTGCCTCCTGCTGGTGCTGGTGCTGTTCAGCGCCCCGGTCAACGGGGCGCGGCGCTGGTTCAACATGGGCGGGCTCGGCATTCAGCCGTCCGAGTTCGCGAAGATCGCGGCCGTGCTGTTTACGGCACTCACACTCGAGCGCCGGATGCATCGAATCGACGACCTCCCCTATTCCCTTCTGCCGATCGCGATCGTGGCCGGCGCGATGAGCGGGCTGATCCTGCTCCAGCCGGACATGGGAACAGCCTTCTCGCTTCTGCTGATCGTCGGCACGATGGTCTTCGCGGCCGGCCTGAACTATCGCTACATGGTTGGCGCGGCGTTGCTCGTCGTGCCGGCCCTCTACTTCGCGATCATGAGCGAACCCTATCGCCAGCGCAGGTTCCTGGCGTTCTGGGACCCATGGGCGGACCCGCTGGGCGAGGGCTTTCAGCTCATTCAGTCGCTCATCGCGGTCGGCACGGGTGGCATGCTGGGGCGCGGTCTCATGGGCGGCGTGCAGAAGCTGTTCTTCCTCCCCGAGCCCCACACCGACTTCATCTACGCCGTCATCGGCGAGGAGCTCGGGCTCCTCGGCGCGACGACCGTTCTCATCTGCTTCTGCGTGATCGCCTGGCGGGGTGTGCGAATCGCGATGCGCGCGCAGGACGGCTTCGGGTCGTTCCTCGCGCTCGGTCTGACCACGATGATCGCCGTACAGGCGCTGGTGAACGTGAGCGTGGTGATCGGTCTGCTGCCGACCAAGGGCATCCCGCTTCCGCTGGTGAGCTCAGGGGGGTCGTCGCTCCTCATCAGCCTTGTCGGGGTCGGCGTGCTGCTGAACGTGTCGCAGCACGAAGCGGGGTGAGCCCGTGCGAGCTCGTTACTCGTCGGTGCGAATGTGACACGTGTCGGTGCACGCGTGTGGAAGGACTGAGTGGCGCTGTCCGTGTTGATCGCCGGAGGCGGGACCGGGGGGCATCTCTATCCGGGCATCGCCGTGGCGCGGGCGCTGCTCGCTCGCGTGCCGGACGCCCAGGTGGTCTTCGTCGGCACGGCGGCAGGGGTCGAGTCGCGCGTGGTGCCGCGCGAGGGGTTTCCGCTGGACGTGATCCGGAGCGCCGGGCTGAAGGGGAAGTCGTGGCGATCCCTTCTCCGCGGGCTCCTGTTGCTGCCGGCGAGCGCGGTGGACGCCTGGCGCGTCATCACGCGCCGGCGACCGTCGGTCGTTATCGGCGTGGGCGGGTACAGCTCGGGTCCGGTCGTGGCGCTGGCCGCGTTGCGAGGCGTGCCCACCGTTCTGATGGAGCAGAACGCCGCACCGGGCCTGACCAATCGGCTGCTCGCGCCTCTGGTGAGCGCGGCCGCCGTGACGTACCCCGAAAGCGTCGGGGTCTTTGGGCACAAAGCGTTCGTGGCGGGTAATCCGGTCCGGCCGGAGTTTTTTCGCAAGGAGGCCTATGCAGCACACGCTTCGCCGCCCGGGGCGGCTCGGGTCCTAGTCTTTGGCGGCTCTCAGGGCGCGCACGCGATCAACATGGCCATGGTGGAGGCGGCGGCGCGGCTGGCTGCCGCCGCACCTGCACTGGCTGTCACGCACCAGTCGGGAGAACGCGATCTGGAGGTGGTCCGGGACGGGTACCGGCGTGCCGGGCTCGAGGCCCGCGTGGAGCCGTTCCTGTTCGAGATGGATCGGGAGATGACGTCGGCCGACCTAGTGGTCTGCCGATCGGGAGCGACGACGGTGGCCGAGCTGACCGCGTCGGCGCGGCCGGCGATTCTCATCCCGTTCCCGGAGGCGACCGACGATCACCAGCGGAAGAACGCCGAGGCGATTGCCAGGGCGGGCGCCGCCCGCGTCATCGAGCAGCGTGAGCTCACCGGCGACCGGCTGGCGGCGGAGATACTGAGTCTCGTGGGCAACGAGGCCGAGCGGCGCCGGATGAGCGAGGCGGCTGCGCGGCTGGCGCGGCCGGATGCGGCGGCGGTCATCGTGGACAAGGTGCTGGAGCTCGCGTGAGCATGATGCTCGGCCGCACCCGCCGGATTCACTTCGTCGGGATCGGCGGCATCGGCATGAGCGGGATCGCGGAGCTGCTGGCGAACCTGGGGTACACGGTCAGCGGATCGGACGAGAAACGGTCCGAGGTGACCGCGCGCCTCGAGCGGACGTTCGGAGTCATGGTGTACGAAGGGCACGCGGGCGAGCAGGTCGGAGACGCCGACGTCGTCGTCTACTCCTCCGCCGTGCGGCCCGGTAACCCGGAGATCGCCGCGGCGCGACAGCGGGGGATTCCGGTGATCCCCAGGGCCGAGATGCTGGCCGAGCTGATGCGCCTGCGCTTCGCCATCGCGGTGGCGGGCTCGCACGGCAAGACGAGCACGACATCGATGATCGCGCTGGTCCTCGAGCGGGCGGGGCTGGATCCGACCGCGGTCATTGGAGGGCGGCTCAGTGCCTTTGGCAGCAACGCGCGGCTCGGACAGGGTGACTACATGGTGGCGGAGGCCGATGAAAGCGACCGATCGTTTCTGATGCTGTGGCCGTCGATTGCCGTCGTGACCAACATCGACCACGAGCACATGGAGAGCTACGGGAGCATGGCGGATCTCCAGCAGGCGTTCGTCGACTTCGCGAACAAGGTACCGTTCTACGGCGCCGTCGTGGCGTGCGCAGACGACGGCAATCTGCGTGCGATCCTGCCGCGAATCACGCGCCGCGTGGTGACCTATGGCCTCGACAGCTGCGACGCGCACGTGCAGGGCACCGACGTGGAGCTTGGCGCGTTCGGAGGCCGTTGCGTCGTGCGCCGCCGGACTGCGGACGCCGTCGACGTGCTCGGCCCGCTCGAGCTCGCCGTTCCTGGCCGCCACAGCCTGCAGAACGCGTTGGCGGCTGTCGCGGTGGGCGAGCGCGTGGGGCTCGAGTTCGGCCGGATCGCGGAAGCGCTGGCGGGCTTTCATGGCGCGGAGCGGCGCTTCGAGCGCCACGGCGAAGTGGACGGCGTGCTCATCGTCGATGACTACGGGCACCACCCGACGGAGATCGCCGCCGTGATGGATGCGGCCCGCGCCACGCTCGATCGCCGGCTCGTCGTGGCGTTTCAGCCCCATCGCTACTCCCGCACCGAGCGGCTCATGGACGCGTTCGGTCCTGCCCTTCAGGGCGCAGACGAGATCGTCCTGACCGACATCTACGCCGCGGGCGAGGAGCCGATCGCCGGGGTCACCGTGGAGCGACTGGCCGAGTCCATCCGGGCGGGCGCCCGCCGCCCCGTACACCTCGCACGAACGCTGGACGAGGTCGTGACCGAAACCCTGAGGATCGTGCGTCCGGGAGACGCGGTCATCACGCTTGGAGCCGGGTCGATCGGCACGGTACCGAAGCGGCTGATGCGGGCACTCGAGCAACGGAGGGTGCGATCGTGACACCCGTTGCAGCGCCGGTCGACAAGCGTTTCCGGCGGGCTCGTGTGAGCCCGGCCCGGAAGCGTCGCTGGCGGCCATCCTGGTGGACGGTTGCCCGAGTCGCGGGCATCTGCCTCCTGCTTGGTCTGCTGTCCTACCGCGCGGTCGGCTTCGTGCTGGCGTCCGAGGCGTTGACCATCACGCGCATCACGGTGGAGGGCAATCAGCGCCTGTCCAGAGGCGAGGTCCTCGCCCTGCTCGACGGGCTCGCCGGCGGGAGCATGGTGACGGCCGATCTCGAGACCTGGCGCACGAAGCTGCTCGCGTCGCCGTGGGTGGCCGAGGCCGCCATTCGCCGCATGTTCCCCGGGACGCTCGCGGTCGCGATTTCGGAACGGCGGCCGATTGGCATCGGACGGATCAGGGGCACGTTGTACCTGGTCGACCGGTCGGGCGCCGTCATCGACGAGTTTGGTCCCAATTACGCCGACCTTGACCTGCCGATCGTCGACGGGCTGGCCGCCCGCGCCGGGAGCGATGCCGAGGTCGACCCGGCGCGCGCCGGATTGCTCGGCCGCCTGATGACCGAGTTGCAACGCTCGCCGTCTCTGGCTGCACAGGTCTCGCAGATCGATGTCACCGATGCCCGCAACGCCGTCGTGATGATCAAGGGCGACACAGCGTTCGTGCGGGTCGGCCATGAGCGTTTTTCCGAACGCCTGCACGCGTATCTCGATCTGATGCCGGCGTTGCGGGAGCGGATTCCGGACATCGACTACGTCGATTTGCGGTTCGATGAGCGGGTGTACGTGAAGCCGCTTCGCCAGCGGGCGGGGAGCCAGGGCTCACGACTCGTCGCGGGGGGATCGGGCGCCGGGGCTCGAGGCCCGGGCGGCGAGTAGGCTGGAAGGAGTTCACGTGGCGCGCAGAGAGCAGTACGTGGTGGGGCTCGACGTCGGCACGTCGACCGTCATCTGTGTCGTTGGCGAGAGCCTGGACGACGGCAGCCTCCACATCGTGGGCACCGGTGTGTCGGAGTCGCGCGGCATCAAGCGGGGCGTGGTCGTCAATCTCGAAGCGGCCGTGGAATCGATCAAGAAGGCGATCGAAGAAGCCGAGCTGATGGCCGGCATCGAGATCGACTTCGTGCATCTGGCGCTCTCGGGCCCTCACATCAAGGGGTTCAACAGCCGTGGAGTCGTGGCGGTCGCGGGCAAGAACCGGGAGGTCACGCGCGACGACGTGCGGCGTGCGATCGAGGCGGCCAAGGCCGTGGCGCTCCCCACCGGACGGGAGATCCTGCACGTGTTGCCACAGGACTTCGTCGTCGACGAGCAGGACGGGATCGGCGCCCCGGAGGGGATGACCGGCGCGAGGCTCGAGGTCAACGTTCATGTCGTGACGGGCGCCGTGTCGTCGACGCAGAACATCGTGGCGTGTGTGAACCGGGCAGGCGTGCAGGTGGTCGACACCGTCATCGAGCAACTGGCGGCGGCCGAGGCCGTGCTGACGCCGGACGAAAAGGAGCTTGGTGTCGCCCTCGTCGACGTCGGGGGCGGGACGGTGGACCTGGCCATCTACGAGCGCGGCCATCTCTGGCACACCGCCGTCGTGGCCGTCGGTGGCGATCACTTCACCAGCGACATCGCCGTCGGCCTGCGGACGCCGATCCCCGACGCGGAGAAGGTCAAGCGCAAATGCGGGTGCGCGCTCTCGTCGATGGTGGACGAGGACGACACCATCGAGGTGGCGAGCGTCGGCGGCCGCAAGCCCCGCCTGATGGCGCGACGAATCCTCTCGGAGATCCTGCAGCCGCGCGCCGAGGAGATCTTTCACCTCGTGTGGGACGAGATTCGCCGGGCCGGCTACGAGAAGTCGCTGAACTCGGGCATCGTGCTCACAGGCGGGGGCGCCATCCTCGAGGGCATGCCCGAGATCGCCGAGCAGATCTTCGACCTTCCCATCCGGCGTGGAACCCCGGTCGGCGTCGCGGGGCTCGCCGACCACATCAGCAGCCCGGCGTTCGCCACGCCGGTCGGCGTCGCGCTCTACGCGCACAGGAACCGGGTGCCGGAAGCGCGCGGCGGAGGAGCCTTCGGCCGGGTGGTCTCGCAGTTGAGATGGATATTCAAGGAATTCTTCTAGATCGTGTCGAACCAGGAGGCTCGAGATGAGTGATCGACGCTCAGCGGAAGGCCTGCGGCTGACGCTGGCTCCAGAGCAGCGGAACGGCGCCAGGATCAAGGTGATTGGCGTCGGTGGCGGCGGCAGCAACGCCGTGAATCGCATGGTGGAGGTCGGCCTCGGCGGCGTCGAGTTCATCGTCGCGAACACCGACGTCCAGGCGCTCGACCACAACAAGGCGGGTATGAAGATCCAGATCGGCCGCAAGCTCACGAAGGGCCTGGGTGCCGGCGCGGATCCGAACATCGGCCGGCAGGCGGCGCTCGAGGACACCGACTCGATCATCCAGTCGCTGTCCGGTGCCGACATGATCTTCGTGACCACCGGCCTCGGAGGCGGCACCGGGACCGGCGCGGCCCCCGTGATCGCCAGCCTCGCCGCCGAACTGGGGGCGCTCACGATCGCCGTCGTGACGAAACCGTTCCGGTTCGAGGGTCGGAAGCGCGCCATGCAGGCGGAAGCCGGACTCGAGGCGCTGCGCGAATGCGTCGATACGGTCATCACGATCCCCAACGAGCGCCTGCTGGCGATCATCGACCGCAAGACGTCGCTGACCGACGCGTTCACCCTGGCTGACGACGTCCTGAGGCAGGCGATTCAGGGGATCTCGGACCTGATCCTGGTGCCCGGCCTCATCAATCTGGACTTCGCGGACGTGAAGACCATCATGTCCGGCATGGGCGTGGCCATGATGGGCACCGGGATGGCCGAAGGCGACGGCCGCGCGATGCAGGCCGCGCAGCGAGCGGTCTCGAGCCCGCTGCTCGAGGATAGCTCGGTCCACGGCGCGCGGGGCGTCATCATCAACGTGACCGGCGGCCCGGACCTGTCGCTCGTGGAGGTCAACGAAGCCTCGTGCGTGATCCAGGAGGTCGCACACGAGGACGCCAACATCATCTTCGGCGCGGTCGTCGATCCACAGCTCCAGGGGCGGGTCAAGATCACCGTCATTGCCACCGGGTTCGATCGGACGTCCGCCGGCCGCGTTGCGCCAGGGGCCGCGCCCGATACGCCCGTGGACCTGAACATCTACACGGCCCATCTTGGTCAGGCCGGCGAGGCCGCTCACCCAGCCAGCGGATCGCCGGCGACGACGCGGACGTCGTCGAGCGCGACCGAGGGGCCGTCGCTCGCGATCCCGCCCGGGCTGCATCCCTCGGCCGCGCCGGCGCTCGGTGTGACCCGGCGACCCGGCGTGGAGCTGTCGGTACCTGGCGCCGCCGCGGGGGTGCCCCTCGTGTCGGCAGCCGATGGCGCGTTCGACGCGACTTCGGCACTCGACGTGCCGGCCTTCCTGCGCCGGCAGAACTAGCGAGGCTCCGCCTCACATGTAGCAATATGCTGCTACGCCTGTAGCATGACAGCCGGCCGATCGCGCAGGCGGACGACATCTCTCGAGCAGCTCTCCCGCCGCGAGCGCGAGATCATGGAGGGGCTGTTCGCGCCGGGGAATCGCGCGTCGGGCGAAGATGTTCGGGCGCGGCTCACTAATCCACCAAGTTACTCCGCCGTGCGGAACGCTGATTGCCTACGCGTACAACATCCCGCCTCCAAACGTCGACCGCCTGATCACTGGAGGTCCGAACTGGCTGGACGGAGCGCGCTACGACGTGGAGGCGAGGGCGGAATCCCCTCCGACACACGCACAGATGAAGGTGATGCTGCAGTCGATGCTGACCGATCGTTTCAAGCTTCGCCTGCATCGGGAAGAGAGGGACGTTCAGGGTTATGCGCTTGTCGTGGCTCGGGGCGGACCGACGATGCAGGAATCCCGCGGCAACGAGCCTGCCGGGATGAGGTCGATGGGCGGTGGACCCCTCACCGCGTCGAAGACGACGATGGCAGCGCTTGCGAAGCTTCTCGAACTTCGGCTCGGGCAGCCCGTCGAGGATCGGACCGGACTGATGGGCATGTACAACTTCACTCTGAGCTGGACGCCGGGCACTGAGGAACGACCACCTTTCGGCGGCAACCTGCCACCGGACGTCAGAGAGAAGCTGGAAGCGAACCGGGACGCTTCCGGCACGACGCTGTTCACAGCCCTTCAGGAGCAGCTGGGACTTCGACTGCAATCGCAGCGTGTACGGGGAGAAATCCTGGTGATTGAAAACGCGCAACGGCCGTCCGAAAACTGACGATCGCGCGAAAACGCCGCGAGTAATCCTCATCCGCACCGGGAGCGTTGTGGTTCAACTGGCTCGGCCGGTAGCGCCGGCATGGGCCTGGGCGCGGCATGGTACGTCAAGCGGTTCAGGTGGAACCGCTCAGTCCGCTGGTAGACTATATAGACCCACGGGACGCGCGACCGGCGGCGGCGCAGCCGCAGCTCCCGCACCAGCGTCCGTTCGTTTCCTGGCTCAGCGCCCATTGTTCTCGGGAGCTCGAGTTGTCGCGGGTCCTGTTCGAGCCTGATGACACACTGGCAGCAGTACGAGCGCGCGCGCGACCTTCTGTCGAAGGAGGTCGGCTACGTACGCAAGCCGCACGGCGGCCGGCTTCGTGTGGCGCTCGCGTTCCCGAACACGTACTTCGTCGGGATGTCCAACCTCGGTTTTCAGACCGTGTACACGCTCTTCAACGCCGAGGAGAGCGTGGTCTGCGAACGGGTGTTCCTGCCGCCGAAGAGCGAGCTCGAGGCTCAACGCGCGTCTGGCGCGCCGCTGGTCACACTGGAGTCCCAGACGCCGGTCCGCGAGTTCGACATCTTCGCCCTGTCCGTGTCCTTCGAATGGGACTACACGAACGTCCTCACGCTGCTGCGCCTGGCTGGCATTCCGATCCGCGCCGCCGAGCGCACCACGCACGATCCGCTCGTGCTGATCGGGGGCGCCGTGACGTTCGTGAACCCCGAGCCGCTTGCGCCGTTCGCCGACGTCATCTCGGCGGGCGAAGGCGAGGCGTTGGTTCCAGCGTTGGTCCGTGCGTTCGGTGCGGCCGATGGACGGGATGACCTGCTGCGGCGCCTCGTGGCGGAGCACGGGTTCTACGTGCCCGAGTTCTACGACGTGAAATACTCCGGTGACGGCACCATCGAGGCGTTCGTCGCGAAGGACGGCACCGGGGCGCCGCGGGTCGTACACAAGGCGGCGCTGCGGACGACCGAGGCGGTGGACCCTCCTGCCACGGCGATCTTCACCCCCGAGACGGAATTCGGCTCGCGATTCCTGATCGAGGTCGTGCGCGGGTGCGCGAATCTCTGCCGGTTCTGCTGGGCAGGATACAACTATCTGCCCGTGCGCGCGTTCCCGAAGGAACGGATCCTTCAGCTCGCCGAACGCGCGCGGAGCCACTCGCAGCGGGTCGGGCTGGTCTCGATCGCCCTGTGCGATCACCCGGACATCGAAGAGATCCTGACCCGCCTGGTGAAGATGGGATACAGCATCAGCCCCGCCTCGCTTCGGCTCGACGATCTCACGCCGACCATCCTGCGACTGCTGCGCGAGAGCGGCGAGCGGACGATCACGATCGCCCCGGAAACCGGCTCCGACCGGCTTCGTCGCGTGGTCAACAAGACGATCACGAACGACGAGATCACCGCCGCGGCGGACATGATCTTCGCGGAGGGTTTCGAGAACCTGAAGCTGTACTTCATGATCGGCATTCCGACCGAGACCGACGAAGACCTGGTGGCCATTCGCGACCTGACGCTGCAGCTTCGCGACGCGATGCTCCGGCACGGACGCCCGCGCGGCCGGATCGGACGCATCGTCGGCAGCGTGAATCCCCTCGTGCCAAAGCCAGGGACCGCCTATCAGTGGCTGCCGATGGAGGACGACGCGTCGGTTGAGCGGAAGAGCAGGCGCATGCGAAGTCTCATGGCGGACATCGACAACGTCTACGTCAACATCAAGTCGGAGCGGCACTCGTTCTATCAGGCGCTCCTGTCGCTCGGCGACCGCCGCGTGGCTCCGGCGATCGAGGCGGCCGAGCGCAACGGCGGCAACTGGCGCGCCGCCGTCAAGGAGGCCGATGTCGACGCCGGCTTCTTCGTCTTTCGCGATCGGTCGCGTGACGCCGTGCTGCCGTGGCACATCATCGATGGCGGCCTCAAGGAGAGCTTCTTCCGGTCCGAGGCCGACAAGGCGGTCAGGGCCGAATGGACCCTCCCGTCGAAGCGCCAGAAGGAGAACGCGCGGCTCTTGACCGTTCTGCACGACGCCCCCTGACGTCTACGTCGCGACGTTCGCCTGCTGCTCGTACTCCGCGTACGCCTGGAGCACGAGCTCGCGGATGCGGTCCTGCGCGGTGGCGTCGCCCGTCGCGGGGCGGAGCAGCGCGAAGGTGCGCCGCTCGCCGTTGACCGAGTACTGCCGCGCGGGGAAGGTGACGTTGCGCCCGCCGCCGGTGCGCCGCTCCCAGACGCCGAAGCCGATCAGCTTCAGTCCTTCGAGTACGCCTTCGGTGAAGTGGACCTCCGCGTCGGCAAGCTTGCCCGGCGGATTGTTCCTGTCGTTTGGTGCAATTCGTACGACCACATGACCCTCCATTTGCTGACCGGCCGGCGCCTTCGCCCAGGAAGCTGCGCGTGCCGGCAGTGAGTCGAGCAAACGGCGGGCCCCGAACGGAGGCGAAGGGTGTCCGGTCAAGACGGTGAAGGGACGAGGGTTACGACCGGCCGCGAAAGGCATGCCGGCGCACGGCGCCCCGGGGCGCCTACCCTGGTTGTCAGGCCCGCAGGAGCAGGACGTGCGCGATGGCCAGTTGCCGGGAATGCGTGAGCGTCAGCAGCGACCCGGTGCAGCCGAGCACGGCGAATCGTTCCGCGGCGCCGCCGTGAAACTGCAGCGCCGGCGGACCGTGTCGGCGGACGACCTCGATCCCGGTCCAGAAGACACCTTGTGACTGGCCGGTGCCGAGCGCCTTCATGGCCGCCTCTTTGGCGGCAAAACGCGCGGCAAACGAGGAGGCGAAATCGCGTTTGCTGCGGCAGTAGGCGATCTCGCCCTCGGTGAACACCCGCCGGATGAAGCGCTCGCCGTAGCGGCCGATTGCCTCACCGATGCGCTCGATCTCGGTGGCGTCCATGCCCGTTCCTATAATGTTCATGGTGCCACCTTCATCCTACACGAGCCTGCCGCTGGTGGCGGACGGCTTCGAATGGACTCACCAGGCCTGGGGCGCCGCGCTGCACTGTATTCCTCTCAGTGCGGTGGCGCCCCATCTGTTCACGACGAGGCGTTTCGAGTCGTCGTCAGACGCGCACGTGCGTGCGCTGGCGAAGTCCGTCGGCGCCAAGGACGTCGCGATGGTGACCCAGGTGCACGGTCGCAGTGTCGTCGTTGTCCGCGACGGCGCGCCTGCGCCGGCCACGCCCGAGGCCGACGTGCTTGTTTCGAGCTCGGTTGGAACGGCGATCGCCGTCCGCGCCGCCGATTGTGTGCCGCTGCTGATGGCCGACCGCGCCCGCGGCGTCGTGGCCGCCGTGCATGCCGGGTGGCGTGGGACGGCCGCGCGCGCGGCCGTCGCCGCCGTCGAGGCGCTCGGGCGCGAGTTCGGCACGCGGCCTGCGGATCTGACGGCGGCCATCGGTCCGTGTATCGGCGCCTGCTGCTACGGAGTCGGGATGGATCTGGTCGACGCGTTTGCCGCAGAGGGGCACGAGCGCCATCTCATCGACCGCTGGTTCCTGGCGCCCCCGCCGCCGAGAGGCTCGCAGGATCGACCCCGCTTGCGACTCGATCTCTCGCGCGCCACGAGCGATCAGCTCGTGCTGACTGGAGTACCCGAGGACCAGATCCATGTCTCGGGCCTCTGCACGGCCATGCATCTCGACGTGCTCACGTCGTACCGCAAGGAAAAGGACGGAGCAGGACGGTTGGTGGGAGTCATTCGTGCGAGCGCGTAATGCAAAATGCAAAATGCAGAATGCAAACAGAACTCAAATCGAAAGGTCGAGTCCAGTCTCCGCCTCGTCCATCGCCTCGTTCGCCAGCCGATCGGCGTCCTTGTTGAGCTCGCGCCGGACGTGTTCGAAGCGCACGCGTCCGATCCGTCGCACGAGCGCCGTGGCTTCCTGGTGCAGCGGCTGGAGTCCCGAGTTCTTCACCCTGTACTCCCCGCACATCTGCTTGACCAGCAGCTCCGAGTCCGATCGCACCAGGAGCGACGACATGCCGTGCGAGGCCGCCCACTGCAGGGCGGCGACGAGGCCGCGGTATTCAGCGACGTTGTTCGTGCAGGTTCCGAGCGACTCCTTGAGCTCGACGACTGTCCCGTCCGCCTGCTCGATCCGGACACCGTAGCCGGCCGGGCCCGGGTTGCCCCTGGAGCCGCCATCGATATTGGCCGTGGCGGTCGCTCCACCCTCCGGCCCGAACAACGATGGTTGATTCATCCCTCGACCTTGCTCGGGATGACCCTGAGCGGGTCGCAGCGTCGAAGGGTCACGGGGCGTGCACGACCGGCGGGGCGACCGGAGGAGGCGGCACCCAGTACAGCACGCGTTGGCAGCTCTCGCACTGCACGATGGTGTCGTTCTGGCGCACCTGCTGGAAGACCGAGGGCCTGAGCCGCACGTGGCAGAGCGAGCACAGGCCGTCTCTCGTCGCGCTGCAGATCGCGACGCCCTTACGCGCTTTGGCGACCTGCTCGAAGAGGGCCATGAGGCGCGGTTCCATCTCCTTGGCGACCGCGGCGCGTGCCGTTGAGGCCTCGGCCAGTGAGGCTTGGATCGAGACGAGTTCCTGGCCGAGTGTCATCCTCTCGGACTCAACCTCTTTCGTCTGCACCGCAAGCGCGGCCTCTGCGCGCTTGGCGGAGGCCGTCAGCTCGTCAGCCTCCATCATCCGCTCGAGCACCTTCTCTTCGACTGCCCCAAGGTCGCTCTGCGCCCTGGCGATCTCATGCTGCATCGCCTGATACTCGCGATTGGTCTTGACGGCCGAGAGCTGGTCCTTGAACTTGGTCAGCCGGCCCTGGTAGAGGGCGACGTCCTTGTCGAGCTCACGGCGCGCGTCGTGGTTGTTCTTGAGCCGGTCCTTGACGGCAACGCCCGCCCGCCTGGCTTCATCCACGCGGGCGTCGAGGGCGGCGAGGCGCTGGGGATGCAGCGTCATGGCCGCTCGGGCCTCCGCGATGGTCGAGTCCAGGTGCTGGAGCTTGATCAGACGTTCAAGATCGGGGGACATCACGGAATGCGAAATTCAAAATGCAAAATGCAAAATGCAAACGGTGCCTCTGGACCCCCTTTGGTGACCGCCGCCGCGCCATCTCCCTGCCGCTTCGCGTGGTCACCGCGAACCCATTTTGCATTTTGCATTCTGCATTTTGCATTACACGCGAAGCAGTGAATGGGCCCGCCAGGATTCGAACCTGGGACCAACCGATTATGAGCCGGCCGCTCTAACCGCTGAGCTACGGGCCCCCGGGCGCGCGCGCGCGCAACTTCGAAGTCGAAAGTTCAAAGTATCGAAGTAAGTAGCGAAGTACACGGTCGAACTTCCTGACTTACTTCCATACGTTCGCACTTTGACCTTTGCACTTTCAGGTCCGTCCCTCCAAGAACGCCTTGAGCTTCCGGGACCTGGAGGGGTGGCGCAGCTTGCGAAGCGCTTTGGCCTCTATCTGCCGGATGCGTTCGCGGGTCACAGCGAAGTTCTGGCCCACTTCCTCGAGCGTGTGCTCGCTGCCGTCGCCCACGCCGAACCGCATCTTGATGACCTTCTCCTCTCGAGGTGTCAGCGTCTTGAGCACGGCCTCGGTCTGTTCCTTCAGGTTCAGGTTGATGACCGCCTCGGCGGGGGACACGATGTTCCGGTCCTCGATGAAGTCGCCAAGGTGTGAATCCTCTTCCTCGCCGATCGGGGTCTCCAGCGAGATCGGCTCCTGGGCGATCTTGAGCACTTTCCGGACCTTGGCGACGGGGATGTCCATGCGCTTGGCAATCTCCTCGGAGGTCGGCTCTCGGCCGAGCTCCTGCACGAGCGCTCGTGAGGTGCGAATCAGCTTGTTGATCGTCTCGATCATGTGGACGGGAATGCGGATCGTGCGGGCCTGATCGGCGATCGCGCGCGTGATGGCCTGCCGGATCCACCACGTCGCGTAGGTCGAGAACTTGTAGCCGCGGCGGTACTCGAACTTGTCGACCGCCTTCATCAGGCCGATGTTCCCCTCCTGAATCAGGTCCAGGAACTGCAGTCCGCGATTGGTGTATTTCTTCGCGATGGAGACGACCAGGCGCAGGTTGGCTTCGACCAGCTCCTTCTTGGCCTGCTCGGCCTGGGACTCGCCGCGCTGAATCACCTCGATCGTGCGGCGGAGACGCTCGGGTGTCTCCTCCAGGTCGTCGATCATCTGCTTGACCTGCACGCGGAGGTCCTTCAGCCTCTTTTGGAGCGCCTTCTTCTCCTCTTCCTTCAGCTTGGGCCCCTTCATCCGGACCCTGGGGTTGATGTGGCGATCGAGATGCTCGGCCTCGCGCTGCACTTTCGACACCGCGTCGACCGCTTCCTTCACCTCGTCCACGAGGCGCCGTTTCACCGATTCGGTGAACTCGATCTCCCGAATGCGGCGCGACACCTCCACCCACGCCCGGAGTGTCTTCAGACGCGCGCGGCGGTACCGCCGCTTGTCCTTCCGCGCGACGTCGTCGAGCTTCTCGACCAGCTTGAGGTAGTTGCCGCGCGCTTTCCGCACGGCCTCGATCTCGCTGAGGACCTCGACGGCCCGTTCCTGGATGATCTCGTCGGTGATCTCTTCGTCGCTGAAGATCACCAGCTCGCGGATCGTCCGCTCGCCGGTCCGCAGCTGATCGCCCATGATCAGGATGCGCTTGGCAATGGTCGGCGTGCGCGAGATCGACTTGATGACGGCCAGCTTCCCCCGCTCGATGCGCTTGGCGATGGCCACCTCGCCTTCGCGCGTGAGCAGCGGGACCGTGCCCATCTCCCGCAGATACATGCGGACCGGGTCGTTGGTCTTGTCGAGCACGCCCGGTGTCAGGTCCAGTTCCGGCTCGTCGCCGGATCCTTCGCGGTCGAAGTCCTTGTCGCCGCGGTACGCCTTGTCCGAATCGACGACCTCGATGCCCGCGCTCCCGAAGGCGTTGAAGAGGTCATCGAGCTCCTCCGACGAGGTGATTTCCGACGGCAGGAGCTCATTGACTTCGTCGTAGAGTAGATAGCCCTTCTCCTTGCCGACCGTGATCAGCTGGCGTACTTCGTCGTATTTCTCTTCAATCGACAAGATCAGTCCTCCGATAACACAAGCGCCTGTATGAGCCGGCCGAGATCGCCCTTGCGCACGAGCAGTGCATCGAGCTCCACGCCGCTTGCCGCTCCCCTGGTCTGCAGCTCGGCGATTTCGCGCTGCACGGCCGCCCGCTCGCGTTCGTACCGGCCGCGGCGGAGCTCGCGTACGCAGAAATTGAGCGAGAGCGCAGGCGGCTCCGGCTCGCTCGCGATCGACGTCACGAGCTGGGCCTCCACCATGTTTAGACGCTCGAGCAGCACAGAAGGAGAGAAACCTCTATTTTCGTTCAGTTGCCGCGCCAGATCCAGCGCCGATCGCGATGCCAGCCCTTCGACGTCGGTCGGGCTCACATCGGCCAGGGCCGCCAGGGCCGGCTCGGGATCGTGGATGAGCCACCAAATCAGGCCCTTTTCGGCCTTGGTGACGCGTCCGTCGCCGGGGAGGGCGCTGGCCGAAATGGTGGTCCGTCTCTGGACAGCCGCCTCGCGAATCTTGGCCCGGACCACCTCGTCGGTGACGTTGGCCTTGAACGCCAGCCGGTCCGCGAACCGGTCCCGCATCGCGGCGTCCGGAATGCGGGCGGCGGTCGGGAGCATGGTCGCCAGAAACTTCACCCTCCCCTCGTCGCTGTTCAAATCGTGGCCGGCGCTTGCCCGGTCCAGGAGGTACTCCAGATACGACCTGGACTGCTTCAGGCGTTCACCGTATCCCTGGGCGCCGTGGGTCCGGATGAACGTGTCCGGGTCCTGCCCCTGGGGGAGCAGCGCCACGTTGACGTCGAAGCCCTCGGCCACGAACAGCTCGCACGATTTCTCGGTCGCGCCCTGGCCGGCGGCGTCGGGGTCGAAACTGAGGACGACCTTCGAGGCGAACCGGCGAAGCTGCTGAACCTGCTGGGGCGTCAGGGCGGTTCCGCACGACGCCACGGCCGGGAACCCTGCCTGATGGACCTGTCCGAAGTCGAAGTACCCCTCGACGAGGATGGCGAATCCTCGCTGACGGATCGCCGCTTTGCTCAGATCCAATCCGTACAGCGTCCGGCCCTTCGAGTAGATGGGCGTTTCCGGGGAGTTCAGGTACTTCGGCTGCTGGTTGGCCTCGACCGCGCGGCCCCCGAAGGCGATCACCGACCCGGTATCGCGGCGAATCGGGATCATCAAGCGGTTCCTGAACCGATCGATCGTGCCGCCGTCCTCTCGCTGGACGAGCAGCCCCGCCCGCAGCAGCAGCGGCTCGGTGAACCCCTGCTTCAGCAGGGCCTGCTTCAGTCCATCCCGCCCTGGTGGCGCAACGCCAAGACCCATCGCCTCGGAGGTTGCGTCGGTGATGCCCCGGCCCGCGATCTGACGGCTGATGCGCGTCCCGGCGGGGGACAGGAGCTGTTCGCGAAACCAGAGGGCGGCCACTTCGTGAATCTTGAGGAGCGTCTCACGCTCGGCGGCGCCTGCCCGCTGGTCGTCGCTCTGCTCGAGCTCGGGAAGCGGCACGCCGAATCGTTGCGCGAGCTGCTTCACGGCGTCCGGAAAACCGATCTTCTCGTGCAGCTCGAGAAACTTGAACACGTCGCCGCCGACGCCGCATCCGTAGCAATAGAAGAAGCCCTTGTCCCGATTGACGTTGAATGACGGCGTCTTCTCGCCGTGAAACGGGCACAGACCCTTGTAGCTGGTGCCTGCCTTCTTGAGCGACACGTAGTCCTGGATCACCACGACGATGTCGGCGTGATGTTTCAGGTCGTCGATGAAGGATTGGGGATACAGAGACATCCAGGGTTCAGTCCTTCAACTCCACCACCGTGACACCAGCCCCTCCCTGATTCATCGGTGCCACCGCGAAGCTCGCCACGAGCGGATGATCCTTCAGGAACCCGGCCAGCCCGCGCCGGAGCTGGCCGGTGCCGTACCCGTGAATGATGCGCACCACCTGCTGATCGCTGACAGTCGACTCGTCCAGGAACTTCTCGACGCGCGCGATCGCCTCGTCCACGGTGCAACCGATCACGTTCACTTCCGAGAGCGATCCTGCGCGCGGCTGGAGGTCGACGTTCACGTGCACCCTCTGCGGGCGTGCAGCGCCTGTCACGCGCCCGTCCGGATCCTCCGCCGCGTCGGTCGCGGGGCGCACATCGCGGAGCGCGGCGCGAAGCCGCTTGCCCTTCATGTCGATGTCGGCGTGTTTGCCGTGGATCTCGATGATGACGCCTTCGAGGCCAAGGGCACCCACAGCCACGCGCACACCCGGCTCGAGCGGAGCCTGCCGCTCGAGCGACGGACGGTGTGACGGCGGTCGGCCCTGATCCGTTCCGGTTTTGAGGCGCCCCACCACGCGCTCGATCGCGGCTCGAGCATCGGCTCGGGCCGTGCCTGCCTCGCCGGTGCTGATGCGAGCGGCACGCCGAGCCGCCTGCTCCGAGAGCTCCGTCGTCCGCGACTTGAGTCCCTCGATGATCGTGTCGATCTCGCGCCGGCCCTCCCGCAACTCTTCGTCGAGCCTGGCGTCGAGTCGCCGCTTGTAAGTATTCTCTCTTTCGCGCACCGACTCCTCGCGCCCCCGGAGGCGCCGCTCGGCCTCGGCGACCGCGGCGCGGTCCCTCGCCACGGCACGATGCTCCAGGTCGAGCCTTCGACGATCCTCGTCGACCCGCGCCAGGTGCTCGGCCAATTGCTTCTCCCGGTCGCTCAGGTTGTCCCGTGCCGCCGCGATGACGGAGGACGGCATGCCGAGCCGCGCGGCAATCTCGATCGCAAGACTGCGCCCGGGGGAGCCATACACGAGCCGATAGGTGGGCGCGAACGTATCCGGGTCGAATCCAAAAGCGGCGCTTGCCACGCCCTCGGTCGTCGACGCGTACGACTTCAGCGAGTCGTAGTGCGTGGTCGCCACCAGGTGCGCGCCGCGCCGCCGGAAATGGTCGATGACCGCGACGGCCAGCGCGCCGCCTTCCACCGGATCCGTTCCTGCGCCGATCTCGTCGAGCAGCACGAGGGCCGGAAGCGACAGGTCGTGGTCCATCGACACGAGGTTCGTGACGTGGGCCGAGAACGTGCTGAGGCTCGCGGAGATCGATTGTTCGTCGCCGATGTCGGCGAAGAGGGACGTGAAGACCGGGATGCGGGAGCCGGGCTCGACGGGGATGTGCAGGCCCGATTGCGCCATGGCGGCGAGCAGCCCCGCCGTCTTGAGGGCGACGGTCTTGCCGCCGGTGTTGGGGCCCGCGATCACGAGTATCCGGGCGGGCGGCCCGAGGAGGATGTCCACCGGGACGGGATCGGGGACTCGGGATCGGGGATCCGGGATCCGGGATCGGGGATCCGGGATCCGGGATCGGGGATCCGGGATCCGTGGCTCGACGTCGCCCCCAAGTCCCGAGCCTCGAGTCCCCAGTCCCGAGTCCCGAGTCCCGTGCCCCAGCTCGAGCCGATGCGCCACACTGGCCATCAACAACGGGTGCCTCGCGCCTCGCAGCTCGAAGGAGCCGTCGGCCGCGACAATGGGCTCGACCGACTGGGTCATCACCGAGAACTGCGCGCGCGCCTGAATGACGTCGAGCTCCGTTGCGACGTCGATCGTGGCCGACAGCTCGTCAGGTCGAGCGCGGAACGCGTCGGTGAGCGCCAGCAGAATCCGGCGGATCTCCTCCTTCTCCTGCTCCTCGAGGGCGACGAGGTCGTTGTTGATCTCGACCGTTTCGAGCGGCTCGACGAAGAGGCTGGCGCCGCTCGTCGATCCCCCATGGACGATGCCCGGGATGGCCGAGCGATGTTCGGCGCGCACGGTGAGCACGTACCGGCCGTTGCGGTCGGTGACGACCTGCTCCTGGAGGTACTTCGAGGTCTCCCGGCCCCGCAGATACGACTCGAGCGTGGACCGGAGCCGCTGCTTCTGCCGCCTGAGACGTTCGCGAATCTGGGAGAGCGCCTGGCTCGCGCGGTCGGCGACGTCACCGGACGGTTCGATCTTGCGGCGAACGTCGGCGATCTCGGAAGCAAACGACGCGGCCGATTCCACCAGCCGGCCGAGGACCGGAAACGCCGCGCCGACTCGCCTGACGGCGTTGCGCGACAGATCGATCGACTCGAGGAAATCGGCGAGTCCCAGCAGTCGCAGCGGCTCGAGCGCCCGGCCCTCGACGCCCAGGGCCTCGAGAATCGATTCCAGATCCGAGGGAGCCCGCAGCGGGAACCCGGGATGATCGGAGAGGAACCGCGAGCCCTCACTGGTCGCGCGCTGCGCCGCGATGACGCGCGACGCATCGACGAATGGCTGGAGCGCTGCGAGCCGGTCCCGGCCGGGAGGCGTGACGGCGAGGCCGGAGACCACGGAAACAATACGATCGAACTCGAGAGCCCTGAGGGCGCCCGCATGCATCGCTGGAGCTCTGATTGAGGAACCTTTTGAGTGTACCACTACGCGCGATTGAGCCGCACGGTCTCGGTCGCACGCCGGTCCGACCAGAGTCGAAACTGCGTCTCGACCGAGCCGAACTGAATGACGTCTCCGTCGCTCAGCGGCATTACGGATCGAATCGGTGCGCCGTCGAGTGTCGTGCCGTTCTTGCTGCCAAGGTCTTCCAGCGTGGCGGCGCCTCGGCTGACGGTGATGCGCGCGTGACGCCGTGAGACACCCGCGACGTCGAGCCACACCTCGCACTGCGGGTCGCGTCCCACGGTGTTCTGCCCGTCATGCAGGACGAGAGCCCGCTCGTTCCAGACGAGCCAGGCCCCAGGACCCGCGCCGCCCCGCCGGGCCACCCCCTCCAGGTCATCGACGACCTGGGCGTCCGCGCAGAACGCGTAGCCGAATCGATGCACGGTCCGGATGAATCGTGGTCGTTGAGCCTCGTCCCCGAGGGCCTTCCGGATCTCGGCAATGACCATAGTCAGGCTGGCATCGGCCACGAAGGTTCCGGCCCACGCCAGCTCGTGCAGGTCCGCCTTGCTGACCGCCGTCGGCCGCCGCTCGACGAGGAGGGTCAAGACGTCGAACGCCTTCGGTGACAGATGGATGACCTGCGGTCCCCGGAACAGCTGGCGACCCGCCGGATCGAGCGTGAACTCGCCAAACCGGATGGGCACAGGATGCGAGGTTGGAAAAATCTTGGGGATTCGTGAGGACTTTACACCAGAACCTGGGGAACAGTGCACTCGTCCTGGTGAGGTATGAAGGGCACGAGCGCTCCGACCGGCCGCAAGATCGTCCTGGAACTGGAGCGGGAGATGGAAGATCGGCTCTATCCCCTGTTCTACAGGACACTGCCCCCGGCCGAATACCACGTCTACCTGCATCCAACCGACTATCGCCAGGTCGAGTCGATCGTGCCGCTCATCGTGAGCGACGCCCAACAGCGCCTGAACGACCGCGTGGATCGCCTGAACAGAGGCATGCGCTGGACGCTCGTGGCCGACAAGCCGTCGCCGATCGAGATTCCTCCTGGCGGCTGGGCGATCTCGATTCACCCTGACGCGAACAACGACGTCGCGCCGGGCGAGCTCGGCATTGTCTCGCGCCTCGCGATTCCCGCGCCTGCCGCCTTCGACGGCGGAGCGCCGACGGTGCGCATCGGTCGAACCGTCGTCACCGAGACGATTCGGCGGAGCGCGGCGGCGGCGGTGACCAGGGAGGCGGCATCCGCCGTCGCGGACGCACGGACCGAGCCGGCGCTCCCTGCAGGCGCCGACAACAGCGCGTCCGCAGGCTTTGCCACGCTCACGTATGTCGACGATGACGGTCCACATCTGTTCACGATGCGCAAGGCGTCGATCGTCATCGGTCGTGGGGGCGACGCGCACTGGGTAGACGTGCAGGTGACCTCGAGCTCGCGCATTTCACGCGAGCACTGCCGCATTCGGCGCGACGGGAGCGGCGAGTTCTTCCTCGACGACGTCAGCACCTGGGGCACGTCGGTGAACGGCACACGGGTCGCGCCGTCTCGACGCGCGCAGGAGATGAGCGTCACCGAGCCGGCCCACGGATACAAGTTGCCACGACTGGCGCAGATTGAGCTGGCCGACGCGCTGACGATTGAATTCAGCGCGCATGCAGAACCATGTTGATCGCCGCCGCACAGATGCTGTTTCTCGCGGGGCTGGCCGGCGCCCTCCTCTGGCTGACGTACCTCGCGTGGGTGAGCGACCGTCATGAGTGAGCCGGCCGTGGCGCTGCGGTCGACGGGGCTGCGTGCCGCGGGCGCGTCCGTCGCGGGACGCGTCCGACGGAACAACGAAGATCGCCTCTACTTCGACCTCGAGCGCGGCATCTTCCTGGTCGTCGACGGCGTCGGTGGTCATGCCGCCGGCGAGGTGGCTGCCTCGATCGCCGTCGACGTCATCGTCGATCGCCTCGAGCGCGGCGGGGCTTCTCCCGAATCGATGGTGCGTCAAGCCATTGCGTGCGCGAACAACGAGATCCATCGTCAGGCCCGACGGACTGTCGAGTATTCCGGGATGACCTGCGTTGTCACCGTGGCGCTCGTCGCGGAGCGGCGCCTGACCATCGGTCATGTCGGCGACAGTCGTCTGTACAAAGTCACGCCAGACGGTCTCTGGAAGCTCACGTGCGATCATTCTCCGGTAGGCGAGCAGGAGGATTCCTGCGAGATCTCGGAAGTCGAGGCGATGCGTCACCCTCGCCGGAACGAGGTGTTCCGTGACGTCGGCAGCGCACCACACCAGCCGGACGACCCGGAGTTCATCGAGACGGTGGAGACGCCGTTCGAGCCCGATTCAGCCATCCTCCTGTGCACCGACGGGCTGAGCGACATGCTCCCGTCGACGACGATCGAGCGAATCGTTCGATGCTACGCCGGCAACCCGCAGTTGGTCGTCGATGCGTTGATCGGTGCGGCGAACGACGCGGGCGGCAGGGACAACGTCACAGCGCTGTACATCGAAGGCGCCGCCTTCTCGGGTGTTCGGGCCCGAGCGGTACAGCGCGAGCCGGAGAGCGTCGCTCCCGGTTCCTCCGTGCGGCCGGACCGAACCCCCTCTGGGCAGGCCCGGCCGGCCGACGTCTCTCGACGTCGGATCACATGGTTGAGCACCGGGGCCCTGCTTGGCGTCGCCCTGGGCCTCGCGTCAATCACGGGGCTCGACTACCTGGTCGCCACCTCGCGCGGTCGTATCCTCGTGGTGGGCGCCGAGAGCCGGTTCGTGTCGATTGCGGCCGCGATGGCGGCGGCGTCCCCTCGCGACATCGTGCGGGTCGAGCCGGGTGAGTATGCCGAATCGGTCGTGCTCAAGGACGGCGTGGAGCTCGTCGCGCGCGTGCCGGGATCCGTGGTTCTCGTGGCGCCGTCGCGCCTCGAGAACTGGACCGGTCTGACGGCGAGCGGACACGACAATCGCATCAGCGGCATTCGCGTGCTCGGCCGTTCCGATGCGCCGATCGCGACGGGGATGAAGCTCGACGGCCGGGATCTCGTCCTGGACGATTCGGGTTTCGAAGGGAACATCGACGTCGCGGTCGACGTCGGAAACGACGGGAACATCGCGATCCGCTCGAACCGCTTCACGAACGTGCGAGGACTGCCGCTTCGTGTGGGACGGTCGGCGCGGCCGACGGTCCGACAGAACATCTTCATGCGGGGGACGGACGAGCATGGGCCCGCCCTCCACGTCGTCGAGGACGCGATGCCGACGCTCGACGCCAACCTGTTCGTCGGCTACGCCGATGCCATCGGCGCACCACCCACCCGCCGCCAGCAGTTGCTCCATGGCAATTTCGTCATTCGAGGCTCCGAGCGTGTCGGTCGCTAGTACGGAGCAGACCGTGAACGACGGGCTCGGCTGGGCGCTCGAGCATTACGTCATCGTCGGGCCGATTGCGAGCGGCAGGTTCGGATCGGTCTACCACGCGAGGCACGCGTCGACCGGCCAGGCCGTTGCGCTGAAGCTCATTCCCAAGCAGGGACCGGAGGGCGATGAAAAGGTGGCCGCCGAGCGGCACGGCGCCATCCTCCAGCAGCACTTCTCGCAGGCGCACAGGAACCTGGTGCCGGACGTCTTCGAGCATGGACCGATGGGCGGTTTCTACGCGATCGCGATGGAATTCGTCGCCGGTCAACAGCTCACCGAGCTCGTCAAGGCGGGCCCGCTGCCGGCGCGGCGCGCGGCCTCGATCGGGCTCGCCATCAGCACGTTTCTGGAGCAGGCGCATCAGTTCAAGACGACGATCGAGGACGTGCACTACGAGCTCATCGTGCACGCCGATCTGAAACCCGACCACATCCTCATCCTCCCTGACGACACGATCCGAGTCCTCGACTTCGGCATCGCGAAGGCGCTCGAGACGCGCAGCCTGGTGACGACCAACAAGTGGGGATCGGTGCAGTATGCGTCGCCCGAGCGGCTGCAGTCGGATGGGCGCGTCAACCAGCACACGGACTTCTGGTCACTCGGTGTGATGTTGTTCGAGATGCTGGCCGGATACCGGCCATACCGGCGCTTCGAGTACAGCATCAGCCGTCTCGATCGCGCCATCCGGACGTTGGAGGTTCCAGAAGGGCTGCCTCCAGACAGCGACCCTGCGCTCGGAGCCATCGTCCGGAAGCTCCTCGCCACGCAGATCGAGCGTCGCTACAGCTCCGCCGCCGCCATCGTCAAGGATCTCGACAGCTATTTACGTGGTGAGCCGACGACTGCCGCCGCGGAGCAGGCGCGCGCCGGGCAGGAGACCGTTCGTGTCGCCCGTCCCGAACAGCCGCCGCCGCTCCCGCGGGGGACTGGGGACTCGGGACTGGGGACTCGGGATCCGGGACTCGGGACTGGGGATCCGGGACTGGGGACTCGGGACTCGGGGCCTTTCGCGTCTTTCTCGTCGATGCGACGGCTCGGTCGACGGGCGGCGCCATGGGTCGTCGCCATCGTCGCATTGCTCGAAGCGTTCGGGCTCGCCCGTGGCGAACGGCTGGTCGCGCGGGTCGAGCGGCTCGAGCCATCGGACGTGCGTGCCGCGCGCGCCACGTACTACGACGCCGGGGCATGGGCGCCAATCGGCCTCGGCGCCCGCCGCGTGGCCGGACCGTTGAAACAGCGGATGGTCGATCTGGCGGACCGTGCGATTCTCGACTACCGGGCGGAATCGCCTGCGGTCACCGAAGCGCAGTGGCAGCGTGCACTCGAATGCCTCGAGCTGGCACGCGAGCTCACGCCAGGTGACCGGCGCGTTGCCGCGAAGCACGCGTACGTGACGGCGCATCTGTCGCGCATCAACGCGAAGACCCAAGACGGGGTCGATCGAGCGATTAGTCAGTTTCGGGAGTCGGCGAGGCTCGACCCGTCATCCCCGGATCCGTACCTCGGTCTGGCACGCGTGGCGGCGTACGTGACGCAGGACCTCGAGGCGCTTCGTCAGGCAATCAGCGAGGCCGAACAGAGAGGCTACTCTTCGGGGCGGCGCGAACGGGCGCAGTTCGGCGACGTGCACAAGGTCCTCGCGGATCGGGCCCGGGCCGAGTCCGCTCAGCTCGGCGGCGCCTCACGGATCGCACATCTCCAGCTCGCGGTGGCCGACTACGAGCGCTGCATCGAATTCTTCGACGGACTGCACTACTTCAACTCGGACCAGAACCTGCTCACCTGTCGCGTGCGGCTCGAGCAGGTCGAGGCCGAGATCGAGCGAGCTCGTCCTGCGCCGAAGCCCGCGGACGGGTTGCTGCAGCCCGCGGGTTGAGGTGCCATGCGCGTCGTTCAGGCCGCACCGGCGGCTCGATTCACCCGTGTCGAGACTGCGTTCAGGTCATGGGCCCTGCCCGTCGCGATCCAACGGTCCATCCCCGCCGCTCGCATCGAGCGGCTCGGTCTGGCCGTGTCCTCGCTCGTGATGCTGCTCGGCGTCGCGCTCACCTACGCGGGGCAGACGACTGAGGTCGACGCCACTGCTCGCGATGCGGCCGCCGGACGCGTGGTCAACCTGGCGACCGTCTCCTCAGGCGCGAGGCTTGCTCGAGCGCTCCACGTCTTCGAGCAGCCGGCCGAACGAGCGGCCGTCGCGGACGCGATTACCCGTCATCTGCGCGCGCCTGGCAGGTCGCCGCTGACGCACGTCGGTGGCCTTGCCGGGTTGACGATGCCGGCGGCCGACGTCCAAGCGAACCCGCGGCTCGTCGTCCTGAACGAGCGGCTGCGGCAGCACCCGGCGGCCGACGCCGTGCCGCTGTTGACGTCTGCCAACATCGCGGCGATCAAGCCGACCCTCATCGTGCGCGCCCCCGAGACGTACAGGCGTCAGGTCGTGATCGCTCTCGCCCTCCTCGTGGTGTCGTTGTGGACGGCCCACCTCATCCGGTCGATGCTGCGCGTCACCGGCGATCCGATCATCCTGCCGGTTCTCAGCCTGCTCACAGGCATCGGGTTTGCCGCGATGCTCGCGCTGCGCGATCCGCTTCGCGACACGATTCCAGCGGTGTCGTATGCCGGCGGAGTCGGGGCTGGCGTCGCGCTCTTCACGGCGATTGCGTTCGTCGATTTCGAGAACCCGCGCCTGCGGCGCGCCGTGCTGGCTCCGCTCGCCGCCGCCACGTTGCTGGCGGCGGCGCTGCTGCTGTTCGGCAGCGGGCCGTCCGGGAGCGGCGCGAAGGTCAACCTGCTGGGCGTGCAGCCCGTCGAGGCGATCCGCCTGCTCGCCGTGTTCTCGCTGGCGGCCTATTTCGCCCGACGCTGGCAGTTTCTTCGCGAGTTCTCCGAGACGGTCATCGTGTCGCATCGTCGCTTCCGTGTGCGGCTGCCGCGATGGAAGGACGTGCGGCCGTTGGTCGTCGCCATCGGCACGCTGCTGACGTTCTTCTTCCTGCAACGGGATCTCGGCCCCGCACTGGTGATCTCGTGCGTGTTCCTGGGCCTCTATGGGATCGCCCGAGGGCGTGCGCCGCTGGTCATCTGCGGGTTTGCCGCACTGGCCCTCGGCTTTGCCGCCGGTTTCGTGCTGGGCGTTCCCGCAACGGTGATGCGGCGCGTCACGATGTGGCTCGATCCATGGAGCAACGGGCTCACCGGCGGCGACCAGGTCGCCCATGCGCTGTGGGCGTTTGCGACCGGGGCCGTCCTCGGCGTCGGCCCAGGCATGGGCGACCCGCAGCTCATTCCTGCCGGTCATACCGACCTCGTGCTGGCCGCCGTCGGTGAGGAGCTCGGCTTCGTCGGTGTGCTGGTCGTCGTGGGGCTGCTCGGCCTGCTCGCGTGGCGGATGCTGGCGGTCGCCAGACGCGCACCCGGCGACTACACCGCGTTTCTCGCCGTTGGCCTGTGTCTGGTGATCGCCGTTCAGGGACTCGTGATCGCGGGGGGCGTGCTCGGTCTGCTGCCGCTGGCCGGCGTGGTGACGCCGTTCCTGAGCTACGGCCGATCGTCGATGTTGAGCAACTTCGCCGCTGCAGGGGTGTGCTGCGCAATCGCACGGCGAGCGGGCGGCGAGCGGGCGGCGTTTGCCGGCGCCGTCCGCACGACCGGACGGGCCCTGGCTGCCGCGGGTCTGCTCATTGTGGTCGCTGGCGCACTGGTGCAGGTCGTGCGTGCTGACGGGATTGCCTCACGAGGCAGCCTGGCGCGGCAGGCCGACGGTGGATACCGCTATCAGTACAACCCGCGCCTGCTTGCGGCCGCGCGCCAGATCGTGCGGGGCACGATCTACGACCGGACCGGCGTGCCGCTCGCCACCAGCCGACCCGAAGAGCTCCTGCCGTTTGCCGGCGAGCTGCGCCGCCTCGGCGTGTCGATGCCTTCCCGCTGCGATGACCCCCGCACACGCTGCTATCCGCTTGGAGGCATGGCGTTCCACATCATCGGCGAGTCGGAATTCCAGACCAACTGGGCCGCTCGGAACACGTCGTTCATCGAGCGCGAGTTCGACGCACGCCTGAAGGGCTTCGACGATGCCCCGAGGACGGTGACGATTCGGGATCCAGAGGGGCGAGCGACGCCGGGTGTCCTGCGGGACCTGAGCGAGCTGCTCGCGCTCGTCCGGCATCGCGGCAACCCTCGATATCCCTCGGCGCGGCGGATGATCGAGGCGCCTCGCGATGTGCGGCTGTCGATCGACGGGCGGCTGCAGATCCGCGTGGCGCGCGCGCTCGAGGCGCATGCGTCCAGGGCGTCGGGACGCGGCGCGGCCATCGTGCTCGATGCGACCTCCGGTCAGCTGCTGGCTGCCGCGAGCTATCCGTGGCCGGACTTCGAGCAGCTCGGCACGACACGAGCGCCGATCCGGCTGCCGCCTTCGCGCGCGAAGCGCGCTTCGGCGAGCCTCGCCGGAGCCTTCGGCGGAGGCGGGAAGCCGGACGTGTACGCCAACGAATCGGAGCGCCTGCTCGATCGCGCCCGCTACGGACTGTATCCACCCGGGTCGACGTTCAAGCTGATCACGGCCGCCGCAGCACTCCGGGCCGATCCGGCGGCGCAGCGTTCCACGTTTCAGTGCGTGCGGCTGGACGACGGTCGCGTCGGCGGGCACGTGCGGGGCGCCGCCAAACCGATTCGCGATGACCCGCTCGATCACGTTCCGCACGGCACGGTCAATCTGCATCAGGCGCTGGTCGTGTCGTGCAACGCGTATTTCGCGCATCTGGCGACCACGATAGGGGCGCGCGCCATTGGCGAGACGGCCTCGGCCGCGCAGATCGCCGCCGCGCCACCTCCACTCGAGCGTACTCTGCCGCCGACGCTCCCCTTCGCCGGGTACGGTCAGGGGCAGGTGCTGGCCTCCCCGCTGCGCATGGCGCGGGTGGCGTCCGCCATTGCGAGTGGCGGCGCGTTGCGCGAAGTCCGCGTCGCGCTCGAGCCGTCGGTCGGGGAGTCGCCACCCGTGCGGTGGATCAGCGCACGCGCCGCCGAGCAACTGAGACGCTACATGCGGGATGCCGTCACGAGCGGCACGGGCAGGGCGCTCGCCAGGCACCCCGTCGCGATCGCGGGTAAGACGGGGACGGCGGAGGTGGACGGCGCGCCCTCGCACTCATGGTTCGTCGGCTTCGCGCCGTATCGCGCGGAGGGGCGGAAGATCGCGTTCGCGGTGATTGTCGAGAACGCAGGTTACGGCGGGCGCGCGGCGGCCTCGCTCGCGGGCGACATCGTCCACGCCGCAGGAGTCGTTGAATGAATGCCCATATTCGCCAGGCGGCCGACGTCCTTCACGGCACCGTTGGTCGTGTGCGGTCGTGGTTCAACCCGCCGCTGGGCGCCGATGCGCGGCCGCTGGAAGTGCGGGAAGCCGTTCTCGAATGCGTCGAGGCGCGCGTGGAGCCGGCGGGACACGGACGCCGAGTGCTCCCTTTCGATCGCATCGTGGTGACCGTGCTCGCGCTCGACCGGGACAGGCGCGCCGCACTCGAGGCGGCGCTCGAGGACCTGGAGCAGGCAGTCATGGCCCGGCTGACCGAGCTCAGATGTCAGACGCCGGCAGGCTTTGGCGTGCAGGTGGAGTACGCGAAACGGCCGCGGCCCGGTTGGGCGGATCGCTGTCTCGACGTCCAGTTCGAACGATCGCCGGCGGCTCTTGTGCCGGCGCCGAACGCGACCGCCGTGTTCCACGTGACGGTGCTGCGCGGCACGACGAGTCAGGCGTCCTATCAGTTCTCGGAACGTCAGATTCTGATCGGACGCACGTCCGATCCGGTCGACCGCCGGGGCCGTACCCGCCACAACCAGGTGGCGTTCGTCGATGAGGGGGATCCGGTCAGCCGGACGGTCGGCCGCGCGCACGCATCCATTTGCTACGAGCTCAGCCGGGGCGAGTACCGGTTGTTCGACGACGGCAGCCACAACGGCACGCAGGTCGTTCGAGACGGTGTCGTGCTGGACGTCACGCCGCGCGATCCGATTGGCGTCGTCCTGATGTCGGGTGATGAGATCCGGTTTGGAACGGCGGCCATCAGAATCCGAGTCGAGACGCCGCCTTCCGGAAGCACCATCTGACTCCAGCCAGGTGTTCGACGGACAGTGGGCTGACCCAGGGGAGCCCGCGCCAGCCAACACGCCCCGGACGCCGCGCCGGGCCGACGGCCCAGTGCCCATCAGGTGCGGGCATCGTGTATCCGCACGTTGCCCGTCGAGGACGCGTAGTCGAGGATCCGCTCGTCGCTCGTCAGGAACGTCGCGTCGAGCCGGCGGGCCGTGGCCACGAGCAGGCGGTCGAGCGGGTCGGCGAGCGCGTCGCGGGGGATGTGACCGGCGTCAGTCGCGATCGCAGGTGACAACTCGGCGATCCGGACGCCGGCCGCCGCCAGCGCCTCCTGGATCCACGACTCGACAGCGCGGGCCAGCCGGAGGCGGCCGATCGTGTGGAGCGCCGTCAATTCGAACAGCGTGACGGGGGAGATCCGAATGGCTTCCTGCGATTCAGCGCGCGCCAACCAGGCGCGTGTGCGGCGGCCGATTCTCCGGACGTCTCCCTCCACGCTCCAGAGCCACACGTGCGTGTCGAGGAGCAGCACCGCTCACCGGTGAATGTCGTACTCCCCGTCGATGGGATCGTAGGGACGCTCGTACTCGAGCACGGTCCCCTTCATGGAGCCGAAGAAGGACCTCCGCGCGCGCTCGGCGTACGGCACGAGCTTGGCGACGGGTGTGCCGTGCTTCGTCACGACGAATTCGGCACCTGTCTCGCGCACCCGGTCCATCAGCTCGAGGCACCTGGCCTTGAACTCGGCCGCCGCCACACGGCTGCCGGGGCGCCGGTGCCGCGACCGGCTGATCGGGGTGAATCCTGACCCCTTCTTCATGACCAGAATTCTATGACCATCACGAGGGACGGTCAAGTCAGGCCTGCGGCCCATTCCCATCATGACGTCCAGGGATACATCTCAAGACAAGTCTCGAGTCGAAACACGACCCCCGAATCCCGAGCCCCGAGTCCCGAGTCCCGAGTTACAAATGGTTGATCCGGCTGGCCAGGCACGCGGCGCCGAAGCCGTTGTCGATGTTCACCACGGCCACCCCGCTGGCGCACGAGTTGAGCATGGCCAGCAGCGCCGCGATGCCCCCGAAGCTGGCACCGTAGCCGACGCTCGTGGGCACGGCAATCACCGGCACGCGGACGAGGCCCCCGATCACGCTCGGCAACGCGCCTTCCATGCCGGCGACGACGATCAGCACACGCGCGCGCTGAAGGCGTTCGTGCTCGTGCAGCAGGCGATGGATGCCGGCCACGCCCACGTCGTAGACGCGGTCCACGGTGTTCCCCATGAGATCGGCGGTCACGGCGGCCTCCTCGGCGACCGGCAGATCCGAGGTGCCGGCGCAGGCGATGAGCACCGTGCCGTGTCCCCGGGCAATCTCGCCCTGGGCGAGCGTGATCGCGCGCGCCTCGCCGTGAAAGACGGCGGCCGGCGCGACCGCGCGCACCGCGTCGTAAGCGTCGAGCGTGGTGCGGGTGACGAGCAGCGAGTGGCCCCCGGCGACGATGCGGTCGGCGATGGCGGCGATCTGGTCGGGCGTCTTGCCGATGCCCAGCACGACCTCAGGAAAGCCCTGCCGGAGGTGGCGATGGTTGTCGATTCTGGCGAAACCGAGGTCGTCGAACGGAGCGGATCGAAGGGCGCTCAGGATCTGGCGAGCGGCATCATCGGCGCCGATTCCCCCGGAGGCGACCTGGTCGAGCAGACGCTGGAGGTCGGATTCGGTCATGGCTCCGGGACTCGGGGCTCGGGATCCGGGACTCGGGATCCGGGACTCGGGACTCGGGACTCGGGATCCGGGACTCGGGATCCGGGATCCGGGACTCGGGATCCGGGAGAGACCCGCCACGCGCGGCCGGGTTCTTTGACTTTGGGAGGCACGACA
>Ga0209640_10000027_pt1 | contig 76680 bp, 82 predicted proteins | sample RifCSP10_1_FD_184018 | JGI IMG/M metagenome (GOLD analysis project Ga0209640, IMG submission 184018) | Soil microbial communities from Rifle, Colorado - Rifle CSP2_sed 10_1 (SPAdes) (version 2) | ecosystem: Environmental > Terrestrial > Deep subsurface > Rock core/Sediment | place: Rifle...
GCGGCGGATCGCGCTGGCCGTCAACAGGGCCGCAGAGTTCGGACTGTTCCGGCCAAAGTGTCTTGTGAAGTCGAGGGCGCTTCGAAAGATGCTCGACGAAGCTGGTATCCAGGGCGCACAGGTGCGCGTTGGGGTTCAGCTTTCGCAAGGCAGATTCCTTGCCCATGCGTGGGTCGAATACGGGGGACTGGTCGTCGGCGACGACTCGGCAGTCGTCGCACAGTACCTCCCCATAACTGGTATTCAGGTGGCCGAACTGGAATGACGCAGCGACTCTACGAGGTCTTCGGCGGGACACTTCGCTCGGAGCTGCAGATCGCAGAGCTCCCGGACTCGCATGCGGCCGCCTCCGACTGGACCCTTCAAGTCGTCGAGGCGACATCTTCGACGATGGACGGAGAACTGCTCGGCGTCGATACCGTGTTCGGTGAGACCCGGGTGCGCGGGTTTCGCAGGTCCGATGGTTTCGGTCTTTTTTTCGATGACACGGGACGCTTCGACGTGTCGGCGGACGGATCGGTCATTACCTGGTATCGACCGCCCGGTGCTGTGCTTGAATCGGCGCAGGCGGACATCACGAGCCGGGTCCTCGCTCTGGCGCTGCATGCCAGCGGGATCTTTACCTTGCACGCCAGCGCCGTCTCCATCGAAGGAGCGGGGATCTCGTTCCTGGCCCCGAAACTTCACGGAAAGTCCACGCTCTGCAGCGCTCTCGTTCTTGCCGGGGCGCGTGCGCTGAGTGACGACACGGTTCCGGTCCGGCTGGGGAAGGAGCCGCTGCTCTCGCCCGGACTTCCGCGACTGAGACTCTGGACTGATGCGGCGGCGAGACTGTTTGGTGTCGAGCAGGAAGAATCGAGTACGCTGCGAAAGCACCTGATGAGTCGTCTCGAGGACACCCAGGTGGAGACGCGGAGTGTGCCCTTCCGCGCCGCATACGTGCTGAATCCCGTGACCGAGTTGCCTGACGGGTCGGCCGCGAGCAGGGAGCGGCTCGATACGGTTGCGGCGACCATTTCCCTGGTCATGCACGCCAAGCTTGGTCCCGTACTCACGGGCGGTGAATCGCCGGTGGTGTTGTCCATGGCCGCCGATATTGCGCGTGCCGTTCCCGTCCACGTCCTGAACGTGGTTCGGGATCTCGACCGCGTCGATGAGGTCGCGCGCCTCCTCTTCACGTGGCATGCAGGGGAGGGAGACGCCGCGAGTGTTGGCGAGTGACCACGCTCGCCGCGGCGCAAACGCCGGCGACTGATCGGACGTCGGGAAACAGCGTGGTCCGCGTTTCCGGCCTCACCAAGCGGTTCCCGGCGCGTCGCGGGCTCAAGGAGACCTTGCTGCATCCATTCGATGCGACCAGGGTCACCGTCGTGGCGGACGTGTCGTTCAGCGCCGACGCCGGCGAATTCCTCGGCCTGCTTGGCCCCAACGGCGCCGGCAAGACCACGCTGCTCAAGATGCTCTCCACGCTGATCCTGCCTGACGAGGGATCGGCGACGATCGATGGGCTCGATGTCGTGCGAGACGCGTCGGCTGTTCGAGCGCTGGTGTCGCCGTGCCTCGCCATGGAGCGCAGTCTCTATCACCGCCTGACCGCGCGACAGAACCTGGAGGTATTCGCCGACCTGCAGGGCCTGAAACGGAGAGAGCGAACGATCCGCGTGGAGGAAGCCCTGCGAGCTGTTTCGCTGCACGAAACGGGGGAGAAGCTCGTCGGGCAGTTCTCCAGCGGCATGCTGCAGCGGTTGTTGATCGCGCGGGCGCTGCTGACGAAGCCCCGACTGCTGCTGCTGGACGAGCCGACACGAAGTCTCGATCCGATTTCGGCGCGGGAGTTTCGCGTCTTCCTCCGCGAGGAGTTGTCGCGGCAGCGCGGGTGTGCGGTGATCCTGGCGACGCACAACGCCGAGGAGGCGTTCGAGCTCTGCGACCGGGTGGGCGTCCTGAACCACGGCCGCCTCCTGGCGAGCGGCGTAGCGGGTCAGCTGTCGCGGGAATTCCTCGGCGTGCGCTTCCGGATAACGACCCAGCAACCCGGTCATGCCGCGTTCCGCAGGCTGGCCGAGCAGGACGTCACGGTGGCGTCTTCCGTCCCGCGAGAGGACGGATGGCACGATGTGGTGCTGCAGATGCAGCTCCATCATGATCCGTCAGCGGTGCTTGCGCTGCTGGCTGGAGAGGGAGTGCGGATTGCCGCGTTCGAGCCCGTGCGGCCCTCGCTGGCGGACCTGATCGAAGGCGTCGTGCACCGCGGTGGTCGCTCATGAGTGCACAGACCATAGGGGCGCTCACGCGGGCCGCCTGGTATCAGGCGAGGAGTTATCGCCTCTCGATGTTCATGCAGGTCGGGGGAATCATCCTGGTGGCGCTGCCGACGTACTTCGTCGCGCACGCGCTTCAGCCCACCATGGCTGGAGCGATTGCCGCGGAGGCGGAGCAGTTCTTCGCCTTCGTGCTGGTGGGGTCGGTTGGCCTCATGCTCGCGACGGCGGCTATGGTGACGCTGCAAGGGACCATCGCCGGAGGAATCTCGACGGGATATTTCGAGGCGCTCCTGATGACGCGCTCGCCCCTGTCATCGATTCTGGCGGGATTGACCTCGTACGGACTCCTGCTGACTGCCGTGCGCGCGGCGGTGCTGATGGCCGCTGGCGCCGTGTTGGGGGCGCAGATCGTATGGGGGAAAACCCTGCCTGCCCTGCTGATTCTGGCCCTGCTCATTGCGACTCACTGGGGTGTTGGTCTTGTCGCGGCCGCGCTGGTGATTGCGTTCCGCACGTCGGGACCGGTGATCCAGGTGATGTCGACGGTTTCGGTCCTGTTCGGCGGGGTCTATTACCCCGTTTCAGTCATTCCATCGTGGCTGGGAGTAATCGCCAAGGCGACGCCCCTGGCGTACGGGCTCCGGGCAATGCGCCGGGTTCTCCTTCAGGGCGAGGGGCTCAACGCGGTTGGGCCCGACCTGGCGATCCTGACCGTGATGGCGGCGGTCACCCTGACGGTCGGCGCGCTGTCCATTCGAACAGCGCTGAAGTACGCGCGCAGGGTGGGAACGCTGGGGACGTATTAGGGCGACGGGCAGTGGGCAGCGCCTACCTGGGACAGTGCTCGTTCCGCTCCCCGTCTCCAGACTGGGACCCTGATCTCGTATCTCCTTCCAGCGTGTTGACTTTGAGTCGCTGGAGGGCGAGATTATGCGGCTCCCGATAGCTGGCTAGTAACGCATAGGCCGCGTAAGGGAGAACACGCCGACGTGCTGCGCGTCGGCCCCTATGGGTCCGCGACGTCCGCGGGGATCGCTTCCAGAGGATCCGGGATCTGCCGACCGGCTCGATCCTTCCCGAAAAGCGACGCAGGAAAACTGAACGCTGGGAGCAGTAACCCAGCGCGCCTTGGGTCCCCCCCGCGCTGTAGTGGCGGGAGCACCCGGCGACAGCGGATGGATACCGGTCCCTGCCTCAAGGGACGCCCGGTCCACCCGCGTTTGTATTTCAAGCAGGCACCAGGCACCAGGCACCAGGCACCAGGCACCAGGCACTAGGCACCAGGCACCAGGCAACAGGGCGGCGAGTCCGCCAGTGGGATAAAACGAGACGAATGTCAAGAACCACACCGCTCGAGCACTATCGCAACATCGGCATCATGGCCCACATCGATGCCGGGAAAACGACCACGACCGAGCGCATCCTCTATTACACCGGCAAGGCCTACAAGATGGGCGAAGTCCATGATGGCGCGGCCACCATGGACTGGATGGAACAGGAGCAGGAGCGCGGCATCACGATCACGTCTGCGGCAACGACCTGCTTCTGGAAGCGGCATGGTGCCAGCACCGTGGCCGGCGACGGGCCGGAGTACCGCATCAACATCATCGACACGCCCGGTCACGTGGACTTCACCGTCGAAGTGGAGCGCTCGCTCCGCGTGCTCGACGGCGCGGTCGCCCTCCTCGACTCGGTTGCCGGCGTAGAGCCGCAGACCGAGACGGTGTGGCGTCAGGCGGACCGGTACCGCGTGCCGCGGATGATCTTCGCGAACAAGATGGACCGCGTCGGCGCCAACTTCGATCGTTGCCTGGACATGATTCGCGACCGCCTGTCGCGACGGGCCTTCCCCGTGCAGCTGCCGGTGGGATCGGGCGAGCTCTTCACCGGGCACATCGACGTCATCGAGCGGAAGGAGTACATCTTCCACGACGAGACGCTCGGCAAGACGTTCGACATCGTCGAGGTCTCGCCCGAGTTCGTCGAGCGGATGGAGCAGGTGCGGCACGAACTGATCGAGGCCGCGGTCGAGTACGACGAGCAATTGCTCGAGAAGTACCTGGCCGGCCAGGTACTGACGGTCGAGGAAATCCGCCGTGCGGTCCGCAAGGCAACCGTGGCGATGCAGTTCGTGCCGGTCCTCTGCGGCGCCTCATTCAAGAACAAGGGCGTGCAGGCACTGCTGGACGCCGTGATCGACTACATGCCGGCGCCGATCGATGTCGCGGCCATCGAAGGACACCTGCCGCATCATGACGAGACGTTCGAGCAGCGGATCGTCAAGGATGATGCGCCGTTCGCGGCGCTGGCGTTCAAGATCGCCACGGATCCGTTCGTCGGAAAACTGACGTTCTTCCGCGTGTACTCGGGCGTGCTCGCGTCAGGCAGCTACGTCTACAACTCGACGAAGGACAAGCGGGAGCGGATCGGGCGCTTGTTGCAGATGCATGCCAACAAGCGTGAGGAGATCGCCGAGGTGCGCGCGGGAGACATCGCCGCCGCGATCGGGCTCAAGGACACGCGCACGGGCGACACGCTCTGTGACGACGAGAACCCGATCATCCTCGAGGCGATGAAGTTCCCGGCGCCCGTCATCGACGTGGCGATCGAGCCGAAGACCAAGGCCGACCAGGACAAGCTGGGCATCGCGCTCAACAAACTGGCCGAGGAAGACCCGACGTTCCGGGTTCACACGGACGTCGAGACCGGGCAGACCATCATCTCGGGCATGGGCGAGCTCCACCTGGAGATCATCGTCGACCGCATGATGCGCGAGTTCAAGGTCGACGCGAACGTCGGACGCCCGCAGGTCGCCTATCGCGAGACGATTCGCAAGCGCGTCGAGAAGGTCGAGGGGAAGTTCATCCGCCAGTCCGGCGGCAAGGGCCAGTACGGCCACGTGGTCATCAACATCGCCCCGACCGAGCCTGGACAGGGCTTCCACTTCGAGGACAAGGTTGTCGGCGGCACGGTTCCGCGCGAGTATATCGGGCCGGTCGAGCAGGGCATCAAGGAGGCGCTGGAGAACGGCATCCTCGCCGGCTATCCCATGGTCGATATCAAGGTCGAGCTGACCGACGGGTCGTACCACGAGGTCGACTCGAGCGAAATGGCGTTCAAGATCGCGGGATCGATGGCGTTCAAGGAGGGCGCCCAGCGCGCCCATCCGGTGCTGCTCGAGCCCATGATGAAGGTCGAGGTCGTCGTGCCGGAGCAGTATGTGGGCGACGTGTTAGGCGACCTCTCGGCGCGACGCGGCAAGATTGGCGGCATGATGCAGCGCGGTGAGGCGCAGGTGATCGCGTCCACGGTGCCGCTGGGCGAGATGTTCGGGTACTCCACCAAGCTCCGCTCCATGAGCCAGGGCCGGGCGGTGTACTCGATGGAGTTTTCGCACTACGACGAAGTCCCGAAGAGCAAGGCGGAAGAGATCGTGAGCAAGGCGAAGTCGTGAGGCGGGCGCGGGGGCTGAGGCGGTGGGCGTCTCCCATCTCCCATCTTCCATCACCCATCTGATTCAAACCATCACCGGACCGTACCAATGGCAAAGGCAAAGTTCGAGCGGACAAAGCCGCACGTGAACGTGGGCACCATCGGCCACGTCGACCACGGGAAGACGACCCTTACCGCCGCGCTGACGAAGGTCTCCGCGGACAAGGGGTGGGGCACGAAGTACATCAGCTACGACGAGGTGGCGAAGGCGTCGGCGTCGCAGGGGCGTCGCGACCCGACGAAGATCCTCACCATCGCGACGTCGCACGTGGAATACGAGACGCAGAAGCGTCACTACGCCCACGTCGACTGCCCCGGCCACGCCGACTACGTGAAGAACATGATCACGGGTGCGGCGCAAATGGACGGCGCCATCCTCGTGGTGTCGGCCGTTGACGGCCCGATGCCCCAGACGCGCGAACACGTGCTGCTGGCGCGGCAGGTGAACGTGCCGTCGATCGTGGTCTTCCTGAACAAGTGCGACCTCGTCGACGATCCGGAGCTTCTCGACCTTGTCGAACTCGAGGTCCGCGAGCTCCTGAGCGCTCAGCAGTTCCCTGGGGACGACACTCCGGTCATTCGTGGATCGGCCATCAAGGCCATTCAAGGTGACCCGGCTTGGGTTGCGAAGATAGAAGAGCTGTACGAAGCCATCGACACGTTCGTGCCGGAGCCCAAGCGCGAGATCGAAAAGCCGTTCCTGATGCCGGTCGAGGACGTCTTCTCGATCACCGGCCGCGGCACGGTGGCGACGGGCCGCATCGACCGCGGCATTGTGAAGACGGGTGAGGAGCTCCAGCTCGTCGGCTTCAACGCCGAGAAGAAGACCGTTGTCACGGGTGTCGAGATGTTCCGGAAGCTCCTCGACGAGGGCCGCGCCGGCGACAACGTCGGCCTCCTGCTCCGCGGTGTCGACAAGAACGAGATCGAGCGCGGCATGGTGCTGGCCAAGCCCAACTCCATCACGCCGCACACGAAGTTCGATGCCGAGGTCTACGTCCTGAACAAGGACGAGGGCGGCCGTCACACGCCGTTCTTCAACGGCTATCGCCCGCAGTTCTACTTCCGCACGACCGACGTCACGGGCTCGATCCAGCTTCCGGCCGGGACCGAAATGGTGATGCCGGGCGACAACATCCAGATGCAGATCGAGCTCATCGCGCCCATCGCGATGGACGAAGGCCTGCGGTTCGCCATCCGCGAGGGTGGGCGGACGGTGGGTGCGGGTGTGGTGACGAAGATCCTGAAGTAACCCAATCACGAATCACGAGAGTCCAACATGGCTGGACGCATTCGCATCCGACTGAAGGCCTTCGACCACGCGGTCATCGACGCCGCGGCGGCGGACATCGTGCGCACGGCCGAGAAGACCGGCGCGCAGGTGTCAGGCCCCATCCCGCTGCCGACCAAGACCCGGCGGTGGACGGTCCTGCGCTCGCCGCATGTCGACAAGAAGTCCCGCGAGCAGTTCGAGCTGAAGACGCACAAGCGCGTGATCGACATCCTCGACTCGCGCGCCCAGACGGTGGATGCGCTGACAAAGCTCGACCTGCCGTCCGGAGTCGATGTCGAGATCAAAGTGCAATGAACAGAGGCTTCAGGCTTCGGGCTTCAGGCTTCAGGAGGCCTGACGCCTGGCTCCCGTGTGAGGAATCATGCTAGGAATCATTGGCAAGAAGCTGGGGATGACCCAGGTCTTCAACGAGCAGGGACACCAGATCCCGGTCACCGTGGTCGAGGCGAAGCCCAACCCGGTGGTGAAGGTCATCACCGGTGAGCGCACGAAGCCGGGCTACCGCGCGATCGAGATCGGCTACGGTTCCCAGGCGCAGCGTCGAGCCAACAAGAAGGGTGAGGGCACGCCGCGTGGTCGTCGCGCGAGCAAGGCCGAAGTGGGGCACGCCGCCAAGGCGGGCGTCACGACGGTGCCGCGCGCGCTGCGCGCGTTCCGCCTCGACGACATGCCGGCTGACGCGAACCTGCCCGAGTACAAGGCCGGCGATGCCATCGACGTGTCGATCTTTGCCCCCGGTGACTTCGTGAAGGTCACCGGCACCAGCAAGGGCCGTGGTTTCCAGGGCGTCGTGAAGCGGCACGGCATCGGCGGCGGTCCCAACACGCACGGCAACACGAAGCACCGCAAGCCGGGCTCGGTGGGCGCCGGCACCGATCCGTCCCGCGTCATCAAGGGCAAGAAGATGCCGGGGCAGTATGGCAACAAGCGCCACACGCAGATCAACCTCCGCGTCGAGAAGATCGACGCCGAGCGCCACCTCCTCTACATCCGCGGCCCGGTCGCCGGTCCGACCAACGGCATCGTGCTCGTTCGCAAGCAGCAGGGCTGATCATGTCCGATACGACCTTTCAGGCAGCGGCGTTCACGGCGTTAGGCACCCCGCGGGAGGAAGTCAGGCTTCCCGCCGAGGTGTTCGACGGTGTCGTGAACATGCCGGTGATGCACCGCGTGGTGACGGCCTTCAGGGCCAACCAGCGCGAAGGAAACGCGGCCACCAAGACGCGCGGTTTCGTCATCGGCGGCAACCAGAAGCCGTGGCGGCAGAAGGGCACGGGTCGCGCGCGCGCGGGCTCGATCCGTTCGCCGCTGTGGCCCGGCGGTGGCACGGTCTTCGGTCCGCATCCGCGCAGCTACGACCAGAAGGTGCCGAAGAAGATGCGGGCGCTGGCGCGCCGGAGCGCGTTCAACACCAGGGCGCGCGAGAATGCGGTCTACGTGATCGACAAGTTCACGTACGAGACGCCGAAGACCAGCGTGCTGGCCGGCCTCCTGCAGCGGATGGGCGTGAACGGTCAGAAGGTGCTGATCCTCACCGACGGTGCCAGGCCTAACGTGTATCTCAGCGGCCGGAATCTGCAGCGCGTGGAAGTGCTGCCGTACTCGGATGTGTCCACGTACCACCTGCTCTGGTCCGACGTCGTGCTGATCGAGGCGACGGCGATCGGCCAGACGCTGGCGCCGGTGGCCGAGAAGGAGTCGGCGCCGGTCGCGCGCCGGGCGAAAGCGAAGCCGGACGTCGAGCCGAAGGCGGCGAAGAAGTCCGCCAAGCCGGCCGCCAAGGCAAAGGCTCCCGCGAAGAAGGCCGCGGCCAAGGCCAAGTCGGCCCCGAAGAAGCGGGCGGCGAAGTCAAAGACCTCAGCGGCGAAGAAGGGGACACGTCCCGCTTCCGCGCCGAAGAAGAAGGGGAAGTAGGCCATGTCAACGCTGCATCGCACCATCGTCCGCCCGATCGTCACCGAGCGCACCTCGGCGGCCTATCAGGCGCGCGGTGAATACGTGTTCGAGGTCGCCACCGACGCGACCAAGCCGGCGATCCGACAGGCGATCGAGCGGCTGTTCGGGGTGAAGGTGACCGGGGTCTGGACGATGAACGCGCGCGGCAAGACGCGGCGTGTCGGCCGGGGTGCCGCCGGTCAACGCCCGAACTGGAAAAAGGCAATCGTGACGCTCCGTGAAGGCGACACGATCGAAGGCTACGGATTCGAGGGCTGAGCCGACCATGGGCATTCGACAGTTCAAGCCGGTCACCAAGGGAACGCGCTTCCGTTCGATCTCGGATTTCGCCGAGATCACGCGGACGACGCCGGAGAAGTCCCTGCTGGAGCCGATCAAGAAGTCGGGCGGGCGTGATAATCATGGACACATTGCGGTGCGTCGCCGGGGCGGGGGGCACAAGCGCATGTACCGCAAGATCGACTTCAGGCGCGAACGGTTCGGCGTGGTCGCGACCGTGAAGGAGATCGAGTACGACCCGAATCGCTCGGCGCGCATCGCGCTGGTGGAATACGCCGATGGCGAGAAGCGCTACATCCTGCACCCGAAAGGGCTGTCGGTGGGCGATTCCATCGTGTCGGGCCCGGGCTCGGACGTCCGCACCGGGAACGCGCTCCCGCTCAAGGAGATGCCGTTAGGCACGTTCATCCACTGCATCGAGCTGCATCCGGGCAAGGGCGGCCAGATGGCGCGCTCGGCCGGCATGTCGGCCGAAGTGGTGGCGAAGGAAGGTGAATACGTGACGCTGCGCCTGGCGTCGACGGAAATGCGGCGCGTGCACGGCCGCTGCCTGGCGACGATTGGCGAGGTCGGGAACGCCGAGCACGAACTGATGTCCAAGGGCAAGGCCGGCAAGAACCGCTGGCTGGGCAAGCGGCCCAAGGTGCGTGGCGAGGTCATGAACCCGGTGGATCACCCGCACGGCGGCCGCACGCGCGGCGGACGGAACGTGGTGAGCCCGTGGGGCAAGAAGGAAGGCATCAAGACGCGCAACCTGAAGAAGCCGTCGCAGAAGCTGATGGTGCGCGGCCGCAAGCGCGGCAAAGCGACCGTGAGCGGATTCTAGACGCAAACCTGAGATCGCATCATGTCCCGTTCGGTAAAGAAAGGTCCCTTCGTTCACGAAAGTCTCCTGACCAAGGTGGCGGGACTGAACGCGCGCAACGAGAAGCGCGTCATCAAGACCTGGTCTCGCGCCAGCACAGTGCTCCCCGATTTCGTGGGGCATACGTTCGCCGTGCATAACGGGAACAAGTTCATTCCCGTGTACGTGACCGAGAACATGGTCGGCCACCGGCTGGGCGAGTTCGCGCCGACGCGGCTGTTCCGTGGCCACACCGGAGCGCGGGCCGCGGCCGAGAGGTCGGCCGCCGCGCCGATGCCGGCGGGACGCGGCCCGGGTGGTCCGTCGGGCGCGCCCGCGGCGGCGCCAGCCGCCGCCCCCGCAGCGCCGCCCAAGGGAGGGAAGTAAGCCATGGCGGCAACACAGGCGCGCGCCATCCAGCGTACGGCTCGGCAATCGCCCTATAAGATGCGGCTGGTCATCGACCAGATCCGCGGCATGGGCGTGAATGAGGCACTGGCGCTGCTGAAGTTCTCCAAGAAGCATGCGGCGCTGCAGATCGCGAAGGTGCTGAATTCGGCCGTGGCGAACGCTGAGCAGGCGGCGCGGCAGACCGGAGATTCCGTCGACGTCGACACGCTCTACATCACGCACGCGATCGTGAACGAAGGACCGAAGCTCAAGCGGTTCATGCCGGCCGCGCAGGGACGCGCCACGCCGATCCAGAAACGCACCAGTCACATCGAGATTGTCGTCGCCGCGAGGGACGAACGCTAATGGGACAGAAAGTAAATCCGATCGGCTTCCGACTTGGCGTCACCAAGCAGTGGCGCTCGCGCTGGTTCGCGTCGAAGGACTATCCGAGGCTCGTCAAGGAAGACGACCTGCTGCGGAAGTACCTCAAGACGCGCCTCGAGCACGCCGCCATCGCCGACATCCACATCGAGCGCAAGCCGGGCAAGGTCGTCGTGACCGTGCACACCGGCCGGCCGGGCGTGGTCATCGGGAAGAAAGGCGCCGAGGTCGACAAGCTGCGTGACGAACTCGCGCAGTTGAGCGGCAAGGAAGTCGGGATCAACGTCGAGGAGATCAAGCGCCCCGAGGTGGACGCGCAGCTCGTGGCGGACAACGTCGCGAACCAGCTGGCGCAGCGCATTTCGTTCCGGCGCGCGATGAAGCGCGCGGTGCAGAGTGCGATGCGCATGGGCGCCCAGGGGATCAAGATCAAGTGCAGCGGCCGGTTGGGCGGCGCGGAAATCGCGCGGGTCGAGGGCTACCACGAAGGCCGGGTGCCACTCCACACGCTGCGAGCGGACATCGACTACGCGACGTCGACGGCGCGCACGACGTTCGGCGCGATTGGCGTGAAGGTGTGGATGTTCAAGGGAGAGGTCGTCGACGACCGTCGAGGAAAAACCTACTCCACCGGCGTTTAGCTGGTGCGCAAAGCGCAAAGCGTGCGAAGCAACGTCAGTGCCGAGTCATCAGTCACGAGTCACTAGTCACGAGTTATGCTGAGTCCGAAGCGAGTAAAATTCCGGAAGATGTTCAAGGGACGCACCAGGGGTCTGGCGACCCGCGGGGCCGAGATTTCGTTCGGCACCTACGGATTGCAGGCGCTGGAACCCGGGTGGATCACCAACCGGCAGATCGAGGCCGCGCGCGTGGCGCTGACGCGTCACATCAAGCGTGGCGGCAAGGTCTGGATCCGCATCTTCCCGGACAAGCCGATCACGAAAAAGCCGGCCGAGACGCGCATGGGGAAGGGCAAGGGCTCGCCCGAGGGTTGGGTGGCCGTGGTGAAGCCGGGGCGCGTGCTGTTCGAGCTCGAGGGTGTGACGCGCGAGATCGCCGAGAAGGCGATGGCGCTGGCGGCCGCGAAGATCTCGGTGCGGTCGAAGTTCCTGGCTCGCGAGGAGGCGCCGACCAATGGCTAAGCCAATGCAGGTGGATGATATCCGCGAGTTGACGGACGTGGACATCCGCGCCCGCATCACCGAACTGGAAGAGGAGCGCTTTCGCCTGCGCTTTCGCGGGGCGACCCAGCCGCTGGAGGATCCGCTCCGGCTGCGGGTGCTGCGCAAGGACATCGCGCGCCTGAACACGGTGCTGCGGGAACGCGCCCTGACGACGTCAGGCCGCTAACGCGAGGAAGAACGGGACATGGCCGAAAGCATGACGACGAACAACCAGCCCGCCGCGCCAGCGCGCAGCGCGCGCAAGGTGCGCCTGGGTGTCGTGGTGAGCGACAAGATGCAGAAGACGGTGGTGGTCCGCATCGAGCGCCGCTTCGCGCACCCGCAATACGGCAAGATCGTAAAGCGCTCCACGAAGGTGAAAGCGCATGACGAGGCGAACGACGCGAAGACCGGCGACACGGTGCGCATCATGGAGACGCGCCCGTTGTCGAAGGACAAGCGATGGCGCGTGGTCGAGATCGTCGACCGCGCCCGTTAGGAGCATGGAGCGATGATCCAACAGGAAAGCATGGTCCGCGTGGCGGACAACTCGGGCGCCAAGCGCGCGCTCGTCATCCGGGTGCTGGGCGGCACGCGCCGCCGGTACGCGGGGCTGGGCGACACGGTGATCGTGACCGTGAAGGACGCGCTGCCGAACGGTACCGTGAAGAAGTCCGAGGTGGCACGGGCGGTGGTCGTGCGCACGGTGAAGGAGACCCGCCGCAAGGACGGGAGCTACATCCGTTTCGACGAGAACGCGGTCGTGATCATCAACGAGCAGGGTGAGCCCAAGGCGACCCGCATCTTCGGCCCGGTGGCGCGTGAGCTGCGCGAGCGCCGGTACATGAAGATCGTGTCGCTGGCTCCGGAGGTCATCTAGCATGCGCCGCCTGGTCCAGCGCAAGAAGGAATCGGGACGATACGCCAAGCGTCACGCGCGGAAGGCCGAGCGGGTGTTCATGCCGGTCACGAAGGGCGACACGGTCCGCGTGATGCGCGGCGAGGATGCCGGCAAGGAAGGGAAGATCCTCCGCGTGTTCACCAAGACGGGGCGGGTGACGATCGAGGGGATCAACATCGTGAAGCGTCACCGCAAGGCGCGTCGCGCGGAGGAACAGAGCCAGATCATGGAGATGCCGGCTCCGGTCCACCACTCGAACGTCATGCTGCTCGACCCGAAGTCGGGCGCGCCAACGCGCGTCCGCCGGCGGATCGACGACGATGGGACGAAAGAGCGCATCAGCGCCAAGAGCGGGGATGCCATTCCGAGAACCCGATAGTGCTGATTGGTGGGTGCTGACGGCTGGTTGGCTGAGGGCGCAGGGCTGATTGCTGAGTAGTCGCTGTCTTACGAACTCGAGACATGGTTTGTCGTTATGGCTAAGGAAGAGAAAGAGAAAGAAAAGAAGGGTGGTGGTGGCGGCGGCGCTCCGGCAAAGTCCGGCGGCGGCGCGCCCAAGGCCCAGAAGGGCGGAGGCGGCGAGCGGAAGTCGATGATTTCCAAGACGCCGCATGCGGGCCGGGACCTCCCGGTTCCGCCGCCGCGCCTGCGCGAACACTATCGGTCGACGGTGAAGCCGAAGCTGATGAAGCAGTTCGGGTTCTCCAACACGCACGAAGCGCCGTCGCTCGAGAAAATCGTGCTGAACGTCGGCCTGGGCGAGGCGATCAAGCAGCCGAAGCTGCTCGACACGGTGGTCGAGGAGCTGTCGATCATCACCGGGCAGCGTCCGGTTCGGAAACGCGCCAAGAAGTCGATCGCCAACTACGGGCTCCGGCAGGGCCAGGAGATCGGGGCGGCGGTCACGCTGCGTGGCGCGCGCATGTGGGAGTTCCTGGACCGGTTCATCAGCGCCACGGTGCCGCGCATCCGCGACTTCCGCGGGCTGAGCACGCGCTCGTTCGACGGTCGCGGCAACTATTCAGTCGGCGTGAAGGAGCAGATGATCTTCCCGGAGATCAACTTCGACATGGTCGAGCAGATTCACGGGATGGACATCACGATCGTCACGACCGCGGGGCGGGATGACCACGCGCTGGCGCTGCTGCGCGAGCTCGGCATGCCGTTCCGGGGCGATGACAAAGAGGGCAAAGGACAGCGGTTAACGGGCAACTGATTCCTAACGAGACATGGCGAAGACATCGGTAGTCGTGAGAAACGAGCGACGGAAGAAGCTGGCGGCGAAGTATTTCACCAAGCGCCAGGAACTGGTCGCGATCGTGAAGAACCCGAAGACGAACCCGGAGCAGCGGGCGGCGGCGTATGCCAAGCTGCGCGCGCTGCCCCGCAACTCGGCACCCATTCGCATCCGGAACCGGTGCTCGATGTCCGGGCGGCCACGAGGGGTCGAGGGATTCTTCGGGCTCTCGCGCATCGCGCTGCGCGACATGGCGCTCAACGGGTTCTTGCCGGGAGTGAGGAAGGCCAGCTGGTGATTCGTGAGTCGTGATTCCTGACTCGGCCTGCCGGTGTGTCCTTGAAGTGCCGAGTCACGAGTCACCAGTCACGAGTCACGCTAACGAATCACGAATGACTTTCCTCAGCGTCCGGAATCCGGATACGAGAGGAACGAGGAAAATGAATCGATGACCATGACCGATCCCATCGCCGACATGTTGACGCGGATCCGCAATGCCTGCGGATCGAAGCACCGCCGTGTCGACATGCCGTCGTCCAAACTGAAAGTCGAAATCGCCAAGATCCTGAAGGAGCACAACTTCATTCAGGATTTCCGCGTGCTCGATGGTGAAACCGGACCGCGCGTGCTGCGCGTGATCCTTCGTTATGCAGGCGGCCAGCCGGTGATCCGCGAGATGCGCCGCGTCTCGACGCCGGGTCTCCGCCGCTACGTCGGGTTCACGGAGATCCCGCGCGTGCGCAACGGACTCGGGATGGCCATCCTGAGCACGTCCAGCGGACTGATGTCGGACGCCCAGGCACGCCGGGCCCACACCGGGGGCGAGTTGCTCGCCCTCATCTGGTAGCGGAGGCCGAAGCCATGTCGCGAATCGGCAGGATGCCGGTCCCTGTTCCCGGCGGTGTGACCGTCAACATCGACGGATCCACCGTATCGGTGAAGGGGCCGAAGGGAGAACTGACCAGGAAGTTTCCCGAGGGAATCTCGTTTGGCCTCGAGGGAGACAAGGTGGTGGCGTCGCGCTCGAGTGAAGAGGCCAGTCAGAAGGCGCTGCATGGTCTCTCACGCGCGCTCATCGCCAACATGGTCGAGGGCGTCACCAAGGGATACCAGAAGCAGCTCGAGATCACGGGTGTGGGCTACAAGGCGGAACTGAAGCCATACGGACTCCTGTTCTCGCTGGGTTACTCGCACACCATCGAGTTCAAGGCGCCAAAGGGGATCAAGTTGACCGCGCCGCAGCCCACGCAGGTTCTGGTCGAAGGCGCGGACAAGGAGATCGTCGGTCAGGTGGCGGCGGAAATCCGTTCGCTGCGCAAGCCGGAACCGTACAAGGGGAAAGGCATCAAGTACATTGGCGAGAAGGTCCGCCGGAAGGCGGGCAAGGCGGGAGGCAAGTAAATGGCAAAGATCGGAATCCCGCGCAACAACGCGGAGCGCAGGCGTCGTCGCCACGTGCGGGTACGCAATCATCTCGCGGGCACCGGCGAGCGCCCGCGGCTGGTCGTGTACCGCTCGCTCAAGCACATCGCGGCGCAGATCGTCGACGACGACAAGCGTCACACGCTGATGGCGATGTCCGACCAGGGGATCGAGGGGACGAAGACGCAGCGCGCGACCGAGGTGGGCAAGCGGATCGCTGCGCGCGCGAAGGAATCGGGCGTGTCGAAGATCGTCTTCGACCGCGCTGGATACCGGTACCACGGCCGCGTGAAGGCGCTGGCCGACGGCGCCCGCGAGGGCGGACTGGAGTTCTGACATGGCTGAGAATCCGACAGGTACAAGCGGCGGTGGGGGCGGTGTGGGCGGTGGGGGTGGTGGCGGCGGGCCTGGCAGCGCCAGGAGCGGTCGCGGCGGCGGCGGTGGCCGTGGTGGCGGCGGGCGTGGTGGTGGCCCACGCGGTCGCGGCGGACCAGGCGGTCCCGGTGGCCGCGGCCCCGGGCGTGGCGGCGAGGCCGGCGGCGGACGTGGTGGCCGCGAAGGCGGTCGCGACGGCGGCCGCGGTGGACGCGGCGGCGACCAGCAGGCGCGCGAAGGATCCGACCTCCTCGAGAACGTGGTCGCGATCAACCGCGTCGCCAAGGTCGTGAAGGGCGGCCGGCGCTTCTCGTTCAACGCGCTCGTGGCGGTCGGCGACGGCAAGGGCCGCGTCGGCTTCGCGACGGGCAAGGCCAACGAAGTCTCCGAGGCGGTGCGCAAGGCCGTCGACGGCGCGCGTCGCAGCATGGTGACGATTCCGCTCACCGGTTCGACCATCCCGCACGAGATCGTGGGTCATCACGGCGCCGGGCGGGTCTTCATGAAGCCGGCCGCCCCGGGCGCTGGTGTCATCGCGGGCGGCGCGGTCCGTGCCGTGATGGAATGCGCGGGGATCGCTGACATCCTGACCAAGAGCCTGGGATCGACGAATCCGCACAACCTCGTGCGGGCGACGATCAACGGCCTTGGCAGCCTGACGACGGTCGACCAGATCGCGCGTGAGCGCGGCATGGAGCCGGCGTCGATTCCGTATCGTTCACGCGCCCGCGGCAAGGAGGCGGCGCATGCCTAGAACATTCGTGTGGCATCCCACGCGCGGGCCGAAGGTAACGCCCAAGCGCGAGGCGCCCACCGACGGCAAGGTTCGCATCACGCAGGTGCGGAGCGGCATCGGACATTCCTGGCGCATGCGCCTGGTCCTGAAGTCGCTCGGACTGCGGCATCACCAGGCTTCCGTCGTACATAACGACTCGGCCGCGCTGCGCGGACAGGTCAACAAGGTGCGCCACCTGGTCACGGTGGCGCCCGAGAAGGAGTGATGATCGTGGCTAAGGACCAGAAGATCGGACTACACAACCTTTCGCCGGCGCCGGGATCGCATCGCGATCGCAAGCGACTGGGCCGCGGGCCCGGGTCGGGCAGGGGGAAGACGTCCGGCAAGGGACACAAGGGCTCGATGGCGCGCGCTGGGCACGGTGGGCCGGGTGGCGGCAAGCCCGGCTTCGAGGGCGGCCAGATGAAGATCACGCGCCGCATCCCGAAGCGCGGTTTCACCAACCCGTTCCGCGTGGAATCGCAGGTCGTGTCGCTCGAGGACCTGGCGGCGGTGCCTGAGGGTGCAGAAGTCACGCGTGAAGCGCTGGCCGAGGCCGGCGTCATCAAACTCCGCAAGGGTCCGCCCAAGATCCTTGGCAACGGCGAGCTGTCGCGCGCCGTCGTCGTGCGCGGCGTGAAGGTCAGCGCCGGCGCGCGGTCCCGCATCGAAGCGGCGGGCGGCCGCGTCGAGGAGTAACGCATGGCACAGGCGAACCCCGCTGCGGCCCTGGCGAACATCTACAAGACGCCGGAGCTGTGGGAGAAGATCAAGTTCACGTTGATGTGCCTGGCGATCTATCGCCTGGGCTCGGTGGTGACGGCGCCCGGCGTGGATGTCATCGCCATCACGGATTTCTTCCAGAACCAGGGGGGCGGGGGCCTGCTCGGTCTCTACGACATGTTTGTCGGGGGACAGCTCTCCCGGGCGACCGTGTTCGCGCTGGGCATCATGCCGTATATCTCGGCGTCGATCTTCGTGCAGATCGCCGGCGCCGTGGTCCCGACGATCGAGAAGATGAACAAGGACGAGGACGGCCGGAAGCGCGTCCAGCAATGGACCCGCTATGGCACCGTGATTCTGGCCGTCGTCCAGGCGTGGGGCTTTGCGATCTTCACGGAGTCGCTGCAGGGCGCGGTGGCCACGCCGGGATTCTGGTTCAAGGTACAGATGGCGCTTTTTCTGACGACAGGCGCCGTCTTCGTGATGTGGCTGGGCGAGCAGATCACCGAGCGCGGCCTCGGCAACGGGGCCAGTCTCATGATCTACTTCTCCATCGTGGTCGGATTCTGGCCGAGCATCATCAGCACGTTCCGGTTCGTGAGCACCGGTGCCATCGGCCTCTTCTCCCTGCTGATGTTCGGCATTCTGATGCTTGCGGTGGTGGCGGCGGTCGTCGCCATGACGCTGGCCGCGCGACGGGTGCTGATCCAGATACCACAACGAACAGTCGGTCGCGGTCGCATGCGCGAAGCGGCGCGGAACTTCATCCCGCTCCGCATCAATTCCGCCGGGGTGATGCCCATCATCTTCGCGCAGTCGGTGATTGTCGTGCCCGGCGCGGTGGCGCAGTTCAGCCAGAACCCGACGGCGCAGCGGATGGCCGAGCTGTTCATGCCCGGCACGTGGCTCTACATCCTGCTGTCGGCTGTCCTGATCATGTTCTTCACGTACTTCTACACGTCGATCATCTTCAACCCGATCGATCTCGCCGAGAACCTGCGGAAGCAGGGCGGGTTCATTCCCGGCGTGAAGCCCGGGTCCAAGACGGCGGAGTACATCGACCAGGTGGTCACGCGCATAACGCTTCCCGGCGCCATGTTCCTGACGGCGATCGCGCTGATGCCGGTGATCATCGCCAACTGGATCAACGTGCCGTTTCAGTTTGGCGGCACCTCGCTGCTGATCGTGGTCGGCGTGGCGCTCGACAGCCTGGCGCAGATGCAGCAGCACCTGCTCCTCCGGAAATACGACGGCTTCATGAAGAAGGGCCGGGTGAGGTTCCGCGGACGCCAGGGGACGGGTGGGTTCTGATGCGGGCAGCGGGCAGCGGGCTGCGGGCACAGGGCCCGGTTAGCGAGACCATCCCGAGAGGGTCGGCTCTCGACGCCGCCGTTGCGCTGCCCTCTGCCCGCTGCCCGCTGCCCGCATGTTGATCGTCCTCCTCGGCCCGCCCGGAGCCGGCAAGGGCACCCAGGGCGACCTGCTCGCCGCGAAGCTCGGTGTCCCGAAGATCGCCACCGGCGACGTGCTGCGGTCCGCCGTGCGCGAGGGCACCCCGATGGGCCTGGCCGCCAAAGCCGCCATGGATCGCGGTGACCTGGTGCCTGACGAGGTCATACTCGGCATCATGAAGGACGCGTTAGGCGCCCCCGCAGCCGCCAAGGGAGCCATCCTCGACGGCGTGGTCCGCACCGAGCCCCAGGCGGCCGGCCTGCAGCGCGTGCTGGAGGAACTCGGACGGCCACTCGACGCCGTCCTGTCCTTCGAGCTGCCTGACGAGGAACTCGTGCGCCGGCTGAGCGGCCGCACGGTGTGCGAATCGTGCCAGACGCCCTACACGGGGCGCGAGCCCGGCTCCAGGTGCGACAAGTGCGGCGGAAAGCTCGTCAGGCGGAAGGACGACGAACCCGACGCGGTCCGGAACCGGCTCGCGGTGTACAAGCGCCAGACCGCGCCGGTGATCGACTGGTATCGTCGCGATGGGGCGCGCATCGTCGCCATTAATGCGGTGGGTTCCACAAAAAACGTCCTGCAACGGGCCCTGGGGGCCCTCAGGGTGGGCCGGTGATCTCGCTCAAGTCCCCGCGCGAGATCGAGATCATGGCGCGGGGCGGGGCGATCCTGGCGGCGACGCTGGAGCGGCTGTCGTCAGAGGTACGACAGGGCGTCTCGACCAAGGCGCTGGATGCGGTCGCCGAGGACTTCATCCGGTCGCACATCGGCGCCAAGCCGGCGTTCAAGGGCCTGTATGGCTTCCCGGGGTGCGTGTGCACCTCGATCAACGAGGAGATCGTGCACGGCATCCCGTCGCCAAAGCGCGTCCTGAAGGACGGTGACCTGTTGAAGCTCGACTTCGGCGTGGAGTTCGAGCGTTACTTCACCGACGCAGCGATCACCGTGCCTGTGGGGGAGGTCGATCAGGATTCAACGCGATTGATGGTCGTGACGAAGGCTGCCCTGGCGGCCGGGATCGACGCGGCGCGAATGGGGAACCACATCGGCGACATCGGGGCGGCCATCGAGGGTGTGGTGAAGGCGGCTGGGTACACGACCGCGGACGACCTGGTGGGGCACTACGTGGGCTCCAAGCCCCACGGGGACCCGCAGGTGCCGAATCACGGAACGCCGAAGCGGGGTCCCAAGCTGCTTCCGGGCCTGACCATCGCGATCGAGCCGATGGTGAACATCGGCAAGTCGGCGACGCGGACGCTCAAGGACAAGTGGACGATCGTCACGCTCGACGGCTCGCGCTCGGCGCACTTCGAGCACACGGTGGCGGTGACAGAAGCCGGACCGCGCGTGCTCACGGCGTGGCAATAAGGGCAGGATCGAGCCTCGAGCCCCGACCCTCGACCCACGACCCACAAGCGGCGAGAGCCTTGTCCGCCGCCGGGCAAGCTTCGTACTGTGTATCAGCGCCAGGGGCGCATCCCGTCCGCGGAAAGGGCCATGCCCACCCACTGATGGACAATCGATCGTCGAACCTCCATTCAGCCTGACGTCGGCGGACCACAGGCGAGCATTGAACGGAGATTCGCCATGGATACTCTGCCGCTCCCGCCGCGCCCGGATCTCGATCAGTATCGGAAGCGCGCCAAGTCCCTCGCCACCGCCGCCAACTCCCGCGACCCCGACGCCGTCCGTCGATGGGCGGCCGACTGGCTGCAGGCCCTGACCCGTGTTCTCGGTGTCGAGGTCACGCCGTTCGTCCAGCACAGCTTCGACCGCGCCGTCGAGGACCTCCGGAAGGAAGTCGCCGCCCGCGTGGCGAAGGCCCACAGCGAAGGCGCCACGTTCTCGCTTGCCGACGCGCAGCATCTCATCGCCCGCGCTCACAGCTATGACAGCTGGTCGGAGTTCGCGCGCGAGATCGAGGGACTGCGCGCGGATTCGGACAGGAGCGATTTCGAGCGTGCGGCCGATGCCGTTGTCGAGGGAAACCTCGCCGGGCTCGATGAGCTGCTGGCGAAAGACCCTGATCTCGTCCGCACGCATTCGGCGCGGAAGCATCACGCCACACTGCTGCATTACGTGGCCGCGAACGGCGTGGAAGACTTCCGTCAGAAGACGCCGCCTAACGCCGTCGAGGTCGCAATGCGCCTGCTGGATGCCGGCGCCGCAGTCGACGCCCTGGCGGATACCTATGGAAAGGATCTCTACCAGACGACGATGAACCTGCTGGTCTCCAGCACGCATCCCGCCGCCGCCGGCCTGCAGTCGGCGCTGGTCGAGGTGCTTCTCGACCACGGTGCCGCCATCGACGGCCTGGCTGGCGACAGCTCCCCATTGGCGACGGCGCTCGCCTTCGGTTACCGGGATGCAGCCGATACCATCGTCCGGCGCGGCGCGACGATCTCGAACGTGTCCCTCGCGGCTGCGGTGGGACGGCTTGACCTTGTGCGCGAACTTGTTGTCGACCGCACGACCCTGTCGCGAATGGAACCGCTGAAGGTCCCGCATTGGATCCGCATCCCGCCCGATGCGGCGGGGCAGATCGCACTGTCGCTCGTGGTGGCCTGCCGCTTCTCCCGCCCCGAGGTCGCTCGCTATCTGCTCGATCTCGGAGTCGACCCTGCCGCCGCCGATGCGGACCGGATGACCGCGCTGCACTGGGCGTCGGCGGCTGGCCTGATCGATGTCATGAAGATGCTGATCGCGAAAGGCGCACCGCTCGAAGTCCGGAACGTGTGGGGCGGGACCGTGCTGGATTCCACGGTCTTCAGCGCGCTGAACTATCCGTACAAGGGAGTGGACTATCCTGCGGTGCTCGAGGTGCTCCTGGCAGCGGGCGCGAACGTCGAAGCCGTAGACCCGCCAATGACGGGCATCCCGGCGGTCGATGCGATTCTCGACCGGTATCGTGACTCGTGACTTCGCGAAGGCAGGGTCGAGGCTCGAGGCTCGAGGTGGGGGACAGGGTTCGGGCTTCTGCCTCTTCGGTTTCCTCGAGCCTCAGGCCTCAAGCCTCGACCCTCGAGCCTAAGCGGAGATATTCCTCTCCACCACCGCGGTCGCCGCCGCCGCATGACGAGACGCGGCGGCAAGCACGCGCTCGGCTTGCGCGGCAAGGGCAGCACCCTTCGACTTGTCCGTCATCGACGACACGTTGATCCTCACGTTGTACGCCGCCCCTCGGCAGGCTGCCTCGGCCAACAGTGCGGCGACGCCGGCGTCCGACGCCGCGTTGATGTTTCCTTTCACAGCGGCTGTCGCGGCCAGCTCGGCGACCCGCGCGCATGCCTGCGCCGTTTCGAGCGGTACCTGCGCCGCGTACACGAGCGCGCTGTCGATCGCGGCGGCTCTGACCGCGACCTGCTCTTCGGTCTCTTTTGGCAGCTTGTACGCCGTGGTCACGGCCTCATACGCTTTGGTGTCACGTACGACAAGTCCCTGAAGCTCAGTGACGAGCCTGGCCGCCTCGAGCCCGAGTTCCTTCATCTCGTGTTCCACCGAGGCGTATTTCTTCCTTCCCACCGTAAGGCCCGCGACCATCTGGGCCAGCGCCGCACCGAGCGCGCCAACGTGCGCCACCACCGACCCGCCGCCAGGAGCCGGCGTAGACGACGCCACGGCGGCGGTGAAGCCACTGACGGTCTCGCCACCGGATACCGCTTCTCGAACGCGCCGGTCGAGAACCATTGAAGGGGTGAACCCCTGCAACTGGATGTGGCGCGCCGCGGTCTCGTACAGCGCGCGTTCTGGCACGAGACCAACGATCTCACTCCAGGTCGGCGACACGCCGTGCGCCGCAGCCTCCATGTGAACCATCTCGAAGGCGCGGTGCAGGGGAGTTCCCTCGAGGTCGACCAGATTCATCGAGACCTGGGCCTGTCCCTCGACCTCGAGGGCGAGAGCCTTCACGTGGCGCAGTCCGCCCGTGGAAAACCGGACCGCGCGCGCGACGTCGCGCGCCACTGGCATGTTGCTGGCCGGTCCGAGATAGACGTTGAATGCCACCAGGAACGGCCGCGCACCGATCGCCGTCGCCCCAGCGGTGGGGTGAATGATCGCGTCGCCGAAATCAGGCTTCCGCGCCGCACTGGTCGTGATCTCGGCCCGCAGGCCCTCGAATTCGCCGCGGCGAACGTCGGCAAGGTTCACGCGGTCCGGTCGCGTTGCGGCGCGTTCATAGAGATAGACCGGGATGCCCAGTTCCTTCGCGGCCCGCTCGCCTAACGTCCGTGCGAGCAGGACGCAGTCTTCCATCGTCGCGCCTTCGAGCGGAACGAACGGCACCACGTCGGTGGCGCCGATCCGGGGATGCTCTCCCTGATGCTTCGTGAGGTCGATCCGGGCCGCGGCCTCGCGCATGCCGGCGAGCGCGGCGTCCACGGCGCGATCCACGGGTGCGACGAACGTGATGACGGAGCGGTTGTGAGAGGCATCCGACGACACGTCGAGCACCGCCACACCGTCCACGGCGGCGATGGCTGTGCGAATGGCGTCGACCACCGACTTATCCCTGCCCTCCGAAAAGTTGGGCACACATTCGACAAGTTTCACAGACTGGATGGGAGATGGGAGATTCGAGATAAACTGCAAACTACCTGATCATTGCGGATCACAGCGAGCGTAGCTGCCATCCTGCCGCGTCATCAGGCTCGCAGGCAATCCAGAAGCCACTCGTGCAGGTGCTCGTTGGTGGCGACGACCGGACCGGTCGCCGGCATGATGTCCCGTCCCTCGAGGTCGGTCACGCGACCGCCGGCCTCCCGAACCAACAGGAGCCCGGCGGCGATGTCCCAGGGCGCCAGGCGCAGCTCCCAGAACGCATCAAACCGCCCGCACGCGACCGATGCCAGGTCCAGCGCGGCACTCCCCGCTCGTCGCACGCCGGACCGTGCGCGGGTGATGCGCTCGAATTGCTGCACATAGTCGGCCAGGAACTCGAGGTTCTTGAAGGGAAAGCCGGTCCCCACCAGGGCCCGGGAGGGGGTGCGCACCGGCGAGACATGCATAGCCTGTCCGTCCCGGAAAGCGCCTCCGCCGGCCGTCGCCGTGAACAACTCCCCGTGCGGAATGTCGAGGACCACCCCCGCGACCACCTCCCCTGCCATCATCGCGCCTATCGAGACGGCGTACGCCGGGAATCCGTGGAGGAAATTCGTCGTCCCGTCAAGTGGATCGACGACAAAGACGGTGTCTCCGGTCATCGACGCTGTCGGCGACAACTCCTCCCCGACCACCAGGGCGCCAGGGACCATTCGGTCCAGCACTTCGCGGATTCTCGACTCGGCCCCGGTATCCACCTCGCTGACGAAGTCCGATGGCTGCTTCTCACGGACGTCGAGCGCGGCCCGATCGCCGGTGCGGGACCTGATGTAATCGGCCGCCACCCGGGCGGCGGCGACCGACGCATCGAGCAATTCCGCAAGCCGCGCTGCGTTCGCTCGTTGCGACGCCATTCACGCCGCCCTTAGTGCCGATCCAACTTGATTCCCGGAATTCGTGCCCGGACTCAGGTACGGTCGCCGCCAGCGTGGTTTCGAGTCGCCTCCGGTTCCGGCAAGTTGGAACGGCATTAGTTTGACCGGATGCCAAGGATATTCAGCGGCATCCAGCCGTCGGGCGAACTGCACATCGGCAACTACCTGGGCGCGGTCAAGAGCTGGGCGCAGTTGCAGCACGAGATCGAGTCGTTCATCTGCATCGTCGATTATCACGCGATCACCCTTCCATACGAGCCGGAGGACCTGCGCCGCCGCACGTACGAGATGGGAGTCTCGCTCATGGCCGCGGGCATTGATCCCGCGAAGTGCACGCTGTTCGTTCAGTCGCGGGTGCAGGAACATACCGAGCTGGCGTGGATCTTCAACACGATCACGCCGCTTGGTGAACTGGAGCGACAGACCCAGTTCAAGGAAAAGGCGGCGCGGCAGGAATCCGTGGCGGCGGGCATCCTCAACTACCCCGTGCTGCAGGCGGCCGACATCCTCCTCTACAAGGCCGACACGGTTCCCGTCGGCGAGGACCAGGTCCAGCATCTGGAGCTGTCGCGCGAGATCGCGCGTCGCTGGAACGCGCGCTTCGGCGAAGGCTTCTTTCCGGAGCCGCAGCCCCGCCTAACGCCAACGCGGCGGATCATGGGGTTGGACGGCCAGGCCAAGATGTCCAAGTCCATCGGCAATACCATTGGCCTGCTCGAACCGCCTGACGAGATCTGGAAGAAACTCCGCCCGGCGGTCACCGATCCGGCCCGCGTCCGGCGCGAGGACCCCGGCACGCCGGAGATCTGCAACATCTACCACCTGCACAAGGCCTTCTCACCGGCCGCGACGGTCGATCATGTCGCCGTGCAGTGTCGGACGGCGGGCTGGGGCTGCATCGACTGCAAAAAGGTGCTCTTCGAATCAATCAACGCCGAGCTGACGCCGATCCGCGAACGGGCCGCCGAGTTGAACGCCAATCCGAAACGCGTCAGTGAGGCGCTGGCCCTTGGCGCGGAGCACGCCGGGTCCATCGCCAAGGCAACAATGGCGGAAGTCCGGAACCGCATGGGCTTGACCTGATCCGCGCAATCAGAGATCAGCAGTTGTCTCACGTCTCCCATCTCCCATCTCCCATCCAGAGTCACAAGCTCGTCGTGGACCTGGCGGCCACGTCGCGGAACTGGGCGCTGCCTCCGGACGGTGAGGAACGGATTCGTGAGGCCGCGCCCGCACAGTGGGAGGTGATGTTCGCGAAGACGCCCGCGCTCTCCGATGGCGACGGGGGCACGAAGCCCGCCCCTGAGCTGCTCAGCGCCATGCGTGACGCCGAGGTCTACTTCGGTTTCGGATTGCCTCGCGACCTCTTTCTCGCGGCGCCGCGACTTCGCTGGGTGCAGTCGGCGTCCGCCGGCGTGGGAAGCCTGCTCTATCCGGAGATGCTCGCGAGCGATGTCGCCATCACGAACTCGGCGGTCATCATGGGGGACCCCATCGCCGAGCAGGCGCTGGCGGGAATCCTGTATTTCGTGCGCAACCTGGATATCGCCGTCGACCAGCAGCGACGCACTGAATGGAACAAGTCGCCGTTCGTCTCCGACGCTTCCCTGGCTCGCGAGCTGTCCGAATGCCGGGCACTCATCATTGGAACGGGCGGTATAGGCTCGGCGGTCGCGCGCCGGCTTTCGGCATTGGGATGTCCGTGCATCGGGGTCCGCCGACGCGCCGACCGGCCCTTGCCGCAGGGCTTTGAGCGAGTCTGCACGCTCGAGGACATCGACGACGAACTGCCGGCAGCGGACATCGTGGTCCTGGCGATCCCGCTCACGCCATTGACCCGCAAGGTGCTGTCGGGGGAGCGGCTCGATTGCCTCAAGCCCGGCGCGATCGTCGTGAACGTGGCACGCGGTGCACTGCTCGATGAGGGCGCCCTCACCAGGAACCTGGCCGCTGGCCGGCTGCGTGGGGCGGTGCTGGACGTCTTCGACGAGGAACCGCTTCCCGTGACCAGCACGTTGTGGGGCATGCGTAATGTGCTCATTACCCCTCACGTGGCGGCGGTCTCTCCGCGACTCTTCTGGAAACGGGAGCTGGAGCTGTTCCTCGACAACTGGGAGCGGTATCGTGCGGGCATGCCGCTCAGGAACCAGATCGACAAGCACGCCGGATACTGACTGAATGGAGAAGATCATCAAGGCGGCCATCGATCGGGGCGCGTCGGACCTTCACATCAAGGCCGGCGACGTCTTTCGGGCCCGCATCGACGGCAAGCTGGTGGCGATGACCAAGCAGGCGCTCACGCCCGAGCAGACGCGCGCGATCGCGCTCCGGTTGATCTCGAACGAGAAGGCCCGCGAGAAGATCGACCAGATGACCGACTACGACTGCTCCTGGGGAGCTCCTGGCATCGGCCGGTTCCGTGTGAACATCCTGCGCCAGCGTTCGAGCTTCATGGTCGTCATGCGGGTCATTCCCTTCAGGGTCCCCAGCGTGGGTGACCTTGACCTTCCCCCGGTCTTTGAGAGGATCGCCGAGGTCGAGCGAGGGATGGTGCTCGTGACCGGCGTAACCGGGTCAGGAAAATCGAGCTCGCTGGCGGCGATGATGCGGCACATGAACGAAACCATGGAGAAACACATCGTCACGCTGGAGGAGCCGATCGAGTTCCTGCACCGTGACGTGCGCTGCTCCATCACGCAACGCGAAGTTGGAACTGATACCGAATCGTTCCGCCAAGGACTGCGAGCGGCACTGCGCCAGGATCCTGACGTCATCGTGCTTGGCGAGCTTCGCGATGCCGAGACGATCGACACCGGGATGAAAGCAGCCGAGACGGGGCATCTGCTGTTGTCGACGCTCCACACCCCGGACGCGCAGACGACGATCATGCGCATGATCTCCATGTTCCCGCCCGAGGAGCATGACGGCGTTCGACTTCGCCTGGCTGAGGCACTTCATGCCGTGATTTCGCAGCGGCTGCTTCCTCGATTGGATGGCAAGGGGCGCGTGGCGGCGTGCGAAGTCATGATCGTCACAGCGACCATTCGCGACCTTATTCTTCAGCAGCGCATTGGCGAGATCCGCGATTTCATCGCCGATGGACGCGAGCAGTACGGCATGCAGACCTTCGACCAGCATCTGGCTGACCTGGTGTCGCAAGGCGTGGTTGCCTTCGACGTGGCACTGGCCGCGTCCACGCAACCGGCCGACTTCGAGCTCAAGATGAACATGTTCAGGGAACGCTCCGGCGAGGCATCTCCATACTCGGACGTCACGGGCAGGGGGCGATGACGATGACGCGACGGTTCAGCGGGGTCATGGGCCCCCTGGTCACGCCGTTCATGGCGGATGAGTCGCTTGATCTGGCCGGCTTCGAGGCCAACGTGCGCGCTCACATTTCGGCCGGCCTTCAAGGCGTTCTCGTTGCGGGATCCACGGGAGAGGCAGCGCTGCTCGGCGATGACGAGCGCCACACCCTCATCGCGGCGGCCAGGAAGATTGTCCCTGCCGATCGCACGTTGCTGGCCGGCACCGGCGCCGAGTCCACCCGCCAATGTGTGGCGCGCTGTCGCGACGCGGCATCGTCAGGCGCTGATGCGGTTCTGGTCGTTTCGCCGCACTACTACTCGAGCTCGATGACTCCGGCCGCCCTCAAGGCGCATTTCACGCGAGTCGCCGATGAGAGCCCGGTGCCCGTGCTTCTCTACAACATTCCGAAGTACGCGCATTTCCGGTTGGAGCCGGAAACCATCGCCGAGCTGTCGAAGCACCCCAACATCGCGGGCATGAAGGATTCGGCGGGAGATATGACGTTCTTCGCGCGGTACGTCGAATCTCAGAGTGACAAGTTCGACGTGCTGACGGGCCACGGGGGCACGTTCGCGACCGCATTGCGTCTCGGAGCTCGCGGAGGGATTCTGGCCGTCGCCCTGTTCGCCCCCGAGTTGTCCTTGGAGGTGTGGCAGGCGCATGGAGAGGGGCGCATTGCCGACGCCGAGGCGGCCCAGAAGCCGTTGGTGGCGATGGCGGCGGAGATCGTGGCGCGCATGGGTGTGCCCGGAGTGAAAGCGGCGATGGATCGGGTGGGACTGCGGGGTGGGCACGTTCGGTTGCCCCTGTTGCCGACGCCGTCCGCTGACCTTGGCGTTATCGACGAGTTGCTCCGCGAGTCCGCCCTGGTGAATCGGCGCTAGTGCCGTTCCAACTTGTTTCACCGAACGCTCGACGATATGGGTTTGCATTGAACCACTTGGCGAGAATAGTTGGAACGGCACTAGAAGAGGGTCGAGCCTCGAGCCTCACTGAATCCCCGCGTCCTCGACTAGCGTAGGGATCAGGGCCATGCTCCTCGCCCTCTTCATCGCAGCCATGCTGCTCTCGATCTTCGTGGTGCCCCTCGGGCTCCCGGGGACGTTCATCATGGTCGCGGTAGCGGTGGCCGCCGACTACTTCGCCTCGGCGGGAATTGGCTGGATCGCCATCGGGATCGCGCTCGTTCTCGCGGTGATCGCAGAAGTCCTGGAGTGGACCCTGTCGGCGAGATTCGCGCGGAAATACGGCGGATCCAGGCGAGCCGGCTGGGGGGCAATTATCGGTGGTCTCATTGGCGCCTTCATCGGTATTCCGATTCCGGTCATTGGCTCCATGATTGGAGCGTTTGCCGGCGCGTTCGCAGGCGCACTGGTTGCCGAGTACACGCATCCCCAGTCCGATGCCACGACCGCAACTCGCGTGGCTGCAGGCGCTTTGGTCGGCAAGGCGGCAGCGACAGCGATCAAGCTGGCGATCGCGTTTACGATAGCTTTCGTGCTCACCCTCGCACTTCTTCGAGGTTAGGGAAGTCGAGAGGTGGTGGGCGCTGTTGCGCCTTGCCCTTTGCGCTTTGCGCATTGCCCTCTAGAATTCAACAACGCCCCGCCCCTACCGGACCGGGGCGGATTTTTTTTGCCCGTTCCTCCCCTGTTTCCTGTTTCCGTCTCCGGTCTCCTGTCCATGTTCGATTCCAGCACTCGCACCATCGTGGTCGTTGGCGCCCAGTGGGGCGACGAGGGCAAGGGTAAACTCGTCGACGTGTTGGCCGAGCGCGCTGATTGGGTTGTGCGCTATCAGGGTGGAGCGAACGCTGGACACACCGTGGACATCGGCGCGAAATCGTTCGTGCTGCACCAGGTGCCCAGCGGGATCCTGCATCCGGGCGTGCGCTGCGCGATTGGCAACGGAGTGGTGCTCGACCCCGAGACGTTGTTCGCCGAGATGGACGAGATGGTACGGGACGGCGTGGATGTCGAGGGTCGCCTGTACGTGAGCGACCGGGCGCACCTGGTCCTGCCACACCATAAACTCGTGGACGGCGAGAGCGCCGCCAGCAAGGCCATCGGAACGACCGGGCGTGGGATCGGGCCGGCGTACGAGGACAAGGTCGGACGCCGCGGTGTGCGCGTTACGGACCTCCGACACACGGAGCGGCTTCGGCAGCTGGTCGAGCGCGGCGTCGAGCACGCCAACGCGCAACTGCAGGGATTCAACTCGTCGCATCGCGCCGACGTCGATGAAACCATGGAGCGATTGCAGTCGATCGCGCCTCGGTTGCTGGCCCTGTCCGATGACGTGGGCCTCGTTATTCACCGCGCGCGCCAATCCGGAGCCGCCGTGTTGCTCGAAGGGGCACAGGGTTCGCTCCTGGACGTCGATCATGGCACGTACCCGTACGTCACGTCGAGCAACACCACCGTCGGCGGCGCGTTCGTCGGTGCCGGCATTGCGCCTAACGGCACACACTCGGCGCTCGGCGTGGTGAAGGCGTACACGACGCGAGTCGGCAACGGTCCGCTTCCAACGGAGTTTGATGAGGCACTTGGGACTCGCGTTCGAAAGCTCGGGAACGAGTTCGGGGCCACCACGGGTCGTCCTCGCCGTTGCGGCTGGTTCGACGCGGTGGTCGTCAGATACGCTGTCCGCGTGAACGGACTCACCCATCTCGCGGTCACGAAGCTGGACGTGCTGGACACGCTCGATCGCGTCGCGCTCTGCACCGGATACCGGGTTCGTGGCGAGCACGTCAACGAATTTCCCTCGGATATTGCGGCCCTGGACGACGTTGAACCGGAGTACGAGTGGTTCGATGGCTGGCAGTCGTCGACCGCGAACGCGCGCAAACTCGAGGACCTCCCCTCCACCGCGCGCCGGTATCTCGATCGAATCCAGGCACTCGCCGAGGCCCCAATCCGGTTCGTGAGTGTGGGGACGCGGCGAGATCAGATCATCGGGTCATAGACGCGGATGGCGGAAGGCGGATGGCGGATGTCAGACAACGACCCTTCCGGTCTGGACGCGGTGGTGGTTGGGGCGGGACCGTGTGGTCTGGCCGCCGCCATCTCGCTCCAGAAGGCGGGGCTCTCCGTCCGCGTCTTCGACCGGGATTGCGTGGTCAGCAGCATCACGCAGTATCCGGCTTACGCGACGTTTTTCTCGACGGCGGAAAAGCTGTCGTTAGGCGGGCTGCCCTTCGTCGTGCCCGCTGCGAAGCCGTCCCGGCGCGATGCGCTGGCGTACTACCGTGCCGTCGTGACGTATTTCGGGCTGGACGTGCGACAGTACGAGAAGGTGGAATCCATTACGGGTTCGGCGGGACGGTTCATCGTGCGGACCCGGCGTCGTGGCGGGCCGCCAGCCGAGGTCACCGCGAAGTCCGTCGTCGTGGCGACCGGCTACTGGGGTTCACCCAACCGGTTGGGCGTGCCAGGCGAGGACCTGCCGCACGTGTCGCACGCCTATCGCGAGGGACATCACGCATTCCAGCAGGATGTCGTCGTCGTGGGCGGCGGCAATTCGTCGGCGGAAGCGGCGCTCGAACTCTGGCGTTCGGGGGCGCGCGTGACGCTGGTGCACTTCGGCCCCACGTTCGACAAGAAGATCAAGCCGTGGATTCTGCCTGACCTCGAGAACCGGATCGCCGAGGGAAGCGTTGCCGTGCGCTGGAACCGGCGCGTCGACTCCATCGGAGCGGATGAGGTGATGATTCGAGGCGAGGGCGGCGAGACGGAGAGCGTCCGGGCTGATCACGTCTACCTGCTGACCGGATACTCGCCGAACGTCGACCTTCTCCGGGATACCGGCGTGAAAATCGACCCTGCGACCGGCATCCCTCAGCACGATCCCACCACACTCGAGACGAACGTCCCGGGGGTGTTCATCGCCGGTGTGGTGGTGGCCGGGTTCGACGCCAACAAGGTCTTCATCGAGAACGGGCGGTACCATGGGGACCGAATTGTGGCGCGGCTCAAGGGGCTCCCGGCACCTCAGACTCCCGGGGTGAGCCGGGACCTTGATAGCTGAGCGCCGAGCGCCGGGCGCTAAGCGCAAATGGCAGCGGCACCGCTACGTTTCGAAGCTAGAATACTGACGAGGGATGGGAGATCACGGGTGGTTTCTCCCATCTCCCGTCACCCATCTCAAATCTCTCATGTTCCCCGACGTCTTCGACAAGCTCGTTTCCCTCTGCAAGCGGCGCGGCTTCATTTTCCAGTCCTCCGAGATCTATGGAGGAACGGGCTCAGTGTGGGACTACGGGCCGTTAGGCGTCGAGCTGAAGAAGAACCTGAAGGATCGCTGGTGGCACGCCATGGTGCGCGCCCGCGATGACATCGAGGGCCTGGACGCGGCCATCCTGATGCATCCGAAAGTCTGGGAGGCGAGCGGCCACGTCGCCGGCTTCACGGACCCGCTCGTCGACTGCAAGGCCTGCAAGGCGCGCTTCCGCGCCGACCAGGTCGCGGAATCCCAGTGTCCACGCAAGCCAAGCAAGCATCCCGGCGAGCACACTGACTGCCAGCTCACCGAGCCTCGGCAGTTCAACCTCATGTTCAAGACGTTCATGGGGCCGGTGGAGGACAGCGCCGCCGTTGTCTACCTGCGTCCGGAGACCGCGCAGGGCATCTACGTCAATTTCCTCAACGTTCAGCAGGCGACGCGGCAGAAAGTGCCCTTCGGCATCGCGCAGATCGGCAAGGCATTCCGCAACGAGATCACGCCCGGGAACTTCATCTTCCGGACGCGTGAGTTCGAACAGATGGAGATGCAGTTCTTCGTGGATCCGCAGCAACCGTCGGGCGGCCGTACCGACATGGAGTGGTTCGAGTACTGGAAGGAGCAGAGATTGCGCTGGCACTTGGCGCTTGGGCTCCAACAAGACCGGCTGCAGTTCCACCAGCACACGCCCCAGGAACTGGCGCACTACGCGCGCGCCGCGTTCGACGTGCAGTTCGATTTCGGCGGAACGCTCGGATTCCAGGAGATCGAGGGTGTGCACCATCGCGGCGACTTCGATCTCACGCAGCACCAGAAGTTTTCCGGCAAGCGGTTGGAGTACCTGGACCAGCCGGCGAACCGTCGGTTCGTGCCGTTCGTGATCGAAACGTCGGTCGGGTGCGACCGTACGCTGCTTGCCACGCTGGTGAACGGGTACCGCGAGGAGGCAGTGGAGGGGGAAGAGGAGGGACGCACGGTCCTGCGCCTGCTGCCGTCGCTGGCGCCCATCAAGGCGGGGATCTTCCCCCTCGTGAAGAAAGATGGCATGCCTGAATTCGCCGAGAAGCTCGCGGCCGAGCTTCGGCCCCACTTCCCGGTTTTCTATGACGAATCGGGGGCCATCGGCCGCCGGTACCGGCGCCAGGACGAGGTTGGCACTCCATTCTGCCTGACCGTCGACGGGCAGACGATCCAGGACCAGACGGTCACAGTGCGCGATCGGGACACCCTCACGCAGGAACGGGTCGCGGCCGACCGGGTGCGCGAGTTCATTGCCCGCAATGTGGCCTGAAGCCGGAACGCCTGGCTCGGCCGGCGCCTAGCGAGTAACGAGCAGGGCGGGCTCGTCGACTCCCCTGCCGCGCGCCCAGCCACACGCGTAGCTTCGGGCGTCGCCGGGCATCGATGGAGCGTCGTGACCACCCATTCGGCCGAAGTGATTGACTGGGAAGGCACTCTCTGGGAGTGCATTGCCCATCTCCAGGCATTGATCCGGATGGATACGGTCAATCCGCCTGGACGGGAGCTTGGCGTCGCGCGTTACCTGGACGATGTCCTGCGCGGCGCGGGAATCGAGACCACTCTCCTCGAGCCGGCGCCGGGTCGTGCGGCACTCATCGGGCGGTTGAGGGGCAATGGCAGGAAGCGTCCTGTCCTCCTGCTCGCGCACATGGACGTGGTAGGCGTCGAGCGGGAACGTTGGACGACGCATCCCTTCGGTGGCGAGATCCTCGACGGGTTCCTGTACGGTCGCGGCGCCATCGACGACAAGGGAATGCTGGCGGTGAACCTGCAGGCCATGCTGCTGCTCAATGAGCACGTCGTTCGCGCCGGCGGAACACTCGACCGTGACGTGATCTTCCTCGCCACGTCCGATGAGGAAGCCGGCGGCGAATTCGGCATCGAGTGGGTGATCGCCAATCACCCGGCGATCGTCGAGGCCGAGTTTGCGCTCAATGAGGGCGGCCGGCTGCGCGAGCTGGACGGCAAGCTCGCCTACGCCGCCGTGCAGTGCGGAGAGAAGGTTACGAACGTCCTGCGCCTTACCGCGTCAGGCACGCCCGGCCATGCGTCCATCCCGATCCCCGACAATGCGGTGGTCAAGCTCTCGCGTGCCGTGGTCACCGCCGCGGCTCATCGCGAGCCGGTGATAATGACCGAGATCAGCCGGCAATTCTTCGCCGGCCTCGCCAGTTTCTGGACGGATGCTCACGTGCGGGCGGCCATGGCGGATGTGTCGTCAGGCGATCCAGCGAAGGTGGCTTCGGGCGCGAAGGTCGTGGCAACGAATCCGCCGTTCGATGCCATGATCCGCAATGGCATCGCACCCACAATGCTCTCGGCGGGAGTGCGGTCTAACGTGATCCCGGCCGAAGCCAGCGCCACGCTGAACGTTCGGCTCATTCCAGGCCAATCACTCGAGGACCTGATGGCCCGTCTCCGCGCCGCAATCGCGGACGAAAGTGTCGACGTGAGCGTCGAGAATCGCGGTGAAGAAGCGCCGCCATCGCCTGGCGACACCGCCATGTACGCCGCGATACGCGACGCGCTGGCGTCACTCGCCCCAGGCGTGCCGACGGTGCCGTTCCTCAGCACCGGCGCGACCGACAGCGCGCCGCTCCGCCGCGCCGGCGTGAAGGCCTATGGCCTCCTCCCATTCCCGCTCACCGAGGGCGACGAAGGGCGCATGCACGGGCACGACGAGCGCGTGGCGGTCCCATCCCTGGCATTTGCCGTGCGACTGAGCTGGGAGATCCTCGGTCGCATCGCGGTCGCGTAAGTGGCCGGGCTTCCCACCGCGGTCGTCACCGGCGCCTCACGGGGCATTGGACGCGCGGTCGCCGTGCGCCTCGCCGGCAACCATCGGGTCATCGCGGTCGCTCGCGACGCGAAACGGCTTCGCGAGCTTTCGGAAGAGATCGGGTCATCCGGCGGAGAGTGCCGGTCGCTCGTGGTGGATCTCGCGAAGCCGACCGCGATCGAAGAGGTGTTCAAGGGGATTGAGGCTGACGTCCTGGTGAACAACGCCGGCGTCATCACGAAGAAGCCCTTCACCGACCTGACGTCGGCCGAGTGGCACGAGATGATGGACGTCAACGTGAACGCCCTGTTTCACGTGACGCGACAACTGCTCCCGGGCATGATCGCGCGTCGGCGCGGGCACATCGTGAACATCGCGTCCATCGCCGGTCGCAGCGCGTTCCCGGGAGGAACGGGTTACGTGGCCACCAAGCACGCGGTGCTCGGCTTCAGCGAATCGTTGATGCTCGAGGTGCGCGAGTTCGGCGTGAAAGTATCGGTGGTCATGCCGGGATCGGTGGCGACCGACATGGTTGTGAGCGACAGCGCGGATCGGAGCTGGATGCTGAAGCCCGGGGATGTCGCGGAGGTCGTCACCCGGATTCTGGGCTCCCCACCGCATGCGCTCACCTACCAGGTTGAAGTGCGAGCGGCGAATCCACGGAAGTGAACGGCCGGCGTTCCCGCTCCCGCCTCCCGTCTGACCTCTCCCGTCCGTAGGTTTTGGTCGTGCGAAAACCCACTCGGGTCCTCACCCATCAGCGCTTCAAGCCACACGGCGAGACCCCTGATTCGGCGATCCGCGAATTGATGGCGGTGCGTGAGATCGCGCACGCTTTTCTGCACGCCGATCGTCCCGAGGAAGTCTTCCAGTTCGCTCTGGAGCGGGTCAGCCCGCTCGTCGGTGCGACGTTCGCGTCCATCTACCTGATCGACGGTGCTTCGGAGCTGATGCGCCTCGCCGCCTCGTACAACTGGCCCGAACGGTATCGCCCGTGGCTCGGAGAGATGCGCGTCAGGCTCGGCTTCGGCCCCAGTGGAGAGTCGGCGGCCGAGCGCCGCGTGATCGAAGTGCCCGATGTCGCCGCCGACGCGGATCTCGAGGATTGGCGGGAGGTCGCTCAGGAACTCGGGTTCCGTTCCCTCGTCGCACTCCCGCTGCATTCCGGGCGCCGGATGCTTGGCACGGTGACCTTCTACTACGCGGAACCGGGAGCACGCAGCACCGAGGCGCGTAACCTGCTGCGCATCGTTGCGGACCAGATGGCGGCGACCGCGGAAAAGGCGGCATTGGCTGACGAAATGCGCCGCGCCAACGTTGCCCTCACCGAGGCCAACGAGGAACTCGAGCGGCAGTACGCCGCGGTGCTCGAGGCACGAAAGGTGAAGGACGAGTTCCTGGCCAACATCTCGCACGAGCTGCGTACGCCGTTGACCGCGGTCATGGGATACATCTCGCTGTTGCAGGACGAGTTGTCCGGACCGCTGACGTCGGCGCAGCGTTCAGACCTGGCGCAGGCGAAGCGCGCCAGCGAGCGGCTGCTCGAGTTGATCGACGACCTGCTTGAACTGACGGTCCTGAAGCGGGGCGTTCCGGATCTCATCGTCGAGGATCTCGACGCGGTATCACTGCTGCGTCATGTGATGGATACGACGGATGGGCGGCAGCCTGACGTGAATGCCCGTGTACTCCCGCCGTCGGCTCCCCTCCCACCGATCCGTACCGACCGTCGGAAGCTTACGCGACTTCTGGGCACGATCGTCGGCAACGCGTACAAGTTCACGACGACCGGGTCAGTGACCGCGGGCGCCGAGATTCACGGCAACAGGGTGTACTTCCGGGTCACGGATACGGGCGTCGGGATTCCGCCCGAAGCTCGTGGAGTCATCTTCGAAGAGTTCCGCCAGATCGACGGGTCGGAGACTCGTCGTTACGGCGGATCGGGACTGGGACTGACGCTGGCGCGCCAGCTCGCTCGCATCATGGGTGGCGACATCGACGTGGATTCCACGCCCGGCGCCGGTTCCACGTTCATCGTGGACCTTCCGCTCGAGCAACCAGGGTCTGGCACGCAATCCTCCGCCGGCACCTGACGACACTTTCTTCAACGAACCAGATGCACACTCAACGACGCACCCTGCTTGAACATCACACCACGCTTGACCCGAAGGCTGTGCTCGACGCCGCCCGCGATTTCTTCTCGAGAAGGAACTCGCTCTACGCGGCATTCGTCGAACAGGAAGGACCAACGTACGTGACGATGAGGGGACAGGGCGGGGAGGAGGTGGTCATCGCCGCCACGCCGGAAGCGGGTCACACCCTGGTGACGGGTTCGTCGTATCTGTTCGACGCCCAGATCTTGCGGTTCTTCACGACCCTTCCGCCCGCCGAGGTGCCGGCGTGACCGCGGCGACGCCATTTGTGGCGCAACTGCGCGCCCGTCCCGAGGCGATTCGCCTTGGCACGGCCGGTGATCCCGTTATCACCGTGCGAGTGCAGGTGCCTGAAGTGTGGGATACCGTACGCATCGATGCCCCACCCGACACATCCGTTCTGGTCCTCAAGCAACGCGCCCTCGAAACGCTCGTCTCGGGCGCTGAGCCGGCCGAATGGGTCACCAAGCTTCGCGGCTTCGAGGTGCTCGACGAGGCGGCATCCTTATCGGCGGCGGGCGCTGTGAACGGATCCACATTTCTCGTCACCTTCCGGCGTCGCCGGCCGGTCCGCTGACGGCCACGCAGCAGTTCGGCCAGGTGTCCAGCCAGCCTGATGATCGTGACTCACTGGTCGCGTCCGCGGTCAGGCTCCGCGCCGAGGTGGGCCGGCGAATCGTGGGTCAGCGTGGCGCGCTCGACGAGATTCTGATCGCGATGCTCGCCGGCGGTCACGCCCTGCTGGTTGGCGTGCCCGGCCTGGCCAAGACGCTCATGATCCGGTCCGTCGCCGAAGCGTTCGACCTCGACTTCCGGCGGATCCAGTTCACTCCGGACCTCGTGCCGAGCGACATCACCGGCACGGAAATCCTGGACGAAGACACCGCGACCGGAAGTCGCAGTTTCCGCTTTGTGCGAGGTCCGGTCTTCGCGAACATCGTGCTGGCCGACGAGATCAACCGCGCCCCTCCGCGCACACAGGCCGCCCTGCTGGAAGCGATGCAGGAGCATCGCGTCACGGCGGCCGGCGAGACGATGGCCCTCCCTGAGCCGTTCTTCGTCCTGGCAACGCAGAATCCGATCGAGCAGGAAGGGACATACCCGCTCCCCGAAGCGCAGCTCGACCGCTTCCTGTTCGATATCCGGTTAGGCTACCCGCGGGAACAGGACGAGGTGGAGATCCTTCGATCGACGACCGGCAACCAGTCCGTCTCACTCGAAGCGGTCCTGAACGGACGGCAGGCGCTCGCGCTCCAGAGACTGGTGCGTGATGTCGCCTGCGCCGAGCCGGCGTTGCGATACGCCGCGGCGCTGGCGCGCGCGACGCGACCGGACGATCCGACAGCGACGTCACTCGTCAGGCGCTACGTCCGGTGGGGTGCGGGTCCGCGGGCCGGCCAGGCCCTGGTCCTTGGCGCCAAGGCGAATGCGTTGTTGTCGGGACGCCTGCACGTGGCGCCGGATGACATCCGCCGGGTCGCGGCACCGGTGCTGCGCCATCGAGTGCTGCCCAACTTCGCCGCCGAAGGTGAAGGGGTGAACGCCGATCGAATCGTTGAGGATGTCCTGGGCGCCACTCCCGAGGCGAAGAGCGGAATTGCTATTTAGCTGAGAGTTGAGAGTTGAGAGTCAGATGACCCTGTTCGATTCTCTGAGAGGGTTGAGTTGGCCAACCCGGCGACGTGCGTTAGGTGCGCTGCCGGGCACTCACCGGTCGCGACTTCGGGGTAGGGCTCCGGAGCTGTCCGAGTATCGGCTGTATCGGCAGGGTGACGACCCCCGGCAGCTCGACTGGAAGCTCCTTGCACGGAGCGACCGGGCGTACATAAGGCTGGCCGAGGACCGATCGCTCCTGGCCACCTGGTTTGTCGTTGATGCGTCGGCGTCGATGGCCTTCCCCGGGGACACGAAGGCCAAGTGGAAGCTCGCCGTGAACGTTACCCTTGGTTTGGCGTCCGTCGCTCTGTCCGCGGGGGACCCGGTTGGCCTGCTCGTCGCGCATCGCGCTCCGCCGGCGCGAACCCCAGCCCGTGCTCGGCGAGGTACACTCAATGAGATGGCCTCGACGCTGCGGGCGGTTGAGCCCACGGATGGCGCTGCGCTGGCGCCGCTCCTCGCGGACGCTCGCCCGGGCGTGCGTATTGTCGTCGTCAGTGATTTCCTTGGTGATGAGGAACAGACGCGAACGGCGGCGAGCGCGCTGTCGGCGGCGAACTGCGACGTGCACGCCGTCCAGGTGATCGCTCGCGAGGAGCTCGCTCCGTCGGCGAGCGCAATCAGGGCAACGGATCCGGAGGACCCGTCGATCACGCGCCCCTTTGATGAGGCCATGCGATCACGATACGACGCAGACTTCGCCGAGTGGCGACGCATGGTGGCGACGGCCTGGCGGCACGCGGGCGCGACGTGGACCGTCGTGACGACCGATGAGGATCCGGCGCTGGCAGTCCGGCGTGTCATTGGCGCCTCGTCCGGCGAGGCGCAGGTCGGGGCGCGATGACGTTCCTGGCGCCAGCCTGGCTTGGTCTTGCCGCGGCCGCGGCCCTGGCGGTTGTCGCCATTCATCTCATCGCGTGGCGACTGCCGCGTGCGGTAATCCTGCCCACCGCGCGCTTCGTGCCTGACGAGCCCGCACGACGCGCCGCGCGTACCGTGCGTCCTTCGGATCTCGCTCTGCTGGTGCTCCGAATGGCCATCATCCTGGCTGGCGGCGTCGCGATGGCGAGACCCACCATGCATCCGTCGCCGCGCGGCGCGGCAGTGGTGATCGCGCTGGAGAGTTCCGCGGCGACGGGAGAGGGGGGCACGACGCTTCTGCGCGACAGCGTGCGGGCGATTCCCAGGCGTGACCGCGCGATCTTTGTGGTCTTCGATACCGTGTCGCGCGTGTACGACGTCGAGGACGCGGCCTGGAATGACGTCGCCGCGCCGCGCGCGTCGGGCGCCGCATCGCTCACGGTTGGCCTTCTGGCGGCGATCCGCGAGGCGCGGCGCCTGACGCGGGACTACGAATCGGTCGACATCGTGCTCGCGTCGACCTTTACCCGCGCTTCGTTCGATCAGGCAACCCAGGCGGTCCGGGGCACATGGAAAGACTCGATCCGCGTCGTGCGCATACGTCCGTCGACGCCTGCGTCAGGACCGGTTCGCGTGGAACTCCCGACGATCGGCGACGACCCGGTGGTTGCCGGCATCCGCCTCGCCAAGGCGAACGCGTTACTCCGCGGGTCGTCCCGCCTGGTTCGAACCGTCCCCAGGGCCGACGACAGCGCCTGGGCTCGGGATGGTCGCGCCCTCGTCATGTGGCCGAAGGCGGGAGACAATGGATCAGAGCGGGTAGACGGCGTTTTTGCCAGCGGCTTCACGGCAATCGGTCACCTCATCCGGCTGCCTTCGATGATCGATTCGGGTCGCGTGATCGCCCGCTGGCTCGACGGCGCGGCCGCTGCGCGCGAAACCGCGCTTGGCGCTGGCTGCGTCCGCACGATTGGCTTCGACGTGCCTGACGAGGGAGACTTCGCCCTGACACCATCGTTCCAGCGACTGCTGTCCGTGCTCGTCGGACCCTGTGGTGGCGACGGCACGGTGGGTGTGGCCGCTGACTCTCTCGTCGACGCGATCGCGGTACCATCGGCCCCGACGTCGGCCATCCGGGCGCCTGACGAGCCCCACGCCGCGAATCGCCTGGGTTCCCTGCTCGTGGCGCTCGCCGTCCTGTTGGCGGCCGCCGAGCTGTGGCTGCGTCGTCGCGGTGTGCTTTCCCGGCCCGCGCTGAGCTGAGACCATGAGCGTCAGGGAGAGAGTCGCTGAAACGGGCCGCACACTCGCGCGTGTCGCGTTGGGCCGGAGCCTCCTGCTGGGAACAGCCGCTGGTCTTGCGGTCGCTGCCGTGGCCTGGCCGATTGCCCGGACGTTCGCGTTCTCACCGGTCGGCACGTTCGTCCTGGGGCTGGTGGCGGTGGCAAGCGTTTCGTGGTGGTGCTATCGGCGACTCCGGGGCCCGGGATTCACCGTACCGGCTGTGTCGCTGTGGATCGAGGAGCATCTTCCCTCGCTGGGCTACGCGCTGGTGACGGGCGTCGAGGATGGGTCGCCGGCGTCGCTCGAACGATCCATTGCCGGAGTCGACTGGTCGCCCGCCGCGCGCGCGGCGACCCGAAAGGCTCTCGTCGGCCCGGGCATCGCCGCGGTGGCGGCTGCCGCATTGTTTGCCGTTTCGATTGCCTTCGCGCCCGCCGTGTCACGACTCGCGGATCGCGTCACGTCGGGAGCGCGTGCATCGGCTGGCGCGCTCGACGTCACGGTTCGTGTCGTCCCGCCCACGTACACGCGTAGGCGCGCCGAGTCCCTCCGCAACCCGCCGGTCATTCGCGCGCTCGTCGGCAGCGAGATCCGGGTTTCGGTGGCCGGCAACGACTCCGTCGCGCTGAACGCGGGAGACGCGCCCCTTGCCGCGGATGCGCCGTTTCGAGTGGCCGCCCAGCCGACGGCGCTTCGCGTGCGCTCGGGCGCGAACTCGAGGCTCATCGCCATCGATCCGGTCCTCGACAGTACACCGGTCGTGCGGCTCCGCGATCCCGTCCGGGACACCGTCCTCTCCAGCCCCGTCGGCGCCTTCACGTTAGGCGCGGACCTGCGCGATGACCTCGGCATCGGCCGGGCCTCGTTCGAGTACATCGTCAGCTCTGGGAGCGGCGAGTCGTTTTCCTTCGCGTCCGGCACGATCGGCGACAGGCGACTCGGCGGGCTGCAGACCGGGACGCTGTCGGGCATGCTCACGCTGTCGACGTTGGACCTCAAGCCCGGCGACTTTGTTCACGTGCGCGCGGTGGCGTACGACCTGCGCGACGACACCGCCTTCGCGCGCGGGGCGTCCGAAACACGGACGATCCGGATTGCCCGCGCCGGCGAGTTCGACTCCGTCGCGGTGGAAGCGGCCACGCCACCCGAGGCGGAGAAGGCCGTCCTGAGTCAGCGCATGCTGATCAACCTGGCGGAAGCGCTCGTCAGGCGCCGGCGAAGCCTCGACCGCACCACGTTCTCCGATGAATCGCGCGGCATTGCCCGTGACCAGGCGAGGCTACGGAAGCAGGTGGGCGATATCGTCTTCTCCAGACTGGGCGACGATCCCAGCGGTGAGCACTTCCACGGCGATGGTCACCAACACGAGGGGCAGGAACTCCGTCCAGCACTCACGCCCGATGAGCTGCTGAAGGCGGCGGAAAACGCCAGTGCCGCCGCGGTGGGCCGGGTGCTCGACTTCGAGGGCGACGAGACGCCTGTGGTTGCGGTCAACCGGCCGCTGCTCGAGGCGTACCACTTCATGTGGGATGCCGGGCGCGAGTTGGAGCAGGCGTCTCCGGAACGGGCGCTGCCGGCGATGTATCGCGCGCTCGAGGCCATCCAGCGCGCGCGGGCCGCCGAGCGGCTGTATCTGCGCAGCCGCCCGCCGCGCGCGGTGGTCGACGTCGATCGGGCACGGCTGCAGGGGCGAGAGAAGGGAACCCCCGCCGCGCGCGAACCCCGCTCGCCCGCCACGGGCGTTGCCCGTGCCGTGCTCGCGCGCTTCGCGCGCGTCGTCAGCCTTGCCCGCACCGATCCCGCCGCCGCCGCCGACTCTCTCCTCCTGCTTCGCATCGACCTGCTGGGAAGTCTCACGCCCGCCGCCGCCGCCGCCGCCGCCGCCGCCGGGGCCGCGGCCGACGCCGCCGTCGCGCTCCGGAACGGCGGCGACGCGAGCGCGAGTCTCGCCCTCGTCAGGCGCTCGTTAGGTCTGCCGGTGGCGGCCAGTGACTCACTGCCCAGATGGAGCGGGTCGCGATGAGCGAATTCGTGTTCGCCACCGCCCAGTACGAATCCGGCGACTGGGATTCGGCGCCGCTCGTGCCGGCGAACCTCATCGATTCCATCGCGCGGTATACCGCGATCCCGGTTGCCCCCACGGGCGTGGTGGTGGCGCTCTCGTCGGCCGACGCGCTCCGCTATCCGTTGCTGTTCCTGACGGGACACCTGCCGGTACGATTCACGGAAGCCGAACGCCTTGGCATTCGGCGGTTCATCGATCGGGGCGGGTTCATGTTTGTCGATGATCACAACCACGACATCGACGGCGCCTTCCACAAGACAGTGACCGAGGAGATCGAGCGTGGAGCGGGCCCGCTCGTTTCCGTTCCCCGCCGGCACGTGCTGTACTCGGCGTTCTTCAGCTTTCCCGACGGACCGCCGAACACCAGCCACGAACTGAATGGCTGGGGCGACAACCTGATCCACCCGGAACTGAAGGCCGTGCTGCGCGGCGATCGCATCGCGGTGCTCTACAGCAACAAGGACTACAGCTCGGAATGGAGCTACCATCCCGAGAACAAGCGCTTCTACAGCGTGGACAACACCCGCTTCGGCGTGAACATCGTGGTCTATGCGCTTACCCGGTAACTGGCGACCGCGGGCGGAACGCGTTCTTCGTGGCGTGAACTTTGCCGCGTTGCTGGCGCTGGCGGCGCGACTCTGGTCTGGGTCGAGCGCCGCGGCCGGAACGGCGATCGTATCGACGGGCGCCCTCGATTCCGCCCTCGTGGCCTGGTCCGCGTCATCGCCGGCGCGGGCGACCGTCCAGGCGACTGTCGTTCCCGACGGCCGGCAGCGAGACTGGCTGGTCGCGCTCCGCCGCACGGGGCTCGGTGTCGACTGGACCACGAGCGGTACGTCAGGCAGCGCGCTGGTCGTCGAAGCCGGCCCGCTCCCGAACTCTCCGTCGCGAGTGACGGCGTCAGGCGGGCCAGGCCGGGATCTGGTGCTCTCCGATGAACTGGGGCAGATCGACTCGACGCGGGCCGGCCGGGACGGCATTGCCGTCTGGCGCGCGAGCCCGCTGGGGACAGCCAGCCTTACGCTGGGCACGTCGAGCGCTCGGGCCGCCGCGCGTGATTCGCTCATTACAAAGCCACTGCTCATCCTCGGCCAGGCCGGCTGGGAATCCAGGTTTGTCACGACGGCGCTGGAGGAGGATGGCTGGTCGGTGACAGCGAGACTTACTGTTGCCCCGGGCGCCATCGTCAGGCAGGGCACTCGGACAAGGATCGACACGGCGTACCTCAGCGCCGTCGTCGTCCTCGACAGCACTTCAGAGCTCGATGCGGGAGAGGTTGCGCGATTCGTCAACGACGGAGGGGGCGTCGTGGCGTCGGGCGCCGGCACAAATCACCCGGCGCTCAGGACATTGTTGCGTGCTCGCGCGTCGGGGGCCAGCGCGGGCGCGGTCGGCGCACTGCTGGGCCCAGCGCCTCGGACAGGTCTTTCGACAAGGACGTTCACCGCGAGTGCCGGCGCGGTCGCGCTCGAACGGCGTGGCGATTCGCCGGTCGTGGTGGGACGCCGGGTGGGATCGGGCCGGGTGATCGCGGTGGGCTATGACGACACCTGGCGCCTGCGAATGGCGCCGCCAAACGACAACGCGCCGCAGGCGCACCGGATCTGGTGGTCTTCTCTCGCGGCCGGCGTGGCCCACTCGCGACTCGTTCCCCGCGACATCGGTCCCGTGGATGAGGCGCCGTTCGCCGCGACGGTCGACGCGCTCGGGCCGCCCGGCAAGGCAGGCGAGCGCGCGGACCGTGAATCATCCTGGCCGTGGAACGCCTGGCTCGCCGCGCTGGCCACGGCGACGCTCCTCGCCGAATGGCTGTCGCGACGGCTTCGGGGCGTGGCGTGAAGGTCGCGTACATCTCCCACGCCGATTGCGGCCGTCATGACACCGGCTGGCGTCACCCCGAGCACGTCGGTCGATTGCGCGCCATTCCGCGCGCTCTACGCGATGACATTGAACTGTACCACGCGCTCGAGCATGTCGAGGGTCGCGTCGCATCCGAGGCCGAGTTGTACCTGGCGCACGACGCGGACTATGTCGACGAAGTGAGACAGCTCGCCAAGGCTGGAGGCGGAGCGCTCGATGCCGACACCGTGATCAGCGACGGTTCATGGGACGCCGCGCGCGCCGCCGTTGGCTGCGTGCTCGACGCCGTGGACATGGCGGTCGATGGCGATGCACGCGCGTTCTGCGCCGTACGGCCGCCCGGTCATCATGCACTCCGGAATCGCGCCATGGGTTTCTGTGTCTTCGGAAACGTGGCGATCGGGGCGCTCTACGCGCGCCAGCGACGCGATGTCGACCGTGTACTCATCGTGGACTGGGACGTCCATCATGGCAACGGCACACAGGCGATGGTCGAGCACGACCCGGCGATCCGGTTCATCTCGATGCATCAGTCGCCCTGGTATCCGAGCACCGGTGCGGCAGGAGATCGTGGACCGAACCGTTCGATCTGGAACGTGCCCATGCCTGGCGGACTCCCGCCGGATCAGTATGTCACCGCGCTCCAGAGTGCGGTCGCCGATGCCACTCGCGATTTCACGCCGGATCTCGTGTTGGTCTCGGCGGGATTCGACTGCCTCGCCGGCGATCCACTCGGCGAGTTCACGCTCGAGATCGAGCACATGTCACAGTTGACGACGTGGTTGCTCGAGCGGGCGACCTCGTGGTGCGACGGCCGGATGCTGGTGGCGCTGGAGGGTGGCTACGTTCCGGAGCGTGTCGGAGCGGCATCGGTCGCGGTAATGAGGGCGTTGCTGCTGCAGGAATGAGGCCACTGGGACCATGCGTGTTTTCCAACTTTTCCGGGACGAACAGCGCCGGAGTGAGCCGAGTCCCGATGGGAAAATGTGCGCGCCGTCACCGGCGCGACCGAATCCTGCACCGGCCGGGCACGGGTTCCTGTGGCGCCTGCGCCACGTGAAAACATGGCGTCCCTCGATCGTCCAATCCCATGCCGACACGCCAGTTACGGAATCCCAGGCGGCCGCAGCCATTCAGGTTGCAGGGCCCTCACGAAACCACGACCCCAGGCCGATAATTGGACCGGAAAATCCCGGCAGGCGCAGCGGGTGGCTTGGCAGTGACGTCGGCGTCGGCGGTGCTGCCTAACGATCATTCGTCTGGCAACGAGGAATCGTCGGTGACTGGATTCTGGAATCGAGCCGATCGTGAAGTCCACGAGGCGATCACGCTCTGCGGGATCGTTTCCAGGGAGGGCCGGCCCGCGCCGCACGTCCCCGGTTCGGCAACGGTCGACTACCGTGACGTCAGCGCGGTGGTCCGGAAGGCGGCCTTCGTCCGCCCCGAGGCCACCGAGGCCGGCATCGCCGCCTATCGCGAGGTGGTCGAAGGGGCCTTCGCGTGCGGCGCCGTGATCCCGGCGCCGTATGGCACGATCTTCCGGAATCGGGACGCGCTGCTCCGCTGGCTGGAGCTGCACTACTTCACGCTGGCGGATGCGCTCCGTTATCTCAACGACCGGCAGGTGGCGCGGGTCCGCGTGGCACCGGTCGCGTTAGGCGCTCAGTGGGATACCGTCGAGCATCGCGCCCGCGGCGCTGACCTCGAGGTCACCGCGTTCGATTCGTTCCGCGTACTCAAGCGGCAGGCGGTGGCCTACGTGCCCGTCGAGGTGCCGGGCCGCCGTTCGGAGCAGGGCGCCGAAGCCGCCTTCCTGGTCGAGCGCGAGCACTGGAGCCAGTTCATGGCGCTGCTGAAGGAGGAACAGCGCCGGTTGCCCGACCTGAAGTTCGAGCACACCGGTCCGTGGCCGGCGTACGACTTCGTGAGGCTGGACCTCAATGGATAGACGGGAGATGGGAGACGTGGGATGGGAGATGGGAGACGTTGCGCGTCAGAGTGCGCGCGTCGCTTCCCGGACAACTCCGCGTCCTCGCTCTGCAGGGAAATCTCCCATCTCCCATCTCCCAGCTCCCAGCTGAGATGTTCTGCCCCAACTGCGGAACCTGGAACCGCACCCGCGCGGTCAACTGCCTCCGGTGCAAGGGCGACCTCCCGGAGCTGCGGGAGATTCCGCACGAACCGCCGGATCCCGAGATCTCCCTCGTTCGCAAGGCGACCGGCGGGCGCTATCGCATCCTGCGCCGGCTCGGCAGCGGCGGCATGGCGCACGTCTACTACGGACTGCACGCGGTGCTCGAACGACCGCTCGTCGTGAAGGTCCTGCACCAGCACCTTGCTCGTGATCCCGAAATGCGCGAGCGCTTCCGCCGCGAGGCGGAGGCCGCGAGTCAGCTCGTTCATCCGCACGTCTGCGCGATCGTCGACTACGGGGTGCTGGGAGACACGGTCTACCTCGTCATGCCATTCCTCGCCGGAGGCTCACTCGCTGACCTCCTCGTCAGAGACCGCACGGTGCCCGCGAACAATGCCGCCGCGATCTGCGGGCAGGTCGCGACGGCCCTCGACTACGCGCACCGTCGCGGCATCATCCACCGCGACGTAAAGCCGGACAATGTCCTGTTCGATGAGGACGGGCACGCGGTCATTACCGATTTCGGCATCGCCACCGCCCGCTTTCATGGCCGTCTGACCAAGACCGGTCGCGCCATGGGCACTCCACACTACATGTCGCCCGAGCAGGCCATGGGCCGCATGGTCGATGGCCGCAGCGACCTGTACGCGGTCGGCGTGATGCTCTATGAAATGCTCCTCGGATTCCCACCGTTCGACGGCGCGGATTCCTACTCGGTTGGCTACAAGCAGGTGCACGAGACGGCGGTCGCCCCCGATGTCGTCGACTCGAGGCTCCCGGCTGATCTCTCCGCCATCGTCATGAAGTGCCTCGCCAAGAGTGCCGACGAGCGGTATCAGACCGGATTCCAGCTGGCGGACGCACTCCAGGCGTATATGACCGGCGCCGCGACGGCCGACGAGTCACGGCTGGCATTCTATGCACGCCAAACCGGCGCCACCGCGACGGCGACCGACCTCTGATCCGCGTCAACGCTGAGCGCTGAGCTCCAGATACAACGGGTCGATAGCTTTGACCCGTGGCCCCACTCCCGTCCGCGGTTTCCGTAGCGCTCCCCGTCCCGCTGCTCGGGACGTACGTGTATTCCGTCGAGGAGCGACACGCCGCGCGCGTCGAACCCGGGTCCCGGGTCGTGGTCTCCGTGCGCGGCCGGCGCGTGATCGGCGTGGTGACCCAGGTCGACCCGCCACTCGTCGCCACCCGACAGTACCAGGCGGTGCTCGACGCACCCGATGAACAGCCGTCGTTGACGACCCCGCTGCTGTCGACCTGCCAGTGGATTTCGCGATACTACGCCGCGCCGCCGGGCCTGGTGCTGCGAGCCGCCCTCCCCGCGTTGCTCACCGGGGCAGGCAAACCGGCGCCGGAACCACAGTCCCGGCGGATCGCGGCGATCGCCAATCCGCTGGCCACCCTCGTGGAACGCGACACGGTCTTCCGCCGATCGCCGAAACAACGCGCGGCCTTCGAGCTCCTCGAATCGTTAGGTGGACGGGTGCCGGTCGAACACCTGCAGCACCAGCTGGGCGTGTCCTCGTCCGTGATCGCCGCGCTGGTTCGCCGCGCGCTGGTGACGATCGAGCGGGAGGTCACCATGCGCGACGCGTTCGCCAGGCGCCCGCGGGAGCAGATGGTGTCGCTCGAACCAACGGAGTTGCAGCGCGCCGCCATCGACTCGCTGACGTCCGCGGATCCCGGACAGGTCTTCCTCCTGCACGGCGTCACCGGCAGCGGCAAGACGCTGGTCTACATCGAGGTCCTGCGCCGGGTGGTCATGGATCAGGGCCGGAGCGCCATCGTGCTCGTGCCGGAAATCGCCCTCACGCCGCAGACCGTCGATCGGTTTCGCGCGGCGTTCGGCGATCACGTCGCCGTGCTCCATTCCGCGCTCTCCGATGGCGAACGGCTCGACGCGTGGCGGGCGATCCGAACGGGTGAACGACGCATCGTCGTCGGGGCCCGTTCCGCCGTCTTCGCGCCGCTCTCCGACGTCGGGGCGATCATCGTCGACGAGGAACACGAAGCGAGCTACAAGCAGGGGGAGACGCCGCGCTATCACGCGCGTGACGTCGCCATCATGCGCGCGAAAGCCGAAGGCGGGATCGTGGTGCTGGGCTCCGCCACGCCGTCGCTGGAGAGCTGGGCCAATGCCCAGCGCGATGCGTATCGACTCATCACCCTGCCGGAACGCGTCGGCGGCGGCGCTATGCCGCGCGTCCAGGTCGTGGACATGCGCGTCAAGAGTCCAACCATTGCCGTCGATCCGTTCCGGCGAGTCTTCAGCGAGCCGCTCGATCGTGCCCTGCGCGAGACGATCGCCCGGCGCGAGCAGGCCATCCTGCTGCTCAACCGGCGCGGTTTCGCGGCGTTCGTCCAGTGCGGCGCCTGCGGCGACGTTGCCGACTGTCCGAACTGCTCGATTTCACTCACGGTGCATCGAACACCGGAACGCCTGACGTGTCACTACTGCGGTTATGCGGAAGCGATCCGGGTGGCCTGCGCGCGGTGCGGCGGACCGACGGTGCGCGAGCGGGGTCTCGGGACACAGCAGGTCGAACGCCTCCTGATCGACTACCTGCCATCAGCGCGCATCGCCCGCATGGACGTCGACACCACGTCTGCGCGCTGGGCGCACGCCGATATCCTCGATCGTGTGGGCCGACGCGAGGTCGACATCCTCCTCGGCACCCAGATGATCGCCAAGGGACTCGACTTCCCGAACGTGACGCTCGTTGGTGTCATCGATGCGGATGTCGGGATGAACCTGCCCGACTTTCGCGCCGCCGAGCGCTCATTTCAGCTCATGGCGCAGGTCGCGGGAAGGGCGGGGCGCGGTCCCAAGGGAGGACTGGTCTTCATTCAAACGCGACTGCCGGACCATCACGCCGTCCGTGCCGCGGTGGAGCACGACTACCGGAGCTTCGTTTCGCAGGAACTCCTCGACCGTGAGTTCCCGCCGTATCCACCGACGGTGCGGCTGGCAAACCTCGTCTTCAGCGGCATCGAGGAAGCCGAGACAATGGCGGCGGCCGATCGAGGAGCGTCGTTTCTCACGAAGCTGATCACGGGCGGACGAGTGGAGACCGTTCACGTGATTGGTCCGGCGCCCTGCCCGATAGAGCGCATCAAGTCACGCTGGCGCTGGCACGTGCTGCTGCGCGCCCGTCGGTCCAACGAGCTGACGCGCGTCCTCACCTACTTCGCGACGCACTTTGCGCCGGAGGGCAGGGCGGCGAACCTGAGAGTGGTGATCGATCGGGACCCGGTGTCGCTCCTCTGACGCTGTCGCCACGGGTTACATTTCGGCCACCATGACGGAGACTCAGCAGCGCTTCCTGAAGGCGATCGCCGAGCGAGTGACCACCGGGCGTGTGGCCGAGCTGCGCCTGTACCCGACGGTGCGTGTTGGCCCGATCGAGTCGGGGGTGGCGATCGTCGCTACGGAGATGGGAGAGGGGAGATGGGAGATGGGAGACGACACCTCAGAAACTCCACTTGTCGAAGGGGTCCCCTCAGACCATCCTCGCCTCTCAATTCACACCGCGAATTTCCGCCTGACGGTGAAAGGACCGGACCGCGGGAAGTGGGAGTTCGCCATGGTCCACGATGCTGACGCGCCCATCGAAACCGTGGAGAGTGTGGTGCGCGGCGTCGCCCGTCGTGCCGGCGAGGACGGCGAGCCTGAGCTCCTTTCAGGCGACGACTTCCAGCGTGCCATTGCCGAGCCGTGGTGGACCGCGACGGCGTAGTCGAGACATTCCTGAGCTACCTGCGCGACCACAACCTGCCTGTGACCCAGCAGCGCATCGACATCGCCAAGGTCCTGTTAGGCTCCGACCGTCATCTTTCGGTGGAGGAAGTGACCGCTGAGCTGCACCAGCGTGGCCAGAAGGCGGGACTCGCGACCGTGTATCGCACCATCGAACTGCTGGTGCGCTGCGGTCTCGTGGTCCAGCGCGACTTCGACGAAGGCTTCAAGCGATTCGAACCGGCGCGCGATATCCCGCAGCACGAGCACCTGTTGTGCACCGTCTGCGGGCGAGTAACGGAGTTTCAGGATGAGCGCCTGGAGCGGATCACGACGCTGGTGGCCGAGACGCACGGCTATCTGCGACAGCGCCATCGCCTGGTGATCCACGGCGTCTGCGCTGCATGCCGTTCCGGCGCCTCAATCAACTGACGCCTCAATGGAAACTCCAACGCTCGGCGTGGTCGTCGCATTCACCGCGGGACTGCTGTCGTTCCTGTCGCCGTGCGTGCTGCCGCTGATTCCGAGCTACGTCACGTTCATTACCGGCCTGTCGCTGGACGACGTGCAGAATGCCCGTCGCGCGGCGCTGGTGCATGGCTTGCTGTTCGTTCTTGGCTTCACGCTGATTTTTCTGGCCATGGGCGCCACGGCGACACTGCTCGGGCAGGCGCTTCTGAGACACCGCGACTGGATCAGCCGGATCGGCGGCATCGTCATCATCATCTTCGGCCTGTATCTGCTCGGCGTGCTGAACATCGGATTCCTGTCGCGCGAGCGCCGGTTTCACGTCGCGGACAAGCCAGTCGGGTACTTCGGCACCGTTGTGGTGGGCGTGGCGTTTGGCGCTGGTTGGACGCCATGTCTTGGCCCGATACTCGGATCGATACTCGTTTACACGTCGAGCCAGGCGGACCTGGCGAAGGGCATGTGGCTTCTGCTCGCGTACTCGCTCGGCCTGGCGGTGCCATTCCTGCTCTCCGCCGTCGCCATTGAGCGGTTCTCGGCGTTCTTCCAGCGCATGCGACGCCAGATGGTCTGGGTTTCGCGCATTTCGGGCGCCGTCCTCATTGGAATCGGCATCCTGCTGGTGACGAACTATTTCACCGTTCTCGCCGCCTGGCTCACGAAGCTCACGCCGGAATTCCTGTTGGAGCGCATTTAGCGCGATTCCCCGGAAGAGTCCGCTGCTGTGACGCAGGTCTCCTTCTTTTGACGTCGTGATGGGCCATATTCATGTGAATGGTGTAAATCAGACAAATCACTTCTCCGAGGAGAGGTTGCTCATGCAAGTCATTCGGTTTCGCGCCGTCTTCCCGATCGCCATCGCGGCGGTTTTTGCGGCCTGCTCAGGCAGGGATGCCGACACGGCGGCGATGGATTCGGCGGCGGCGGCGGATTCCGCCGCGCGCGATCTGGCTCGTGCGGGAGTTGATACCGCCACGCAGCCCCAGTTGAAGGACGTTCCGGTGACACCGCCTCCGGCGACATCGACATCGCGCCCGAAGTCAACGCCGCCAAGGGCTACCGCACCGGCCCCGACCCCGGCTCCTGCCCCACCGCCAGCGGCCGCGCCCGCGCCCGCGCCAACCAGTGGCGTGATAGCGTCCGGAACGACGCTGGCTCTCGCGTCAGCCACCAAGGTCTGCACGAACACGCACAAGGTGGGTGACCGGTTCGACGCGTCGTTGACCACAGCGGTCACAGGCAGCAACGGCGTTTCACTGCCCGCCGGCTCGACCGTTTCGATCGAGTTGACGGAGCTCAAGCGCAGCGTGGACTCCAAGACGAATATCGTCATGGGATTCCGCGTCGTCTCGATCACGGCCAACGGGCGTACGTACATACCGGAGGCCGAAGTTGTGACCGCGTCAATTGACCGGGTTCGCTCGCAGAGCACCGGCGACGACGCGAAGAAGGTCGCGGGCGGCGCCGCGGCTGGCGCCATCATCGGCCAGGTACTTGGCCGGAACACCAAGGGCACGCTCATCGGCGCGGCGGTTGGCGCGGCGGCTGGAGCCGCCGCGGCCTCCTCGACGTCCGACTACGAAGGTTGCGTCAATGCTGGTGCGCCAGTGTCGGTCAGGTTGACGGGGCCTCTCACCGTGACGGTTGCCGGGAACTGACAGGAAACAGGAAACAGGAAACAGAGAAGGAGTGAGGGCCCGCGGCGATCGCCTGCGGGCCCTCACTATTTCAACCGCTTCGTTCCTCCCCTGCTTCCTGTTTCCTGTTTCCTGTTTTCTCTTTGTTCAATGGCAATCGATCCGCGGATCACCGAGCACCGCAATCCCCGCACGGCGCGGATCGATCTGGCGTCGCCTGACGAGATTGTGGCCCTCATGAACGCCGAGGACCGCACGGTGGCCGACGCGGTGGCCACGCAGCGGGACGCGATTGCCAGCGCGATTACGATCCTCGAAGGCGTGTTCCGCGCCGGCGGACGCTTGTTCTACGTCGGCGCGGGAACGTCGGGACGGTTGGGAATACTCGATGCCAGCGAATGTCCCCCCACGTTCGGGACCAACCCGGAACTCGTGCAAGGGATCATCGCCGGTGGACCGCCCGCTGTCTTTCGATCGCAGGAAGGCGCTGAGGATCTCCCCGAAAACGGAGAGGCTGCGATCAACGAGTACGGGGTAAACGCCCAGGATTGCCTGGTCGGCATCGCGGCGTCGGGGACGACGCCGTTCGTGAGCGGCGCTCTCTCGAGGGCGGAACAGCTTGGAGCGCGCACGATCGTCATCGCCTGCACGCCGCTTCCGCCAGAGGTGACGCGTCTGACGGACGTCGCCATCGTCGCCATTACGGGACCCGAGGTGGTCACCGGTTCAACGAGGCTCAAGGCGGGCACGGCGACCAAGATGATCCTCAACATGCTGACGACGGGCGCCATGATCCGGCTTGGGAAGACCTGGGGCAACCTGATGGTGGACCTTCAGGCCACCAACCGGAAGCTCAAGGATCGAAGCGAGCGAATCCTGATGGAGTCGTGCGCCATCAGCCGCGACGACGCCCGCGCGCTGCTGGAGGCGGCCGGGGGCAGCGTGAAGGTGGCGATCGTTATGCGCCGCGCGTCGATTGGACGCGAAGAAGCAGCTCGGCGCATCAGTGCCGCGCACGGCATCATTCGGCACGTTGTTGGCGATCCGTGAATCGGGACGTGAGATGGGAGATGGGAGATGGGAGATAAACTGCTAACCACGGGATCACTGCGGTGAGTGGATCAATCGGGGAAGGGAGCATCCCGGGACCGCCTCCATCAGAAGGTGATCCAGCTTCTCGCAGTATGTCTCAATTCTCCCATCTCCCATCTCACATCCTGGTTGGCCTCATGTCCGGCACCTCGCTGGACGGGATTTCCGCTGCGGTCGTGCGATTCGGCGATGACGAGCGCGCCGAACTGCTCGCCTTTCGCCAACTCCCCTACGATGCCACCAGACGTCAGCGCCTCTCGCGGGCCTTGAATGGCGCTTCGCCTGACGAGTACTGCCGCCTCAACTTCGATCTCGGCCATTGGCTGGCCCACGCGGCCATCGCGGTGCTCGCCGACGCCGGTGTTGCCCGTGAGGACGTCGCGGCCATCGCCTCGCACGGACAGACCGTCTGGCATGTGCCCGGCCATTCCACATGGCAGTTCGGGGAATCGGCGGTGATAGCCGAGCGGACCGGCATCGACGTGATCTCCGATTTCCGCGTTCGCGATGTGGCCGCTGGTGGTCAGGGTGCGCCGCTGGTCCCCATCGCCGATGCCATGCTGTTCTCGCTGCCGACGTCGTGGCGCGCCCTGCAGAACATTGGCGGTATCGGCAATGTCACCGTGGTTCCGCCGGGTGGTGAGATCTCTGCCGTGCGCGCCTTCGATACCGGACCTGGCGTCGTGGTCATCGACACGGTCACACGCAGCGTTGCCCCTGGCCTCCGATTCGACGAAGGCGGCAAACTGGCCCGGAGCGGCTCGCCGGTCGACGCCGCCGTGGACGAGGCACTGACATTGCCATACTTCGCCGCGCCGCCTCCCAAGTCTACTGGACGCGAGCTGTTCAGCCCGGGCTGGATCGAGTCGTTCATCGCGAACTGCCGGCGACATCGGCCCGCGGCAACGCCAGGCGATCTCGTGGCGTCGGCAGTCGCACTCACCGCCCGTAGCGTTGCCGATGCGTTCCGCCGTTTCATACCGGAACCCGTTTCGGAATTGCTGGTTTCGGGAGGTGGCGCGGAGAACCCTGCCTTGATCGAAGGGCTCGCCGCCGCGTTACCGACCGGCATCACCACCCGCCGCTTTGCGGACGTCTACTTCGATGGTGAAGCCAAGGAGGCCGTGGCCTTTGCGCTGCTTGGACGCCTCTACCTCGGCGGACGCGCTGGAAACGTGGTGACCGTGACCGGGGCGAAGGGGCCGCGCGTCCTTGGCAAGTTCACTCCCGCCGGCACCACGGCCGACCCCTGAGGATTCGTCGTTAGGCGGACAGCCGCCAGGCGGCCCACAGCAGGATCAGCACGCCGAGGGCGAAGATCAGCCGGGAATAGAGGCGGCCCCGGCGGCGTCGTTCCTCATCCACCGGCACCGTCACCGGCCACGGCTGCGTGACGTCGTCCGCGTGCCCAGGAGGGACGATGCCTTCGTCCACGGGGGGCGCCGGAGAGAATTCGCGATAGCCGACTTCATCTGCCGTCCGGGGCACGACCAGGCCCCGGCCTTCGAAGCGCGCCGCGACCACCGTGATGTTGTCAGGGCCACCCTGATCGTTGGCCATGGCCACGAGCCGGTCGCAGGCAACCGACAGGTCCAGCTCTTCCTCCACCACGCGCGCCATGTCGTCCGGCCGCACGAGCCCCGACAGGCCATCGCTGCAGAGGAGAAGCACGTCGCCGCGGCGCAGTGGCTGCATGGTCACATCCACCTTCACGTTGGCTTCGGGGCCAAGCGCCTGCAGGATGATGTTCCGGCGTTCGCTGAGCTTCGCTTCCTCCTCGGTCAGCTCGCCGGCTTCGATCAGCTTCTGCATCAGCGACTGGTCCTTGGTCAACTGCGTCGCCGTGCCGCCGCGGATGAGGTAGGCGCGGCTGTCACCCACCTGGGCGAGATACAGCGTGTCATTGAGCAGCGCCGCGATGGTGGCCGTCGTGCCCATGCCGCGCAGCTCGGGCTTGTTCGCCGCCTGCTGGAAGATCGACCAGTTGGCTTTTTCGGCCGCGCGGGCCAGCTCCGAGGCCAGGTCGGCCGGCGTGACGGCGCGCTGGTCGGCGAACCGCTCGCGCAGGTGGCGCAACACGACGTCCACGGCGGTCGCCGACGCCACTTCGCCGGCCGCGGCGCCGCCCATGCCGTCGGCGACCATGAACAGCGTGGCCGCGGGATCCGCCGGTTGCTCGACGAGTCGCTCGAACCGGAGCGCTTCTCCTTCGCTCAGGTTGACGACGATGAACGAATCCTCGTTGTGCTCACGCGTGCGACCGACGTCCGTATGCGCGAACACCTGAATGACCACCGGCGCCTCGGGCCGGTCCCGGTTTTCCCGGGATCCAGCTGGGATCACGTATTCCCCGGAGATGGTCGACATGGAACTCGCGTCAACGGTACCGGGCACGCGCCGGGCCGGCCCCGGCGGGCTTCACGCGAGGTCGGCCCGCAACATCTTGCGACCAAACAGAAGGCGCTCGCCACCACGTACGGCCCGCTCGCCGCGGACCAGCACGCCGATGCCGTTCCGGGATCCCAGGTCGCGCACGACGTATTCATCGCGTTGCGGGACCGACCGGATTTCCGCGTGCCTCCCGCTCATCGTCGGGTCATAAGGGAAGGCCCAGTCTCCGTGGTCTCGTCCGATGAGGATTGTGCGACCGGGCGAGAGGTACAGCACGTCGCGCACGCTGCCGTCGGCACGGAGCTGCTCCAGCATCGCGTCATCGCGCGCCGGAGTCCGCGAGCCAGCCTGACGCAGCTCGGCGTCGTCCAGGAGGAAGCCGGACGACAGTTTCCGGAAGCGGATCACCTGCGAACCGATGAGCAGCACGTCACCATCGGTCAGCGCCTGAGGCGCCAGGATGTACAGCCAGCTTCCGTTCGAGGAACCGAGATCGCGCACGTGAAGCGCATTGTCCTTCCACGTGAGGACGGCATGCTCCGGCGACACCGATTCATCGTCGCCGAACTGCACGTCGCCGTGGTCCCGGCCAACGACGATCTCGCCGCGTTCCAGCGGGATCTCGCGAACGACGTCTCCGTCATCGGCGAGCAGCGAGAGACGAGGACCCTGCGTGCTCACCACCATTGGCGTGATGCCACGCGGCTGCGTGTCCACCGTCAGTCCCGGCGCGTCCAGTCCGCCCTTGAGCGGCTCACCGCACGCGGCGCAGAACGCATCGTCGTCATCCATGCGCGTGCCGCAGGAACCGCAGAACGTGGGGTGGACTTCGGTGAATCCCGTCTTCAGTCCGCAATGCGGACAGAAGTGCAGGGCGCGATCGATCGCACGGGTGCAATGCGGACAGGGCGCCGTACGCACCGAACGGCTGCCGGAGGGCGTCGAGGCCATCAAACGACGCGCGTCGTCCGCCGACAGGACCGGACGATCATGGAATGCGGCCCGCCCGCCCGACAACGGAATGACTCCCGTGGTCGAGTCTGTCGGACGCATGCGCCAACCGCAGTGGGCGCAGAAACTGTGATGCGAATCAAGGTCGCTGGTGCGACCGCAGTTGGCACAACGGGCCACCGGATTCGTCCTCTCGAGGAAATCGGTCCGGTAAGGAGCGGAACCGAAACGGCGCTACAGCGAAATTGCCACAAACCCCACTAGGGAGCAACCCGCGACGTGACCCTACGGGGCAGGCCGCCAGTTCGATTCCGGATTGCTGCAAGTTCTCCACCACGACTACCTTGCGCCCATGCCGACAGGGTCAGTCCGTCGAGCCATCGCGGTCCTGGCGCTTCTTGGCGCGGCTTGCTTGCCGGGTCCTGTACCCCATCCGGGCCCGAACGTAGGCCCGCCGGCCGCAGCGCCGCCGTCAGGCGGGGTGCCGGCGCCGTCCCCCGCAGCCGCGGAAACGGCAAGTCCTGCAGGGGTCGGGTTACCCCCGATACCTAATGTGGTAGGGCCAATCGCGTTGCGAGTCGTCTACCCTGCGGCTGGTGCACAGGTCGCGACGCGCGATTCCAACTTCGTTTTCGGATCTGTCGGCAGTCGGACCGCCACCCTTCGGATAAACGGCCGAATCGTGGATGTGAAGCCAAACGGGAGCTTCCTGGCCTGGCTGCCGGTTCCGACAGAGCCGAGCCCTGCCGGCGTCTACGAACTGGAGGTGGCGCAGGGATCCGACACGGTGCGGGCCCAGCACCGCGTCACTATTCCGCCGGAACCTCTGACAATCCCATCCGCGGGCCCGCTCATTGTCGACTCGGCGACTCTGACGCCCAGAGAGCGCATGGTACTCGAACGCTGGGAGCCGGTTCGCGTCGGCCTCACAGTGGGGAGCGCTGCCCAGGCCGAACTGCAACTGCCCGACGGAGCCCGCCTCCCGATGCTGCCAACAGCAGGAGCGGTGTTGAATCCACGAGGCAGGGTGGCGGTGGCGACTGAGGTCCCAGCCGTTCGGCTCGGTAGCGGCGCCTGGGTTCAGGTCATTCGTGGGAGCGATAGCGTGCGGCTGCCTCTGACGCGCGTCGCACTCGCTGATTCGGCCGGTCCCCAGTACGCCCGGCTTGGCGCGGCGCCGTCGACCATGCCTGACACCGATCGTGTGATCATTGGCCGACCAGTTGCCGGTGGGACCTACAAGTGGTTCCTGATTCCGGGGACGGTGGCCGAGGTCACTGGCCAGCTGGGAGCCGCAACGCGCATCCGGCTCGATGGAAGCCTGCAGGTCTTCGTCGATCAGAACGAACTGGCGCCGCTACCCGCCGGTACTCCCGCTCCGCGCCGCATTGCCGGGAATGCGCGCGTGATGCACAACGGGGGGTGGACGGATGTCCGCATCCCGATGTCGGAGATCCCTCCGTACTCGGTCGAGGCGGAGCCGCAGGCGTTGGTTCTCACGCTGCACGGCACGACGGCGAACACGGACATCATCAACTTCACGTCGACCGATTCCATCGTGCGCCGCGTGACGTGGCGGCAGGTCCTGAACGACCGTGCCGAGTATCGCGTGGAGTTGCACGACGCCCCGTTCGGGTACCTCGTCATGTGGGATCGCAACGCGCTCGTGTTGCGAATCCGCGGCATGCCGGCGATAGACCGATCGCGGCCGCTGCATGGACTGGTGATCGCGGTCGATGCCGGCCATCCTCCGGGCGGCACCACCGGACCCACCGGTCTCTACGAGGCCGTTGCCACGTTAGGCATCGCCGAGCGTCTGAAGGTGTACCTCGAGCAGCGCGGGGCGTCGGTGGTGATGACGCGGTCGGCGCCGGGCGCCGTGGCCCTGGCGGATCGGCCGGTGATCGCGCGCCGCGCCGAGGCGCACGCGTTCGTCTCGATTCACCTCAATGCGTTCCCCGATGGTGTCAATCCGCTCGACCGCAATGGAACCGGGTCGTACTACTTCAATTCGTGGTCGGAGCCGCTTGCCCGGGCCGTGCAGGCGGGGATGGTACGGCGGATGGGGCTGCGCGACCTGGGTGTGAATTACGACAACCTCGCCGTCCTTCGTCCGACCTGGATGCCGAGCGTGCTGTGCGAAGGGGCGTTCCTGATAATCCCCGAGCAGGAGGCCGCGCTGCGAACGCCGGAGTTCCAGGACGCGTATGCCCGGGGAGTTGCAGAGGGGCTTGAAGCGTACTTCCGGAGTTTGCCTCGGTAACGTGGCCACAGGCCACAGGCCACAGGCCACCGGTCACAGGTTGAGAGGTGGAGCGCAGTGCCGAGTCACGAGTCACGAGTCACGAGTCACGAGTCACCAGTCACCGGTCACCAGTCACATGCCCTTCGTCCACCACCTGGCGTTTGTCTGCGGCAACGTCACTCTGAAGGCTCGCGCTTCCGTCTGGCCGTTTGTCGTGATCAGAGGCGACACGGAGCGCATCGAGGTGGGTGAGGACTCCAACATCCAGGACGGCACCGTCGTCCACACCGATCACGGCTTCCCGACGATCATCGGTGATCGCGTTGGGATCGGTCATCGGGCCATCGTCCACGGCGCTATCGTCGAGCCGGATTCGCTCGTTGGTATGGGCGCCATCCTGCTCAACGGCGTGCGCGTCGGAACAGGCTCCATCATTGCAGCCGGCGCGGTGTGCAAGGAAGGAATGCAGATCCCGCCGAATTCAATGGTCATGGGCGTTCCGGGCCGCATCGTTCGAGAAACGACGGTGCTTGAACGGGAGCGAATCCGCGATACTGTTGATTCGTATGTGAGGCTCCAGGCCGAACACGAGGCAGGGAAGCATCCACGTTTCGCGGCCGGCGAGTCCGGGGCCCCCTGAATCAGCGTGCCTGTTGCGGCGTGAGAGTCCATCGCCGCGCCGCCGAGCATCGTTAGGTGCAGGTCGGAGCCCTTCCCCTCGACTCGTTCGGCGCGCCGCACATCATCACGGTTGCGATACTGGTGGCCGGCATTGCCGGTCTCTGCTGGATCGGCCGGAGTCTCGATGGAATGGCGCGCCGGCGCTACGAGATGGCGCTGGCCGTCGCGGTGGGCGCGCTCTGGATCTCCTATCAGGCGTACGACTTCAGCCGGCATGGCTTCGACCCCCGGTATACGCTGCCGTTGCAGATGTGCGACTTCTCGGCGCTGATCGCGGCCTTGGTCATGGTCCGACCGCGCCGCGGCCTGCAGTCGCTGGCCTATTTCTGGGGACTCGCGTTAGGCACACAGGCGGTCATCACGCCGGACCTGGCCGGGGGCCCTTCCTCGGTGTCCTTCTGGGCGTTCTGGATCTACCACCTGTTCGTCGTGGGGGCCGGCGTATACGTCGTGGTCGTCCAGCGATTCCGGCCGGAGTGGAAGGACCTGCGCTTCGCGTTGTCGATGGGCGTCCTGTACGCGGCCGCGATGTTCACGATCGACGCGATATTCGACCTGAACTACGGGTATTTCGGTCGTACGGTCCCGTCGCGCCCGACATTGCTGGATGTTCTCGGGCCGTGGCCGCTCCGGTGCGTCTTCATGGTGATGCTGGGGGCGGCCGCGATGACGGCTCTCTGGCTGCCGTGGCTGTTCGTGAAGCGCAAAGCGCAACGCGCAACGTGCAAAGATGCGTGATCGCGACAGACGCTCAGGATGGAGCCGCCACGCCCCTGCCGTCGGCCTTCGCGTAGAGGTCGAGCATCTCCTGCTCTGCGCGCGGGTGCAGCACCTGGTTCGCCGCGAATGACTGCGCGTCCGGGAAGCTCGTGCGGCGGATGCGAGCGGCGGCCGCCTCGAGATCGTAGGTCGTGCGCCGCAATTGGACGTCCGGGCCCGACAGGAGCCAGTAGGCGCCGGGGTCGGCGAACGGCATGCCCACGCTGCCGGCGTTCACCACGCGCAGCGATCCGACGGTGCGGTCGAACTGCATGTGCGTGTGCCCGCACACGGTCAGCGTGGCATCGACACCGGCGAACATCGTGCGGATCCGGTCATCGGGTGAGAGACGCGTGAACAGCTCCGTGTCGTTGCGGGGGGTGGCGTGACAGAAGAGCGTGTCCCCGACGCCGTCGATCGTGAGCCGGATCGTCAGCGGCCACTTCGCCAGCGCGGTAGCGTAGTCGCCAGTCAACTGCGCCGCACTCCACTGGATGCCGGCCTGGAATGCCTGGGGAACGTGGTCGAGCGAACCGCCGCCTAACGCCGACAGCGCCGCGGACTCGCCGTTGCCGTGGATGAACTCGGTCCTGAGTCCCGTGCCGAAGAGGACCTCCAGGCACTCACGCGGCATGGGGCCGGGGAGTACATCGCCACCCACGACGATGACGTCCACGCCCACCCGGCGCACCTCGTCCAGCACGGCTTCCAGGGCGGGCAGGTTGCCGTGGATATCGTAGAGCGCGGCTACTCGTGGCATCGATCCAGCCTCTCGTAAACTGTCCTGAAATTAGGCTCTTGACGGGGCGCGTCGGGCGCGTTATTTAACCTCCGGGTTAGTTAACCAGTAGGTTATATACATATGGAACCTGACCAGCTCAGCCTCACCTTTGCCGCCCTCGCCGACCCGACGCGTCGTGCCATCCTGGCTCGACTCGCATCGGGGGAAGCGACGGTGAAGGAACTCTCCGAGCCGTTCGACATGAGCGGTCCGGCGGTCTCGAAGCACCTGCGCGTGCTCGAGCGGGCGGGGCTGATCGCCCGTGGTCGTGATGCGCAGTGGCGCCCGTGCCGGCTCGAAGCGGCGCCGCTCAAGGAAGTGGCCGAATGGGCCAGCGATTTCCGGCAGTTCTGGGACGAGAGCCACAAGAGACTCGACTTCTATCTCGCACAACTCAACGCGAAGGAGAGGAGGAAGAATGCCCGCCACAAATAAGCACGCCACCACGTTCACGACGCCCTCCGACACGGACGTCGTGGTCACCCGTGTCTTCGACGCGCCGCGCAAGCTGGTGTTCGAAGCGCACACGAGCTGCAAGCACATGCCTAACTGGATGGGGCCGTACGGATGGACCATGTCCGAGTGCAGGAATGACCTGCGACCCGGTGGCGAGATCCGGTACACCTGGAGCAAGCCGGGCGGAAACGGGATTACGATCACGGGCGTGAACAAGGAGGTGGTCCCGCCGTCGCGTGTGGTCAGTACGGAGTCGTGGGGTGACCCATGGCCGGTGGCGACGAACATCCTGGAGCTGACGGAAGTGGACGGCCAGACGACGGTCGTGATGACGATCCGCTATCCGTCGAAGGAGGCACGCGACGCGGCGCTCCAGACGGGCATGAAGGACGGAATGACGGTGGGCTATGAGCGTCTCGACGAGTACCTCGGAACGTTGAGTTGAACCGGCTCAATTCCAGTACCTAACCGGAGAAGACCAATGATTGACGAACCAGAGATTGTCACGACCGAACCCCAGAGGGCCGCAGTCATTCACCTCTCCATCCCGCGCAACAAGATCCAGGAAGAGATGGGCCCCGGACATAACGAGCTGATGTCGGCGCTCAAGGCGCAGGGCGTCGCGCCCGCGGGCCCGTGGTTCACCCACCACCTGCGCATGGATCCTGCCGTCTTCGATTTCGAGATCGGGGTTCCGGTCGCGGCGGAAGTGAAAGCCACGGGTCGTGTGAAGCCGGGGGTGCTGCCGGCCGCAAAAGTGGCGCGCACCACGTACCGCGGTGGCTACGAAGGTCTGGGCTCGGCGTGGAGCGAATTCGAGGCCTGGATCAGGAAGCAGGGGCATGCGGCCGCCCCGGATCTCTGGGAGGTGTATGCTGCGGGACCCGAGACCGGGAATGATCCAAATCTCTACCGAACGGAGCTCAATCGACCACTGAAGTAGCGCGACACTGGATGAGGGATGTCGGATGGCGGATGGCGGACGTGAGATAAGCTGCGGGATCGGAATAGCGCACGCCGCTGCGCTGCCTGCCGGCCGTCACGCGTAACCAGCGATCGTCTGACTTGCGGCGCCCTCCAGGTCGCTTCATTATCGAGGCGACCAGCGATCCGGGCGGGCGCTTTGAAGATCACGTTCGTTCGGCCGAGCATGCATGGTCGACGGTCCAGCGACGCCATGCACCCGCTGGCCTTCGCAGTGCTGCGAAGCCTGACCCCGCCGGACGTCGAGGTGGTGCTGCACGACGAGAGGATCGGGCCCATCCCTCTCGACGAAGCAACCGACCTCGTCGCGATGACCGTCGAGACCTACACCGCTCGGCGCGCGTACCAGCTCGCGGCCTCGTACCGTCGACGCGGCGTCCCGGTCGTGATGGGAGGCTACCACCCGACGTTCCTCCCGGATGAATGCGCGCCGTTCGCCGACGCGATTGTCGTTGGCGACGCCGAAGCGGTGTGGCCCGCGGTCGTTTCGGACGCGCGGCGCGGGAAGCTGCGCGCCATCTACCGGCAGGGCGAATTCCCGCCGCTCGCCGGACGGCCGCCGGCGGATCGGAGCCTCTTCGCGGGCAAGCGCTACGCGCCGGTCACGCTCGTGCAGTACGGGCGTGGCTGCCGATTCAACTGCGACTTCTGTTCCATCCACGCCTTTTATGGTTCCAGCCTCCGGCAGCGCGCGGTCCGGGAGGTCTGCGACGAGATCGAGCGCGCCGGGGCGCGACTCGTCTTCTTCGTCGACGACAACCTGTTCGTGGACGTGCCGAAGGCCAGGGAGCTCTTTGGCGCCCTGCGCCCGTTAGGCATCAACTGGTTCTGCCAGTCATCGATCGACATCGCGCGGGACCGGAGCCTGGTGGCGCTGATGGCGCGCAGCGGATGCTCCAGTGCGCTGTTCGGCTTCGAGTCGCTCCGGCCGGAGAACCTGCGCCAGATGCGCAAGAGCTGGAACGTGAAGTGGCAGGACTTCCAGACGTCGATCGGGGTCATCCGCGACGCCGGCATCATGATCTACGGGACGTTCGTGCACGGGTACGACGCGGACACGGTCCAGTCGTTCGACGACACGGTGGAGTTCGCGATCAAGCACCGGTTCTACCTGGCCAACTTCAACCCGCTCACGCCAACGCCGCGTGCCCCGCTGTACGATCGGCTCGCCCGGGAGGGACGTCTCATCTACGACCGCTGGTGGCTCGACCCGCGTTTCCGGTATGGTGACGCGACGTTTCACCCGCGCGGGATGACCGCCGACGAGCTCACGGCGGGTTGCTGGCGGGCAAGGCTCGCGTTCAATACGGCCGGGTCCATGGTCACGCGTTTCCTCGATCCGCTCGGTGCCCTGCGATCGCCGCGCAACGCCTTCCAGTTCCTGCTCTCCAATGCCATCTCGCGCCGCGAGATCCATCGGAAACAGGGAGCGGCGTTAGGCGGCCCGGAACCGCTGGAGTTGCCGGCACAGCTCGGAGCCGTGCCCGCGGCCGGCGGTTTTCGCGGCGCCGCGACTGACGATGGTGAGTCGCTCGCCGCGGAGATGGTGTCGTGAGGATCACCTTCATCATGCCGAACCTGGGCTGCCTCGAGGACGGAGCCTACATCGACGAGGGGAGCATGGAGCCGCTCCCCCTGGCGGTGCTGGCCGGCCTCACGCCCCCTGACGTCGAGTGCGTGTTGTACGACGACCGCATCGAGCCCGTCCCGTTCGACGAGGCCACTGACCTGGTGGCGATCAGCGTCGAGATCTTCACGGCCCGCCGCAGCTACGAGATCGCCGCCGAGTACCGGGCGCGCGGCATCCCGGTGATCATGGGAGGCTTTCACCCCACGCTCTCGCCTGACGAGTGCCTCGAGCACGCCGACGCCGTCTTCCTCGGCGATGCCGAGTCGCTGTGGGCCAGGGTCGTCGAGGACGCCCGTCGCGGCGCGCTGCGTCGCGTCTATCGCGCCCCGCCGGGTCCCGCCCAGGCCGGCGGCGTCCTTCCGCGGCGTGACCTGTTCCGGGGGAAGAAGTACCTGCCGATCTCGCTGGTGCAGTTCAGCCGCGGGTGTCGCTTCGCCTGCAACTTCTGCGCGATCAGCAGTTATTTCGGCGCCAGGCACTTCGTGAGGCGGACGCGCGAGGTGCTCGATGAGATCGCGTCGCAGGATCGCCGTCTGGTCTTCTTCGTTGACGACAACTTCCTGTCGAATCACGAGGCGGCCAAGGCCTTCCTCCGCGAACTCATCCCGCTGCGGATCCGCTGGGTCTCGCAGGCCTCGATCGACATGACGTCGGATCCCGAACTCATGGCGCTCCTGGCGGAGAGCGGTTGCCTGGGGAACGTCATCGGCTTCGAGTCGCTGAACGCCGCGAACCTCCGTGCCATGGGGAAGGGACCGGCGATGCGACTGAACGGGCGCGGCGCAAACGCGACGGGGTGGGACAGGTACGACGGCCCCGTCGAAATTCTCCGGCAGCATCACCTCCAGACCTGGGCCGCGTTCACGCTCGGACACGACCAGGACACAGCCGAGAGCATTCGAGAGACCTGCGACTTCGCCATCGCGAAGCGGTTCTGCTTTGCCGCGTTCAACATTCTGATGCCATATCCGTCCACGCCGCTATACGACCGGCTGTCGGCCGCGGGGCGACTCCTGTTCGACGGGAAGTGGTGGTTGCATCCGCAGTGGCGCTTCAACCACGCGGCATTCCGCCCCGCGCGCATGTCACCGGAGGAGTTGACCGAGGCCTGCTGGCAGGCGCGATCCCGGTGGAACCGGCCGGCATCGGTGCTCCACCGGTTCCTGGATCCGCGGACGCACCTCAGCTCCCTGGCTCGGGCGTACACGTTCTGGGCGTACAACCCGCTCTACGCCAGGGAGAACTTCAAGAAGCAGGGAATGCGGATGGGGTACTACCTCGACTCCATTCATCCCGCCGTCCCCGGCCCGCTCGCGGGGAACGACCCGTGGCGCGACGTGGTAGACGCGGGCCGCATGACCGACAACCTCGTGGCGAAGTCGGGGTCAGCGTGACGATGCGTGTACTGTACCAGGGTGTTCCCCGGCAGGTAATATCGAACGGCCCTTCACCCAGAGGTGCGACATGCGTCCACACGTGATGTCGGAGCGCGGATCGGCGCCGTGGCGAGTGGCGCTGGTTTCGCCGAAGGGCCCGCTGTACCGCCATCGCGGCGGTATCTGGAAGAAGTCGCTGCGCTACCAGCCGCTGACGCTGACCACGCTCGCGGCGCTCATTCCAACCGACTTTCCGCACGTCCTCGAGTTGATCGACGAGGGAATTGCCGACGTGCCGCGCGACCTCGACGTCGACCTCATCGGCATCACCGTCATCACGGGGACGGCGAAGCGCGCGTACGAACTTGCCGATCACTACCGCGCGCGCGGCGTCGCGGTGGTGCTCGGCGGCCCGCACATCACGCTCATTCCCGACGACGCGCAGCCGCACGCTGATGCCATCGTGGTTGGATACGCGGAAGACACGTGGCCCCAGTTGCTGCGTGACTTCGCGGCCGGTGCCCTGAAGGCTCGCTACGCGCAGGCGCCCGGGCTCAGCCTGGCGGGTCGCCCGTTTGCGCGGCGCGACCTCCTTCCAAGCCGCCACTTCCTGACGAACAACGTGTTCGAGGCCACGCGCGGCTGCGTGCACGCCTGCGAATTCTGCGTCGTTCCCACCGCCTGGGGACGGCGGCCGTTCCAGAAACCGGTGCACGAGGTCGTCGCCGAAATCCGGGAGCACGGCGCGCGGAAGCTGATCTTCGTGGATCTCAACCTCATCGCCGATCGCGCCTACGCGGTCGAACTCTTCAAGGCGCTCATCCCGCTGAAGCTGCGATGGTACGGGCTTTCGACGGTCCTCCTCGCTGACGACGAGGAACTCCTCGACCTGGCGCAGCAGAGCGGATGTAACGGGCTGCTGATGGGCCTCGAGTCGCTGTCCACCGTGAACCTGAAGGGCAACCGCAAGGGCTTCAACTCACCCGATCGTTATGCGCAGGTCGTTGATCGCCTGCACGCGCACGGCATCGCCCTGCAGGGATGCTTCGTCTTCGGGCTCGACGACGACCGGCCCGACGTCTTCCTGAAGACCGCGGAATTTGCCGTTCAGGCGAAGATCGACCTGCCGCGGTTCGCGGTGGTCACGCCGTTCCCGAACACACCGCTTTACAAGCGGCTCGACGCCGAGAGGCGGATCCTCACGAAGAACTGGGAGCTGTACGACGCACAGCACGTGGTCTTCCAGCCGCGGCACATGAGCGTCGAGGAACTCCAGAACGGCATCGAATCGGCGTGGAAGCACGCCTACAGCTATCAGTCTATCTGGCGGCGAGTTCGTTCCTCACCCGCCCCCTGGCCGGTCCGGCTCGGCACCAACCTCGGCTATCGCTTCTACGCCAACAACCTGTCGCGATTCTACAACTGCGACTGGATCATCGGCCGCGTACCGCGCAACACGCCGGTGCCTGACGAGGCCGAGACGGCGGGCATCGCGTCGTGACGCTCATGCGGCTCACGATCATCCATCCGTGCGTCGGGCGCAAAACCGGACAGCGCTATATCCGCACGTGGCAGATGGAACCGCTGCCGGCGGCCACCGTCGCCGGGCTGACGCCTCGCGACGTCGAGGTGAAGTTCTACGACGACCGCATGGAGCTGATCCCGTTCGACGAGAAGACCGACCTGGTCGCGATCAGCGTCGAGACCTACACGGCACGGCGGGCCTACCAGATCGCCAGTGAGTATCGGCGGCGGAAGGTCCCGGTGGTGATGGGAGGGTTCCACGCCAGCCTCTGTCCGGACGAAGTCGCTCGTTATGCGGAATCCGTCGTCGTCGGTGAAGCCGAGGCGCTCTGGCCGGCGGTCATCGACGATGCGCGGCATGGAAGGCTCCAGAAGTTCTATAGATCCCAGGGCAGGACCTCGCTCGATGGCTTGCGTCCCGACCGCTCCATCTTCGCCGGCAAGCGCTACCTGCCCATCGGGCTCGTCGAGGCCGGTCGCGGCTGTCACTTCAAGTGCGAGTTCTGCGCCGTGCAGACGGTGTTCGAGGCGACTCAGACGCGGCGGCCGATCGACCAGATTCTGGCCGAGGTCCGCGCGCTCAAGGATACCCGCAAGCTGTTCTTCTTCGTGGACGACAACATCACGTCGAACCTGCGCCAGGCGAAGGAATTCTTCCGGGCGCTCATCCCCCTCGGCGTCCGCTGGGTGAGCCAGGCCAGCATCAACGCCGCTCACGACGAAGAGTTCCTCGATCTGCTGGTACGGAGCGGGTGCCAGGGCGTCCTGATCGGATTCGAGAGCCTGAATCCGGCCAACCTCGAATCGATGAACAAGCGGTTCAACACGGCCAAGGGCGGATTCGAAGTCGCGCTGGCGAACCTGCGGCGTCACCGCATCCGGGTGTATGGGACATTCATCTTCGGCTACGATGGCGACACACCGGACAGTTTCGGTCCCACCGTCGACTTCGCGCGTCGCCACGGGTTCTACATCGCGGCCTTCAATCACCTGACCCCGTTCCCGGGAACGCCGCTCTACCATCGGCTCGAGCGCGAGGGCCGGCTGCTGTACGACGCGTGGTGGCTCGATGAGCGCTACAGCTACAACCGCATTCCGTTCCGGCCCGCCGGCATGGCGCCTGACGAGTTGCAGCGGGCCTGCCTGTCGGCGCGCCGGGAGTTCTATGCGTGGCCGAGTATTCTGCAGCGCGGCTTCGACGAGGTGAACCGCAGCAACGGCTTCATGTGGCGGAACTTCTACCTGATCAATTCGATGCACCGCCAGGACGTGAGCCTGCGCGATCACTATCCGCTGGGAGACGAAGCGTGGCAGGGAGCATTGCTCTCGGCGTAGACTCGGCCGAAGTCGCGGTCGCGGAGCAAACGGACGACGCGGGCCTGCGATCGATCCTGCGCGCGTCGGTGATTCCCGGCGCCGTGCGGGTTGCGTTCACGCGCGAACCGGACTACTTCGCCGCCGACGGCCTCGCTGGAGGCGAGGACATCACGGTCGTTGCGCGACGCGACGGCCGTGTGATCGGTTCCGGGCGGTGCAGCGTCTACTCGCTCACACGAAACGGCGTCCCTCGGCGGATCGGGTACCTCAGCATCCTGCGCGTAGCGGAACACACGCGCGAGTCGGCGCGACTGCTTCGCGAGGGTTACGAGTTGCTCGGGCACGAGGTAGTCGCACACGCTGACGGTTTCTTCACGAGCATTGCCACCGACAATGTCCGCGCTCGGCGCGTGCTCGAGCTGGGCGGCCGGTTGGGACTACCGTCGTACCGTCCGCTTTGCGATCTCGTGACGCTCGTCGGCGCGGTTACCTCCCCGAGCCGGACACCGCGAGGCGTGGAACCTTCCGCGGCCGAAGCAGAACTGGGCGAGTTCCTCGAGCAACGGTCACGCGATGCGCACCTGGCGCTGTCATGGGAGCCGTCGCGTTGGCGTGATCTGGCACGACACGACGTGTCCGCCAGCAAGTTCAGCGTCGTCAGGCAGGACGGCCAGATCGTCGCCGCGGCCGGCGTATGGGACCAGCGCACTTTCCGCCAGACCGTCGTCGACGGGTATGAGGGATGGCTGCGAGCGGCCCGGCCCTTTCTCAACGGCGCGATGGCCGCGCGTCACCGGCCGCTGCTCCCGAGGCCGGGTAGCGTCCTGGCCCAGGGCGCACTCCTCGGCGCCGTGGCTGCGGATCCGGCGGCCTGGCCGGCGCTCTGGCAACTCGTCAGGCACCGGGCGGCTGCGGCGGGCCTTTCGTGGCTGTGCCTCTCCCGCGATGCGCGCGATCCCGAGCTCGCGGTCCTCCGTCGCCTGATGAAAGGCCAGGAGTACCGGACCACGTTGTATGAAGTCACCTGGCGCGACGGACCTCGGTGGCCTGATCCGTGGGATGCGCGTTTCTTCCGCCCTGAGGTTTCGCTGCTGTGACCCACCTGCTCGTGCCGCCACCCTCGATGCAGGTCGCCGGCGATGTCGCGGTGCCCGTGTCGCGCGCGAAGCTCACGCCCGGCGAGCGCGCCGAGATGCTTGCCCTCATCCAGTCGCACTTCGAAGGCGTCCGTGAAGACGTGTTTCATCGGGACCTCGACGCGAAAGACTGGGTGCTCCGGATCGTTCGCGACGGGGCGCTCGTCGGCTTCTCGACGTTGCAGTCGTACCGGGCGATGGTGAATGGCCGGTGCGTCAACGTGATCTATTCCGGCGATACCGTCGTGTCGCCCGAAGCGTGGGGTTCACCGGTGCTGGCGCGTGGGTGGATCGCCCTGGTCAGGGCCATCCAGTCCGTACACCCGACGGAACGCTGGTATTGGCTGCTGCTCTCGTCAGGCTTCCGGACGTATCGGTTTCTCCCGGTGTTCTGGCGGGAGTTCTGGCCGAGGCACGACGCAGAGACGCCGGCTGACGCGCACGCAATGATGCAGGCATTGGCGGGCGACCACTTCGGTGACGCGTACGACGCCGGGGCAGGCGTTGTCCGTTTCGATACGCCACAGCGATTGCGCGCTCACCTGGCCGCTGTGCCGGAAGGGAAGGGAAACGATCCTCACGTGCGCTTTTTCCTCGAACGCAACCCCGGTCACTCCGCCGGGGACGAGCTGGTCTGCCTCACCGAGCTTGGCGACGGCAACCTCACGGCGGCCGGCATTCGTATGGTCCGGAGCGCGGGCCGGTGAACCTGGCCGCCAGTCTCGCCAACTCGTTATGGCTGGCCGGTGGCGTGCGCAGCGCGAGCCGGTTCCGTCGCGCGCTTGCCGATCCCGCGGGCACGCAGGAGGCATGGTTGCGCGAGTCACTCGTCAGGCACGCCGCCAGCGAGTTCGGACGGGCGCACGACTTCGCGGCGATCCGCAGTGCGGCGGAGTTCACGCGGCGGGTGCCGCTCGCCAGCTACGAGTACTTCGAGCCGTACATCACACGAATCAGTCGCGGAGAGCGCGACGTGCTGGCGTGTGGGCCGGTGTCGCACCTGGCGCCGACCAGCGGATCGACCGGAGGGCGGAAGCTCATTCCGTACAACGCGTCGCTGCAATCGGCGTTCAACGCCGCCGTGGGCCCGTGGATGCTGGACCTCGTCAGGCAGCGGCCCCGGATTGCCGGCGGACCGGCATACTGGTCGATTTCGCCGCTGGCCGACGAGCCGGAGGACGGCGAGCGCTCAGCGATTCCGGTGGGCTTCGCCGACGACGCAGAATACCTGGGCGGGCCGCGCGCCTGGCTCGTTCGTCAGGCAATGGCCGTTCCGTCGTCGGTGCGCTTCGCCAGCGACGCGGTAGCGTTCCGGCGCCTGACGCTACTCTCGCTGCTGCGGTGTCGCGACCTGCGGGTCATCTCCATCTGGCATCCCTCATTCCTCGAGCTGCTGACCGACGTGCCGGGAAAGGCATGGCCGGAACTCGTCGACGCGGTGCGCAGCGGCCAGTGCCCGTGGGCGGAAGCGCTGCCGCCGGCGAGCCGGCCGGCGTGGCAGGCGAGGCCCGATCCGGAACGCGCCGCGGAACTCGATCGCATCGGCGCGCATGACTGGCCGGCGTGGTGGCCGGAGCTGCAGGTCGTGAGCTGCTGGGGAGAGCAGGCTGCCGAACCGGGATGGAGGGCACTCGTCAGGCGGCTGCCGAACGTGCTCGTGCAGGCCAAGGGGCTGCTGGCCACCGAATGCGTGGTCACGATTCCGTTAGGCGCCGGCAGGCCGCTCGCGATCACGTCGCATTACTTCGAGTTTATCGACGAGCGAAACGAACTGCGTTTCGCTCACCAGCTCGAGCGAGGCAAACGCTACGAGGTCGTCGTCACGAATGGCGGCGGCCTGTGGCGGTACCGGCTCGGCGACTTCGTCGAATGCACCGGTCACCTCAGCGCGACTCCGTCGCTCCGGTTCGTGGGACGCGCCCGCGTGAGCGACCTGCGCGGAGAGAAGCTGAGCGAGGCATTCGTGGCCGACGTGCTCCGCGACCTGTGGACGGTTGCCGAACGCCCTTCCTTCGCCACGCTTCGACCACGGGACCTGAATGGCGCCGCGGGATACGAGCTGCTGGTGTCGGACGAAACCGGCTCGTCAGGCGTTGAGCTGGGCTCGCGACTCGATGCGGCGCTGGCGGCGAATCCGCACTACGCCCTCGCCCGCCGGCTCGGACAGCTTTCGCCGGTCTCGGTCGTACTGGTTGCCGGCGACGCGCCAGTCGAAAGTCTGCGGGCCTTTCGCGGCAGGATTGGCGATGCCAAGCCGCGCGTCCTGCTCGATCCCGAACCGCCGATGCGCTGAAGGTGCGGCCGACGAGGGCTTACTTGATAGGTCCGCTGGTGCTTGTCGGGTTCGCCCACGCCTCGCAGAGCTCATTCGTCGAACGTGCGCCGCAGGCGTCTTTCACTCCCTTGGCGTTCCCCGCGTACATCGCGAGTCCGACCCCGATGATGCCGGCAATCGCGAGCGCCGTTCCCGCTGCCGCAATCGTCAGCAGCAACGCGCGCAGCGAGAGACGATGTGCGTCTCGCGCCTCAACGACGCGAACCAGCAGTCCCCAACTCGAGTAGGCGGCTGACCACCCGGCGAGGAACGCCAGCGACCACCATTGCGGCGCGGCGATGAGGATGCCAGCAGCGACGCCAGTGCTCAGGACAAACTGTGCGGCGAGCGTTCGCGCGCCGCGTCGCCGGGCGGCGTCGCCGAGTACGGTAAAGACCGTCTCATGACCGGGATGCGCGATGACCATGGTTGTACGATGATGCCGAGATTGTCACAGCGCCAGTCGGGACTGGGGACTGGGGAGTGGGGACTGGGGACTCGGCGGCGTGTTTCGTCAGTCATCCACAGTCGGCAACGTTCCGTGACCTGATTTCTCGCGGGCTCGCTGGCGCTCGTCGGCGGCATTGAACGTGTGCCAGAGGTTCCAGACCCAGAACAGCGCACCCAGGGCATACGCCGTGCCGCCTGACGCGGTGATCCAGCGCGCGCCGGACCCGACGTGGGGCTGGGCCATGAATCCCGCGACCATGCCGGCAAGTCCAATGTTCGCGAGGTACAGGTGGGCGATCGCGAGCTTCCGGCTCTGCAGTGGATGCCCGAACAGTCGCGGCAGGAGCTGATACCCGACGCCGAACACGAGCATCGTGAGCCATCCCACGACGTTCATATGCGCATGCGCCGGCCTGTAGATGATCCACTGCGGCTCAATGGCGATGCAGACGCCGAGCACGATGCCGGCCGCGAACCAGAGCAGCGACGAGCGGATGAACGCCTTGATGAACCAGTCCATTACCGGAGAGTGAGGAGTGAGGAGTGAGGAGTGAGGCGTAAGGCGCGGCCGCTGGCCAGCTATCTCTCCCTCGCGCTTCGCGCTCGTCCGGGTATCCACCGCCAGACGTCACGCTTATACGTCTCGTACGACTCGCCAAACTGGCGACGCAGCGTCGGCTCCTCGTAGCCCATCACGAACAGGTTCGCCGCAGTGAAGAAGGCCAGCCAGTACACCAGCAGCTCCACCGACCGGGTGAGCAGGATCTCGCCGAACACGATGGTCAGGACGCTCAGGTACATGGGATTCCGCACATAACGATAGAGCCCCTGCACAACGAGTTCCTTCGGCGGGTCGGCCGGCGACAGCGTTCCACGCCCGCGACGCGCGAACTCCCAGATGCAGGCGATCAACAGCGCTGTGCCTGACGCCACCAGCGCCGCGCCCGCCAGGTGAAGTGGGTCACGCCAGCGGAAAGCCACCGCGGAGAGCCCGAAGTACCTCCACGGCAGGTATCCGGCGAAGAATCCGGGAAACAGCAGCGTCCAGAGGATACTGCGCAGGGCGAGGGAGAGTCCGCGCATCAATGAGCCTCGCTGAGTCGGGCGACCGACGTGTCGCGTCGCATGTCGAACAGGAACCAGGCCCCGCAGACCCAGAGAATTGTCAACGTGAGCCATCCGACGCTCGACGCGTGAAGGAGCCAGGGATTGCTCGCCCCTGGCACCACCGACGGGACGATGTCCTTCGTGTTGTTTACGGCGGCGTGCAGAAGCATGGTCAGAAGAAGGCTCCCGCGCGTCTTCATGAAAAGCCAGGCAATCGCAACGGAGATGGCGGTCACCTGCAACAGGTAGAACGGGAAGGACTGCCCGACGGTGTCACCGCCCAGGATGAAGAAGAGCGGCAGGTGCCAGGTGGCCCAGATAACACCCAGGGCGACGCTCGCGGCGCCCAACCCAATAGATCGCGCCAGTCGGGGCAGGACATAGCCACGCCAGCCGAGCTCCTCTCCGATCTGACCGCCTGACAGAGTCGACAGAATGGTGGCGCCGAACATCAGGGGGAGCGGCTCGTCCCCAAAAACCGGCCACGCACCGGTGCTGACGCGCACGATCAACGCCACCAGCAGTTTCACGGAGACAATGAACAGCAGCGCGAACGCAAACCATCGCGCGCCGACGTCGACCTTCACGAGCCTGCCCAGAATTGCCCGAACTCCGAGGGCGCTCCGCTCTCGATACGTGAACCACAGCGCCACGATTCCCGGCGTGAATACGCCGAGGTAGAGCAACGTGGTCCGCAGGACGGGCGCCGTGGTCGAATCGGCGGTGTAGTACAGCGCCCACGTGATGATGAAGACGAGGCCGAAGTACAGGATCATGCGTCAGGCTTTCGCCCGCCGACCCGCTGACTCGACCTTGATCTCTTCCCTCGAGCATCGAGCCTCGAGCCTCGACCCTGTTCAAGAGGCTTCTTCGGCGCCGCGAGCCTCCAGGCTACTTCGATTACCTCGCGAAGGTCCTTCAGGCGCACCTTCGTCAGGCGCACCAGCACCGACGGGTAACCGCGATAGTGATCCGTCGTGAAGAACATGTCCGGCTGGAATTGCATCCTGAGATCACGCTCGTCGAAGCCGCACTTCACGACCAGGGTTTCGCCGTCTTCCTTGAGACGCGCCATGAACTTGCCGCGTACGCGAAACCCGGGTGTCCCGTAGCATGGCCCTTCCTCCACACCGGGGAGGCCAAGGAGGACCTTCCGAGCCCGTTCGACTGCCAGCCGCTTGTTGGTCAGATGTCACCCCGCCTGGATCGCAGCAAATAGTTGGCTGAACCAACCTGCGGGGCAACGCCTCCGCGAACCAGACCCGCCAACTACGTCATCTCTCCCGCCCGGCTACGTCACACGACCGATGGGTCGGCATCCCCTCCGGATCGACCTTGGTCTGTGCGAATCGCACTACCGCCGACTCGCGCAAACCGCTTCCGGAGATGCTCCAATGCTACGCAAATCGATGGGACCCATCGTTGCGGCATGCCTGGTCCTCAGCGCGTGCCGTGACAACAGCGATCCGATTCCAACGGGTCCGACCGCTGTCCAGAACGAATCCGAAGGGCGCGGATTCGCACAACGCTTGTACGCCATCGGGACGAGTATCAGCGCCGGCACCTGCTCCGACGGAAATGTCTCTGCCTGTCAGAACATGTCCTGGGTCGCCCAGCTCGTGCGACAGATGCACCGCGAACCCATCCTCCCACTCATCGGCGGCCCAGGGTGCAAGGCACCCTTTGCCTCCCCGCTGATCACGTTCAAGCGGACGAGCGGCGAATCGGTGACCGTTCCCGATGCCACCGTGCTCTGCTCGGCAAACGAACCCGGGGTCGTGCTGCCAACCCAGAACCTCGCCGTTCCCGGCGCGTTGACGGGGGAGGCTCTTACACAGACCCCCGCGGCGAGGACCGATCCCTTCGGTTCCCAGTTGTATCGTCGCATCCTGCCGCTCGACAAATCCCAGGTCTCGGCCCTGGAAGCACTGGACCCGAAGTTTGTCACGGTGGAACTGGGTGCCAACGACATCTTCGGCACCTTCTCAGGCGTCGTGATCCCCGGCGGCAGCTTCGTGCCGTTCAACGTCTGGGCGGCGCAGTACAACACGGTGCTCGACCGCGTGGGAGCCGTGACGAGCCAGGCGCTCCTGGTCGGACTGGGCCGCGACATCTCGAAGCTCCCCCAGATGCGGCGAGGAAGTGAGCTGTATGCCGACCGCGCAGCGTTTCTGTCGGCCTTCAATGTCGACGTGAGCGCCAACTGCGACGGCAGCACCAACCTCGTGGTGGTCAACGTCGTCGTACCCTCCGCGGTCGGCAATGGTCTCGGGCGTCGCGCTGCAGGGCTGTCGCCCTACACGCTGAGTTGCGCGGAAGGTCCGTTCAACGTGCAGGACCGAATCCTGACCCCGGCGGAGGAAGCCGCGGTGAACGCGCACCTGATCGAGATGAGCGATCACGTTCGCGGCCAGGCGCAGCGGCGCGGATACGCCTTCTTCGAGCTCGAGGTGCTGTACGGTCTCCCGAAACCGACGTACAGCGTGGTGAATCAGATGACAACGAGCACGCCGTATGGAGAGAACATCAGCCGGGACGGAATCCATCCCAGTGCGGCGGGACATACGATCATCGCGCAGGCGGCTCTTCATGCAATTGATGACCGCTACAACATCGGTGTGGATGGAGTGGCCTTCGGGATTTCGACTTCACCGTCGATACGCAACCCGTAGGCTGAGGGCAGGGTTACCCGCCGGCGATCGGGAGACGTTCCGGTCGCCGGCGGCTTCCGTTTTTCAGGCCCGCACCTAGCGCCGTGGGCCATTGGGCCAGACCTTCGGTGCGTGCACGAAACCGGCGCCCGGTCAGGTCTCTCGCTGATTGGTCGTGATCCCGAACTCGCGACCATGCGTCGCGGACTCGCCGCCG
>Ga0209640_10000029_pt1 | contig 75003 bp, 61 predicted proteins | sample RifCSP10_1_FD_184018 | JGI IMG/M metagenome (GOLD analysis project Ga0209640, IMG submission 184018) | Soil microbial communities from Rifle, Colorado - Rifle CSP2_sed 10_1 (SPAdes) (version 2) | ecosystem: Environmental > Terrestrial > Deep subsurface > Rock core/Sediment | place: Rifle...
GCGCCGACGGGACGTCCACGAGCACCGCGACGCTCGCAGACCTGGCCCGTTGGACGGGCGGCAGCATGCGCGTTGCCAGCATGACCGAGCATGTCAAGGTAGCCGTTGACGACCTGTTCGAGGAACTGCGATACCAGTACCTCATCACGTTCGAGCCGGATCCGAGCCCAGGTTGGCATCCGCTCGAAGTCCGCACACGTAACAAGAACCTGACCGTCCTCGCGCGTGGCGGGTACATGTCTGGCCCGGCGCGATCGGAAAACTAAATACGAACAGACGAGTACAACTGGAGGAGAGAGCATCATGCGGAAAACGTTGTTAACGGCATCGATCATCGCACTGAGCGTCGCGATCGTGCCTGCGTGCGCCACGAAGGGATTCGTGCGAGAGGAAGTTGGCGCGGTAAACACGAAGGTCGATACGGTGAGTGGCACCGTTGAGCAGACGCAGCAGCGCGTCGGGCAAAACGAAACCCGCATCGGCGCAGTCGATCAGAAAGCGGAAGCTGCCGGCAAAGCAGCAGCAGACGCCCGTTCGGCGGCAACCGATGCGCGAAGCGCGGCTGACAAGGCGCAGGCGTCCGCCTCGGCCGTGAATGGACGAGTCGACGCGGTTGTGGCCGCGACACGGCGCCTCATCTACGAAGTGACCCTCAGCGAGGATCAGGGGAACTTCAAGTTCGCAAGCGCGGACATTCCCGATGATGCGAAAGGGCGTCTCGACGGCGTGGTCAGCAAGCTCAAGGCCGATCCACAGAACGTGTTCATCGAGATCGAAGGACACACGGACAACGTGGGATCGGTAGAGGGGAACGAGCGGCTCGGCATGGAACGCGCCGAAACCGTGAAGCGGTATCTGTACGAGCAGCACCAGATTCCGCTGCACAAGATGAACGTGATCAGCTTCGGCGAAGAGAAGCCGGTTGCCCCGAACAATACGCGCGATGGTCGCGCGATGAACCGCCGCGTCGTGGTGAAGGTACTCTCGTAACACCCTGTGCCGGAAGCCTGAAGGCTTCCGGCTACCACTCGACTCCCGGATGCCTGAAGGCTTCCGGCTCCGGTTCAGGTTTCCAGGATGCCGGGTCCAAAAGGACCCGGCCTACGTACATCACAGATTGATTTCAACACGTTGGGCGGGTCCTTTCGGACCCGCCGAGTCGGTCTCCGGGGTTACCGCCAGGGTTATCGTAATTTCCCCAGGTCGACCCGCGACCTCGCCAGTTCCTTCCCGGATTCTTCAATCACCACTTCATATGTCGTGCGCGAATCGAGCCGCCGGCCGTCGAATGTAACGATCACGGTGCCGCCCGCGAGAGGTTCGCCTCCGGAGGGCAGGCTGGGTGGCACCGGGTACGGCAGCGGCGTCGGCGCAGCGTTCACGCGCACGCCAAAACGCGGAATTCGTTGTTCGTCACGCGGCTCTATACGCGCCGGGATGTCGCTGCGGGCGAGCGTCACGACGTACGCCGGCACGCCAACATAGGTGTTCTGCGGATGGAAGGTCAGTTCAACGAACAGTTGAAGTGTGTCGCCGTGCTCCGCCACGACCGCCAGCGCGTCGCGCTGCCTGAACAGGCGGTCGCCCGCCCGTGCGCGTTCCTCGGCCGCCAGCTCCGCCCGCCGGAATGGAGTCACGACATCCACAGAGTCGATCGGAGGTCGGCCGACGTGAATGCGATAAGGCTGGTGAAATCGCAGGCGTACCGCGGCGTCCCGCGACTGGCCGATGGCGATGGCCTCGTCGATGGCGCGCAGGTCGAGGGTGCGCTCGTAGGCTGCGACGCTCGCCGTTACGAGGACTGAAAACAGAATGCGAATTGCCGTGCGCACCACTGCGCACGATCGTAGCGCACCCGGATAGACTGTGTGGCGAGAGAAATGGAGCTCGTGAACCGCGTCGCGCTCGTTACGGGTGGCAGACGTGTCGGCGCCGTCGTGGCAACGGAACTGGCCCGTGCGGGGGCGGACGTTGCGCTCGTGTATCGCACCTCCCGTAGCGAGGCAGACACGACGGCCGACGCGATTCGAAGCCTGGGACGGCGTGCAGTCGTCATCGCGGGCGACCTCGCCTCTCCCGATGCGTGCGAGCGCGTCGTCGACGAAACGGTGCGCGAGCTGGGCCGCATCGACGTGCTCGTCAGCATGGCGTCGCGATATGAGGCCAAACCGCTGGACGACCTGACGGTCGACGACTGGGACGAGCAGCTTGCGGTCGATCTGCGCGCCAGTTGGCTTTGCGCGAAGGCTGCGGTGCCGCACATGCGGCGCGTGCGCGGTGGCCGCATCATCAACGTTGGCGACTGGGTCGCCGCGAGCGGACGGCCGCGGTATCGCGGATACCTCCCCTACTACGTGGCAAAAGCCGGGGTGGTGGCGTTGACGGAGGCGCTTGCGCTGGAGCTGGCATCGGACCAGATTCTCGTGAACGCCATTGCGCCCGGACCGATCATCGCGCCCGAAGGTACCTCGGATGACGAGTTCACAAAGGTCGAACGGGCGACACCGCTCGGACGATGGGGCGGGGAGATCGAAGTTGCCAAGATCGTGCTGGCGCTCATCGACAGCGATTTCGTCACTGGTGAGACCATTCGCGTGGACGGCGGACGGCACCTGAAGTAAGTCAAAATGCAAAATGCAAAATGCAAACGAAAGTACGTAGTGTCCGGCTTCAGCCCGGCTTCAGCCGGACCGTGTCACGCAATCGCGCCGACGCGTTCGAGAATGGCGCTGAGCGTGGATGACGCGCGCACCGGCGGCAAATTGCTGATGTAGAAGTGTCGGATGCCGAGGTCCATCATGGCGCGCAGCGTACGCGCGCAGATATCGACCGCTGTTGCGCCAGCCGCAAACTCTGCTGCGAGGGCTTCGATGGGGACTGGAAGGAACTGGCCCAGGGCGCTCAGCGTCTTGAGGTTCGCGCTGCGGTAGTAGAACACGCCGAACAACGCTGGAACGTGGTCGAGGCTACGTCGGTGGATTTCGTCGACGAATCGCGCGACGGGCGCAATATCCAGGTGGGTGACGATTTGGGTGAGATAGAACTCTGCGGTGAAGCGATCGTCGGAAATGAACGCCGCCTGCTGAACGGCGTCGGCGTACGGGTTGGCCCACCCGCCGAGCGCGAGGCGCGGTTCGCGCGCCCGGATTTCGCGCCGCAGCTCCCATGCGTGCGACACACAACGCGGTCGACCTACCGTCCTGTCGCCTCCAAGCACCACGAGCGCCGAGAAGCCGTGTTGCCACGCCTGCTCGGCATAGCTCAGACAGAAATCGAGCGAGTGCTTGCTCGTGAGAAACGGAACGACGCGCTCGTGCGGAACGTCCCCTCCCAGATTGTTGACGAGGTGGCGGAGGTTGTTTTCTTCCTGCGTCCCGACGGCGCTGTCGGTCAGGAACACGACGGCATCCTGGCGGGTGAGCGTTCGAACCGCGTGGTACATGTCAATCCACGCATCCATTCCGTCGTAGGAGTCGAGCTCGGCACGCGGCGGGCGCAGCTCTGCCGCAATCACACCGTGTTCTGACTGAAGGGCCCTGAGCAACGACACTCGCGTCCCCGCCCGCTCGGTGGAGCGGCCGCTCAAGATCCGCCGACCGCCTCCATCACGAAATCGAACATCGCTCGCCGGAAGTGCATGTTCAGGCGCGGATCGGTGATTCCATGGCGCGAGCGCGGGTACACCATCATCTCGAACGACTTTCCCGCACGTTGCAGCTCGTACGCGAACTGCTCTGAATTCTGGCGATGGACGTTGTCGTCGATGCTGCCGTGCACGAGGAGCATCCGGCCGTGGAGGTTTCCGGCGGCAAACCTCGGCGCTGTCCTCCGATAGCCGTCAGGGTTGTTCTGCGGCGTCTTCATGTACCGCTCGGTATAGATGGTGTCGTAGTTCCTCCAATCCGTAACCGGAGCGCCGACAACCCCCGCCGCCCAGCTCGTGCTGTGAGTCAATGCGTACGAGGTCATGAAGCCGCCGTAGCTCCAGCCGTGGAGAACGATGCGCGACGGATCGACAAATGACTGTTGCTTGAGCCAGGCGATGCCGTCCTCGAGATCCTGCAGCTCGAGCTCGCCGAGCCTGCCGTAAACGGGCCACTGCGATTCCACGCCTTTGCCGCCTGCGCTGCGGTTGTCGAGCACCCATACGACAATGCCATGCTGCGCGAGCAGTTGGTGGAACATGAATGTCGATCCACCCCACTGATTGCGTACGGAGGCCGTGCCGGGACCCGAATACGTCAACTGAAAAACTGGGTGCCGGCGCGATGGATCGAAATCCGGCGGCTTGATGATCATTGCGTCCATCACGAAGCCGTCCCGCGTCCGCACCTCGACGAACTCCGGTTTCGACAGCTGAAACTGCGCGAGAGCGGGCACGGAATTGGAATCAATCGCACGAATTTCGGCACCGTCGGCGCGATGGAGCCGCACCTGCACTGGAGTAAAGGCATCACTCCACACCCCGACGTACTGGTCGAACGAGGGATTGAAGATGGCGCGGTGCGTACCGTCGGTCCGCGACAGCCGTGTCAGGTTGTGGCCGTCGAGCCCGATGCGATAGACATCCGTATCGATGTGACGACGTGCACCGGAATCGAAATACACGACGCCACGCTGCTCGTCTACGCCATACAACGTGCGAACATCCCATCGTCCGTCGGTCACACGACCGACGAGAGTTCCGTCGCGACGATAGCGGTACAGGTGCTTGAAGCCGCTCCGTTCGCTGAGCCACAGAAACGAGCCGTCCTTGAGCCACGTCGCGCTGCCGTTGACGTTTACCCACGCGGGCGTGGTCTCGTGCAGCACTCGCGTGGTGCGGCCGGACACGGCCTCGGCCAGATTCAGGTCCAGCCACGTCTGTTCCCGGTCCTGCACCTGAAACGCGACGCTGCGCGAATCGGGAACCCAGTCGACATCGACAATGAGACGGTCGACGGCCGCATAGGCGTCGAGCTGCACCCACTGCGGCGGAGCGCCACTTGCGCGTGCGATCCCCAGCTTGACGAGTGGATTCGCGTCGCCTGCCTTGGGGTAATCAGTGACCTCGACGCTCGGCCTGTAGGAAAGGTCGTCGACGACGGTGTATTCGGGTACCGGCCGCTCGTCCAGTTGGAGAAATGCCAGGCTTGCCGAGTCCGGGCTCCACCAGTAGCCACGGAAGCGCCCGCGACCGTAAATCTCCTCCTGGTACAGCCAGTCCAGCTTGCCGTTCAGGATGTCGTGGCTGCCGTCCGATGTGAGCGCCAACTCCTTCCGAGTGGCAATGTCGACGACGTGAAGGTTGTTGGCGCGCACGAACGCGACGAGCCGCCCGTCTGGACTGAACGTGGCTTCTTCTTCGAGGCCCGAGACAGAGGTGATACGCGTGGCGGTCGTCGACGAGAAACTGTAGAAGTACAGGTCCTGATTGACGTCGAGGAGCGCCCCCGTCCACTGTGGATTGAACTGGAGGTCGCCGGCGCGCGTGCGCGCGGCCGCCTCATCACGCGTCACGCCCGGAATGGCGGCAAGCGCCGCCTCCATGCGGTCGCGATCGAACAGCGGGGACGACTTACCCGAAGCCGCATCGACCCTCAGCCACTCCGTATTGCCGTCCGACCGTCGCGTCTGAAGATAGTTGTCGTTGTCGATCCACCGGAGATTCGTGGGAGGTGCGCCGCTGAAGTCGATGCGCTGCTCGGGATCGTAAATGGAGTCGATCGTAAGCATCCGCGACGTCTGAGCCGACATCGTCGACGCCAACACGATCCCGCCGAGGCCCAAGCAGGTTGCGAACCGAAAAGCAGGTTGCATACGGGAAGAATATCAAGCCTCAGGCCTCAGGCCTCAGGAATCGGGGCTCAGGGTGCGCCAGGCCAACAGCCTGCAAGCCTGATATTGTCGCAACGTGCCCACGCTGACGTTTCTTGGCGCTGCGCGAACCGTGACCGGCTCGAAGTACCTGCTGGAGCAGGGGGAGAGCCGCGTGCTCGTCGATTGCGGGCTGTTCCAGGGCCTCAAGGAGTTGCGCCTTCGCAATTGGGACCCGTTTCCCGTTCCCCCCAAGTCGATCACCGCGGTTGTCTTGACACACGCGCATCTCGATCACGTCGGACATCTCCCGCGTCTCGTGGCGCAGGGGTATCGAGGACGGGTTTTCTGCACCGGCGGCACTGCCGATCTCTGTCGGATCGTCCTGCCCGATTCGGCGCGAATTCAGGAGGAGGACGCGCGGCAGGCCAACAGGCACGGCTACTCGAAACATCATCCGGCGCTGCCGCTGTACCGCGAGTCCGATGCGTTGCGTGCGACGACGCAGTTGCAACCGCTCGGCTACGACCGGGACATCGAGGTTGCTCCCGGTATCACCATCCGATTCCTGCCGGCGGGTCACCTCCTCGGGTCGGCGTACGTGCTCGTGAGACTCACCCCCGGAAAGACGATTCTGTTCGGCGGCGATTTGGGACGTTATGGCCGGCCCGTTTTGCCCGATCCGACCGACGCCCCTGCCGCCGACGTGGTGCTCGTCGAATCCACGTACGGCGATCGGGATCATGCACCTGACGACAATGCCGAACCGCTTGCTCAGATAATCCGCGACACGGCTCGACGCGGCGGCAAGATCATCATTCCTGCGTTCGCGATCGGCCGCGTCGAAGAGCTGTTGTACTGGGTGCGGCGGCTAGAAGAGGAGCAGCGTGTTCCGGTGCTGCCGGTCTATGTCGACAGCCCGATGGCGGCCGAGGCGCTGCGCTTCTACACGGCGCGCGTCTCCGAACTGGATCCGGAGATGCGCCCGACGCAGAAGGGAGTAGCAACATTCGGGTCGACGCGTTTTCAGACGGTCACCTCGCCGCAGCAGTCAAAAGCCCTGACGGCGTCGCAACAAAGCGCGATCGTGATCTCCTCGAGCGGGATGGCGACCGGCGGCCGAGTGCTGCACCATATGGTCGCCGCGCTTCCCGACGCGAAGCACACCATGCTGTTCGTCGGTTATCAGGCGGCAGGCACGCGCGGTCGCCAGCTCGTGGATGGTGCGCGGACGGTCAAGATTCATGGCCGGTTGGTGACAGTCGCCGCGCACATCGCGAAAATCGATTCGATGTCCGCGCACGCGGACCGTGGAGAGATTCTCCGGTGGCTCCGCACGCTGCCACGAGAGCCCGAACGACTGTGCCTCGTTCACGGCGAGCGTGAGCCGATGCACGCGCTCCAGCAACGCGTGAAGGATCCGCTTGGATGGGATGCGCTGATGCCTGCACACGGAGAGCGAATCGAAATCTGACGTCCATTATCTTCATGGGATGATGGCGTGTGCAATCACGTCGTTTGCAGCCAGGCGCACAGGCGAACGCGCTGACGCGCGCGCTGGATTCTCTTCGTGCGCGTCGGGTGTGCATCGCCGATCTCACCGAATCCAATCCGACGCGGTCCGGGATTCGCTACCCGGACGGCCTTCTCGAGCCGCTGGCCGACGCCGCAGCCATGCGGTACGACCCGTGCCCGTTCGGACTTCGTTCCGCCCGTGAGGCCGTAGCTGCCGATCAGCAGCGGCGCGGGGTCGATGTCGACCCCGCTCACGTCGTACTCACGTCGAGCACCAGCGAGGCCTACAGCTGGTTGTTCAAATTGCTGTGCAGCCCTGGCGACACGGTGCTCGTGCCGCAGCCCAGCTACCCGTTATTCGAGCACCTGACCGTGCTCGAAGGCATTCGGGCGCATCCGTACGTGCTGGAGTACCACGGCCGATGGTCGATCGACACAGCGTCCATCGGCCGTGCCCCGGAGACGACGCGTGCGCTGCTGATTGTCACGCCGAACAACCCGACAGCGTCTTACGTGACGAGTGACGATCTGGCCGAAGTGTCCGAGCTCTGTCGACGGCGCGGCTGGGCTCTCGTCGCCGACGAGGTGTTTGCCGACTACCCGCTGGACGTGGCGAATCCTCTGACCGACATCGCCGCTCGCAGCGCCGATGTCCTGTCGTTCTCACTGGCCGGGCTCTCCAAGACCGTCGGTCTGCCGCAACTGAAACTAGGGTGGATGATCGCCGGCGGCCGTGCGGCCGAGCGCGATGCCGCACTCGCCTCTCTCGAGCTCATTGCCGACACATATCTTTCCGTCGGCACACCCGTGCAAATCGCCGCGTCGCATCTACTTGGCGCCGGCGCTGCCGTGCGGATGGCCATTCACGACCGCGTCAAGCACAACCTCCGAGTGCTGCGTGCCGCGGCCGGCCAGTTTCCATCAATCGAGGTGCTGCGTGCGGAGGGGGCGTGGTCGGCTGTCGTGCGCGTGCCCTCGATGCGGCGGGAGGAGCAGTTGGTGCTCGACCTGCTCGAGCAGGAGCACATCCTCGTGCATCCGGGATACTTCTTTGATTTTGCGCACGAGGCGTACCTCGTCATCAGCCTGCTCCCGACACCCGATGTGTTTTCCGACGCCGTCGCGCGCGTGCTCCCGTTCGTGAGCCGCTGATGACTCGAATGCCCTCGCGGCTCGCTGGCATCCTGATACCGCTCTTTTCGATGCCCTCGTCCGAAAGCTGGGGGATAGGCGAGATCGGCGATATTCCACGGTTATCCCGGTGGCTCGACCGCGCCGCCCTTCGGCTTCTCCAACTCCTGCCAATCAACGAAATGCCGCCCGGAGAGACGTCCCCATATTCCGCGCTGAGCGCGATGGCGATCGATCCCCAGTTCATCGGCGTCGAGCGACTCGAAGACTTTGTCGCGACCCGTGCGGCGCAGCGTCTCGATGGCTACTTGCATGAGCGACTCGAAGCGGTACGGAACTCACCGGTTGTGGACTACTCGAACGTGCGCCGGCTCAAGGAGGATGCCCTGCGCCGGTCGTTCGAGCACTTTCGCGACATCGAATGGACGTCGGGCACGCGCCGCGCGGCGGCCCTTCGCGCGTACATCGGGGAACAGGCATGGTGGCTCGACGACTATGCACTGTTTCGCGCGCTGCACGCAGCCCACGGAGAGCGACCTTGGACCGAGTGGCCGGAGCCTCTCCGCGGCCGCGTTCCAGACGCGCTGGCGCGGGTCCGTGTCGAACTGGCGGACGACATCCTGTACCGGCAGTACCTCCAGTGGCTCGCGGACGACCAGTGGGCCGATGCCCGTCGGGATGCAGGCGACGTCGTGCTGTTTGGCGATCTGCCGTTCATGGTGAGTGGCGACAGCGCAGACGTATGGGCACGGCAAGACGAGTTTCATCTCGACGCGTCCGTGGGTGTGCCGCCTGACGCATTCAGCGAAACGGGTCAGGACTGGGCGCTTCCGGTCTATCGCTGGGGCGTTGCCGCCGAGCGCGGTTTTGATTGGCTTCGAGACAGAGCGCGAAGGAACGCGGTCCTGTTCGACGGGTATCGTATCGATCATCTCGTCGGCTTCTACCGGACCTATTTCCGTCCCCACGACGGCAGTCGCCCGCAGTTCACCCCGGCTGACGAGCCCGCGCAGGCGCAGCTCGGCGAACGCGTGCTGGAAGTCTTTCGCGAGTCTGGGGCCCGGATCACCGCGGAGGATCTCGGCGTCGTTCCGGAATTTGTCCGCGAGTCGCTCGCGAGGCAGGGGATCCCCGGGTACAAGGTGTTCCGATGGGAGCGCCAGTGGCACCAGGATGGCAAGCCGTTCAAGGATCCTGTGGATTATCCGGCACTCGGCGTGGCGACCTCCGGCACGCACGATACCGAACCTATGGCGACGTGGTGGGAGGGGGCGTCGCGTCCGGAACGGGAGGCGGTGCTCGCGATCCCGTCGCTACGGGCGCGTCTTGCAGATGAAGATCGCGGCCGCGCCCTCGAGACGCCGGGGCTGTCTGACGCGCTTCGCGCGGTATTCCTCGAAACACTCTACGGCTCCGGATCCGACCTTCTGATTCTGCCGATTCAGGACGTCTTTGGCTGGCGCGATCGCATCAACCAGCCAGCCACAGTCAACGCCTCGAATTGGACCTGGCGGTTGCCGTGGCCCGTAGACAGGTTGTCGACGGAACCGGCGGCGATGGCTGTCGCCGCGCAGCTCAGGGAATGGGCCAGGAAATACGGTAGATACGTAGAAAGTGGAAAGTAGAAAGTGGAAAGTAAGTTTCCAAGTAGGTGTCAAGGGTCCGACCGACGCGGCGTGTGCGTCACGGCCTTCGTGCACAGGACGAGGCCGGTTGACCACGAGAGTCTTGTTGTCATGAATCCTGGTAAACCAGTGAGTGCGTCCACTAGCGCAGCCACCTTGGAATTCATCGAAAATCCGATCTCTTGCGAACGCGAGAGAATGCGATCGTATCGTGCGGGGGGCGAACGTTCACGCCATCCATGGCCTAGATGCTTCGCGGGATACGCGTCAGACGTGGAAGACAGCCTTGCGCCCTTCGAACTTACTTTCTACTTTCCACTTTCTAATTTCTACTTTTCAGCTTGTTTCGCCGCAATCCTCGCCCACGTATCCTTCAACGTCACGGTGCGGTTGAACACGGGAGTGCCCCCGCGCGAATCTGGATCGACGCAAAAGTATCCGAGCCGCTCGAACTGGAAGCGCTCGCCCGGTGCCGCGTCGGCCAGCGCTGGCTCGATCTTGCAGTCGAGCAGTCGTTCGAGCGATTCCGGGTTGAGGTCGCTCAGCGGATCGCGGCCGCCTTCGCCAGGATCGGGCGACCGGAACAGGCGGTCGTACAGTCGCACTTCCGCGCGGCGGGCGTGCCGTGCCGATACCCAATGAATGGTCCCTTTGACGCGCCGTGTCGCGGTGGCGCCCGACAATGATTCGGGATCGTACGTGCAGCGCAGCTCTGTCACTTCCCCCGCGGTCTTCACCAGACGCTCGCACTTCAAGACGTACGCATGGCGCAGTCGAACCTCGGACCCCGGCGACAGCCGGAAGAACTTCTTCGGCGGAACCTCCATGAAGTCGTCACGCTCGATGTACAGCTCACGCGAGAACGGAAGCCGACGCGTTCCCGCCGCGGGATCCTCGGGGTTGTTGACGGCCTCGACGTATTCCTCGCGATCCTCGGGGTAGTTTTCAACCACCACGCGGAGCGGGCGCACGACCGCCAGCGCTCTCCGCGCACGTCGGTTCAGATCCTCGCGGACGGTGTGTTCGAGCAACGCAACATCGACGACGTTTTCCTTTTTGGCCACGCCGATGCGCGCGCAGAAATCACGAATGGCCTCCGGCGTGCATCCGCGCCGACGGAGCCCGGCAATCGTCGGCATCCGGGGGTCGTCCCAGCCGCCCACGAGCTTCCGCTCGACGAGCGCCAGCAGCTTCCGCTTGCTCATGATCGTGTAGTTCAGATTCAGCCGCGCGAATTCGATTTGCCGCGGCCGTGCCGGCGGTCGCGTGTTCTCGATCACCCAGTCGTACAACGGTCGATGGTCTTCGAACTCGAGCGTGCAGAGCGAGTGCGTGATGCCTTCAATCGCGTCCGAGATCGGGTGCGCGTAGTCGTAGGTGGGATAGATGCACCACGAATCGCCCGTGCGATGATGCGTCGCATGACGGATGCGATAGAGCGTCGGATCGCGCATGTTGATGTTCGGTGAGGCCATATCGATTTTGGCGCGCAGCACGTGCGCGCCGTCGGGACACTCGCCGGCGCGCATTCGGCGGAACAGGTCGATGTTTTCCGCTGCGCTCCGATCGCGGTAAGGGCTGTTCCGCCCCGGCTCGGTCAGCGTGCCACGGTAGTCGCGGATCTCATCGGCCGTCAGGCTGTCGACGTACGCCTTGTCGTCGCGAATCAGCCGCTCGGCGTAGTCGTACAGCGCCTGGAAATAATCCGACGCATAGAACTTGCGGTCACTCCAATCGAACCCGAGCCACCGAACGTCCTCTTCGATGGACTCGACGTACTCGACATCCTCCTTCGTGGGATTCGTGTCGTCGTAGCGGAGGTTGCAGAAGCCGCCGAATTCGGTGGCGACTCCGAAATTCAGGCAAATCGATTTCGCGTGACCAATATGCAGATAGCCGTTCGGCTCGGGGGGGAAACGTGTGTGCACGCGGCCAGCGTGCTTGCCGGTGCGGAGATCCTCGGCGATGATCTCTCGGATGAAGTCGGTGGCAGCCGGCGCGGCCGCGGCGCCGGCAATGGGCTCCATCTCCTAATTATTTCAAATCCCCCCTGTCAATTCCTAACCTAACGAGTCGGCAGTAGGCGGTAGGCAGTGTGCGGTTCTGGCGAGTTGCCCGCCGGCTGCCCACTGCCTACTGCCTACTGCGTGTCGGGCTCGTCTGCGGTTGCGCCGTCCGGTAATCCCATGAGGCCGATCTGTCTGAGCACGCGCGGTACCGTGTCGATGGGCTCTGCGGACGGCAGCTCCGGCGCTGTCGTCACCCCCAGTTCTTTGAGTCGCCGGGCGCTGACCAGCACGCGTGCCTCGAGCGAACCGGCCGCCTGGTTGTATGCCTGGACGGCCCCATCGAGTTTCTTGCGCACCTCGTCGAGGTGCCCGGCGAAGACGGCCAAGCGTTCGTAGAACTCGTGCCCCAGACGCGCAACCTCGCGGTAATTCTCGGCCAATGCCTCCTGTCGCCACGTGTGCGCGACCGTCGTCAAGAGGGCGATGAGGGTGATTGGGCTGGCCAGGAGCACCCGCTGACGCAGGCCGTGCTCGATAAGCGTCAAGTCGTACTGGAGTGCCGCGCTGAACAGCGTTTCGCCCGGCAGGAACATGACGACCATTTCCGGCGAGTCGCCGAGCGCTTCCCAGTAGGCTTTGTTGCCGAGCCGGTCCATGTGATCGCGCACCTGCCGCGCGTGTGTCTGCAGCTTCACGGTTCGCGCGTCGTCGTCGGCGATCTCCTGGGCGTCGAGGAACGCCTCCAGCGGCGCCTTGGCGTCGACGACGATCCGTTTCGAGCCCGGGAGGTGAACGATCAAGTCGGGGCGGAGCCGCCCGTTGTCGCCGGTGAGCGGTGGCTGCTCGTCGAAGTCGCAACGCTGCACCATGCCTGAAATTTCCACCACGCGGCGGAGCTGCATTTCTCCCCAACGGCCTCGAACCGCAGGCATCCGCAGTGCGCGGGAGAGCGTGCTCGTCGTCGACCCCAGAGCTGCGACCTGTTCGCTGAGACGGCTGTACGCAGCCACGCGGTCGCGCTCCGTTTCCGTCAGCCGGACGTCGACTCTCTTCAACGTGTCGGCGATGGGCTGCTGAAATGCGGCGAACGACGTCTTGGCGAGATCGAGAAACGCCGAGCGATTATCCTTGAGTGCTTCAGCCGCCGCCGATTGAAAGGCATCGCGCAGCCTGTGTTCAGCCTTGTCGAGCAGCTCCTGCGTGGCGCCGAGTGCGGCTTTCTGCCGTACGATCTCTTCGGTGAGCCACTTGTTATCCTGCTTCGCGGCGGCGAGCTCGGCGGCCATCTCGCCGCGGGCCTCGGCAACCCGTCGGCGGGCGTGCGACTGCACCAGGACGATGGCCAGCACCGCAACGACGAGCGCAACGGCGACGAGAACGACGCTCGCATCCATCGCTTCCTTGATATCACGGCAGTCAATGCGAGGGCGTTGTCATTCGTCATTTTCTGCTCACTCCGGAGCGCTCCGACGTGGCAGATTTTCCATCCAGCCATCGCCGGCACTTGAAATCGCTCGACATTTGAACGGCGCGCATCGTGCTCGCGAGCGATCCATGCCTACAATCACGACGGTCCATCAGTTGATCCTGTGGCAGAAGTCGATGGATCTCGCCGTTCAGTGTTACGAGCTGGCGCGTCGGTTCCCGCGATCCGAACAGGACGTTCTCGGGTATCAAATCCGGAAATCAGCCGTATCGATTCCGTCGAACGTAGCCGAAGGATTCAGCCGTCATTCGACAGCTTTCTACATTCAGCATCTCTGGACAGCCCACGCTTCCGGGGCTGAACTCGAGACGCAGCTCGAACTCGGGCGGCGGATCGAAATCGTGAGTGAACAGGATGCTGAAAGGCTGATCGCCGGTGCCCAAGAGGTTGGGCGGATTGTCAATGGGCTCGTGCGTTCATTGGAGCGAGCGCCGATCAATCGCGCGGGAACGAACGACTGAGACGCTGAATCCTCTGGCCTGAACCCTGAGACAGCCCTGAGCCCTGGGCCCTGAGGCCTGAGGCCTCCGTGTGTCCACCTATAATTAACTTTCTCCATGGCCGCCATTTTTCCGTTCCGTGCCCTTCGCCCGACTTCGGAGTCCGCAGCGCGTGTGGCGGCGGTTCCGTACGACGTCGTCAACACTGACGAAGCACGGGCACTCGCTGCCGACAATCCGCTCAGCTTTCTTCGCGTCTCACGCGCCGAAATCGACCTTCCGGCCGGCACCGATCTCCATTCCGACGCGGTGTACGCGAAGGCGGTGGCGAATTTTGCGGCGCTCAAGGCGCGCGCGCCTCTCATCCAGGAGGACTTTCCGAGCACGTATGTCTACCGGTTGCGGAAGGGCAGCCACGTACAAACGGGCCTCGCCGCTTGCTTTTCGGTGCTCGAATACGAATCGGACGTCATCAAGAAGCACGAGCGCACCCGGCGCGACAAGGAGGACGACCGGACCAGGCACATGCTGGACTTGCGGGCCCAGACGGGGCTGGTCTTTCTTACGTATCGTGCCTCACGCGCTGTGGACGGCATCGTCGAACGTGCGACATCGGAAGCGCCGTTGTTCGACTTCGAGGCAATCGATCGCGTACAGCACACGATCTGGAGGCTCGACCTGCACCTTCAACACGACTTGACGGTTGCCTTCAAGGCGATTCCAGCGCTGTACATCGCGGATGGCCATCATAGGGCGGCGAGCGCGGCTCGGGTCGCTCAACGGCTCCGCGGATCGGGCGGCGCCGGCGAGTGGGAGTCCTTTCTGGCGGTGGCGTTTCCCCACAACCAGACGCAAGTGCTTCCATACAACCGGGTAGTCAAAGATCTCGGATTGCACACGCCGCAATCGCTGCTGGCGGAGCTCGGCAAGCACTTCACGGTGAAGGACGGGCCGGCATTGCCGGTGCAAAAAGGCGAGGTGGCGATGTTTCTCGATGGCCGCTGGCGCACCATCGAGCTCACCGTGGCGCGCGAGGGACTGACGCCGGCCGATCGTCTCGACGTCACCCGACTGCAGGAGGCCGTTCTCACCCCGCTGCTGGGCATTCTGGACGTGCGCACGGACAAGCGGATCGATTTCGTGGGGGGCAACCGCGGGACCGAGGAGCTCGAACGGCTCGTGACCTCTGGGAGCGCGGCGGTGGCTTTCTCTCTGCACCCGGTCAGCGTGGCCGACCTGATGGCGATTTCGGATGCGGGCGGCATCATGCCGCCGAAATCCACCTGGTTCGAGCCGAAGCTGCGCGACGGGCTGCTGTCGCATGTCATTTGATCCGTGGGCTTGTCGGATCGGAGGGCGAAAGGCCTCCGGCTACCGCTACCTCGAGACCGGTAGCCGGAAACCGTCAGGTTTCCGCGTCTGGGAGACGGAAATCACTGGTAGACGAAAACCGTCAGGTTTCCGCGCTGCGTACCGCTGATGAAAGTACTGGTCGCCGATGCGTTCGAGGCGTCAGGTCTGGACGGCCTGAAATCGGCAGGCTGCGAGGTCGTGTACGAGCCCGACCTGGCGGGCGACGGCCTCGTGCGCTTTCTTCAGTCGTCGGACGCCGAAGTGCTCGTCGTTCGATCGACGCAGGTCACTAAGGCGATCCTCGACGCCGGCATGCTCTCGCTCGTCGTGCGCGCGGGCGCCGGCGTCAACACCATCGATGTGCCCGCCGCGGCGCGCCGCGGCATCTACGTTTCGAATTGTCCTGGGAAGAACGCCGTTGCCGTGGCGGAGCTCGTCATCGGGCTGCTGTTGGCGCTCGATCGGCGCATTCCCGACAATGTCGCGGACCTTCGCGCCGGGCGGTGGAACAAGAAAACGTACTCACACGCCCGTGGGCTGTACGGCCGCACGGTGGGCCTGCTTGGGATTGGCAGCGTCGGGCAGGAGGTGGCACGCCGGGCGCAGGCGCTCGGTATGGAGGTTGTCGTCTGGAGTCCCCGGTTCCTGCGCGAAGGCGCGAATGCGTTGACGGCGCTGCCGCGCGATCTCGACGTGACCGTGCTGGCGTCTCCGGAGGAGGTCGCCGAACGCAGCGATGCGCTCAGTCTGCATCTGGCGCTTGCCGACGAGACGCGAAACTTCGTCGGCGCAGCCATTCTCGGTCGGCTCAAGCCAGGAGCGCTTTTCGTGAACACAGCACGCGCGGAACTTGTGGATGAGGCGGCTCTGACGGAAGTGATGAGCACGCGCGGCGTGCGCGTGGCCGCAGACGTTTTTCGCGACGAGCCGGTGTTAGCGGCCGCGGATTTTTCCCCATCCCTCGCCCGGTTGCCGAACGTGTACGGTACGCACCACATTGGCGCGTCGACGGAGCAGGCGCAAGAAGCGATTGCAGCAGAAGCCGTTCGCATCATTCGCACTTACAAGGAATCCGGAACAGTCCCGAATGCGGTGAACCTGTCGAGGAGAACGCCGGCTACCCACCGGCTCGTCGTACGGCACCGCGATCGTCCGGGCGTGCTCGCGCACGTGTTCGACCAGCTGCGCGTTCGAAACCTAAACGTTCAGGAAACCGAGAACGTGATTTTCGAAGGCGCAGAGGCGGCTGTGGCGCGGATCAATGTCGACGGCAAGCCGGATTCGGATCTTCTGCGCGCGATCGAAAAAGGCAGCTCGGACGTTCTCAGCGTCCATGTTGTGAAAATATAAGGGTATGCCCACGACGACGCGTATCTATAATTTCTCAGCTGGTCCCGCCGTGATGCCGCTTCCCGTGCTCGAGCAGGCCCAACGCGATCTCATTTCACTGCCGGGCGTTGGCATGTCGGTGATGGAGATCAGCCACCGATCGAAGACTTTCGAGGATCTGCTCAACACCGCCATCAGCGACATCCGCGCGCTCGCGAACGTTCCAGACAATTACAGAATCCTCATGCTGCAGGGGGGCGCCACGCTGCAGTTCTCGATGGTGCCGATGAACCTGCTGACCGCTGCTTCGACCGCGGATTACATCGACACTGGATCGTGGGCAGACAAAGCCATCAACGAGGCCAGGAAAGTCGGCAATGTCAACGTGGCTGCCACCACCAAGGCGGATGGCTACACGCGCATTCCCAGGCAGGACGAACTGCGGCTCACACCGGGCGCCGTTTACGTTCACATCACCACGAACAACACAATCGAAGGCACCGAGTGGAAGGCACCGCCGGATGTCGGCCCTGCGCCGCTCGTCGCGGATTCGTCGTCCGACATGTTCAGCGGCCCGATCGACATCAGCCGTTTCGGCCTCATCTATGCTGGCGCGCAGAAAAATCTCGGACCGTCGGGTGTCACGCTGGTGATCATCCGCGAGGATCTGCTCGGCCGATCGACTGATGCAGTGCCGATCATGCTGAATTACAAGATTCACGCGGACAACAACTCTCTCTACAACACTCCAAACACCTTCGGGGTCTACATCCTCGGGCTGACGATGAAGTGGCTGCGCTCGATCGGGGGGCTGGAGGGGATTGCGCGGATCAATCAACGGAAGGCGGGGAAACTGTATGCGGAAATCGATCGCACCGGCTTCTATCGCGGCACCGCCCAGAAGGAGAGTCGCTCGCTGATGAACGTCACGTTCCGCCTGCCGAGCGAACCGCTCGAAAAGACGTTTGAAAAAGAATCAACAGCGACCGGGCTCGATGGGCTGAAAGGTCACCGATCCGTCGGCGGTATGCGCGCGTCGATCTACAACGCGTTCCCCGAGGAAGGCGTGGAGGCGCTGATCGAATTCATGCGCGAGTTCGAACGCAAACACGGTTAGAGGCTGTCGCGCGCCATGGGGGCATCAGTGTCCCTCCGGTCTGCGCGCGCCGTGTCCCGGCCGCCGGTTCCGCCGTCGCCGCCGCCGCCGAGGGGGGACCTGCTCGGCTTCCGTGTCCCCCTCGAATGTGCGTGCAGCCTCGATGAATCCGCGCCAGTGCTCGAGCACGTCTGGCGCCTGCCCATGGATTTCCAGCCACGCCAGTGCTTCCTGAAACGGCCCGCGATGCATCAGAGCCCGGCGGGCGCGCGGGGACGAGCTCGTGTCCATCAGGCGACGCTGTAGCCCGAGAATCTGGCCGAGCCGCTCGACGTCGCGCCGAGCCAGCGGCAGCATCCCCAGGACCGGCGCCGGCTCCCGACGTCTGTCGCCATCCTGCACGTGACGCGCGTGAGGGAATGACGGCGCAAGGCCCAGCGGCACAATCAACGATCCAAGCAGAATCGGATTGGTGAATGTGTTGGGCGTGTCCTCGAATCGGTTTCGGTAGGCGTCGAGCGCGGCGAGCGAACGCCAGAGTGCGTCGCCGCTGCTCGCCTGAAGCCGCGGCGCGATCGACTCGAAGAGACGACGTTCTGCCAGCATCCGGAACGCACGCTCAGACGCGCCTGACCGCAGCAGCTTGTAAAGCTCTTCCATCAGGCGCGCGGGAGCGCTCTTCGCAATCTCCGTACGGTGGGCCGCGATGGCGGCTTCGATCGGACGATCGATCGCAAAGTCGAGCCGCGCTGCCATCCCGACGGCTCGCAGCATTCGGACCGGATCTTCCTGGAAACGCTCCGATGGATCGCCGATGCACCGGATCACCCGCGCTTTCAGGTCCTCGAGCCCGCCCGTGTAATCGATGATCGAGAACGACGCGATGTCGTAGAAGAGCGAGTTCACGGTGAAGTCGCGCCTGAACGCGTCTTCTTCGGGCGTTCCGAACGTGTTGTCGCGATGGAGGAGACGAGGGTGGCCGTCGGCGTCGACGCCGTCAGGAGCGATGGCACGAGACGTCGGCTGGGCGTTGGCCGCCGCCACCAGCTCTTCCGCAGACAGCTTCCGCCTGAACGTCGCCACCTCGATCGTCTTCGGTCCAAATCTCACGTGCGCCAGGCGGAATCGTCGCCCGATGATCCAACAATTTCGAAACAGCCTTTTGACCTGATACGGATGCGCGGACGTGCCGATGTCGAAATCCTTCGGCCGGCGCCCGAGAAGGAGGTCGCGAACGCTGCCGCCAACGAGATACGCGAGGAAATGCTGCTGGTGGAGGCGATACAGCACGCGCAGCGCGTCGGGGTCGATCTGCTTGCGGGAAATCGAGTGCTCCCCGCGCGGCACGACGACCGGCTGGCTCATCAGGATGAATTGTAATGCTACGATCGGCGTGATGCGAACACGCGATGTCGCCGTGTTGCTGCTGGTGCTCGTGCTGGCAGCCACCGGCCTCGACGCTGCCGAGCATCCGTCATTGGCCAAGGCGCGCGCTCTCTACAACGCTGTCGACTTCGACGGCGCAATCGCCGCGGCGGAGATCGCGCGCGCCGACCCGGCCTCAGCCGACGCGGCGGCACTGGTCGTGGCGCGCGCCCATCTCGAACGCTATCGCCTTCGAACCAGCGACCCCGCGGACTTGACTGCGGCGCGAGAGGCTCTCGGGACGGTGCAGATCTCGGCGCTCTCGCCACGCGATCAGATGGACTTGCTGGTGGGCCTAGGGCAGGCGCTGTACCTCGCAGACACCTTCGGCGCGGCGGCCGAGCTCTTTGACACGGCACTGAGGCGATCGGCATCTCTGTCGGCACTGTCCGATCGCGAGCGGTCGATGTTGCTGGACTGGTGGGCGAATGCGATCGATCGCGAGGCGCAGACGGTCGGTGCGGAGCGGCGCGCTGCGCTCATGAGACCCGTCATGACGCGCATGGAAGACGAGTTGCGCGAAGACCCGGGCAATGCGACGGCGAACTACTGGCTTGCCGTCGCCGCCCGCGGGACAGGTGACACCGATCGCTCGTGGCACGCAGCCGTAGCGGCCTGGGTGCGTGCCTCCCTGCAGCCTGCGATGACGGCGACCCTCCGCGGAAACGTGGACCGGTTCGTGACGACCGTGCTCATCCCGGAGCGGGCGCGCACGCGGCCGGTCCGTGAGCAGCAGACGGCGCTCGCCGAGCTCCAGTCCGAGTGGGAGCAGGTCAAACAGCAATGGCCTTAGCTCAGGCCCCAGGCCTCAGGGCCCAGGGCTCAGGGCTGTCCCAGGCCATAGACGTGCGGCGCAGGCCTGACTATGACAACGTTCCTGAATCCTGAGACGGCCCTGAGCCCTGTGGCCTGAGCCCTGGGGCCTGGGCCCTGCCCCTTAGGGCTTAGCGTCGCGCCAGTTCTCTGCAATCCCGACGTCGACCGTCAGCGGCACTTTGAGCGCCGCGGCGCTTTCCATCTTCTCGCGCACTGATTCGGCAGCGCGGTCGGCTTCCTCCCGCGGGGCTTCGAACAGCAGCTCGTCGTGCACGGTGAGGATCATGCGTGTGCTGAGACCGCGCTTCGGCAGCTCGGCATGCAGATCGATCATCGCTTTCTTGAGAATGTCGGCCGCTGTGCCTTGAATCGGCATGTTCACGGTCACCCGCTCGGCTGCCGACCGGATCTGGCCGTTCCGGCTGTTCAGCTCGGGAACCAGCCGCCGCCGGCCGAACATCGTCTTGACGACGCCGGTCTCGCGGGCGCGCCGGAGGGTGTCGTCGATGAAGATCCGGACTTTGGGAAAACCGGCAAAGTACGCGTCGATAAATGCCTGAGCGGCCTCTTTCGTGACCCCGATGTCCTTGGCCAGCGTAAACGCGGTCTTGCCGTACAGCAGCGCGTAGTTGACGATCTTTGCGCGTCGCCGCAGCTCGTGCTTGTCGAGACCGCTTGCCGGACCAAACACCTTCCTCGCTGTTCTGTCGTGGATGTCTTCACCGCTTCTGAACGCCTCGATGAGCGCGTCTTCGTCGGCCAGATGCGCCAGGACGCGCAATTCGATTTGTGAATAATCCGCCGAAATCAGTACGTGGCCCGGCGCCGCCACAAAAGCGCGTCGGATCTGCCGCCCAAGCTCAGTCCGGATGGGAATGTTCTGCAGATTCGGATCGGAGCTGCTCAGACGTCCCGTCGCCGCCACCGCCTGGTTGAAGCTGGTGTGTACGCGGCCGGTCGCGGGATGCACGAGCTGTGGGAGGGCATCGATGTACGTGCTCTTCAGCTTGTGGAGTCCGCGCCATTCGAGGATCAGCCGCGGAAGCTCGTGTACCAGAGCCAGCTCTTCGAGCACCTCGACGGCGGTGGATGCCGAACGTGTCTTCCCGGTCTTCTTCAACGCCGGCAGCTGCAGCTTTTCGAAGAGGATCTCGCCCAACTGTTTCGGGGAATTGATATTGAATTCCTGTCCGGCCAGACCGTAGATGCGCTCGGTGTAGCGTGCGAGCTCGCGCTCGATGTGCTGTGACTGCGTGGCCAATGCCGGGCCGTCGATCAGGATGCCGGCACGCTCGATGTCTGCGAGCACGGGCACGAGCGGCATTTCCAGCTCGCGGAACACCTGGTCGAGCGAGTCCGTCACAAGCAGCGGCGCGAGGCGATTGGACAGCTGACGCGCGAGATCGGCCCGTTCGCCGGCGAAATTCAACGCCGCTTGCGGTGTGACAGCAGCCAGCCCCACCGCTTTTGCACCGCGCCCGCACACGTCCTCCTCGGTCAGCGCCTTGTACCCGAGATGCTCGAGCGACGTCTCCTCCAGCGGATGGCCCGATCGCGTGGCGTCGAGCAGATAGCTTGCCAGCATCGAGTCGAACGCAAGCCCCTTGAGCTCGACGCCGTGGTTTCTGAGCACGACGGTGTCATCCTTCAAGTCGTGGCCGACCTTCCGAACCGACGCGTCCTCGAGCAGCGGCCTGAGACGTGCGAGCGCGACATCCCGTTCGACTTGATCCGTAACTGGGGCCGCCGACAACAGGTCGCCGCCGCCGGAGCCCTCGTGGCCTAACGGCACGTACCGCGCCTGTCTATCGGCGGTCGAAAACGCGACGCCGACGGCGGAGGCGCGCATGGCGGACGGATGGTCCCCGATGACACGTAGAGCGAACTCTCCGGCCTTACGCAGCTCTGCAATCAGTGCATCGAGCTCCGGGAGCGTGGCGACCAGCGCGTAATCCTTGCGAATGGTGTCGGCGGTCGGTGCGTAGTCGTTGACTAGCGTTCGAAAGGCAAGACGCGAAAAGAGCTCGTAACAGCGCTCGCGCGACGCTCCCCGGTAGCGCAGCGCCTCGACGTCTACGTCAATTGGGACGTCGCATCTGATGGTCACGAGCTCGCGACTTCGAAGCGCAACGTCGCGATGTGCGAGGAGCGCTTCTCGGTACTTGCGTTGCGTCAGGTCACCGGCCTTGTCGAGCAGCGCATCGAGGCTGCCGAAGGTGGTGATCAAGTCGACGGCACCTTTCTTTCCTACGCCGGGCACGCCGGCGACGTTGTCGCTCGTGTCGCCCACGAGAGCAAGAACGTCGACGACGCGGGATGGCTGGACGCCAAATTTCTCTCGAACGGCCGTCTCGTCGAACCACGCGCCGTCCTCGCGCGGGTCGTATACGCGAACCCCGTCGTGCACGAGCTGGAAGAAGTCCTTGTCGATCGACACGATCGCCACATCGAATCCGGTGTCCGACGCACGCTTCGCGATTGTCCCGATCACGTCGTCGGCTTCGTATCCTGGCGCCGTGATGATTGGCACGCCAAGCGCTTCGCAGGCCTCGTGGACCCAGCTGATCTGCTCGGCGAGGTCGTCCGGCATTTCCACCCGATTCGCCTTGTAATCGGTCACGAGGTCGTCGCGGAACGTGCGTCCCGCAAGATCGAACGACGCCGCGATGTACTCAGGGTGATGATCGTTCATCAGTTTCCGCAGCATCGTGACGAAGACGTAGACCGCGTGGGTGGTGTGTCCCTCCTGGTTCGACAATCCCCTTCCGCGAAACGCGTGATAGGCGCGGTACATCTGGGAGCTGCCGTCGATCAGGAAGAGCGTGGGTCGGGGCATTTCTGGCGGACCGTCTGAACTGAAGGAGTACGGTAAGAATATCATTGGGTCTTGATGCTTCGTCGTGCCGCTCGACGCGGGCGCGCAGGGTTTGTGTTGTTCGTTCTCGCATGCGCGATCGGATCGGGATGCGGCGGCGGCGGTGTCTTCAAACGCGAGTACGAATACGAAGAAGAGCTGTACCTGTCGCTCGACGGGTCGGCGACGCTGAACGTCAACGCATCGGTCGCATCGCTCGTTGCCCTGCGCGGCGCGAAGCTCAATCCCGATCCCCACGCGCGCATCGATCGAAATGCGTTGCGAACGTTTTTCGGCGCGCCGGACCTACCGGTGTCTGTCAGCCTCTCGCGCCGCGACGGCCGCCGTTTCGTTCACGCCAGCGTCGATGTCGATGACCTGCAGGAGCTGTCGCGACTGGCGCCGTTCGCGTGGTCGACATACCGGTTCAGTCGCCGTGGTGAGGTGATCGCATTCCAGCAGACCGTCGGCCCGGTCAAGCCGCGACCAGACAGCGCGTTGCAGTGGACGGGTGAGGAGATCGTCGCGTTTCGCATGCATCTGCCCAGCGAGATCGTGCTCCACAACGCCCCCTCCGGCGAAATCGAGCGTGGCAACATCCTCCAGTGGGAGCAGCCGCTTGTGGAACGCCTCGAAGGACGACCCATCGACATTCGCGTCCAATTGGAGCCGACGTCGATCCTCGTTGGCACACTCGTGCTGTTCGGCACAACCATCGCGGCGGCCGTCGCCACGTTGGCCGGGGTGATCTGGTGGATTCGCCGGCAGGGGACCGCTGAGGATCTTCAATCTTCAATCGAGCATTGATCGACGGATCGATGCTCGGATCGAAGATTGAAGGTGTGCGCGCTTAGATTCTCTCGAGATCCTTGGTGACCTCGGCGTCCGTCTTCAGGTTATTCGTCACCGAGAAGGCGCCAAACGAGCTGGCGATCGACCGCGCAAGCATCCGATCGACGTTGCTGTTCACCACGCCTTCGAGCGTCACGCGCCCGTTCTCCACGATGATGTGGATGGGCGGATTGGCCATCGCGCCGTACGTCCAGAAGTTCGAGTTGCCGTAGATCGCACGCGCGATCCTGAACCGCAGCTCGTCGTCGAACTGTGAGACCGGCAACACAGTGACCTCGTTCCGTACCTGGCGCACACCGTCGACGCGGGCGATGCGCTCGGCAATGTCGTCGCGCTTGTACGGCATGGTGACCCGGCCCGTGAGCGTGACGACGCCATCCTCTACTTGAGCGTTGATGCTGTCGAAAATCGTGAAATTCGGATATCGCATCACCTGCTGCGACAGATCGCGGAAGATCTGAAGATCTTCACGTTGCGCCGCCCAGGCTGACGCGCTCATCGCGAATAGCACGATGACCGTGGCAGCAACCCTGGCAAACATATCCTTCCTCCTTCGTCTTGGGAGCCTCGCTCCCTACCGGATGACGAGGCAAAGATGTTGCCAGGGTAACGGTAGGTGAAAGCGCAAGAATTTCCGAAGAGTTTTCCCCGTTGTCGAGCAAGTGTCCTCGGCGATGAACGTTCCAGTCTAGAGCACGAGCATCGTCCCGACGCCAGCCGCTATCAACAGGATCTGGCGCAGGGAGCCAGCGTCAGTACGGCCGCGGTGGAGCCCGGGGATCAGGTCTGCCATCGCCACGTACAGGAAGCTGGCGGCCGCGAGCGCAAGGAAGTACGGAAGCGTTCTCGGGACGATGTCGAATGCGACGAACGCCGCGATGGCGCCTGCGGCGCTGGCACCCGCTGATAACACGTTCAACATCAGCGCGCGCGTGCGTGAGTACCCCGCGTGAAGAAGGATGGCGAAGTCCCCCACCTCCTGCGGGATTTCATGGGCCGCTACGGCAAACGCCGTGCTGATGCCAAGGGGTACAGACGTGATGACGGCGGCTGCGATGACGGCGCCGTCGACGAAATTGTGGAACGCGTCGCCGACCAGCACTGGAAGCACGCTGCTCTCGTGAACCTCGCAGTCATGTATGTGGCAGTGCCGCCAGAGCACCAGTTTTTCGAGGACGAAGAAAACCAAGATCCCGCAGAGCAGCGTCGGAAATACTCGTGACGGCGGCAGCTGTTCCATCGTTGTGGGCAGCAGCGCCAGCATCGATACCCCAAGCAGAGCGCCGACGGCATAGCTGACGAGCCAGGGAATCAGCTTCGAGCGCGTGGAATCCTTGATGAGGAGCACGCCGGATGCGACGAGAAGGCCCCCAAACCCGCCGACCAGACTCAATCCGAGCGCAATAAGAAACGTGGACACCGCAGGGCATGATAGCCCTGAATTCCTAGGCGCGCAGCGCGCGCAAAAGAGCTGCTGGTTACGACGCGATGTAGCCTCGACGCGCGCGCACCGCGAGGCGGCGGTCCTTCACCTCCACCTTGATGTCGTGCCAGCGTCCATCCTTCTTCCCGGGACTCGCGTACCCGAGGTAATACTGCTTGCTCAACTCGTCGGCAAGCCGGGTTGTCGCGCCGTCGAGATCCCGGAAGCCACGGACGATCTCGGTGCGGCCCCCGGTGTCATCCGTGATCTCGCGGAGTGCGCCGGCGTTGACACGTTCCGCCGTCGGCATTCGCCTGGTGCCGCCACCGATGGGAGGGAGAGGACGTCGACGCGGTCCGCCAGGGATAGGGAACGGCAGCGGAATAGGCAGCTGGATGGTCGGACCGTTTCGGGTCTGCGTCGCGGTACCGTCGACGCCCAGCGCGTACACCAGAACCTCGCTCTCACGGATGAGGCCGCGCAGCTCCCCAACCGAGATTCGGCTGTTCGTGTCATTTCCGTCGGAGATCACGAGCAGTGCCTTCTTGGGATGGCGACCGAGGTTTGCGATAGGTACGCCGTCTGCGATCGCGTCGTACAACGCGGTGCCGCCGCCGGCATATGCACGAGCGACGGCACGGCTGATCGCGCGGCGGTCGGTCGTCCACTCCTGAACGACCTGGGGCCGATTGGCAAACTGCAGGAAAAACAGCTCGTCGTCCGGACCGAGCAGGTCGTACACGAACCGATCGATTGCCGCCCGCGCCGCCGACATCTTGTCGGACGTCATGCTGCCGCTGGTGTCGAGCGCAATGCCAAGACTGACCGGGGCACGTTCGTTGTTGAAGTGCGTGATTTCCTGGCGCTCGCCGTCTTCATAGACGGTGAAGTCTTCCTTGCGGAGCCCGGACACGAAACGACCGTCGCCATCCGTGACGGTGGCCGTGACGTTGATCAGCTCGACGCCGCTCTTGAAGCTGACGTTTCCCTGGTCCTGGTCCTGACCGGTCAGGGACGCCACCGCGCCAGCGGCAATGACTGAGGCCGCAAGGAGTCGAGAAAGCCTGCGCATAATCCGGCTACCGTTGGATAGAACCGGGAGAAGTCTAAGGCAAAAGCCTTGCCTGTGCGGTTGCGCGTGAATCGGGCGAGATTCTCTGCGCAGGGCCGTCCGCTGTCCTCTTTGGGGCCGTCACCGGGTCAGACCCCGGTGACGATCCGTTCGGGAGTCTGACCCTGCTGATGGACCGACTCAAGCTTCCCGTTTCAGGCCCTCGAGAAACCGATATCCCTCGCGTTCGGCCAGCAGGCGCGTAGCCTTGAAGCCCGCCGCATCCAGCGCCCCGAGCATCGCGGCGGTGTCCGCGTGGGCGGACGCACGGAGCTTCGCCATCAATCCGGCGCCGCTCCCCTCGATGATGACGACACGTCCGCCACCCCGCAGCACGCGCAATGCGTCGCGCAGCACGGCAACGCCAGAGGCGCCACCAAGCGCGGACTTCACGCCGCCTGCGTGAACGACCACAACGTCGAAGGCGTTGTCCGCGAACGGAAGAGCATCGAGCGGCGTCACCTGCACGTCGGCTAGCGCCCCCGCCCCTGCAGCCGCCGCGCGCGCCTTCTCCGCATGTCGTTCGTCCGCGACGACGACTGCTGCATGGCCGCTCAATCCCACCTTCGCAGCAATCGCACCGACGAGCGTCGAATCGTCAACGCCGATCTGCAGCGCGCGCTCGCCCATTCGCACGCCGCTCATCACGACGGGAAGACGCTCGAGTGTGGACTTTCGCAAGAAAAACATCGAATTTCCCCATGATATAGTGGCCGCTTGTGACAGCACCACGTCAAATCGATCCTGCGCGCGGTAAGCTCGGCGTTCTTCTCGTCGGTCTCGGTGCGGTCAGCACGACAACGATTGCCGGCGTGTTCGCGATCCGAAAAAAACTCGCGCCTCCGATCGGATCACTGACGCAGATGGGGACGATCCGGCTCGGGAAGCGCACGGAGAACCGCGCGCCGCCGATCAAGGAGTTCGTTCCACTTGCGGATTTGAACGACATCGTGTTTGGTGGATGGGACATCTTCGAAGCGGACTGCTACTCGGCTGCGCGCACCGCGGGTGTGCTGGAGCCGGCACAGCTCAGTCAGGTTCGCAGCGAGCTCGAAGCGATCCGCCCGATGCCCGCCGTCTTCGACCAGCGCTACGTGAGGCGTCTCGACGGCCCAAACGTCAAGAAAGGAAAGAACAAACGCGATCTCGCCGAGCAGGTGGTCGCCGACATCCGCGCGTTCAAGGAAACACATAACTGCGATCGCCTGGTGATGCTCTGGTGCGGCAGCACTGAAGTCTACATGAAGGAAGCGGCGGTGCATGCCACCATCGGGTCGTTCGAGAAAGCACTCGAAGAAAGCGACGATGCGATCCCCTCGAGCATGGTGTATGCGTACGCCGCCATCCGCGAAGGGATCCCATTTGCGAACGCGGCACCGAATCTGACCGCCGACATCCCCGCCCTGCAGCAGCTTGCGGCGCGCACCAAGGCACCGCTCGCCGGCAACGACATGAAGACCGGACAGACGCTGATGAAGACGATCATCGCGCCTGGATTGAAGGCGCGGCTGCTCGGCGTCCGAGGGTGGTACTCGACGAATATCCTTGGCAACCGCGACGGCGAGGTCCTGGACGATCCCGAGTCATTCAAGACCAAGGAGGAGAGCAAGAAGTCGGCGCTCGACTACATCTTTCAGCCGCAGCTCTATCCGGAACTGTACAAGGACGTGTGCCACGTCGTCCGTATCAACTACTACCCGCCGCGCGGCGACAACAAGGAAGGGTGGGACAACATCGATCTGGTCGGCTGGCTCGGCTATCCGATGCAGTTGAAGATCAATTTCCTGTGCCGCGACAGCATCCTGGCCGCGCCCATTGTGCTCGACTGCGCACTGTTCCTCGATCTCGCGAAGCGTGCCGGCATGGCGGGCATACAGGAGTGGCTGTCGTTCTATTTCAAGTCGCCGATGCACGCTCCCGAGGTGTATCCCGAACACGACCTGTTCATTCAACTGATGAAGCTGAAAAACACGTTGCGATACATGCGGGGCGAGCAGCTCATCACTCACCTGGGTCGGGAGTACTACGACTAAATCAGTCCTTGGTGCCTAGTGCTTGGTGCCTGGCTGTTCGTGCGCCAAGCACTCTGAACGAGGTACGCGCAAGCACCAAGCACCAAGCACCAAACACTAGGCACCAGGCACTGGCTAGAGCGCTGACGTTTCGTCGTCGCCGGCGCCACAGCGCTCGACGACGTTTCGGCCCACCAGTTTTTCGCGATCGATCCCGCCGCAAAAGACGGAAAATGTTTTCGTGCGTACACCGATCGGGGAGTGCCTCCGCCAGGCAGGCATCATTACCGAAGCAGAGTTGCAGACGGCGCTCGTCGAGCAGAAGCGCTCAGGCGAGCGGCTTGGCTCGGTGCTCGTTCGCGTGAATTTGGCGAGCGAGCGCCAGATCGCGAAAGCGCTCGCGTCCCAGCTCGGCCTCGAGTACGCCGACCTTGTCGAACACCCGCCCGACCCCGCCGCTGTCGTGTTGATCCCGAAGGACGTCGCGCTCAAGCGCACGTGCATCGCCGTTGCTGCGGAGAAAAACGTCTTGACCGTGGCGATGTCGGATCCGTTGCTCTTGACGCTCGTGCAGGATCTTGAATTCCAGACCGGCCATCGCGTCAAGCAGGTTATCGCCCCGCCCGCGGAAATCATCGAGGCGATCCGGACGTCGTATTCCGACGCCGCGATGCTTCGTGTGAATCCCAGCCGTGCGCAGCAGGGCGGACGTGCGGCTGATTCGTCGCGGCGGGCTGGAATGCCTGCCTCCGGCACGGTCGATCTCGCAAGGCCGCGCGAAGAGGACGTCTTGGAACGCCCGGCGGCGCTCCACACAGAGGCATCGGGGGCGGCGCCGATCGTCGACATGGTGGATTTGGTGATCAGGAGCGCCCTCAAGAGCCGCGCCAGCGACATCCATATCGAGCCGACCGAAGACAACGTGGTCGTCCGTCACCGCCTTGATGGCTTGTTGAAAGAGGTCACGGATTTCCCGAAATGGGTGCATGACGGTTTGGTCGCGCGGATCAAGATCATGGCGGGTCTGGACATCGCCGAAAAAAGACTGCCGCAGGACGGCCGGATCCGTGCCTCGGCTGACGATGGGCACGAAATCGACCTGCGCGTGTCCACGCTGCGGACCATCTTCGGCGAGAAGATCGTGCTCCGTCTGCTCGACCACCGGAAGGGTGTCCCTCCGCTCGAGGGGCTCGGCATCTCGGCGTCGGCCCTCGAGCAGCTCCGCTTCTTTCTTCGCCACCAGCACGGCATGGTCCTCGTGGTAGGTCCGACCGGATCTGGTAAGACGACGACATTGTCGTCGGCGCTGGCGTCGATACGGTCCGAACGCACCAACATCGTAACGATCGAAGATCCCGTCGAGTACCAGATTCCCGGCGTTAATCAAACGCAGATCAACGCGAAAATCAACCTGACGTTCGCCGGTGCGCTGCGGTCGATTCTGCGGCAGGACCCGGACGTCGTGCTGGTCGGTGAGATCCGCGATCAGGAAACGGCACGAATCGCGATGCAGGCCGCACAGACCGGTCATTTGGTGCTCTCGACGTTGCATACCGACGATGCACCGTCATGCGTGACGCGACTCACCGATATCGGGATCGAGCCCTACGTGACGGCTTCGGCACTCATTGGCGTCGTCGCACAGCGTCTGGTGCGCCGCTTGTGTACGGATTGCCGGCGCCGGTACACGCCCGAGCCCGAGACGCTGCACGCCATGGGTCTGTCCGGAGAGGAGACACCGCCCCTGATGTTCTACCGTGCCGTCGGCTGCGACAAATGCAAGCGAATCGGCTATCGCGGCCGTGTCGGCATCTACGAAATCATGGCGGTGACCGACGACCTGCGGCGGCTGATTGCGCAGCGAGGCTCGGAAACGCAGTTGCGAGAGGCGGCGATCGCGTCCGGCATGATCTCGCTTGGCGAAGACGGCCTCTTGAAGGTCAAGGCCGGCTTGACCACTCCGCAGGAGTTGTTACGCGTGGTGACCGAAGTCCGTCATACTCGCGGGCGCTGCCAATCATGCGGCGCGCGAGTGTTCTCGGATTTCACCGTGTGCCCGAACTGCGGTCATCACCTGGGTGAGGCGTGCCCGCACTGTCGCCGGCCAGTCCAGCCCGAATGGAAGTTCTGCCCGTACTGCGCGAAGGCGACAACCGCGATGGGCCCGGAGTCGAACAACGCCGGACTCGGGAACCGGCGCCAGATGCCGGAACTGCCGGCCTCTACCCATGTTGCGGAATTCGCGCAGCAGAAATGATCGCCTCGACGACGTATCAATGATGACCCCGACTCATTACGACTTGTTGGGCGTTCCGTCGACGGCCTCCTTCGATGAGATCCGAAGGGCGTTTCGGCGCGAGATAGCCAAGTACCATCCGGACAAGGTCCTGCATCTCGGCCACGAGTTCCAGGACATTGCCGCCGTTCGCTCGGCGGAGCTGACACGGGCATACAAGACCTTGACGGACGAGGCGCTGCGCACTGATTACGATGCCAGCGTGAGATCCGAACTCGTACAGCGCGGGACAGCGTCCCCGGCGCCGTGCGGCGAACCCGCAGTCGCGCCCATGCCGGCGGTATGGCCACCGGGATCGGTCCACTCCGCTCAGGATTCGAACTCGCCGTCCCAACCGGAGTTGGCAACAGCAGCAGTCCGCACCGGCGTCAGCGACCTCGTCAGGAAGGCGGCGGTCGTTCGGTTTCGGCAGGCGCTCGAGGCCGAGTTCGGATTCTGCGAGGAAGCGCCGGTGCAGGGCTTCGAGGTGGTCTGCGCACCCTCAAAGGCGCGATTCTGGAGCAAGCTTCCGCCGCGGATGTACGCGAGGTTCGTCCGGTATGTCGACGGAGCCGCGGTGTCGGAGGGACGGACGATGGTGTCGCGCGTGGCGGAAAGGGACGACGAGCGCGGGCGGTGTCTGTTCCTGATGGGACAGTACGTGGCGCCTGCCGCCGAACTGGCCCTCGCGATCGCCAGAGAGCGACGGAGGCCGGCGTTCGCGAGCCTCGAGTTGACGATCGTGCCGGTCAACACGCGCACCTGGTCGGCCTCGGTTCCGAACGACGCTCCGGCACCGGTGAAATCGCTGATGGCGCGGCTCGAGCTTTCATAAGATGCCTCTGATCGAGACACACGATCTTTGGAAGACCTACGTGATGGGCGACGAGGAGGTCCACGCCCTCCGCGGTGTATCCGTGGAGATCGAGCGCGGCGAGTACGTCGCAATCATGGGACCCTCGGGCTCGGGCAAGTCGACGCTGATGAACCTGATCGGCTGCCTCGACACTCCGACGAAGGGGACGTACCTGCTGAACGGCAAACGCGTCAGCGACATGAATGACAACGAATTGGCGCGGATCCGGAATGAGGAGATTGGCTTCGTCTTTCAGACATTCAACCTCCTTCCGCGAGCCTCCGCGCTCCACAACGTGGAATTGCCGCTCGTCTATGCGGGAGTATCCGCGAAAGACCGTCTGGAGCGGGCGAAAGGCGCGCTCGAACGAGTCGATCTGCTGCCGCGGATGACGCACCGGCCGAACGAGCTCTCGGGGGGGCAGCGGCAGCGTGTCGCCATCGCACGAGCGCTGGTGAACAACCCGTCGCTGCTGCTGGCTGACGAGCCGACCGGCAACCTCGACTCGAAAACGGGCGCGGAGATCATGGCCTTGTTCGCGCGCCTCCACGAGGCGGGCAACACCATCATTCTCGTGACGCACGAAGCCGACGTCGCTGCGTTCGCCCACCGCGCCGTTCACCTCAGGGATGGACAAGTCGAGAAGGACGTGAGAAGGGCCGCTTAAGGCTCCACGGGGATTGCTGCCGTCAGGCGCACGCGTGTCCTTTGTCCCGGCCGCCACTGCGCCCAATCGACACCAACGCGGGTTCCTTCCACCGCGATGGTGCGAATGTGGGCCGAAGGCTCGACACAGCGACGGACGACCTCGGCCGCCAAACTGGCGGCGCGCGGAGTCGCGGCATCTGCGGCAATGACGTCAGCCTCCACGCGGTTGATCCGGCACTGGTGAAGCGTCATCGCATCATCGGTGGCCACGACCCAGTATTCATCGGCCGCCTTTTGCTCGTACTCGGCCGGACTGGCGTAGGTCGTCGAATACATGTCGTAGGTCGACATCAACGGAGAGACTTCGATTTTCAACAGCGACACGACGAGCTGTGCGGCGAGGAACACCACGATAATGGCAACGGCGGTCGGTTGGAACAGGTGCCGCAGTCCGGCATCAGTGCGCGGTTCCTCGTGGGGCGTCCGTTCGGCGGAACCGGGCGCCACGAGGTGCCACGGCAGGAACGAGAGCAGTAGGATCCACCACCCTGGCCAGAACAGCCCCTGCAGCAGCGCAAAGCCTGCAAGGAGGCACAACGCCGAGATGCCTGCGATGAGCCGATAGCGATACAACCGCGACAGGACGCCGACGATCACGAGGCTTTCGATGGCAATGGCGCCGAACGACAGCAACACCGCAACCGAGTGGTACCGACCGAGCTGAAGTCCCCAGTCGACCATCGCCTGGCGCGAGTCGGTGAGAAAGTGATATTTGACGGTTCCGTTCAGAATCCACGCGAGCCCGCTTTCTCGCAGTTTCGCGATCGCAGCGGCGGCAAAGATGACGCCGAGCACGAGGCTCGGCATCCAGACGGTGTAACCGTACTCCTTCGGCGTTGCGCGCCGGGCTTCGCGACGCGACAGCAAGGCATCGACGCTCCACGCGTCGCCCCATCGCGACCATTGAAGACAAAGGAGCGCCACCAGCATCGCGCAGACGGTGTGATAGCTATTGCGCGTCGTATAGAGAATCGCCCAGGCAAACACCCCGAGCGTCGTCATCGCGAAGGAGGTGCGTGTGATCACACCAACGATGAAGAGGCACCCCCACACCGCGACCCACGCCGGAATCCACTCCGCAAGCCACGGCAGGTCTCGGAACATGCGGAGCAGAACCTGATGAGCCGCCGATAGAACATTCGTCTGCCCGCTCATCCACGCGTCGCCTACCGGCCGCCGGAGTACGAGCCTCAACAGCGCAGCACCAAAAGCGATGCGAAACAGGGCAGCCGCCTCGGGAGACGCGTCGGGAATGCGCGTGCGTATCCAGGTCAGCAGCGCGACGGCGACGCGAGACGCCTCGACTCCCGGGGCAAGGTAGGCATCGCGCGGGCCGAGGAGAGGACCGCGAATCGCCCGCGGCGCCACACGCGCGAGAACCGCCAGACCGAAGGCAGGCAGGCCAATGAAGACAAGCAGCGCGCTGAGCAACTCCAGGGTGAACGGCATCCAGGGGTACGGGGTCAGGTACGGCAGTCTTGGAGCAAAGTAGCCGACTCGAAACGCAGTGCGATGGATTTGATGCGTGTCGTCGACAGCTGGATCGGTGACGAGCGCTCTGATGTTCTCGCGGGAGAGATTCGTGATCGCGTAGCCCCAGGTTTGCCCTTCTCGCAGCTCTCCCTGCTGGAGGCTATACCGGCGTTCGAGTTGGTGCCGCGTCGTTTCGTCGGCCGATGCCGTCCACCTGACGTGGACGTACACCGGCCGCGAACCGAACGTCAGGCGCAGCGTTCCATAACTGATCGCCGCCAGCGTCCAGAGCAGAGCGCCGGCAACAACGAGACGCTGCACTTCGCGGCTTACGCGCACCTAGTTCCTACACTGCGGCCCAGTGGGACGCGCCGACCTCTTTGAGGGGCGCCCCAGCGTCGAACGAGTCCGGGTCCAGCGTAATCCGCTGGCGCGGTGCGTCGGGATCGAGCACGGGAACCGCACTCAACAGCGCACGAGTATACGGATGCGTCGGACTCGCGAACAGCGTTGGTGTGGTGCCTATTTCGACGATCTTACCGAGGTACATCACGGCGACCCGGTCGCAGATGTTTTCGACGAGGCGCAAGTCGTGCGCGATGAAGAGATACGTCAGCTTCAGGCGGTCCTTCAGCTCGAGCATCAGTCGCACCACCTGGGCCTGAATCGATACATCCAGCGCTGACACCGCCTCGTCGGCAATGATGAGTGCTGGGCTGAGCGCGAGGGCGCGTGCGATGCCGATGCGCTGGCGCTGACCACCGCTGAACTCGTGGGGATAACGCGCCAGATGATCGCGATCGAGTCCGACGAGGGTGAACAGTTCGCCCACACGCGCGCGCCGTTCCGCTTTCGATCCCAGTCTGTGAATGATGAGCGGTTCCTCGACAATGTCTCCCGCTCGCATGCGCGGGTTGAGCGACGAGTACGGATCCTGAAAGACGATCTGCATATCGCGCCGGGCCCGGCGCATCCGTGCGCGTGAGAATTGCAGCACGTTCTCGCCGCGGAAGAACACGTCGCCGGCGGTCGGCTCGATCAAGCGAAGGATGCAGCGGCCGGTCGTGCTCTTGCCGCTTCCTGACTCGCCGACCAGGCCGAACATCTCCCCTTCCTCGATCGCGAAGCTCACATCGTCGACGGCCTTGACGACGGTCGGCGCGCGCCACGGACCGTGCCTGCGCACGAAGTGCTTGATCAGATTGCGCACCTCGAGCAGCGCCATCAGCCGCGCCCCTGGCGGCCGCCGACCCGCATTCCGGGCACTGCGGCCAAGAGCCTTCGCGTGTAATCGTGGACGGGCGCCCGGAGTATTTGTCGCACCGGTCCCTGCTCGACGAGCAGGCCGTTGTGCATGACCGCCACGCGGTCGGCCATCTCGGCGATTACTCCGAAGTCGTGCGTGATGAGCAACAACGCGAGGTTGTAGCGCGCTCGCAGCTCCCTGAGCAGATCGAGGACCTGCGCCTGAATGGTCACGTCGAGCGCCGTCGTCGGCTCGTCGGCAATCACGAGCGGCGGATGGCACGCGAGAGCGATTGCAATCATGACGCGCTGCCGCATGCCGCCGGAGAGTTGATGGGGGTAATCACGCACCCGCCGTCTGGCGTCTGGAATATGCACGGCGTCGAGCAGCTCCACGGCGCGGGCTCGGGCTTCGTTCTTGTCGCCCAGTCCGTGAACCGTCAGGGCCTCCGCAATCTGATCGCCCACGCGCATGACCGGGTTGAGCGCGGTCATCGGTTCCTGAAAGATGAGCGAGATCCGCGCGCCGCGCACCTGGCGCATTTCGCGCTCTGGAAAGGAAAGAAGGTCTCGGCCCTCGAACACAACACGGCCCGATGCAACCCGCCCGGGCGGCTGAAGGAGGCGCAGAATCGAAAAAGCGGTCACGGACTTACCGCTCCCCGATTCCCCTACCAGTCCGAGCGTTTCGCCGGGAGCAATCTCGAAGCTGACGTTGTCGACCGCGGTGACCATCGAGCGGGCTCCCTCGAATACGACGGTCAACCGCTGGACGTCCAGGAGTGGATCGGGCATCAAGCGCCGGAACTGCCCTGATATTCGCCGAAAACGCCCCGAAGCGCATCCGCAATTTCGCCCAGCGTCGCGTGCGCCTCGACGGCAGCGACGATGGGCGTCACGAGATTCGAACCGTCTCGCGCAGCCTGTTCAACTGCGGTCAGGGTGTCGCGCCACGCCTGCTCGCTTCGACTGCCGCGGACGGCGCGGACGCGTTCGATCTGCCGCCGCTCGACTTCAGCGTCGACAAGGAAGACGTCGCCCCCCGCGGTCCCGGTCTCCTCGACAGCCGCAAAACGATTCATGCCGACGACGATGGCTTCACCAGAATCGATCGCCCGTTGGGCGCGGTATGCAGCGTCCTGAATCTGCCGTTGGGTGTAATGGGACTCAATGGCCGCAAGGGCGCCCCCTTGCGCGTCGATCGCCGCGAGCAGATCCTCCGCGTCCCGCTCGATCCGATCCGTCAGGGCCTCGACGGCGTACGCGCCGCCGACGGGATCGACCGCGTTCGCCACCCCGCTTTCGTGGAGGATGATTTGCTGCGTGCGCAGCGCAATCGTCGCGCTCTCCTCCGTCGGCAGCGCCAGCGCCTCGTCACGCGAATTGCAGTGCAACGACTGCGTTCCGCCGAGAACGGCCGCGAGCGCTTGCAGCGCGACCCGGACGATGTTGTTGTCGGGTTGTTGAGGGGTGAGTGTGCTACCGGCCGTCTGCGTATGAAACCGCAGCTGCTGCGCTCGCGGATTGACCGCGCCGAACCGGTCGCGCATGATCCTGGCCCAAAGACGACGCGCAGCGCGGAATTTTGCAATCTCTTCGAGGAAGTCGCTGTGCGCGTTGAAGAAGAACGAGATTCTCTGGCCAAATGCGTTGACGTCGAGTCCGGCGTTCACGGCGGCCTGCACGTACGCACACCCGTGCGCCAGCGTGAATGCGATTTCCTGAACAGCTGTCGCTCCGGCTTCCCGAATATGGTAGCCGCTGACCGAAATCGGGTTCCAACGCGGCATCTCACGTGCGCAGAACGCCATGACGTCGGTCACGATGCGCAGCGACTGACGCGGTGGATAGATGTAGGTGCCGCGAGCGACATATTCCTTCAGGATATCGTTCTGCAGCGTGCCCGACAGTTCGTTGATCGACGTCCCATGCCGCTTCGCCACTGCCACATACAACGCGAGCAGGATGATGGCGGTCGCATTGATGGTCATCGACGTTGACACTCGGCCGAGCGGAATCCCTTCGAGCAGCACGGCCATGTCCTCGATGGAGTCGATCGCCACTCCGACCCGCCCCACTTCGCCAGTCGCCAGCGGGTGATCCGAGTCGTACCCGATCTGTGTGGGCAGATCGAACGCCACGCTCAAGCCGGTAACGCCACGGGCGAGAAGGTAGCGAAAGCGGCGGTTGGATTCGAACGCCGTCCCAAAGCCGGCGTATTGCCGCATGGTCCAGGGACGGCCGCGGTACATGTCGGGCTGGATGCCGCGCGTAAATGGAAATGCGCCCGGATTTCCGATGTGCTCGTCGAAATCGGACTGCTTGAGGTCGTCCGGCGTGGCAAACCGGCCGGACTGCGAGCTGGCCATTCGCCCGGATTGTACGTCGATTTGTTGACACCTCCAGCCGGTGCCTCTACAATGCCAATGAGCCTTCCCTGGAGGCTAAACCACTGAAGATAAACACATTGGCGCTCAGTCCCTGCCGATCGCCCTGGTTGAGCAGGTTCGGACTGGGAGACGCCCCGGATCCTGGCCCGGCGGCGGGTGAGGAGGACGAAAATGGATGACGTCGTCAACCGGTTCGCCAAAGAGCTGGCCGACGCGATCGCCGCTGCTGTTGCCGAAAGTCCTCAAGTTGAGGCGTGTCGTGCGAGCGCTCGCGAGGCGGGTTTCGAGATGCGCGTGACGCTCGAGGCAGTCGTCGGGTTTGTGAACCGGGCCAGTGGCGGCTCCGTGACGAAGATCACGACGCCGGCACGTCTGCTCCCTGCCCGCCGGTCGTTCGACCTCACAGCCAACGATCGTCGGTTCCTCCGATCGCTCCGCATCGGCATTGACGAAGCGAAGGAAGAAGCCGTCGAATAACTGAACGGTTCCGGGTTCCGGGTTCCAGGTTCGGGCCGATGCGAGCGCATCGGCCCGTTTCACGTACGCGCCCTCCCCTGGTTCGCCACCGCTTCCATCGCGCTCTTCACCGTTTCGGGATCGCCGAGATAGAACTTCTGCAGCGGCTCGAGATCGTCGTTGAGCAGATACACGAGGGGAACGCCGGTGGGGATGTTCAGCTCCACGATGTCCTGGTCGGATACGTTATCGAGGAATTTCACCAAGGCACGCAGGCTGTTGCCGTGCGCGGCAATGAGCACGCGCTGGCCGGCGCGAATGCCGGGAGCGATGACATCGCGCCAGTACGGAAGAAATCTCGCGACGGTATCTTTCAACGATTCAGTCAAGGGCAGCCGGTCGGGTGGAATCTCCGCATACCGGCGGTCCCGCGACGGATGGCGCGGATCGTTGGACGAGAGCGGCGGAGGCGGGATGTCGTAACTGCGCCGCCAGATTTTGACCTGGGCCTCCCCGTGCTGGGCCGCAGTCTCCGCCTTGTTCAGACCTTGCAGGGCGCCGTAGTGTCGTTCGTTGAGACGCCACGACCGGTGGACCGGAATCCACATCATGTCGAGCTCGTCGATCGCAATCCATAGAGTGCGGATCGCCCGCTTCAGCACCGACGTGTACGCGACGTCGAATTCGTACTTCTCGGCCGCCATGAACCGGCCGGCGTCGCGTGCCTCGATGCCGCCCTTATCGCTGAGATCGACGTCGGTCCAGCCGGTGAACCGGTTCTCCCGATTCCAGATACTTTCGCCGTGGCGGAGCAGAACAAGCCTGTGCATCAATGGTCCTCGAGTGGAGCAGCTTGCGACAGTTGGCGGATCGCGCCGCGCCCGGCATACTTGGCCGCTGAACCGAGCTCTTCTTCGATCCGGAGAAGCCGGTTGTACTTGGCAACCCGGTCGCTCCGGCTCGCCGAGCCGGTCTTGATCTGACCGGCTGATGTCCCGACCGCCAGATCGGCAATGGTCGTGTCTTCCGTCTCGCCCGAGCGGTGGGAGATGATGGTTCCATACCCCGCATTCCGCGCCATCGCGATGGCATCGAGCGTTTCCGACACCGTTCCAATCTGATTCAGCTTTACCAGCAGAGCATTTCCGATGCCGTCGGCAATGCCTCTTGCGAGGATTTCTGGATTGGTCACAAACACGTCGTCGCCAACGAGCTGAAGGCGATCGCCGAGCGCGCGGGTCAACGCCTTCCAACCCTCCCAATCGCTTTCAGCGACTCCATCTTCAATGGACACAATTGGATACTGGCCGGTCCATTCGGCGTACATCTCGACCATTTGCGCCGCCGTCCGCGTGGGCTCTCCAGACTTGCTGAACACGTACCGGCCGTCCCGCCAGAGCTCGCTGGACGCGACGTCGAGCGCTAGAAACACATCTTTGCCCGGCGTGTAGCCCGCTTTGCCGATGGCATCGACTACGAGATCGAGCGCCTCGCGGTTCGACCGGAGGTTGGGCGCAAATCCACCCTCGTCGCCGACACCGGTCGAGTGTCCGGCCTTCTTCAGAATTGAGCGCAGCGCGTGAAAAATCTCAACGCCGGCTCGGAGCGCCTCGGCAAAACTGGGCAGCCCGATCGGCATCACCATGAACTCCTGCAGATCGACGCTGCTGTCGGCGTGCGCGCCGCCGTTCAGGATGTTCATCATCGGCACGGGCAAGAGGTATTCGCCAGCGGCCGCTCCGTTCAAACGTGCGATGCGCACGTAGAGGGGCTCGTTGGCCGCGGCTGCCGCTGCCTTGACGGCTGCCATTGAAACGGCGAGCAGGGCGTTGGCGCCGAGACGGCTCTTCGTGGGCGTGCCGTCGAGGGCAATCAGCCCGTTGTCGATGGCACGCTGATCGAAAGCCATTCCCTTGAGGGCCTGGGCAATTTCGCCGTTGATGTGACCGACGGCCTTGCGCACGCCTTTTCCGAGGTAGCGCCCCGAATCGCCGTCGCGAAGCTCGAGCGCCTCGCGTTCTCCGGTGGAAGCGCCCGAGGGCACCGCGGCGCAGCCGAAGGCCGTCTCTGCCCACAGCTCTGCTTCGACAGTCGGGTTCCCGCGCGAATCGAGGATTTCCCGGCCATGAATACGGGTGATGTGCATGGGAAAAGTCAAAAGTCGAAGGTCATGCTTGTGCTTGCCCGCTGCGATCCGCATTCGCCTCGGCGTGGAGCGCTTCTTCGCTGATGGGGCTGATCAGGGGCTCGTCGTCGGCCGTGACGACCACGACCCCTGCTTCGGTCACCGTATGGCGACGCCGGTCCTCGACCGCGTCGAAGCCAATGAGTGCGCCGCGCGGAATGAGCACGTCGCGGTCGACAATGGTCCGCCGGAGGCGCGCATGGCGGCCGACACGAACACCAGGCATGAGAATGGACTGCTCGATCTCGCAGAAGCTGTGGACCCGAACATTGGGACAGAGAATGCTCCCGTTGACTCGGCTGCCAGAGATGATGCACCCGCTTGAAATCACGGAATCGAGCGCCTGTCCGCACCGGTGCCCCTGCTCTGCGAACACGAACTTCGCCGGCGGCGCTTGCGGCTGATATGTGCGCAGCGGCCATTCCGGATCGTACAGGTTGAATTCAGGATTCACTTGACACAGGTCCATGCTCGCCTCGAAGTACGCATCCAGTGTTCCGATATCCCGCCAGTATTTCGCGGCTTTCTTGTTCTCGTCGTAGAAGCGGTAACAGAAGACGGGTGCTGACTGGATGAGCGACGGAATGATGTTCTTTCCGAAATCGTGCTCGCTGTCCGCCCGAGCGGCATCGTCCTCGAGCGCCCGCACCAGGACCTCCGCACGGAAGATGTAGATGCCCATGGATCCTAGCGCTACATCGGGCGATCCGGGTACTGGTGCGGGCTCCGTCGGCTTCTCCTGAAATCCGATGACGCGATCGAGTTCGTCGACCGTCACGATCCCAAAGCGTCGGCCCTCGGCCCGCGGCACCTCGAGGCCCGCCAGCGTCGCATCCGCATCACGATCCAGATGGAATCGAAGCATTTTCGAGTAATCCATCTTGTACACGTGGTCGCCTGACAGCACGATGACATGACTCGGCGCTTCGCGCACGATGGAGTACAGATTCTGATAGACGGCGTCAGCGGTGCCGAGATACCAGTGTTCGCCCACACGCTTCTGAGGCGGCAGGATCTCGATGAACTCGCCAAGCTCCTCCGACACGACGTTCCAGCCCATGCGCACATGGCGACTGAGCGACAACGACTTGTACTGCGTGGCAATGAAAATGCGTCGCAGGCCAGAGTTGATGCAGTTGCTCAGCGTGAAGTCGATGATTCGGTAAGGGCCGCCGAAATAGACCGCGGGTTTCGCCCGTTCTTTCGTCAGCGGATATAAGCGCTCACCGGTTCCGCCAGCGAGAAGAACTACCAGGATATCGTCGAGGTTCATGGGTCACGAAAGGGTGGCGATGATAGCACGCAGACACGCGAGGCTCGATCGAAACGGCATCGTTATCTTCCATATTTACAGTGTTTGGACTGTTTGACTTGCCTCAGTTTCGTGCCTATGATCAGGCGATTCGGATCCTTGAATGGCCCTTGCCTGGGGCTTTGTCATGAGAGGGGAATGATGAGAATTCGTCGGGCTTTCGCGGTCGCTGTCGTGATCGTCTCACTTGCTGGCGCGTCGTTGCTTGCGCAGCAGAACAACCCGCAGCAGGACCGCCGCGAACAGGAACGGAGAAGCCAGCAAGAGCAGCGCGACATTCAGGCGCTCGTGCAGCTCGTCGACGCGGTCGCTGCAGCCAAGCAGCCGGCGCCGACCGACATCGCTGTGATGTGGACGGGGAATCACTTCGTCAAGGGTGTCGGCGACGCGACGTTCATTCCGTTTACCCTGACGGTCGACGGGAGCAAGCTGGCTGCGCCAGGTGTTGCGCTTTACGTCCGGGCCGTGGCCAAGACCGCCGCCGCACAGCCGGCACCGCCGGCCAGCAACAACAACAACCGCGATCGCAACCAGCAGCAGGCTGCACCCATGTACCCGTGGGACGACATTCAGTTCCTCGACGTCCCTACGGGCGGCAAGGTGTCGCGTGCCATGATGCTCAAGCCAGGCGAGTACGACCTCTTCGTTGCGATCAAGGAAAAGACGCCGCAGCAGCAGCAGCGAAACCAGCCCCCCGCCAAGTCAGGTCTGCTGCGCCAGAACTTGACGGTGCCCGATTTCAACGGTTCTGAGCTCTCCATCAGCACGCCCATCGTTGCCGACTCTGTCGAACCTTTGACGACGCCGCTCAGCGCAGAGGAGCTCCGCGCAAATCCGTACACCTTCGGCGGGACACTGCGGGTTGTGCCGGCGGCTGATGCCACCTTGAAGACAGCAGACGACTTCCAGCTGCTCTTCTGGATCTACGGCGTCCAGCACAACAACGGTGTTCCGGACGTCCAGATCGAATACAACTTCCATCAGAAGGCGGCGGACGGTGAAAAGTTCTTCAACAAGACGCAGCCGCAGGTGATCAACCAGTCGACGTTGCCGCCAGGATTCAGCATCACGGCGGGCCATCAGGTGCTCGGATTCCTCGGCGTTCCGTTGAAGAGTTTTCCGGCGGGCGAATATCGTGCCGAGATCAAGATCACAGACAAGCTGTCCGGCAAGACGCTGACGCACAACGCGACGTTCACCGTTCAGGCCTGACCAAGGAGAGCCGCCGCACGCTCATGAGCCGCCACTTCACTCTGTGCACAGTTGCGGCGCTCATGTGTGCGGCCGCCACCGCAAGGCCCGCGGCTGCGCAGTTCGGCATTCGAACGCACTCGCCGGCACTCGTTCAGGCGTCGGCCTCGCATGCCGTCGTTGACGGCGTCGTGCTCGACGACGGTGGCCATCCGCTCGCGGGCGCCGTGGTTTCCGCGTTCGGCTCCACGTCGGCCTTCGCGCTATCGGATCCAGAGGGACGCTTCTCCCTCCGCAACATTCCCTACGGTCCGTACGTTGTGCGCGCGCACCTCCAGGGATACCTGCCGCCGCGCGGTCGCCTGATTCAAGTCAACCGTGCGTCGCTCACGGTGTCGGCCATCGCGCTCACCCGCCGCGTCGAGGGTGACACCGACCTGGCGGTTCTCGCCGCCGCTGTAGGTCCGGGGAATGCGACGGGAGCGCCTTCGGAAGAAGCAGATGCCCACGATCACGGCGAAGTTGCCTGGCGGCTCCGCCATTTGAAACGCAGCGTTCTCAAGGACGCCGCCATAAGCTTCATCGACGGCGTTGGTGAGAACGATTTCCTGGGCGATTCGCTCGACGGCCTCGGGTGGGCCATCGGCACACCTGCACGGCTCGCGTCGCTCTTCGCCGACGTACCGTGGAATGGCCACGTCGATCTGCTGACGAGCACCTCGTTCGACAGACCGCAGGATCTGCTGTCGATGCAGACATGGCCGCCACGCGGAGTGGCGTTTGTATCGCTGGAGGCGCCGACCGGCAGCGGCCACTGGACGATGCGGGGCGCGGTCAACCAAGGTCAAGGCGATCCGTCCTCGTGGATTCTCGCTGCGTCGTTCGAGCGAGCGCCCGCGCCGCATCGATACGCGGCGGGGATGTCGTACGGTACTCAGTCGTACCTCGGCGGCAGCGTGAGTACCCGATCGGCCGCCTTCGATGGCAGCCGCAACGTTGGCGCGGTTTACGCGTACGACGACTGGACGATCACGCCGAGGCTCGCGGTGAATGTCGGTGCCAAGTACGCCCGCTATGATTACCTGGCGGAGCGAGGGTTGTTCAGTCCGCGCGCGAGCCTGACCGTGACTCCGACGGCAGACGAAACGTTCCGGTTGCGTGCGGCGGTCTCGCACCGTGCTGTGGCGCCCGGCGCCGAGGAATTCATCCCGCCTGCACGAGGATTGTGGCTGCCACCCGAGCGGACATTTTCCGCCGTCTCGCCACGCCGCGGTCTCACGCCCGAGCGCCTGGATCACGTGGAGCTCGCCGCGGAGCGTGAATGGCGTGGGGGCCTCGTGATGGGTGTTCGTGTATTTCGTCAGCGCGTGGAGGATCAGCTCGTCACGCTCTTCGGCTCGATGCTGGCCGGCGCGTCCGCTGCCAACGTGAATCACTACTACGTCGCGTCTGCCGGTGATTTCGGCGCCAGGGGATGGGGAATCAGTGTGAGCCGTACGGTCGCGGACCGGCTTCGCGCCTCAGTGGACTACACACACGTCGATTCAACGTGGATCGGAAACTCGCCAGACAACATGGCGCTGGCGGTGCGGGCGATTGCGATACCGCGAAACGAGCGCGAACGTTTTCACGATCTGACAACGACAGTGGACAGTACGCTGCCCGTCACCGACACACACCTGTTCGTGATGTACAAGGTGAACTCGAGATTCGATGCAGGCCCCGCAGCATCGCGCGGTGGCCCACGATTTGACGTACAGCTGACCCAGGCGCTGCCGTTCCTGAGCTTTGCCGGCGCGGAACTGGAGATGCTGATGGCGGTTCGCAACCTGTTCCGAGAAGAGCTGCTCGATACATCGGTATACGACGAGGTTCTCGTGATTCGGCCGCCCACGCGCATGGTTGGCGGCGTAACCGTCCGGTTCTAGGGAGCGAGTAGGAAGAGTCGAAAGTCAAAAGTCAGGAGTCAAATTTCGCCGGCGCGGATTTGATTTCCTGACCTTTGGCTTATTTTTTTCGCTCTTTCGAGCGTCCATTTTGTTGAACGGCCAGTACCGACGATTGGATCGAGAGGAAGTCTAACGCGCTGGAGTTTCTGATAAAACGTTGATTTACAGTGCTTTACAAGCATTCTGACACGACGCGCCGTGGTATGTCGTTTGCTCCCCCAAGCGACTTCGCGGTCGTGCATCGTCCGCGCCATCACCGCATGCCAGGAGCCGCTTCATCGTGCGTCCAGAGCCCTTGGATTCGCTGGGCGCACTCCCTATTTCCGATCGTCATCGTTGGCGCGCTGCTGTCTCTCGGGGCTGCGAACATCGTCACGCGCGCCACGTTCGATGAGGCCGACGACGGGGTGCTCTGGACGCTCCGACCCGAGGGTGTTGTAGCCGCCGAGATCGCGGATGACGCCCCCGCAACTCGGGCAGGGCTCCGCCGTGGCGACGTCCTGTTGGCGATCAACGACCTGCCCGTGCAGAACGTGGCGGACGTCGTGGACGCGCTGCACGCGTCGCAGTCTGGAGCGACAGCAAGCTACACGGTATTGCGGTTGGGCGCCCGCGAAGTCGTGGACCTGCGTGTCGCATCAATTCCGAACGGTTCGCGTCCCTTCTATTTCCTGCTGGCGGGGATCGGGATTTTCACCCTGCTCGTCGGCGGCGCGGTTCGCGTGCTCCGGCCGCGCGATCCGGCCACGCTTCATTTCCTATGGCTGTCGGTCGCCTTTTTCGGTCTCTTCACGTTTTCGTTCAGTGGTCGCCTGGATCGTCTCGATTGGGTCTTCTACTGGGGCGATGCCGTCTCCATCCTGATGTTGCCCGCGCTGTTCCTGCACTTTGCGCTCGTGTTTCCGGAGCGCACGCGGAGATGGACATCCGGCCTCGTCGGTCGCATCGTCATTCCCTTGATTTACGTTCCAGCCGCCGCGCTGGGCGCCACTCACGTCATCGCGCTGGTTCGCAGCGCGTCCAACGCCCCGCTGTTCATGGGCATAATCGGCACACTCGATCGCCTCGAGCATGCGTACCTTGCCGTCTATTTCGTCGCCGGCCTCGTGGCTCTCATTCGGGCGCTCGAAGAAGTGTCCTCGATCACGGCGCGGCGGCAGCTGCGATGGATCGGCTGGGGCACGAGCCTGGGCACCGCACCGTTCGTATTCGGATACGCGATTCCGTGGGCCGCGGGCGTGGAACCATCGCTCCCCATGCAGCTTTCGGCAGTCCCATTGAGCCTCGTTCCGCTCGCCTACGCATCGGCGATCGTGCGGTACCGGCTGATGGACGTCGAAGTCATCGTCAAGCGCACGCTGGGATATGTCGCGGCGGTAGCCGCCGTGGTTGCCATCTACGTCGTTCTGCTGCAGGGCTTTACGCGGCTGTTTTCCCGCGGCAACGCCGGGTACAACTGGATCCTTGCTGCAGTGGTCACGGTGATCGCGCTGCTGCTGGCGCCGTCGGTGAAACGGGCCGTTCAGAACGGCCTCGACCGTGCGTTCTACCGCGATCGCTACGACTACCGGCGTGCGCTCGTGGGGTTCGCGCGCGATCTCAACAGCGACCTCGACCTGAATCGGCTCGCCGAGCGACTCGTCTCACGCGTCGTGGAAACGCTCGTCGTGGACCGGATGGCGCTCATGCTCGGGAGCGAGGCTTCGCCACAGTTCGAGTCCGTGTCGGCGTCCGGCTTCGACGCCGGGCCGGTGCCGCTGGCGGCGGATTCCGAGATTGGCGCGCGCCTGGCAGCCGGACACATCGTCGCGCTGGATGATCCAATCGCCGCGAGCGAATTTTCGTCCGAGGAGGTCGAGTTCTGGCGCGAAATCGGGCTCTCTTACTTCATTCCGTGTGTGTCGAACGAGGGAACGATTGCCGTCCTTGCGATAGGGCGCAAGGAAACCGGCGAGCCGCTGAACAGCGAGGACACTGCGCTCCTGGCCACGGTGGCCGGGCAGATGGCGACGGCGCTCGAAAATGCGCGCCTCTACAGGCAGCTTCATGTCAAGGCGCTGGAGCTCGATCGGCTTCGCGCGTTCAACGAAAACATTCTCGAGTCACTCGATGACGGGTTGCTCGTGGTTACCCTTGACGACCGGATCGTCCGGTGGAACAGAGCGCTCGAGCAGCTGTACGGCGTCATGCGCGCAGAGGCCGTGGGGTTGACGCTGGATCAGGTGTTCGATCCCGCGGTTGTCGAAGCCATCAGGGCGGCGCGCCGCGACAGCCCTGGTGGGACAACCCTCTCGCGCATCCGCCTGGCCGGACGCGGGGCGGCGTCGGCGCCTCCGATGATCGTCAACGTCGCAGTTGTGCCGCTGCGCGCATCGGACGGCCGCGTACAGACGACGGTCGGTACGATTGTGATTCTGGAAGACATCACCCGACGCGTCGAGCTGGAGGAGCAGCTCCAGATTTCGGAGAAGATGGCCTCAATCGGCCTGCTCGCCGCGGGCGTCGCGCACGAGGTGAATACCCCGCTGACGGGGATCTCGAGCTTCACCCAGATGCTCCTTGAGGGCTCCGATCCCGCGGATCCGCGCACCGGCCTTCTCGAAAAGATCGAACGGCAGACGTTCCGCGCCGCGAAGATCGTCAACGGTCTGCTCAATCTTTCGCGGCCGGCTGCTGCTGTCGGGGGCGAGATGGGATCCGTCGACCTGAATGCCGTGATCAACGATGTGCTGTCGCTGCTCGAGCATCAGTTCGAGCTGCACCACATCAAAGTGCGCCGCGAGTTGGCTGCCGGCCCTGTCGTTGTCCGTGGCTTCGAGCACAAGCTGCAGCAGGTGTTTCTGAACCTCTTCCTGAACGCGAAGGACGCGATGCCGAAGGGAGGATGGCTTTCGGTCGCCACGTCGCTCACAGGCGACACGCCCCTCGTGGAAGTCGCCGACACGGGCGCCGGCATCCCGAGCGAGTATCTCGCGCGCATCTACGACCCGTTCTTCACGACGAAATCGATGGGTCACGGGACCGGGCTTGGTCTGTCGATAACCTACGGAATCGTGCGCGAGCATCAGGGTTCGATCGAGTGCGAGAGCGTCGTTGGTCACGGGACACGATTCATTCTCCAGTTGCCGCCAGCGCCAACCGCACCGCCGATCCGCGCCGCTTCCGCCGGGCCCCGGGCGGCGCACTCATAGCAGGTATTCCCATGCGGCGTAATGCTTCCATTCTGGTCATTGACGACGAAGAGATCATGCGGGAGATCCTCGATGCGCTGCTGACGCGCGAGGGTTATCAGGTGCGGCTCGCCGCGACGGGAGGTGAGGGGATTGAGCTCGCGAAATCGATGCCTTTTGACACGGCCATCGTCGATCTCATGATGCCCGGCATCGATGGCATGTCGACTCTCGAGGAGCTGAAGAAGGCCGATGACGAGTTGCCGGTCCTGATGATCACGGCGTTTGCCTCCGTCGAGACCGCCATATCGGCCATGAAGCTCGGCGCCTTCGACTACATCACGAAGCCGTTCAAGAACGATGAGGTCCTCGCGGTTGTGCGAAACGCCGTGGAACGGCGGCAGCTGAAAGCCGAGAACAGCGCGCTGCGCCAGACGCTGCAGTCGCAGCAAGAGCACTTCGCGGGCATCATCGGCCGCAGCGCGCGGATGAAGCAGGTCTTCAACCTGATCATCCAGGCGGCGCCGAGCCGCTCGACGATTTTGATCACGGGAGAGAGCGGAACGGGCAAGGAGCTGGTTGCGCGGGCCCTTCATTCCCATTCCTCGCGCGCGGACCGGGCGTTCGTGACGGTGAATTCGGGCAACCTACCGTCGGACCTGCTCGAATCAACCCTCTTCGGCCACGTGAAAGGCGCCTTCACCGGAGCCGTCTATCCGAAGAAGGGGCTCTGCGACCTGGCGGATCGGGGCAGCATCTTCTTCGACGAGATCGGCAACATCCCCCTCGAAACGCAGGCGAAGCTGCTGCGCGTGATGCAGGAGCGCGAGTTCATGCGGCTTGGGGGAATGGAGACGATCAGGGTCGACGCACGCATCATTGCGGCAACCAATTGCGACCTCCGTGAAATGGTCAGTGCGGGCCGATTCCGCGAAGATCTGTACTACCGGCTGCACGTCATCAACATCTGGCTTCCACCTCTGCGCGAGCGGAAGGAAGATGTTCCCGCGCTGGCCCAGCATTTTCTCGAGAAATACACTCGCGAGAACGACAAAGCGGGTCTCGAGCTGACCGCTGACGCGCTCGATCTGCTGATCGACTACGACTGGCCTGGAAACGTGCGTGAGCTCGAAAACGTCATCGAGCGCGCCGTCGTCCTCAGCTCGGGTACGCGAATTGGCGCCGACCTCGTTCCAGAGCACGTACGATCGTCTCCCTCGTTCCATATCCCGAGGTTCGTGGTGCCGCCTGAAGGCATTTCCTTCAAGGACGTCATCATGAGCGTCGAGAAGCGGCTCATCGAGTCGACGCTCGAGGCGGCAGGCGGAGTGCAGAAACGCGCGGCGGAGCTGCTGCGGATCAAGCCGACCACACTCAACGAGATGATCAAGCGCTACGAGATAGGACCGCGGCGGAAGAAGAACGGGACGTCCGAGCCGACAGCGGAGGACCGAGAGGCGAAGGAGACGGTCTCATCGCGACCGCGGACGGCATTCCCCGTCACCGAGCTCACGCGCGAATAAGCGTCAGCTCGCCTACCGCCTACCAGCTCGCGACTACCGACTCCGCACGCACTGACACAGCACGAGGGCGTCCCCCGACGTCACCACGCGGATGTCCGTGAACCCGGCATCTGCCAGCGCCTGGACCTGTTCCTGCTCCGTCATGAACAGAGCCGTGCTGCGCGGCGAGTCATCCTCAGGTACGCGATCCGCGATCAGGAAGACCCCGGCCGGCGCCAGCACGCTGTGGATTTCTCGGTAGAGACGCGGGACGCGGCGCTTGTGGCGCACCTCGTGCACCGCTTGCATCGACACAACTGCGTGGTACGGTCCTTTGACCTGTCGCGTCCACGCCGGCGATCTGAAGTTGCCGAGCAGGAAGGTCGTCGTCGACAGGTGCCCAACGCGCTCTCGACTCATCTCCAGCATCGGCTCTGAAAAATCGAACAGCGTGTAGTTCGCAAGATGCGCGCAATGGCTCAGCACTTGCTCGGCGAGAAACCCGGGACCCGATCCGAGCTCGAGAACGCGTGAACCCGGGGCCAGCGTCGTGAGCCGGTCGACGATGTAATTGCGGATATGAACTCGCCGAGGGCGTTTCCGGTCAGCTGCTTCGGCCCATGCCTTCGCGCCCGCGGGGCTCTGCAGGTCCTCTGAATACGGCACATCCCTGACGAAGCCGATCAACTCATCACTGGCGGCCATAGCTTTCCTGTGGCGGCGGTGAGCGACGCCTGTTGACTACTTCCTGAGGCGCATCACCAGCCGCTCGAATCGGCCGAGCACCGCGTCCCACCGGTGATTCACACGAATGTATCGCCGGCCGTTCTCGCCGAGCCGCGCACGCAGCCGGGCATCGGTCATCAGCAGCCGCAGCGCCTCGGTGAATTCGTCGCGGCTGGCGTAATACAGCCCGGCATTCGCGCGACGGCAATGATCGACGGCCGCGTCGTTTCTCGCGCTGGCGAGCACTGGCGTCCCGACTGCAAAGCTCTCGAGGGCGGCGGTCGCGACAAGATCGTCCGGTTCGGGCGCCAGCGTGACATCAGCGGCCTCGTACGCAATCATCCGCTCACGCTCGGGAAGAACGCCCGCCATGCGCAGATACGGCTGCTCCGGCACCTTCATCAGCTTGGCGCCCATCAGCACGAGCGCAGTATCGCCGTTGGTCGCCGCGTAAGAGTCGAAGTACTCCAGCATTTCTTCGCATCCGTTGTTGGATTGGACGCGGCCACCGTACAGGACGAACGATCCGTACAACCGATGCCGGCGTCTGAACGGTACACCGCGGCCGGCCAGATAGTGTGCCGGTCCGATCTCATCTGCCGCCCCGCCCTGATCCTGGTCTGCGTCGGACATTTCGTCGACAGGATCCTGCTGGTGCCGAGGATACGTCTGCTGCGCCGGCGTCTCGATTCCGATGCCCACGACTTCATCGGGCAGCGACACGCGCAGAAATCGGCGCGCCAGATTTTGTTCGGCCGCCGACAGGTATCCCACTGCTCTGGCCGACCCGAAAACCTCCGACCAGATTCCGAATCGAAGGGCCGGATCCAGTCGGAGACACGGGAACAGTACGCTTCGTTCAGCAACGACCGGCAGCCCGAACACCGTCGTCGCGTGATACAGAGAGAAGAACACGACCACGTCGTACGCCCGGTTCTGGCGTTTCAGGTACTCGATCAACGCCGGCGAGGTCGGCCCAAAGCGGCGCACCCATTCCTGCTCGTCTTCGTAGCCGTGGGGCATGCCGAACATCCGCGCTGAGAGATGCCGGAAACCGGCACGGTCGTGTCCCTGATTCACCGCGAAACGACGCACCAGGACGCCGCGCACGCGGTCGGCGCCTTCGGAATACTCGTTCTTCCATGTCTGCGGATCCCGCGCGCACGTCGTGAGCACGTCCACGGCATGACGCACGCTGACCTGTTCGGCCAGCAGCCGGCACGCGTGCTCCGAACCGTCAGGTATGTCCGCGCCGTATCGAGGCGTCACGAACGCGAACCTCATGCGTGCGCCTCGAATCGCCCCGCAGCCAGCGCCAGTCCGTTTCCGCTCCGGTCGTCCACGTCATCGAGCACAGGGCCCGACGGCAGTCCGGCGACGACATCGACAGCCGGCGGCACATTCGCACGATGCCTGGAAAGCCACCCCGGCAGCGGTTCCATACGGCGTCTGACCGGTGCCGATTTCAGCTCCTCGAACATGTCGAGGTACTTGCGTTCGATGACGGACCAGCTGTAATGACGCGCGAAATAGCTGCGGCCGCGTTCGCCAAGTCCAGCAGCGAGCGAGGAATCATCGAGCAGGCGATCGAGCACGGCATCGAACTCGCCGGAGTGTTCATAATACAAACCGGCATTGCTTCGCAGACATTGGCCAAGCAGCACGTCGCAGCGGGCATTGGCCACTACGGGTCGGCCGATTGCCCACGCCTCGAGCGCAACCATCGAGAGGCTTTCGTAAGGGGACGGCATCACGAGGGCTTCGGCAGCGGCCATCACGTCGAATTTGTCCTGATCGCTGACATAACCCAGGTGCCGGATGCGAGGATGCGCGGGAATCGACAGGTCGCCCTGCCCGATGAGCACGAGATCGATCGCGCGCCGCGGGCGTTCAAGGTAGCGAGTGAAAAAATCGAAGAGCTGAACGCAACCTTTGTTCGCGTCGATCCGGCCGACGTAGACAACGAACCGATCGTTCAACCCGAACTTCTGTCTGGCTCGCGCCGGTTCGACAGAGGGCGGGATGACCGAACCGACCCCAACGACCACGCCTGGCACGTCGTCGTTGCCGGAAACCGCATTGATGGACGCGCGCTCCTCGGCAGAGTTGTACATAATCCCGCGTACGCCGCGGAAGATTGGCTGAAATATCGCGACACCGAGCGCTGGCTCGCGTTCTGCGGTTGGAACGAGCACCGCACGCTCGGATGCCACGCGGGCAGCGTAATACGCCTGGTAGTAACGGGCGCAGAAAAGCAGAACGAAATCGAAATCTCCCGCCGATCGTCGCAGTCGAGATATCAAAGCGGGGCTGACGGGTCCCTGGCTCTCGAGCCAGTCGAGCTCTTCCTGCAGCGTGTGCGCGCGGCCAAAGACACGCTGTGATCGGATGCCAAAGTCGGCCAAGTGGCGCTCGCGTGAAACGGGAAATCGCTCGACGGGAATCCCATTGACGTATTCGGTTCCAGACTGAAACTCGTTGCGCCAGGTGACGTAGTCGCGCGCACACGTCGTCAGCACGCGTACATCGACGTGCGACGACAGTCGTTCAGCGATGTATCGCGCGTGCAGTTCGGCGCCGCCGTTGATGTCGGCTCCGTATCGCTGAACGACGATGAGAACTTTCAATGTGTCTCTCTAAACCGTCGGAAGACACCGACGGTCACTGCTCTGAACGATCGATGTCGGCCGGTTCGACGATCTCGGAAGATGGCGCTCGGGACGGGGTGTCCTCGCCCGTCGCTGGGAACGGCGGAAGGGATGTGGTGGCCCGAGTTGCAGGCGTGACGTCGGGCTCCAAGGGCGCCAATTCCCCTGTTGCCATGTCGTTGGGGGCATGCTCTTCCCGCGTCACGGCCGGTTCCTCGGCTACCGCAGCCGACACATCGCGATCCGATGATGGTTGCGATGAGTGCTCAATCACTCGAGACGGTTCATTCGCAGGCTCGTGTCCAATCGGTGTCTGCACTGAACCGGAAGGAGGAGCGGCCATGGCCGGGGACTGTTCTCCTTGCAGAATGCCGCTCCGCCGGCCGCGTCGCCGCCGCCGCCGCCGCCGGCCGCCCTCCATACTCGCAGCATCGCCGCCCTCCGGGCCCCCCGTGGTTTCTGTCGCTGGTTGAAGTGGCGGCGTGGCGTCCGTCGCCCGCGCGCTCGCCCGGACCGATTGCGCCGCGCCCTCGATGCTCCGAACCCGCCGATCATTGAAGTCGACGCGCGCGTTCAACGACTCGACGCGCATCACCAGCGCTTGCACCTCGATACTGACGCGTGAAACGTCCGTGACAACACGCTGCAGGATCTCGTAATGGAGCGCATTCCATTCGGTCTGACGCCGGTCGCGTTCTGCCTCACGTTCAGCGGCTTCGACGTTCAGACGCGCCTGGAGGTGTAGCGCGCGGATGAGGGGGTTTGGGTTGAAGAACAGCTTGAGCACGGGGTTGAGCAACCGGCGGATCAACCGCAGAGTCGCTCGAGGGGAGTCGTAGATTGTCGTATCGTCGAACGTATAGACCGGCTCACTCGACGCTTTTGGCGCGACGGTTGCCGTCAAGGCCCCCGCGCTTCGGCGAAGCCCTTCCAGCAACGACGGCTTGATCGCGCGAGGATCGAGAATCGACTCGAGCCGCCGTGCGGCCAGATCCTGGATCTGCTGGTTGGATAAGTCGAATCCCTGACGCTGGGCGATGCGGGCGCGAATGTCCCGCATGATCTGCTCGACGTCGACCTGATCGCGTCCGCCCTGCGCCTGCTGCGGCTCATTCCTCCGGTCGACGTTGCGACGGTCTGGGCCCCGCCGGCCGCGGTGAAAATGTCGACGCCTCTCCTGATTCTGATCCATCGCCTCAGTACTTTCTGAAAAGGCTGCCCCACTCCGTTCGCATGAACGCGCGAATGCGCGATTGGCCAATCGTCGGGTACCAGAATGCGTCGTGATACACGTTCGACGCAAACGGGGCCCAGACCATCAGCGGCGAGTGCAGCAGAAGTCGCTCCAGCGGCCGCAGAAAGCCCCTGCGTATCATCTGGTCGCCCCAAATCACGAGCGAACGCCGTGTCTGAAATCCGAAGTTCTCCTGCGACACGTCGTCACCCACGAGCTCGATGTCGCGAGGATCCGCGACGCCAAGGCCGCGGTCGTGCGCCATCCGCAGAAAGGGAATCGACAGCGGGTCGAACCCCATGAGACGCGCGGCAATTGCGTCGATGGCCACGGAGTCGGCCGCCGCGAGTATCAGATTCTTGACCCGAGGAATCATCGTCCGCGGTCCGGCGCCGTCACCGGCGACGGTGCCATCCATGACGGTGAACACCGCGGGATGGAGCTCACGCTGGATGTACAGCAGGTCGACGAGAACCTCGTGCATGTACTTATGCGCGTAGTGGCGCACTTCACGCAACAGACCGCCAAAGGAGTTCTTCACTGACCCCGTCATCACCGCGTGGCCGTGCGTCTTCACGGTCGGCAAGTGAACGATCTGCTTCCCCGGGTACATGGCGGGAATCTGTATGCCCTCGGGAAAGATGTCGTTCAGCTTGAGCAGCGGGCTCTTGAACGGATGAACGCGCCACTCCACCTCCGTCAGAGGCGTGAACGTCAGGCCGTGTCGTTCGAGCACGGCCTCCCATCGATTGTTGCGGCACCCCTTCCGCGGGTCGGTCACGACCGTCTTGTTCTCGACCGGGATGAGCCGCCGCCGACTGAAGCCGTCGCGCAGCATTGTCGTGACGACACCATCCACTTGCCACGGCTGGGACGAGCACGACGGGAAATACTTCGTCCATGACAGGTTGAGCTTGAGCAGCGTGTCCGCATCGTGCGCCAGGACGCCTTTGTATCCTGCCAGGTCCATTACCCGTCCGTAGTCTTCGATCACGGTCTCGGGACGTGTTCGGACGACAGCAACGCGAGCGGTTCGGCTGAGTGGAGTGCCGACGTGCGTCGCGGGAGCATCGATGACAAGTGCCATAGGTCAGTTGCCCAGTGGGGAATACATCAGAAGCACGACAGCTCCCGCCCAGAGCGCCACGCACGCGAGCAGTGGACGGTCCGTGAGCAGCATCTCTGCTGGACTGCCGCCCCCGCGTTTCTGATGCACTAAATAGAGATATCGGAAGATCCCGTACAGCACAAATGGGATGGTAAAGCCAAGCCGGGGCGTGCCCAGACGCCGCGCGGTATCGGCGCTCATCGTGAACACAGCATAGGCGATGAGCGTCGAGGCGGTGACGACCGCAATCATCTGGTCGAGCAGATAAGGGCTGTACTGTTCGAGGCTTCGCCGGTGATCGGACGCGCCATCCCCCAGGAGGACGAGCTCGTGGCGACGCTTGCTGAGCGCCAGGAACAGGGCGAGAAGCGTGGTGCACACAAGGAGCCACTCCCCAATCGGGACATTCACGGCCACCGCGCCTGCGACCGCTCGCAGCACGAAACCGCCCGCAATCGTGAGCACGTCGACAATGACCACATGTTTGAGCGTCGTCGAATAGAGCAGGAGCAGAAGCACATAGGTCGCCGCGATCCCGCCAAGGGTGGGATTCAGCAGCCACGCAGCCGCGGTCGCGCCGGCGATCAGCGCGGTGGCACTCCACGCGGCGGTCCGGACGCGTAGTGCTCCCGACGCAATCGGACGCGCCCGTTTCAGGGGGTGGTGTCGGTCGACGTCACGGTCCCATATGTCATTGACGAGGTACATGGCGCCCGACAACGCGCAGAAGATCCCAAACGCGGCGATCGCGGCGAGGGTGGCGCGGGGTTGGAACAGCCGGCCGCCGAACAGCAGGCCGGCGAACAGAAGCAGATTCTTCGTCCACTGCCCGGGACGAAGCGACGTCGCGAGGAGCGCAAGAGTGGGGCGCCGGACCTCGCGGCGTGACTCGACGATCACCGACGATCAAACGTTGGCGGACGAGGAAAAGCTGCGGACGGCATCCGCTTCGCTGTCGTATGTTTCGAACACTGTGAGCAGCTTTGTGATTGAGAGCAGGTCGGTGATCCGCTTCGTCAGGCTGAGGAGCTTGAGGCTTCCACCCTGGCGGCTGACGGTCGTATAGGTCCGGACGATTTCACCCAGGCCGGCGCTGTCGATGTAGGGAACACCCGCGAGGTTCAGAACGAGCTTCCTCTTGCCCTGCGAGACGAGACTGTTGACCTTGTCCTTCAGTATTTCATCGCCGTCGCCGAGCGTCATTCTCCCCTTCAGATCCAGAATGGTGACATCGCCAGCGATACGTTCGTCGATCTGCATGACTCTCCCTCAAGGATCGGCCCTGTATAAAAGCCGCGATTCTAGCACACAAAAACAAGGGCCAGGCCTGAGGCCTGGCCCTGTCGTTCGGGAGCGACGTGCGGTTGCGGAGCGCAGCGCGGCGGGGATCGCTAGACGCCGCCAGCGCCAGCGAACTTCCGCTGCTGGAAGCATTCCTTGCAGAACACCGGACGCCCCTGTGTCGGACGGAACGGCACGGTCGTCTCCTTGCCGCACGCCGAGCAGGTGGTGTGTGTTTCGACGCGTTCGCGTGCGACCGAGCTCGACGTCATCCGCGTGGCGCGCTTTGCTTTACAGCTCTTGCACCGTTTCGGCTCGTTCTTGAACTGCTTGTCCGCGAAGAAAAGCTGCTCACCGGCCGTCCAGATGAATTCCGCGCCACAGTCCACACACCTGAGGGATTTGTCCTGGAACTCCATCGGTCGCCACCTCGTGCTCGATCACGCCGGCGCGCTATTCCGTTTCGCGTCGGAGCTTTTTTCGGTTCCGCTTCCGCGCCAGTGCCTGCTTGGCCCGGCGCTTATCACCCGGCTTCAAATAGAAGGAGTGCTTCTTGATGTCCTTGATGATGTCTTCCTGCTGAACCTTCCGCTTAAATCGTCGGAGGGCGCTCTCGATCGACTCGCCTTCCTGTAGCTTGACTTCTGCCACGCTTTGAAACACCCCCTCACCGGCCTATGGACTCCCTGTGACGGCCTTTGAAAAACGACGAATATTCTAGGCTATCATGGGCAGGCGCGGATTCTAGGCGCAACCCGGCGCCACGTCAACGAAATAGTCGTTAGCAATCGTCTTCTTTGCACACGCTGGCCGGGCCGCTTTCCTGGTCGCCCCACGTCGCTACGGAGCTGCCAACTTCTTGTCCGGCAGGTAATTACCCGCGCTTTTCATGAAGATTCTGGTTATCGGCAGTGGGGCCCGAGAACACGCGCTCGCGTGGAAACTTGCCGCCGAACGGGGCGTCACCGAGGTGTTGTGCACGCCAGGAAATCCCGGGATGGCCGCCGTAGGCCGATGTCTCGCGGGAGATGTGGGAAGTCCGACTGGGCTGCTCGACATCGCTGTGCGTGAGAAGGTTGATCTGACAGTGGTCGGGCCCGAGTTGCCTCTCAGTCTCGGCGTCGTCGATGTGTTCACTGCACACCGTCTGGCGATTGTCGGTCCGACGAAAGCTGCGGCGGCGCTTGAATCGAGCAAGGCGTTTGCGAAGGATGTCATGCAGCGGCATCGCGTCCCGACGGCGCGATTCGAAGTGTGCGACTCTTCGGCCGCGGCACAGGCGGTAGTTGCCAGCGGCAAGCTCGGTTATCCAATCGTCCTGAAAGCCGATGGCTTGGCCGCAGGCAAAGGCGTGGTGATCGCGGACGATCGCGCGACGGCCGACCGTGCGGTTCAGCTTGCAATGGTCGAGCGCTGTTTCGGTGCAGCAGGCGAGCGTCTCGTGCTCGAAGAATGCCTGATCGGCGAAGAGGCGTCGTACTTCATCCTCGCTGATGGCACCACGTTCGCGTCGCTGTCCTCCGCGCAGGATCACAAGCGCATCGCGGACGGCGACCGCGGCCCGAACACCGGCGGCATGGGTGCATTCTCCCCGACGCCCCGCATGACAGCCGAGATCGAGCGTCGAGTCGTGAGCGAGATCGTGCAGCCGGTGCTCGAGGGCATGGCGCGCGAAGGCTATCCGTTTCGCGGGTTTCTCTACGTAGGCCTGATGCTCACCGCCGAAGGTCCGAAGGTCGTGGAGTTCAACGTCCGCCTCGGCGATCCAGAGGCGCAGGTGCTGCTGCCCCGCCTCGATGAAGATTTGTCGCTGTTGCTCGCTGCGGTCGCGGGCGGCACCCTTCGGTCGCGCCGCGCGCGCTTCCGGGCCGCGCCGCGTGTCGGCGTCGTCCTGGCCGCAGCCGGCTACCCTGAGGCCGTGGAGACGGGCAAGGTGATCAGCGGCATTGAAGATGCAGCAGCGATTTCCGATGCGCTGGTGTTCCATGCCGCGACCCGCCGCAGCGACGCCGGGCTCGTGACCGCCGGCGGCCGGGTGTTGACGGTCGTTGGTTGCGGCGACAGTTATCGAGACGCCATCGACGTGGCGTACCGCGCTGCGTCCTGCATTCGATTCGACGGCATGCAGTTCCGATCCGACATCGGCCGCAAGGCCCTGAATGGGGACTCACCCTGAAGCCCTTGAAATACGCTGTCGTGACATTCGGTTGTCGCGTGAATCAGGCCGATTCGCTGGTTCTCGAAGACGATTTGCGCGCGCGCGGCGGGACCGCGGTTTCACCGGACGAAGCGGATCTCGTCGTCGTGAATACCTGCTCGGTTACGGCGAGCGCCGACCAAAGCGCGCGACAGACGATTCGACGTATCGCTCGATCCAATCCGTCGGTCCGTGTGGTCGTTACGGGATGCTACGCCACACGCCGTCCGGATGAAGTCTCCGAACTGCCAAACGTGATCCGCGTCGTCACCAACATTGGCAAGGATGCGCTCGTGCACAGCGTGGCCGAAGAGGTTGGCCTGACGACGGCCGAGCAGTTCATCGGCGGCGACGGGCCATGCGGACGTACGCTCCAGCCAGGTGTTGCTGGACGAACCGCGCTCACGTTGCGCGTGCAAACAGGCTGCGAAGAGCGCTGCAGCTACTGCATCATCCCGCAAACCCGCGGCGCCAGCCGGTCACGCCCACGTGCCGGCGTCCTTCGCGACGTTCGGCATGCCGTCGCGGCTGGATACAAGGAGGTCGCCCTCACGGGCGTGCACCTCGGTTCCTACGGTCGGGACTTGCACGACAGCTCCTCGCTGACCGGTCTGGTCCGCGCCCTCGCGGCAATTGACGATGACGTGCTGTTCCGAATCAGCTCGCTCGAGCCGATGGACTGCACCAACGAGATCGTTGACATCGTTGCATCATCGCCCAGGCTCGCGCCTCATTTTCACCTGCCGCTTCAGAGCGGCTCTGACCACGTATTGCGAATGATGCAACGCCCTTACAGCGTGTCGTACTACTCTCGCCTGGTGGAACGCATCACGACGATGATTCCCCATGCCGCGGTCGGATCCGACATCATCGTCGGCTTTCCTGGTGAGACTCCCGCGGACTTCGCCGAAACACTGGCACTGCTCGGGGACATTCCGCTCACGTATCTCCACGTGTTCCCTTACTCGGATCGTCCAGGCACCGTTGCATCGCGATTGCGCCCGAGGGTGGACGGCATGGAAGTCCGTGAGCGGGCGCGTCGAGTGCGCGCGATTGGGGAGCGGATGGCCCGGCATTTCAGGCAGGCACAGGTGGGTTGCACTGTTCGCGCGCTGACGGTGGACGATGGCCAGTCAGCCGTCAGCGAGAACTATTTGAAGCTGCGCCTGGACGTGAAGCGCGCGCGAAACGAATGGGTTGACGTGCGCGTCGAAGACGAGCATCGGGGCCGCGTGGTAGTGGTAGCCGGAGGCCTTTAGGCCTCCGGGATGGGCGTCCGGAAACGATATGGCGAAGCGCAAAACCACACGGCGCAAGAAGGCTGCAGCCGGCTCGATGGGGCTTTCGGCGCAGCAAGTCAGTGCTGACGTGTCTGGCGCTGGCGAATTAGCCGCGCAAGTGGCGACGGACGGGGGCACGATTATCGGCTCGTACCATGATCCTCTGGGCGGAACGCTGGTCTTGCTCGTGGCCCTGCCCATCGATCGTGTGGAACCGACACCGTACCAACGCGATCCATCCGACGCACATGTGAAGCGGCTGATGACCGTCATCGAAAAGGTCGGTCGCTTCCTCGATCCGATCGTCGTCATTCGTCACGACAACAGCTACTGGACCCCAAACGGCAACCATCGCCTGCAGGCGATGCGGAAGCTTGGCGCGAAGAGCATCGTCGGGTTGCTGGTGCCCGACCCGGAAGTCGCGTTCAAGATCCTCGCGCTGAACACGGAAAAGGCCCACAACGTCAAGGAAAAGTCGCTGGAAACGATCCGGATGGCCCGCGCGCTCGCGGAGCAGAAGGTCGGGAGAGAGACGGACTACGCGTTCGAGTTCGAGCAAGCTCCGTATCTCACTCTTGGGGCCGCGTACGAGGAGCGGCGCAGCCTCAGCGGCGGTGCGTATCACCCTGTGTTGCGCCGCATCGACGATTTTCTCGAGGAACAGATGCCGAAGGCGCTGCGCGAACGTGAACGGCGCGCCGCGAAGGTGCTCAAGCTCGACGATGCCGTCACGAAGGTCGTGGCGGCGCTGAAATCGAAGGGACTCACGAGCCCGTATCTCAAGCCGTTCGTCGTGGCGCGCGTCAATCCGATTCGCTTCTCGAAGTCGACCGACTTCGATTTCGACGAGGTGATCGACAAGATGACGTCTGCCGCGAGCAGATTCAACGTGGACCGCGTGAAGCAGGAAGACGTGGCAAAGATCGGCGGCGCGCCGGCGGAAGACTGACGCGCGGGCTGAAGCCAGCACGCTACGAGGGACTGTAGAGCGCACGCTTTAGCGTGCGCGATCACCGCATCAGCAACGCCATCTGCTGCGCGGCGGATTTCTTCGAGCCTCCTTCGACGATCAACTGACCGCACGCGGCGCGAATGTCGCGGCCGCGGCTCCTGCGGACCGAGACGGTCAGTCGCCCATCCGCGACAATCTGGGCAAACCTATTGACCTGTTCGTCCGAGGGACGCTCGTAGGGAATCCCCGGTGCGGGATTCAGCGGAATGAGATTGACCTTGGACTTGATGCCAGCCAGGAGCTTCACCAGGCGGCGCGCGTCCTCTGGTGTGTCGTTCACTCCCGCGAGCAGCACGTACTCAAACGTGATGCGGTTGCGCTTCTTCAGGGGAAAACGCCGGCAGGCATCGAGAATCGCGGCAAGCGGGTACTTGCTGTTGGGCGGCACGAGCTCCGTTCGCTTGTCGTCGGTGGTGGCATGAAGTGAGATCGCAAGGTTGGGCATCAGCGGCTCCCGGGCGAGGCGGTCGAGGCCGGGAACGATGCCGACCGTTGACAGCGTGATTCGTCTCGCTGACACAGCCAGGCCCTGCTCGGAATGGAGCATGCGAAGCGCCTTCATCGTGCTGTCGTAGTTGTGCAGCGGCTCACCCATTCCCATCAGCACGATGTTGAAGGGCTGATCGAGCAGTCCGGTGGCCGCTGCCAGTACCCGCACCTGACCAGCGATCTCTCCGGCGGTGAGGTTGCGGACGAGCCCCATTTTGCCCGTGAGGCAGAAGCCGCAGGACATGGCGCACCCGACCTGCGTCGAAATGCAGAATGTCATGGCGGGCGTGTCGGGTATGAAGACGGCTTCGATGTGACGTCTGTCTGCCAGCTCGAGCAGGAACTTTCGCGTTCCGTCGACTGAACGCTCGTCTTTCGCGACATGCGGCGTTGTCAACAGGAACTCGGTCTTCACCATCTCGCGGAGCGCACGCCCGAGGTCCGTCATCCGGTCGACGTCCGTCACGCCCCGCTTGTACATCCACCGGTAGAGCTGACGCGCGTGAAACGGCTCGACCCCCAGCGCTTGCAGCTCCGCTTCCAGCTCGATCGGGTCGAGCTCCGCCAGCTCCTTTCGTGGACGAGTCATGCTATCTCTCGCATTTCGTGGTAGATGCAAGCATTCGATTGTACCGTGCCGACGGATCGCTGCCGGTTCTGCGCTTCGTGATATCATGAACAGGTTCTTCTAATTCCCTGTCTGTCAACGGTTTGCAGCGAGCGGTCGTGCTCGCGACCCGCGACGGACGCGGCCCGGGCGACCACATTGTGGTCACCACCGAATCCTGAACATCTGTGGCGGAACCAACGATCGTTCGCGACGTGCTTCCCAGCGGTCTCCGACTCGTCACCGAGCGGATGCCGCACGTGCGGTCGGTGAGCATCGGTGTGTGGCTCGCCCGGGGCTCGCGCCATGAGCCGCCCGAGCAGAGCGGCATCGCCCATTTCGTCGAGCACATGCTGTTCAAGGGCACCGCGACGCGCAGCGCCGAGGACATCGCACAGACCATCGATTCAATCGGCGGTCAGATGGATGCGTTCACCGCGAAGGAATACGCCAGTTACTACCTCAAGGTCCTCGACGAGCATCTCCCGCTCGCCGTGGACGTGCTGTCCGATATCGTGATGCATCCGGCGTTCGCCGCCGACGACATCGAGCGCGAAAAAAAGGTCGTCCTCGAGGAAATCAAGATGGTCGAGGATACTCCGGACGACCTCGTCCACGAGCTGTTCACCGAGCATTTCTGGCGTAACCATCCGCTCGGGCGGCCGATTCTCGGCACAAAAGAAACAGTGGAATCTTTGACCGCCGAGCGCTTGAAGCGCTACTTCACCGGTGCATACACCTCGCCGAACGTGATTGTGTCGGCCGTCGGCAACATCGAGCACCAGCGGGTGCGCGATCTGATTACGCGGTTCTTCGACGGACTTCCATCGACGAGCCTCCCTCTCACGGAACAGCCGCCGCGGGTTGTGCCGAACATCCTGATACGCGACAAGGAGCTCGAGCAGAGTCACGTGTGTCTCGGAACGAGCAGCTATCAACAGGATCATGCCGACCGGTACACCAGTTATGTGCTGAACACCGTGCTTGGCGGTTCGATGAGCTCCCGTCTGTTTCAGAACATCCGCGAAAAGCGCGGCCTTGCGTATGCCGTGTTCAGTGGACTGAGCGCCTACCGTGACGCCGGATCCATGACGATCTACGCCGGTTGCGCGAATGGCGCCGTCGGAGAACTGATCGACTTGGTGATCTCCGAGCTTCGGAGCCTGAAGGACGAGCCACTGCCCGAGTCGGAGTTGCGCCGCGCCAAGGACCACCTCAAGGGCAGTCTGATGCTCAACCTGGAGAGCACGTCCAGCAGGATGTCCCACCTGGCGCGGCAGGAGATCTATTTCGATCGTCAGTTCGGGCTGGACGAGACGCTCGAAGGCGTGGAGCGGGTGACGTGCGATGACGTAAAACGCGTGGCAAGAGATCTGTTCGCGGATGGCGCCCTCGCAGCGACAGTGCTTGGCGCCGTGAATGGCTTGCAGCTGCCTCCGGAGAAGCTGTCACTGGCATGATCCCGCGGTACACCGGGGCGGAAATGGGTCGCATGTGGAGCGACCAGCGGAAATATGAAACGTGGCTGCAGGTCGAGGTAGCGGCAGCCGACGCGATGGTCCGCGCCGGGATCGTCCCATCCGAGGCCGCACGCGATATTCGCGAGCGCGGCCGGTTCGACATCGCTCGGATCGAAGAAATCGAGCAGGTTGCACAGCACGACGTCATCGCATTCACCACAGCAGTCGCCGAACATGTCGGGGCTTCTGCCCGTTGGCTCCACTTTGGTCTCACCTCGTCCGACGTCGTCGACACCGCTCAAGCGCTGCAGATGCGGGAGGCGTGCGATCTGATCTTGCAGGACCTTGCCGGTCTCATGCACGTCGTGCGAACGCGTGCGGAGGAACACCGGCACACGCCGATGATCGGGCGCACGCACGGCGTGCACGCGGAACCGATGACGTTCGGGCTCAAGCTCGCGCTCTGGCATGCCGAGCTCGAGCGCGACGTCGAACGTGTCCGACGCGCCAGACGGTCTGTGGCGGTCGGCAAGCTGTCAGGCGCTGTCGGCACGTTCGCGCACGTGCCTCCGGCGATCGAAGCGGACGTATGCCGCAGCCTGGGGCTCGAGCCGGCGCCTGTTGCCTCGCAGGTGATCCAGCGCGATCGACACGCGGAGTTGCTCTCTGCGCTCGCCATCACCGCGTCTTCGCTGGAAAAGTTCGCCCTCGAGATTCGAGGGTTGCAGAAGACCGAAATCGGTGAGGTGGAAGAACCGTTCGGGAAGGGACAAAAGGGCTCGTCGGCAATGCCGCACAAGCGAAATCCGATTGGATGCGAGCAAATCGTCGGCCTTGCCAGGCTCGTGCGTGCGAACGCCGGCGCCGCGTTCGAGAACAACGCGCTGTGGCACGAGCGCGACATTTCGCACTCGTCGGTCGAACGTGTGATCCTCCCCGACAGCTTCATCGCCGTCGACCACATGCTGCGGCGCTTCACCCGGATCGTGAGCGGGATGGTCGTATATCCGGACCGTATGAGGGAAAACCTCGAGCGCTCGCGAGGTGTGGTGTTCTCGGGGACGGTGCTTCTCGAGCTCGCCCGGCGCGGCGTGTCGCGCGAGCAGGCGTACGAATGGGTGCAGCGCAATGCCATGCGCTCCTTCAGCGAGCAGCGCAGCTTCAAGGCGCTGCTGCTGGCGGACCCGGAGATTGGATCGGTGCTGAACCCTGCCGAGATCGAGCGCGCATTCGATCTCGACGAGCAGCTTCGCCACGTCGACCACATATTCGAGCGAGTGTTTCAAGAGGTGACCGTTTGATGCGTGCGCGTGTGTTCGTGACCCTCAAACCTTCGGTGTTCGATCCGCAAGGGACGACGGTGGCCGAGGCGCTGCACACGCTCGGCTACGCAACGGTGAAGGACGTGCGTCAGGGCAAGTATTTCGAGCTGGAGATCGACGCTGGAACGCAGGACGAAGCGCGGCGTGTCGCAACGGAAGCCGCTGACAAGCTACTGGCCAACCCCGTCATCGAAAGCTATCGAATCGAAATCACAGGAGCGTAACGTGAAGTTCGCCGTCGTTGTGTTCCCGGGATCCAATTGCGACCACGATGCCTATCACGCCGTCAAGCACGTGCTCGGCCAGGAGGCCGAGTTCGTGTGGCACAAAGACGCGAGTCTCGCAGGCGCCGACGCCGTGATCTTACCTGGTGGCTTCGCGCATGGTGATTATCTGCGGACCGGCGCCATCGCGCGTTTTTCACCCATCATGCGTGAGGTGCGGCGCTTTGCCGACGCAGGCGGTCCAGTGCTCGGCATCTGCAACGGATTCCAGGTGTTGCTCGAGGCGGGCCTCCTGCCCGGAGCCATGCTGCGCAACCGCAGCGTCAAGTTCCAGTGCGAGTACGTGTTCCTGAGGGTCGAACAGACAGACACGCCGTTCACCGCCGGGTGTCGTCGAGGACAGATACTGAAAGTGCCAATCGCCCACGGCGAGGGCAATTACTACGCAGAGCCCGACGTGATCGAGCGGCTGGAGCGGAACCGGCAGGTGATTTTCAGGTACACGACTGCTACCGGCGCCGTGACCGCCGACGCGAATCCAAACGGGTCGGTTCGCAACATCGCCGGCCTGTGCAGCGATCGCCGGAATGTCGTCGGGTTGATGCCGCATCCTGAGCGTGCGTGCGAGCTGTCGCTTGGCAGTTCCGACGGTCTCGTCGTACTGGAATCGGTCGTGACATTTCTCAGTCAGGGGGCCGTTGCGGCCGCGCGATGACTGTTTCCGACGAGCTCCTCCAGCAGCACGGCCTGACGCCCGGCGAGTATCAGCGCATCCTCGAGATGCTCGCGCGCGAGCCGACGCTCACAGAGCTTGGCATCTTCTCCGTGATGTGGTCCGAGCACTGCAGCTATAAAAGCTCACGTGTTCATCTCAGGAAGCTGCCGACCAGCGGGAAGCGGGTGCTGCAGGGACCGGGAGAGAACGCAGGGGCCGTGGACATCGGCGACGGCCTGGCGGCCGTCTTCAAGATCGAGTCGCACAATCATCCGTCGTTCATCGAGCCGTATCAGGGTGCCGCCACCGGGGTAGGCGGCATCATTCGCGACATCTTTACGATGGGCGCCCGGCCGATTGCGCTGCTGAACTCGCTTCGCTTCGGGCCGCTGGACGACCCGCTGGTGCGGCGGACTTTTGCCGGCGTCGTCGCGGGCATCGCCGGGTACGGCAACAGCATCGGCATTCCGACCGTCGGCGGCGAGATCGCGTTTGACGAGAGCTACACCCGGAACCCGCTGGTCAACGTGTTCTGTCTCGGCATCGCGAACGCACACGAGATCGTGAAGGCGGCCGCCTCCGGTCCCGGCAACGCCGTTTACTACGTGGGCGCCAAGACCGGTCGTGACGGTATTCATGGCGCGACGATGGCCTCGGCGGAATTCGACGACAAATCAGCGGAGAAGCGGCCGGCCGTCCAGGTCGGCGATCCCTTCATGGAGAAGCTTCTGCTCGAGGCGTGTCTCGAGGTCATGAAGACGGACGCCCTCGTCGGCATCCAGGACATGGGTGCAGCAGGTTTGACGTGCTCGACATGCGAAATGGGCGCGCGCGGCGGTGCCGGAATCGCGATTGACGTCTCGCTGGTACCGCAGCGCGAGACAGGCATGACGCCGTACGAAATCATGCTGTCCGAATCGCAGGAACGCATGCTCCTGGTCGTCAAGCGAGGCCGCGAGCAGGACGTCGAGCGGATCTTCGAGAAGTGGGATCTGCACGCCGTTCGGATCGGTGAGGTCACTACGAACGGGCGGCTGTGCGTCAAGAACCGGGGTGACGTCGTCGCGGATATTCCGACCGCATCGTTGACGGACGAGGCGCCGCTCTATGAGCGTCCGATGACTGAGCCCGCCTACATCGCCGACGCGCGTCGGCTTTCCCTGAGCGCGTTGGGAAAACCGGCAGCGCCATCTGGCCTGTTCAGACGATTGATTGCATCGCCGAGCATCGCCAGTAAACGCTGGGTCTATCGGCAGTACGACCACATGGTGCGAACCAACACGCTCGTCGTGCCCGGGATGGGCGCCGGTGTGGTTCGAGTCAAGGGGACGCGTCGCGCCCTGGCGCTTTCGGTCGACGGCAACGGGCGCTACGTCTATCTCGATCCGTTTGCCGGTGCGCAGCTTGCGGTCGCCGAGGCAGCGCGGAATGTGGCGTGCGTTGGCGCGCAACCGGTCGGTGCGACCAACTGCTTGAACTTCGGTAATCCCGAACGGCCCGAGATCATGTGGCAGTTCGCGCGCGCGGTCGAGGGAATGGCGGCCGCGTGCCGCGCGCTCGACATTCCCATCACGGGTGGCAACGTCAGCCTCTACAACGAAACCGACGGGCGAGCGGTGCTCCCGACGCCAGTGATCGGTGTCGTCGGAATCGTCGACGACGCCTCGCGCATCGTCCGGCGCGCGTTCCAGCGAGAAGGGGACGCGATCGTGCTTCTCGGTTCGAGCGCCGATGAGCTCGGCGGGAGCGAGTATCTGAAAACGATCCACGGCCTGGTGCACGGCAGTCCTCCCGCGCTCGACCTCGCTCGTGAGGCGGCCCTGCAGCGTCTTCTCGCCAATGGAGTTGCGCAAGGGCTCATTCGGTCGGCTCACGACTGCGCTGAAGGTGGATTGGCCATCACGCTTGCGGAATGTTGCTTCGATACGGGACTCGGCGCGCGCGCTGAGGTGGCGGCGGTGGACGCTGCAACCGCGGAATTCCGCGACATTGCGACGGTGTTTGGCGAGTCGGCCTCGAGAGTCGTCGTATCCGTGGATCCGCAGATGGTGGACCAGTTGGCTGACCTGGCAAGGCAAGAGCGCGTTCCGGCGGCGATCATCGGCAGAGTCGGCGGTGACAGAATCCGGATCGTCGTGGACGGTCGCGCGGTTATTGACGAGCCGCTGGCAGAGACGGAGCGGATCTGGTCGAACGCCATCGGCGGCTACTTTGAATCACAGCGTGCGATTGCATAAAGCCGTACACTAGAGGGCCCAGGGTTCAGGCCTCAGGCCTCAGTTCATCCAACGTCAAGGGCATGAGTTGAGTCCTGAATCCTGAGCCCTGGGCCCTGAGGCCTTCTTAATGGACAAGTTCCGCGAAGAGTGTGGCGTCTTCGGAATCTCTGGCCACCCCGAGGCGGCGAACCTCACGTACCTGGGGTTGTACGCGCTGCAGCATCGCGGCCAGGAGAGCGCGGGGATTGCTGCGTCCGACGGCTCGCAGATTCGCCTTCGCAAGGCGATGGGGCATGTCAACGAGGCATTCGATGCGAATGCGCTCGCGAATTTGCCCGGGAATCTCGCGATCGGTCACGTCCGGTATTCGACCGCTGGCGAGAGCAAGCTTGCCAACGCGCAACCGATTGTCATCGACAGCGTGCACGGCCAGTTTGCGATCTGTCACAACGGGAATCTCGTGAACGCCAGCGAGGTCCGCGAGATGCTGGTCCGGCAGGGCGCGATCTTCCAGACGAACAGCGACACCGAGGTCATCGTCCACCTCTATGCACGGTCGAGGGAGGAGGGCAGCGAGAAAGCGATCATCGATGCGATCTCGCAGGTGCGCGGCGCGTTCTCCTTTGTGATGATGACGGAAAATCGAGTGTTCGGCGTCCGCGATCCCCACGGATTCCGGCCGCTGGCCATCGGCACGCTTGGCGACGCGTGGGTACTCTGCTCGGAAACGTGTGCGCTTGATCTGATTGGCGCTCATTACCTCCGGGACGTCGAGCCGGGCGAGCTCGTGATCCTGAGCGCAACCGGCATCAAATCGGTCAGGCCGTTCGCCCCGGCGCCGCAGGCGCAATGCATTTTCGAGCACGTGTATTTCGCGCGCCCGGACAGCTACGTCTTCGGCGAAAGCGTCAACGAAGTTCGAACGGAGCTGGGACGCCGCCTGGCCCGCGAGCGCCCTGCAGAGGCAGACGTGGTCGTGCCGATCCCCGATTCTGGCGTGTGTGCTGCCGTCGGTTTCGCCGACGCCTCGGGAATTCCCATGCGGATGGGGCTCATCCGGAATCACTATGTCGGCCGGACGTTCATTCAGCCGCAGCAGTCGATTCGGCACTTCGGCGTCAAGGTGAAGCTCAACCCGGTTCGCAGCATCATCGACGGAAAACGCGTCGTGCTCGTGGACGACTCGATCGTGCGCGGCACGACCAGCCGCAAGATCGTGCGAATGATCCGTGCGGCCGGTGCGCGCGAGGTCCACATGCGCATCAGCTGCCCCCCGACGGTGTCCCCGTGCTTTTACGGCGTCGATACACCTCGCCGCTCCGAACTGATCGCCGCCACGCACACGCTGGAGGAGATTCGCAAGTATCTCGACGCCGACAGCATCGGCTATCTCAGTCAGGAGGGGCTGACCTCGTGCGTCAAGGGCGGATCATCGAAGTACTGCACGTCCTGCTATACGGGCGTATATCCGATCGCATTCCCACGCGATGAGGCGGCATACCTGCAGCTTGCCCTCAAGCTCAATCCTGAGCCTGAGCCGCCGGAGCCCGCGAACGTCGTGTTTCCGTCGTTCGAGAAGGATTCAGTCGCGAGCTGACGTCCGTGTCGCCAGGCCTTCTGGTCGCGATTGTGATGGCCCTCGTGGCAGTCTCCTCTGCCGCGGCGCAGGGCACACGCCCGGCCACCGAACTCCGACGTGATGTCGGCAATCTTTCCAACTTCGACTATCCCACGCGGATGAATGCCGCCCGCATGCTGCGGCGGGCCGCTCCGGCGGATGTGGTTCCAGCGCTCGCCGAGGCGGTTCGCGGTCATTCGGACGAGTTCGTCCGCTATCGTGCGCTCGTGGTGCTGACGTCGTTCAACGATCACGGCACTCCGGAGCTCATGCGGGCGCTTCTGACGGATCGAAACGATCGGGTTCGAGAGGTCACCTATCGCTGGTTCGAGCGAAATCCGGATCCCGCTTTGACCAGCGCCCTGCTTTCGGCCCTCAATACGGAACAGTCGGAGTTCGTCCGTCCGGCGCTTGTTCGCGCAATTGCGGCGCTCCCCCGCAACGACGCCGTGCAGCGTGCGCTCGTCGCAGAGATCGGACGGGGGTTCGATTTTTTTCGCAGCGCGGTGATCGACGCCCTTGGTGACTATCGCGCGGTCTACGCCACAGATGCGATAGGTGCGGTCGCCGCGGCCGACGGTCCGCTTCAGGACGATGCGGTGCTGGCGCTGGGGCGCATTGGCGACCGCCGCGCCCTGGCAACGCTCTCATCGCTGACGAACACCGCCCCGGAAGTCACAGCTGCCCTGCAGGCGGCGCAGTGCATGCTGGGCGACACGTGCGCGCCGCGCGTCGAGTGGCTCGTGACGACCGCTCGAAGCGCTGTGGTGCGTCCGGAGGCAGCGCGTGCGGCAGTGTCCGCACTTGGTGCCATCGCCCAGCAAGACGCCGCCGCGAAAGCTGCGTTGATGGCCTTGACCGAGGGCGCGTCGGAGCGCCTCACGCATGAAGTGGCGCTCGCGTTGTCGGGCGTCGCCCTCCGCACTCCTCTCGAGGTTGTTACATGGCTGGTGGCTGCGTCGGCCGACCAGCGCGCGCGCGCAATGGATCTTCTGCGTGAGGGATTCGAGAGCCTCGAAGAGGATTTCGCGGAAGAGCAATTCTTCGCTGCTGCGCGCGCGGCGTACTGGAAAGAATCTGAAGGATCGTCGATGCGCACGGTAGTCGCGACGATGATCGAACAGCTGGAATTCTGAGATGGATTACAAAAGCGCCGGCGTCGACATCGATGCCGGCAGCGAGACGGTCAGGCGGATACGTACCCTCGCGCGTTCGACGTTCACCTCGGGCGTCTTGTCCGACATTGGATCGTTCGGGGGGCTGTTCCATCTGGAGTCGGGGCGATTCCGCGAGCCCGTCCTCGTGGCGAGCGCGGATGGCGTCGGCACCAAGTTGAAGATCGCGTTCATGACCGGCCGGCACGGCACGGTCGGCGCCGATCTCGTCAATCACTGTGTCAACGACATTCTCGTGCAGGGGGCGGAGCCGCTGTTCTTCCTGGATTACCTGGCAACGGGCCGGCTGTCCCCGGACGTCGCGGAGCAGGTCGTCGGCGGCATCGCTGCCGCGTGCCGGGACAATAGCTGTGCGTTGCTCGGCGGCGAAACCGCTGAGATGCCGGGGTTTTATGGCGACGGAGAGTACGACCTAGCAGGCTTCATCGTCGGCGCCGTCGACCGTGAACGGCTCATCAGCGGTCGCCAGATTCTCGTCGGCGATGTGCTCGTCGGCGTGCCCTCGTCAGGCCTGCACACCAATGGGTTCTCGCTGGCGCGACGCATCGTCTTCGATCGGCTCGGGCTGAGCGTCGATACGAGGATTCCGGAGCTCGGTCGTACAGTGGGCGAAGCACTCATGGAGCCGCATCGCTCGTACCTGCGGTTTATCAAGCCGCTGCTCGACGGAGGCCGCATCAAGGGGATGGCGCATATTACCGGCGGCGGGATCACCGACAACCTTCCACGCGTCTTGCCGCACGGGACGTCGGCGGTGATCGACGCCGCCGCGTGGGAAGTGCCGCCGATTTTCAGATGGCTCCAGCGGAATGGAAGCGTTCCGATTGACGACATGATGCGTACCTTCAACATGGGTCTGGGGCTTGTCATCGTGACAGCGCGCGACAAAGCCGAGCCGCTCCTGGAGGAGTTGGCGGCGCGTGGTGGCCGCGACGCACGGGTCATCGGCGAAATCGTGCATGGCGAGCCGCCGTCAGTGACCTACGTCAACCTCTCGTGAATCGGCGCCTAGGCATCCTGATTTCCGGCAGAGGCAGCAATCTACAGGCGCTGATTGACGCAACCCGGAGCGGCAGCCTCGATGCTGCCATCGTCGTCGTGATCTCGAACCGAGCCGATGCGGCGGGTCTCGAACGCGCGCGGCAGGCCGGGATTGAAGCGATCGTCGTCGATCACCGCGGATGGCGCTCGCGCGACGACTACGATGGCGCCATCGTGCACGAGCTGAGGACGCGCGGCGTCGGTCTCGTGTGTCTGGCCGGCTACATGCGGCTGGTCGGTCCCGTGCTGCTCGATGCCTTCCCGACTGCGATTCTCAACATTCACCCGTCGCTCCTGCCGGCGTTTCCCGGTATGAACGCCCAGCATCAGGCGATCGAACATGGAGTCAAGGTAAGCGGAGTAACCGTTCATTTTGTGACGCGCGAGCTCGACGGCGGACCGATCATCCTGCAGCGCACAGTCCCCCTGCTGAACGATGACACACGCGACACGCTCGCGGATCGCATCCTGGCGGAGGAACATGTCGTGTATCCGGAAGCCGTAAGGATCGTGTTGAACGGCGGCTGGCGGATCGAGGGGCGGCGGTTTATCGAGCCACCGGGCGCCGCGCCAGTGTGACGACCGCGACCTCCGGGGGGCAATTGATCCGTACCGGGACATAAACGGTTCCCACACCACGACTGACGAAAATCGACGTGTTCTCCCGGGAGCCAAGCCCTGCGAGGATTGGAAAACGCCGGCGCGCGACCGCGCCAAGCCCGGGAATGACCACCTGTCCGCCATGCGTATGTCCCGAGAGGACCGCCGGTACGTCCAGCATCGCCGCCTCGGTGATTCGGCGCGGATCGTGCGCGAGCAGCAGAACCGTATCCGTGGCTTTTCTCAAGACGCGACCGACGTCCTCGAGCCTTCGCGTCCAGAACCGCACGCCTGCCAGTTCGAGGCGTTCACCGCGTAATTCAATCCGGGTCCTCGCGTCTTTGAGCACTTCGATGTGCCGTGCCGCCAGCGCGGCCGGCATGTCGCGGTCGTCGTCGTGGTTGCCGAGAATGGCAAAGACACCGTGCGGCGCGTGCAGCGGTGCGAGCAGTTCGGCCACCGGTTCGACGAATGCTCGGTCGCCGAACGTCACATAGTCGCCCCCGAGAACGATGAGGTCGGGTGTTTGCGCCAGTACGAGCTGTACCGCAAGGGCGACGTCATCGGCAGGCACCGTCCGGCTGTGGTGAATGTCTGTGAGAAAACCGACGCGAAGACCGTGGAGCGCGGTTGGCAGGCTTGTCACAGGCAGCACCACCTCGGTGATGCCGATTCGATGACGCTCGTACGCGACCCCGTAGGTGGCAGCGCCGCCGAACGCGCCAAGGCCCGTGGCAGCCAGCCCTTTGATCGCCGCACGACGGCTGAGCAGCATAGCGCCGGTTTATAGTAGCGGCTGATGGACCTGTATGGCGAATTCGAGTGGCGCGGCTTGCTCTACGACGCAAGCGAAGGGCTCCGTAATCTGTTTGCACGCGAACGGGTGACTGCCTATATCGGCTTCGACCCCACCGCGGCCAGCTTGCACGTCGGCAACCTCGTGCCGATCATGGCCCTCGCACGACTGCAGCGTTTTGGCCATGCGCCGATTGCGGTTCTCGGCGGCGGTACCGGACTGATCGGCGACCCAAGCGGGAAGACCACAGAGCGACAGCTGCTGACGACGGAAAACGTGGATGCTAACGTCGAAGGAATACGCGCCCAGCTTTCGCGGTTTCTCGATTTCGAAACCCCGACCGCTCCAGCCCGCCTCGTCAACAACGCCGAGTGGCTGACGAAGCTCACGGCGGTCGAGTTCATGCGCGACATTGGAAAGCACTTTTCCGTAAACGCGATGCTGGCTAAGGAATCGGTGAAGCGCCGCATCGAGAGTCAGGATGGGATTTCGTATACCGAGTTCAGCTACTTGTTGCTTCAGGCGTACGACTTCCTCGTGCTCTTCGATCGGTTCAAGTGCACGGTGCAAATGGGTGGAAGCGACCAATGGGGCAATATCACGGCCGGGATGGATCTGATTCGCCGGCTTCGTGGCGGCAAAGCCCACGGCCTGGTCCTCCCGCTGGTGACGACGGCCTCAGGGACGAAGTTCGGCAAGACCGAGGCGGGAACGATCTGGCTGGATCCGGAGCTCACGAAGCCGTACGAGTTCTATCAGTTCTGGCTGAATACGGACGACCGAGACGCCGTGAGATACCTGAAGTTCTTCACGTTCTTGGACGCGTCGCAGATTTCCGAGCTCGAGGCGGCCACCGCGAAGGAACCGGAGAGGCGGCATGCACAGCTGGAATTGGCGCGTCAGGTGACGGCGCTCGTTCACGGCGATGCGGCCGCTCGCAACGCCGAAGCGGCCTCTCGGAAACTTTTTGGCGGAAACGTCGCTGCAATGTCTGTGAACGAGCTGTTGCAGGTATTCCCGAACGTCCCATCGTCAACGACCAAGTACGTCGCCGAAGGGTGGCCAATCGTCGAGTTGCTTTCCTCGACAGGGGTCGCGAGCTCGAAGAGCGACGCGACTCGGCTGATTCGTGGCGGCGGAATCTACGTGAACGATCGGCGCATTACTGACGAGAAGGTTCGACTGCGACCCGATGAGGCGATCGAAGGTGAGCTGTTCGTCGTGCGAAAGGGCAAGAAGGACAATTACTTGGTCAGGATTCTTCGGGGATGAAGAAGCACGATTTGCGCTGGACCGCTGAACGGCCTCGCATGAGGAATCATCTTGTTGCGCAGTGCCGTGTCGCGGCCCAAAGCGCGCGGAGCGCGCCAAGAGGCTACGGCAGGATTGGGTGTTGACTTCGCCGGTCATGCCCCGTAGGCTTAAAAGGTTCGCCTGACGGGCGCCAGCCCGGTAGTGGTAGATCGGGTTCCGATATCTCCAGAACGCAGGCGATCACCCTATTCGGATCTCCGTAAGTACCCCAAGAAAAAGGGGTTGACAGATCGGAAAGCCGATAGTAACCTTAAAAGGTTCCCCTAAAAACGGCCAAATGGCCGGTCGGTGGGGACGCGCAGCGCGATACGGGGCGCAGCGCGCACCGGTTCTTTGAAAACTAGATAGTGCGTGCAAGCACAACGAAGTCTCGCCGAAGTCTCGCCGGAGTGCCGTGAGGTGCGAAGGCAGGCGGAGGCGGACCCGTCGAGTGTCAGCTTGTCTCGTCTCGCCGTAGCCTCGCCGAAGCACCGTAAGGTGCAAGGCGGGTGAAGGCGGACGGACGACGGTTCCGGTGAACCCGAAAGGAATAAGCCGGAGCTGCACAACAGTACGAAACAACGCAAGAGCCAAGTCAACAGGCGCTCGCGTTAATGAGTTGCTCTCGCCGAAGCGCGATGCTTTGAGAAGCACTGCGCGGAGGCAGACGACCCCTTTAACTTGAGAGTTTGATCCTGGCTCAGAATCAACGCTGGCGGCGTGCCTAACACATGCAAGTCGAACGCGACTGAGGGCTTCGGCTCTCAGTTGAGTGGCGAACGGGTGAGTAACACGTGGGTGACCTACCTTCGAATGGGGGATAACGTCCCGAAAGGGACGCTAATACCGCATAACATCCTGCCTTTGAACAGGTGGAGATCAAAGCCGGGGATCGCAAGACCTGGCGTTTGAAGAGGGGCCCGCGTCCGATTAGCTAGTTGGTGGGGTAACGGCTCACCAAGGCGACGATCGG